>BBPD01000051.1_pt1 | contig 85342 bp, 83 predicted proteins | sample 1344911 | NCBI WGS metagenome assembly BBPD01 (sample SAMD00019088, study PRJDB2971) | groundwater metagenome | biome: freshwater biome; feature: mineral spring; material: ground water | place: USA: CA, Sonoma | collected 2011-09 | depth surface m
CCTCGAAGTCCACCACCGTCGACAACCGTTCCAGCGGATCGCTCGCAGCGCTCAGTGCCTCGTACCGGTCCGAAAGATCAAAGAAACCAGCCTGTCCCGCCATCACCGCCTCCACCCGCAATAAGGCACAGTGAATCAGACACACGCTTCAAATGCGAGTGTTTTTCGAGGCGTCCAACTTGCCTGGTTCCTGCGCGGCGCCATCGAACGCGTGGGACTTGCGAACACCATCGGCGATGATTTCGCTGCCAACCGCTATGGCCCCTATTCCGACAAGGTGCGGCACCTGCTGAACAGCATGGACGGCAGCTATCTTGCTTGCGAGACCCGCGTGGCGGATGCGCGTGTGTTCGACCCGATCCGCTTCAACGACGCTCGGCGGGACCTTGTGGCGGCCTATCTGACCACGTCTGAAGCCAAGCCATACCGCCCGGCGCTGGACCATGCGACTGAGGTGATCGAAGGCTTCGTATCCCCGCACGGGCTGGAACTTCTCGCCACCGTCGATTGGCTGAACCGGCACGAGAACGTGGGCATGGACTCGGCCGGAATGATGGCCGCTATCCGCACCTGGCCCGGCCCGGACGGCGCGGCCGAGCGCAAGGCCCGAATCTTCAACGAGCGCCACATGGGCATCGCGATTGACCACCTGCTACAGGTTGCCGGGCCTAAGCCCGATTGGGTGGTGGTAGAAACGGTGGGAAAGCCGCTATAGCGAGCCGTACAAGTCGCTGTTAAAGACACAATAATCGCTGGCGGTCCGAATCCCTCCGACTCTGCCAGATGTGTTCGCTCACGGGCGGGGCCCTCCGCGGGGGCGGCCTTTCGGCCGGTGCGCGGTGCGGGGCGCGCTTGTTGCCTGCCAGCCATTTGTGGCCCCTGCGCCTTTCGCGGCTTTCAGCGAGGTGGGCTGATGGCTTCGGCTTTTCGTCGCTGCAGCTGCGACAAGTCGCGCCACCGCGGGGGCGTGCGGACGTCTCAGGTCCGTTGCAGTCGGCAAATCCGGAGCTATAGGGAAGTACGGCGCCGGGGAACCGGACACGCTGGAGGAAGGGAATTTATGAACGCCAAGCTTTTCGCCATACTCGGAAGTGCCGCGGCGCTCGCGCTGCTGGCTGGTTGCGGGTCGCAGCCGAAGGAGGCAACGCCGGCCACCGAGACGGCCGCTGCGCCTGAAGCGGCCCCTGCCGCACCTGTGGCCGACGCCGCCATGGCACCGCCGGCCGATCCGGCTGCCGCGCCCGTAGCTACCCCGGTTGCTGCGACCGAAAACTACGCGGACTTCAAAGGCAACGCCGCGGCCGGCAAGACCGTGTTCATCCAGTGCCAGGCCTGCCACGCGATCAAGGAAGGCGAGAACCGCGTCGGCCCGTCGCTCTATGGCAAGGTCGGTGCAGCCGCCGGCCGGGTCCCGGGCTTCAAGTATAGCGATGCCAACAAGAACAGCGGCATCGTGTGGACCGAGGAAAAGCTCTTCGAATATCTGAAGAACCCGCGCGCCGCGATCCCCGGCACCACCATGGCCTTTGCCGGCATTCCCGACCCGCAGAGGCGGGCCGATCTGATCGCCTTCCTGAAGGCGAACGGCCAGGTCTGATCCCTGGCGGCCGGCCTTTGGGCCGGCAGTCGTGCGATTGACGCGAAACGAGGGGCGGGCTCGGGCAGTGGCCCGCCCCTTTTCGTGTGCTACCAGCCACGGCGACGCAGGTCCGCTAGGTGCACCGGGAAGGAGAAGGCGAGCGGCAGCGCGATCATGGGCCAGCCCGCACCTGTCAGAGCGGCGCGGGCGCCGAGCAGAATCAGTGCGCCCGGCAGCAGGGCGAGCGCAATATCGATGATGCCGACCTTGTGGCGCAGGCGAAGCCACACGGCCTCTGCCAGCATGACGACAAGGATGAGGTCGACCGCGTGGCCGGACCTGAACAGCCATTCCATCAGCCGAAGGGGCCGTTAAGACGGACGACCGCGAGGTTGAGGATGCCTGCCAGCGTGACCCAAAGGATGTAGGGAAGAAGCAGCCAGGGCGCGACGCGGGAGTGGCGCCGGCACCACACGGCCAGCATGACAAGAGACAGCCAGAGCAGCAGCAGTTCCGCAAGCGCCCAGTCGGGCCGCTGGAGGCGGAAGAACAGCAGGCTCCAGCCGATGTTCAGCAGGCCGGTGAGGGCAAACAGCCCGACCAGCGTTTCCTGCTCGGCCCGGGTGGCGAGGTTGCGCCAGGTTTCGACCGCCGCCAGCGCCCACAGGGCAAGGACGAGGGTCCACGCAACCGGGAAGGCGGCATCCGGCGGCGCCCAGCCGGGTTGCCGCAGACTGCGGTACCAGGGGCCAAGGTCGGTCAGCGTTCCGCCGATGCCCGCGATCAGCAGGGCCGCAAGTGCTGCAACCGAGAGCGGCAGGATCCACGCGGTGCGCGCCATCCGGGCAGGCCTGGGTTCCTTCAGCGGGCAACCGATCCGATGAGGTGGCCGAGGTCCTTCATGAAGATGCGGGCGTGCGCGGCAGGGCGGGCGCGCACCAGCTTCTTGTGCATATAGGCTTCCCAGGTGAGATACTGCACGTCCGGGTCCTCGCAGATTTTCACAAACCGTTCGCGGCGCTTGTCGGAGGCGTACCAGAAATACTGCATCATGCCGAGGATCCAGAAGATGCGGCCATGGTCCTTCATGAAGTGCTTGCGCGCGAGCCCGAGTGCGCGGGCATCCCCGCCCTGCAAGAAGGTGTAGCCAGCATCGGCCGCCATCCGCCCGGCCGTCATGGCATAGTAGATGCCTTCGCCTGAGGCCGGTGCAACCACCCCGGCGGCGTCGCCGGCAACCAGCACGTCGCGGCCATTGTCCCAGCGCTTGCGGGGCTTCAGCGGGATCGGCGCGCCCTCCACACGAACGGTCTGGCACTGGTCGAGCCCGGTTTGCTGGCGCAGTTCGGCAACTGCTTCGCGCAACGGGAAGCCCTTTTTCGCACTGCCGACGCCGACCGAGCTGTGCGGCCCGTGCGGGAAGATCCACGCGTAGAAATCGGGCGAGAGATTGCCCTGGTAGAATACGTCGCAGCGGCCGCCTTCGAAGCCATGCAGGCCTTCGGGCGGGCTTTCGATCACCTCGTGATAAGCGGCCACGAATGGGGGCTGGCTGCTTTTCGGCAGTTCGGCCCTGGCAACGGCGGAATTGGCGCCGTCAGCCCCGATGACGAGGCGCGCGGCGATCGCCTCGGGCACGGAGCCGCGGGCTGTGCCCTTCGGGCGGAAGCGGACGACCGCCGACCCGTCGGGCGCGCGATCAACGCCTTCGAAGGTGCCGGTGATTCGCGTTGCGCCCGAGCTTGCCGCGCGCTCGCGGAGCCATTCGTCGAACTGGTCGCGATCGACCAGGCCGACATAACCGTTGCCGACCGGCATGGAGACAGCGTTGCCCGAGGGCGCGATCATCCGGGCCGACGTGGCGCGGGCGACGAGGAGCGCCAGCGGGATGTCGAAATCCTTGAGCAGCCGGGGCGGGACTGCGCCGCCGCAGGGCTTGATGCGGCCCGCCCGGTCCAGCAGGGCGACCCGTGCCCCCTTGCGGGCAAGATCGTCGGCCGCTGTTGCGCCCGACGGGCCGCCGCCGACGACGACGGCATCATACTGTTCCAAGCTCATGCGTGGGCCTCCTTGAAGGTGGGCGTGGGCGCCCGATCGAGAGTGAGGGCGATGGAGGCGGCTGCCAGAAACAGCAGCGCCTCGGCTGAAAAGACGAGGAAGAAGGCCGGCCCGTCTGCCTGCATCAGGCGGCGGCCGAGATCGACGCCGACTGCGCCGAGGAAGCCGCCGATTCCGAAGGCGACCGCCTGTGCGGCGCCCCACAGACCCATGCGCACGCCTTCGCGCCCAGATCCGCTTGCGCCTGCAAGCGACATCATTGCCCCGATGGCCGACACCGCAAAGACACCGTTGCACAAGCCGAGCAACATCACGGCGGGCTTCAGCGGGAAGCCCGGGCCGACAAGTGCGCCGGCCGCAAGCAGGGCAAGTGCCACGGCAGAGCCGACGCAGCCGAGCGTGACCCACAGGCGCATGGCGGGCGCGCGGCCACCGGAAAAGGCGCTGCCGCCTATCCCGACAAGCAGCATCCCGAACAGCACGCCCATGTGCTGGAGGGAGGAAAGGCTGGTCGATTCGCCCGGTGTGTAGCCGAAGGTGAGGCCGGCGAACGGCTCGAGGATCATGTCCTGCATGGAGTAGGCGAGCATGGCCATGAACACGAACAGCGAGAATCGCCGCGCGGCGGGCTCTGCCCAGGTTTCGGCCATCGCGAGGCGGAAAGGGACTGCGGGCAGGGGAGGGCCGGTGTGGACCGGCGCGGAGCGCGCTTCGATTCCGGCGACTGCAGCGAGGGTGAGCAGGAAGGCGGCGGCGACGACGCCACCGGCTACCATCGCAAGGCGTTCGGGCGAGAAGGGATCGAGGAGCTTGCCGGCGACGCCTGCGGTGACGACGATGCCGACGATCATCAGGATCCATGTGAGCGCAGCGGCTGCAGGGCGGCGGCGTTCGGCGGTGCGGCTTGCAATGAGGGCAAGCAGGTTGGTGCCGCTTGCGCCGACCCCGGCCCCGATGAGGGTGTAGGCAACAACAGCGAGCAGGAGGGCAAGGACCGGCGTGCGATCGACCATTATGGTTGCGTTGGTGGCCATCAGGCCGCCGATGGCAAGCACGCCCATTCCGCCGATGATCCAGGGCGTGCGGCGGGCGCCGCCATCGGAGCCATGGCCGAATCGGGGGCGGGACAACTGGACCGCATAATGCAGGCCGACCAGGCCCGCCGGAACCGCTGCGGCGAGGGCATATTCGACCACCATGACCCGGTTGAGGAGCGAGGTGACCAGCATCACGATTGCGCCAAGCGCTGCCTGGACCAGACCGAGCCGGCCGATCGAGAACCAGGACAGGCCGGTCATGCCAGACCCCTGAGGCCGAAGGCCGATCATGCCAGACTCCTGAGGCCGAAGGCCGGTCATGCCAGACTCCTGAGGCCGAAGGCCGAGACCAGCATCCCCAGCACATAGAGCGAGACGCCGGCGCCATTGTACCAGGGGGCAAAGCGCGCCGGATCGCGCACCAGCCGGCGCATCGCGAACAGCTGGCCGACGGTGAGCGCGGCAACGATCGCCGCCGTCCACTCCAGCCCCCAGCCGAAGTGCAGCGCGATGACGACCAGCTGGGCCCCGAGCATGGTGCCGCAGGCGATCATTGCGGCCGGCCGCACGCCGAGGGTGACTGGAAGCGAGGCGATGCCCATCTGGCGGTCTCCCTCTACAGCCTTGAAATCGTTGAGGGTCATGATGCCAAACGCCCCGGCGGCATAGAGCGCTGCGATGACGAGGACCGGCATGGGAGGCGTGCTGCCGAGCATCACGGCAGCGCCGGTGAACCAGGTGAGCCCTTCATAGGCAAAGGCGCAGGCCATTGGACCGAACCAGCCCGAGACTTTCAGCCGCAGCGGCGGCGCACTGTAGCCCCAGGCGAGGAAAAGGCCGAAAAGCGTGGCTGCGACCACAGCCGGCCCCAGCAGCGCGGAGACGATGAGCGAGATGCCCGACCCGATGATTGCGATCCACAGGCCCCAGCGGCCGGGAATGCGCCCGGACGGGATCGGCCTGGCGGGTTCGTTGATGGCATCGACATGGCGGTCGAACCAGTCGTTCACGGCCTGGCTGGTGCCGCAGACGAGCGGGCCGGTGAGGATGACGCCGAGCGCGAGCAGGTGCCAGCGGTCGAGGATCGGCGCACCGGAGGAGACGACACCGCACATATAGGCCCACATCGGGGGAAACCATGTGACGGGCTTCAGCAGCTCGAGAATATCGCGTGGAGCCGGGGCCCCGGGGCTTGACGTGGCCTGGCTCAGCGCGGGCCTGGCAGCCAGGCCGAGTTCTGTCGCGGGTGCTTGCAGCCGATCCATTGCGGGAGGCTAACCCCGGCAGCCCGAAGCGTCAATTCAGATTGACACTTCCTCTGTAAACTTGACGTGTCATTGGCGGCGCGTAGCCTGTCAGTCGTCCTGCTCGGGCCCCGGGGCGGCGAGCCCGTGGCGATGGAGCTTGGAATAGAGGCTCTGGCGGCTGAGGCCCAGGATCTCGGCGGCCGAGGCACGATTGTTCGACGTGTAGCGGAGCGCTGCCTCGATGCAGAGCCGTTCGATAAGGTCGGTGGATTCGCGCACGATGTCCTTTAGTGCGACCCGGCCGACAAGCTCCGTCAGCTGCTCGACCGAGCGCGGCACGGCTGCGTTGTCCTCCTCAGGCCTGCCCAGCCGCCTTGCGATCGAGCGGATCGCAAAGCCGTGGTGCTGCTCTCCGCCATGCTCCACGGATACGGCCGACACCTCGACATCCTCAAGCTCGCCGTGACGCGACTTCAGCCGGGTTTCGAAGTTGCGCAGGACGCCGTCGGCACGAAGCTGGCCCAGCATCAGGTCTAAATCGATGTCGGGCCTGGCAAAGAAGCGGGCCAGTGGCTCGCCCTGTGCCTGGTCGGCCCTGGGGACACCGGTGATGTCGAGGAAGGCGGCGTTTACGGCGCGAATGGTGCCGATGCGATCGACCAGGACGAACGCATCGGGAATGCGCTCGAGCACTGCCTCGAGCGGCATGCCCAGATGGTCGGACGCGCCGGCGTCCGGCGCGTGCAATCGCATCAGGAGGAGATTGCTGCGCTGCTGGCGGAACAGGATCGTGGAGAGCGATACCGGCTGGCCGTCGGCCAGGACAAATCCGAAAGGGCCGCCCGGCGTTGCGCCCGACAACACCGCGCCCATGTGCTGGAGGAGATTGTCGCGGCTTTCGCCCGCGAAGAAGGCCGGCAGCGGCTGGCCGACCAGGGCCGACGCGCCATTGCCGCCCAGCGACGGGCCGAGCAAGCTGTGGGCGGCCGGGTTTGCCTCTGCGATTCGGCGGGTCTGCCCGTCGATGATCAGCACGGCCTCTCCGGTCTGATCGAACAGGAGCCGGTAGCGCTGTTCGGTCTCGCGCAGCCGGACATAATCCCGCTCCATCGACTGCTGCAGCTGGATAAGGCGCTGCTGTACCTGCAGCGCCGCCCGCATTTCGCGGCCGACGGCGATGACCCGGCCGTCGGCCCCGGCCTCAAGCGCGAGGTATCGCACCGGGACCTGGCCCTTGGGTGCCGGATGGTTCACCTGTCGCCAGCGGGGGGTGCCACGGCTTGCCACATCCTGCAGCATTTCCTGCACCTTGGTGCGGCTTTCAGGGCTCACGGTGTCGATGAAGGGGCGGTCGATCCAGCCTGCAAAAGGGTCTTCGCCGAGCTCGGCACTGCCGACTGCGATGTCGCGGATCACGCCGTCGCGGTCGATGACGATGGTGACATCATTGGTGGCGGCAAGCACGCGCGCTGTTGCATCGGTCTCAAGCCCGGCCAGCGATTCCTGCGGGTCGCGAAACGGGAGTGGCCCGGGCGACGGGGGAGGGGGGAGGTCCATCGCCTGCGTGTCTTCAGCCGACGGACCGGTCAGCCGGGCTGGATGCCGGCGCGCGCTGCAGGATATTGCGGGCCCGTGTGCAACACGGTCCGTTCCGCTGCTGTTCCGCCTGATCCGACCATATACTGTCCAACGAGCAACTCCGCCTTGTGTAACGCCGCGCGGGCATTGGATGCTGTGGCGTCGGCGCCAATCTCGTCCGCAAGCGATGCATGGTCGCTGAACACGGGGCCACCGACCATGACGCTGACGCCCGGATTGCAGGATGCTGCCCTGACATCCGCTACAAGATCGGTCAATACCTCGCTATTGCGTTCGACCGAAACGGTCAAAGCGATGATCTCGAACCAGCCTTCGGCCACCTGCCGAAGCAACTGCGCGCGCGAGGCGCCGCGAAGGCCGGAACAGCTCCATCCGGCGCGGCGGAATATTTCCTCCAGCACAAGCGATCCGAAGCTGTGATCGTCACCGGGGGCTACGGCACACAGGATCCGGCGTTCGTGCATGACGGGGCCCGTATCGGTGCCGCATCGCCTGGAGGCGAGTTCGTGCACCAGTTCCTGGAGACGCCAGAGCCCTAGTGTCACCTCGATGAAATCGGCACTGTCATCTTCCCACCGTTCGCCCAGGATCCGCGCCGCCGGCGCCATCACGTCGAGCATGAGGGCTTCGAAGCTGAGCCCTTCCGACATCGCGACCTCGGACAGATCGGCGAGATGTCGGGCATCGGATTGGATCGCCATGTCGGCGAGGTTGGCGGCATCGAGCAAAGTGGCCGTGGCTTGGAATGCTTCGCTGCATTCGGCCCTGTGGGCGGCGATGAGGCGCGGAATGATTTCGTCGGCAATCAACGACGCCATGCTTTGATGGCAGGACGTTGCTGCGTCGCTGAACGATGCTGCGTCGCTGGACGTTGCTGCGTCGCTGGACGATGATGCATCGCTGGACGTTGCTGCGTCGCTGGACGCTTTTGCAGGCCTGTCGGCGCAAATGCTGCGAGCCGATACGGCAGCGTTCGGCTGCGGGGAGCTGGCTGTGGCCAAATGGCCTGTCGAATCTCTGCGCAGCATGGACCCTCCTGAGCCGTTCTGCCTGGATCCGTCGCCGTCTCTAGAGGCTGGTCGGCGGAGTGTTTCTGATGTGCGACTCTCAGCCGCACGCCCAACGCCTATCAGGCTAATCCGAAACCGGAGGCTTTGGCAACAGCCCGGCAGGTTGGTTCGGCTAATAGGTGTCAAAAAAATTGGACGTAAAGATAATTTGACACTGGTGGGCCTGTGGCAATAGGTTTGCCGCAAGGAGGACCGCGTGGCAGCAGATACCCACCGGCACGCGTCAGCGAAGGGCGGCAGCACCCAAAGGGGTGCCGCACTCTACACGCCGGAAGAGCGTCAGCGTCGTGATGAAACACCCTGGACCCTGGTTCAGGGGATTCTGGCGCCGATCCAGTTCCTGGTCTTCATCGGTTCGACTGTTCTGGTTGTCCGTTTTCTGCTCACCGGCTTGGGCGAAGGGGCGGCCATCGCGTCAATCCTGCTGAAAACGGGCCTGCTTTACACGATCATGATCACCGGCTCGATCTGGGAGAAGGTGGTGTTCGGCAAGTGGCTGTTCGCCGAGCCCTTCTGGTGGGAGGACATGGTGTCGTTCCTGGTAATCGGCCTGCACACCCTGTATGTTGCAGCCCTGCTGCGGGGCTGGTGGTCGACCGAAGCGCGAATGGTTCTGGCCCTGGTGGCCTATGGCATCTATGCAGTGAACGCGACACAGTTCCTGCTGAAGCTGCGGGCTGCACGCCTGCAGGCGGCGGCAGCTTCCGTGCCTGCAGCCGGAGCCACGGCATGAGCGCCGGGGCCATGGTGACGACGGGCTCGGCCCTCCCGCTGCTGCGGGAGCGCGGCCAGCGCGAGGTGTTTTGCGGGCTGACCGGAATCGTCTGGCTGCACCGCAAGATCCAGGATGCCTTCTTCCTGGTGGTGGGCTCGCGCACCTGTGCGCATCTGCTGCAATCGGCTGCCGGCGTGATGCTGTTCGCCGAGCCGCGATTTGCAACCGCCATCATCGAGGAGCGCGATCTTGCCGGGATGGCGGACGCCAACGAGGAACTGGACCGTGTCGTGGACCGGCTGCTCGAGCGGCGGCCCGATATTCGGTTGCTGTTCCTTGTCGGCTCCTGCCCGTCGGAGGTGATCAAGCTCGATCTGTCCCGCGCGGCCCAGCGGCTTTCCAGCAGGCATTCTTCGGTTCGCGTGCTCAACTATTCGGGCTCTGGGATCGAGACGACCTTCACGCAAGGGGAGGATGCCTGCCTGGCGTCCCTGGTGCCGGAACTGCCGGCCACCACCTCTGCTGCGCCCGAACTGATGATCGTGGGAAGCCTTCCCGACATCGTCGAGGACCAGTTCCTGCGGCTGTTCGCGGACATGGGGGTGCAGACGGTCCGCTCGCTTCCGGCCCGCAATGCCGCCTCGATGCCCCCGGTCGGGCCCAACACCCACTTCCTGCTGGCGCAGCCGTTCCTTGGTGATACGGCCCGGGCGCTGGAGGATCGCGGGGCAAAGCGGCTCGAGGCGCTGTTCCCGTTCGGCGCGGAAGGCACGGTCGACTGGCTGCATGCCGCGGCAAAGGCCTTCGGAATCGACGAGATGCATTTCCGCGGCCTTGTTGCCGCCCCGCGCGAGCGGGCCAAGCGTGGGCTGGAGCGTCATCGCGCCCTGCTGGAGGGGAAGACCATCTTCTTCCTGCCCGACAGCCAGCTGGAGGTGCCGCTGGCGCGTTTCCTGGCGAACGAACTGGGCATGGTGCCGATCGAGGTGGGGACACCCTATCTCCACCGCCAGCATCTGGCGCGTGAGCTGGCGGCCCTGCCCGAGGGCGTGCAGCTTTCGGAAGGACAGGATGTCGACCGCCAGCTGGATCGGGTGCGCAGCAGCCGCCCTGACCTGACGGTGTGCGGGCTTGGGCTTGCCAACCCGCTGGAGGCAGAGGGCCTTTCCACCAAATGGTCGATCGAGCTGGTGTTCTCGCCGGTGCATGGCTTCGACCAGGCGGGAGATCTCGCGGAACTCTTCGCCCGGCCGCTTCGCCGCCGCGACATGCTGAAGGTTTGAGCGCCCATGCAGCTGACGCTTTGGACATATGAAGGACCGCCCCATGTGGGGGCAATGCGGGTCGCGACCGCGATGCGCGGGGTGCATTATGTGCTGCACGCGCCGCAGGGCGACACCTATGCCGACCTGCTGTTCACGATGATCGAGCGGCGGGGCGAACGCCCGCCTGTCACCTACACCACCTTCGAAGCGCGCGACCTGGGTGGCGACACCGCCGAACTGTTCCAGTCCGCCGCGCGCGATGCCTATGCCCGCTACAAGCCGCAGGCGATGCTTGTGGGCGCCAGCTGCACGGCCGAGCTTATCCAGGACGATCCGGCCGGACTTGCCGAGGCGATGGGGCTTCCCTGCCCGGTGATCGCGCTGGAGCTTCCAAGCTATCAGCGGCGCGAGCATTGGGGTGCGGCCGAGACCTTCCATGCCCTGGTGCGCGGGCTTGCGCGGCGCGACGCAACGCCGGCCCCCCGGGAAGGGCGGCGGCCGAAAGCCAATATCCTGGGCCCGACGGCGCTGGGCTTCCGCCACCGCGACGATCTGGTCGAGGTGAAGATCCTGCTCTCGGCGCTTGGAATCGACTTGCATGTGGTGGCGCCGATGGGTGCCACTCCGGCCGATCTTCAGACGCTGGGCGAGGCGGACTTCAACATCAGCCTGTACCCCGAGATTTCCGATACGGCGTCGCGCTGGCTGGAGCGGCAGTTCCGGCAGCCCACGGTTCGCACGGTGCCGATCGGCCATGGCGCGACGATGGATTTCATCCGCGAGGTGGCGCTTGTTGCCGGCGTCGACCCGGCGCCTGCGCTGGGGCTGGGCAGCCGGATGCCGTGGTGGAGCCGGTCGGTCGACTCGACCTATCTTACCTCGAAGCGGGTGTTCATCTTCGGCGACGGCACGCACGCGCTGGCAGCCGCCCGGGTGGCGCGCGACGAGCTGGGCTTCGAGGTGTGCGGGCTTGGCTGCTATAACCGCGAATTCGCGCGCGACGTGCGCGCGGCGGCCGAGGATCTTGGCCTCGAGGCGCTGATCACCGACGACTACCTGGAAGTGGAGGCCGCAATCACGGCAGCCCAGCCCGAGATGGTGCTTGGCACCCAGATGGAACGGATGATCGCCAAGAAGCTGAAGCTGCCCTGCGCGGTGATTTCGGCCCCCGTCCACGTGCAGGATTTTCCGGCGCGCCACAGCCCGCTGATGGGTTTCGAGGGCGCGAACGTGATCTTCGACAGCTGGGTCCATCCGCTGGTGATGGGCCTCGAAGAGCATCTGCTGACGATGTTCCGCGACGATTTCGAGTTTCATGACGCAGCAGGGCCCTCGCACCTGGGTGCCGGACATGGCGGCGGGGCCTCGACCCCCGATCTTCTGATCCAGCCCAAACCGGTCGCGCTGGAGGCTGCGGAGCCCGAGGGCTGGACGGCAGACGCCGAGCGCGAGCTTCTGAAGATCCCCTTCTTCGTTCGCGGCAAGGCCCGTCGCAACACCGAGGCCTATGCCGCCAGCCGCGGCATTTCCGCGATCACGCTGGAAACGCTGTACGAGGCAAAGGCGCATCTGAGCGGAGGAGGGCGGCCATGAAGTTTTCCCACCCGTCGGCCGGCGGCGGCGTTGCATCACCCACGCGCATGCGGGTGGTGATCGTGACCCTGGACAATCATCTTTCCGGCGCGGTCGAGCGGGCGCAGAAGGTGCTTGCAGCAGACGGAATAAGCATCGGTTTCCACGCCGCGGCCGACTGGGAGGGCGACCCCGATGCGGTGGAGCGCGCCCGTGCCGACATTGCACGCGGCGACATCATCATCGCGACCATGCTGTTCCTCGAAGATCATATCCGGGCCGTGCTTCCGGCGCTTCAGGCCCGGCGTGAGCAGTGCGACGCAATGGTCGGACTGATGAGCGGAAGCGACGTGGTGAAGCTGACCCGGCTTGGCGGATACCGGATGGACGCGCCAGCCAAGGGCCCGCTTGCGCTGCTGAAGAAGCTGCGCGGATCCTCGAAACCGGGGGCGGATTCAGGAGCGGGGCAGATGCGGATGCTGCGGCGCCTGCCCAAGCTGCTGCGCTTCATTCCGGGCACCGCCCAGGATGTGCGGGCTTATTTTCTGACGCTGCAATACTGGCTCGCCGGATCCGACGACAATGTGGTCGAGATGGTGCGCGCGCTTGCGGGCCGCTACGCCGCCGGCCCGCGCGCGACGATGCGGGGCGAGATCGAGGCCCGCCCGCCCGCAGAATATCCGGACGTCGGGGTCTATCACCCGCGCATGAAGGCGCGGCTGTCGGCAGATGCCAAGGACCTGCCGCAGACCGGCGGCAAGGCCGGAACCGTGGGGTTGCTGCTGCTCAGGTCTTATCTGCTGGGCAAGGACACGGCGCACTATGATGGCGTGATCGCTGCGCTGGAAGCGCGCGGGCTGACGGTGGTGCCGGCCTTTGCAAGCGGGCTTGATGGCCGTCCGGCGATCGAGGCATTCTTCCAACGAGATGGCAGGCCGACCGTGGACGCACTGCTGTCGCTGACCGGCTTTTCGCTGGTTGGCGGGCCGGCCTACAACGATGCGCGGGCCGCCGAGGAGCTGTTGGCCGGGCTCGACGTCCCGTATGTCGCGGCCCATCCGCTGGAGTTCCAGACGCTGCAGCAATGGGGTTCGGGCTCGCAGGGGCTGCTGCCTCTGGAGGCGACAATGATGGTCGCGATCCCCGAGCTGGACGGCGCGACCAGCCCGATCGTTTACGGTGGGCGCTCCGACGCAAGCGGCGCCGCCTGCAGAGGTTGTGACCGCAACTGCACCTTCACGCCGAGCGGGCTGACGCGCGAAATGCAGGCCTGCCCCGAGCGCGCTGCGGCCCTTGCCGGCCGGGTTGCGAAGCTGGTCCGGCTGCGGCGGACCCCGCGGGATGCGCGACGGCTTGCGATCGTGCTGTTCAACTTTCCGCCCAATTCTGGTGCTGCAGGCTCAGCGGCTTTCCTTTCAGTGTTCGAATCCCTCTACAACAGCCTGAAAATGCTGAAGTCGGAAGGCTGGTCGGTCGAGATGCCGGCAGATGTCGGTGCACTGAAGGCCGCCGTTCTGGAGGGCAATGCCGCCCGTTACGGGTCTGAGGCCAATGTGCTGAGGCGCGTGCCCGCCGACGAGCTGGTTCGGCGCGAACCGCACTTGGCCGAGATCGAGGCCCAATGGGGCCCGGCGCCCGGCCGGGTGAATGCGGACGGTGGCCATGCCCATGTGCTGGGCGCCCAGTTCGGCAATGTGTTCGTCGGCCTGCAGCCGGCGATCGGGATCGAGGGCGATCCGATGCGGTTGATGTTCGAGGGCCGCTATTCGCCGACCCATGCGATGAGCGCCTTCTATCGCCACATCCGCGATGATTTCGATGCCCATGCCGTGCTGCATTTCGGGACCCATGGCGCCCTCGAATTCCTGCCGGGCAAGCAGTCCGGGCTTTCGGCGCAATGCTGGCCCGAGCGGCTGATCGGCGATCTGCCGCACATATATCTCTATGCGTCCAACAATCCGTCCGAGGGGATCCTCGCCAAGCGGCGGACCGGGGCAACGCTGGTGTCCTACTTGACACCGCCGCTCACGCAGGCCGGGCTGACCCGCGCGCTCCAGCAGCTGAAGGCGACCTGGGAGCGCTGGCGGGGAAGCAATCGGGCCGAGCAGGCCGAGCTGGAAAAGCTGCTCGGCGAACAGGCCGCTGCAATCGACATCGTGCTGGGCGATCCCGAGACACTTGGCGCGCGGCTTTACGAGCTGGAGCGCGAGCTGATCCCGCAGGGCCTGCATGTGGTGGGTGAGGGGCTGGACGGCGAGGCGCTGCAGTCGATGCTGGCGGCCATGCCCGAGGACAGCCGCACGCGGGCGGCCGAGCTGCTGTCGCGCGACCATGAGCTGGCGGCCCTGGTGCATGCATTGGACGGCGGCTTCATTCGCCCGGCCCCGGGTGGCGACCTGTCGCGCAACCCCGAGGTGTTGCCGACCGGGCGCAATATCCACGGCTTCGATCCCTTCGCCATTCCCTCGGCCCATGCCTGCCGGGAAGGCGCGGCGCAGGCCGAGCGGCTGATCGCGCGGCACATGACCGACACCGGCGCCATGCCCCACTCCATCGCCCTGGTGCTGTGGGGGACGGACAATCTGAAGAGCGAAGGCGCCCAGATCGGCCAGGCGCTAGCGCTGATGGGCGCGCGTCCGCGGTTCGACGGATATGGCCGGCTGTGCGGCGCGGAACTGATCCCGCTTGCGGAGCTGGGTCGCCCGCGGATCGATGTTATCACGACCCTGTCCGGCATCTTCCGCGACCTGCTTCCGCTGCAGACCCGGATGCTGGCCGAAGCCGCCTGGCTGGCAACCGAAATCGACGAGCCGCTGGATCGGAATTACATCAGGGCCAACAGCCTTGCCCATCGCGAGGCCCATGGCTGCGATCTGGAAACGGCCGCGCTTCGCGTCTTTTCCAACGCCGAAGGAGCCTATGGCGCCAACGTCAACCTGATGATCGACAGCGGCGCGTGGACGGATCCCGATGAACTGGCGAAGTCTTTCGAGACGCAGAAGGGCTATGCCTATGGCGTGAAGGGCAAGCCGGTTCGGCAGGGTGCGTTGATGGCTTCCGCGCTGGCAACGTGCGAACTGGCCTATCAGAACCTTGAATCGGTCGAGCTGGGGGTGACCACCATCGACCAGTATGTCGACACGCTGGGTGGTGTCTCGCGCATGATCCGCAAGACCCGTGGCGAGGCGGCGCCGGTCTATATCGGCGACGAGACGCAAGGCGAGGGCAAGGTGCGCCGCCTGGAGGAACAGGTGGCACTGGAAATCCGCACGCGGATGCTGAACCCGGCCTGGTACGAGCCGATGCTGCGCCACGGCGGCGAGGGCGTGCACCAGATCGAGGCCGGGGTGACCGCCACGATGGGCTGGTCCGCCACCACGGGCGAGGTGAGCCCCTGGGTCTATCAGCGCATCTCGGAAACCTATGTGCTGGATGATGCGATGCGGGATCGGCTCGCCAGCCTGAACCCCAAGGCGGCAGTGCGCGTCGCCAACCGCCTGATCGAAGCGAGCGACCGGCAATTCTGGTCGCCCGATGCTGCAACACTGGAAGCCCTGCACCGGGCAGCCGACGCGCTCGAGGATGTCCTCGAGGGTGTGGGCGCGCGGGCGGCTTGAGGAGACGGACATGGCACTCGACATTCTTGACGGGCCGGGCGGGCATGCGGACGGCGAGGGAAGCGTTCAGGTTCATCTCGATCCGTCGCTCGACGTGGGGACCGCGAAGGTCTTTGCGGTGTACGGGAAGGGCGGGATCGGCAAGTCGACAACGTCTTCCAACCTGTCGGCTGCCTTTTCGCTGAACGGCCAGCGGGTGCTGCAGATCGGCTGCGATCCCAAGCATGACAGCACCTTCACCCTGACGAAGAAGCTGATGCCGACCGTCATCGACGTGCTGGAGAGCGTGAACTTCCATTCGGAAGAGCTTCGCCCCGAGGACTACATGTTCGAAGGGTTCAACGGCGTTCAATGCGTGGAGGCAGGCGGCCCGCCGGCCGGCACGGGTTGCGGCGGCTATGTCGTCGGGCAGACGGTGAAGCTGCTGAAGCAGCACCATCTGCTGGAGGACACCGATGTGGTAATCTTCGACGTGCTGGGCGACGTGGTGTGCGGCGGCTTTGCGGCGCCATTGCAGCATGCCGAGCGCGCGGTGGTCGTGGCTGCCAATGATTTCGACAGCATCTTCGCGATGAACCGCATCATGGCGGCCATCAAGGCAAAGTCGAAGAACTATGATGTGCGGGTGGCCGGCGTGATCGCCAACCGCTCGTCCGCAACCGACGAGATCGACCGCTTCGCGGCCGCGACGGGGATGAAGCGGCTCGGCCACTTCCCCGATCTCGATGCGATCCGCCGGTCGCGCCTGAAGAAGTGCACCCTGTTCGAGATGCCCGACAGCCCCGAGGTCGATGCGGCGCGCGACGAATATCTGCGGCTTGCCAAGATGCTGTGGGACGGGGTCGACGCGCTTGACGTGACGCCGATGAAGGACCGCGAGATTTTCGAGTTCCTGGGGTTCGAATGATGGCAAGCGCCCCCCCGTCCGACAGCTATGCCGAGGCCCGGGATCGTCTCGAGGCCTATTTCGACCGCACTGCGGTCGAGCAGTGGAAGGCGCTGACGTCGGACGCGCCGGTGAGCCGGATCCGTGCGACGGTGCGCGCCGGCCGCGACCGTATGCGGGCGACCTTGCTGGGCTGGCTGCCGCAGGACATGCGCGGGCTGACGCTGCTGGATGCCGGCTGCGGCACAGGTGCTCTGGCGGTGGAAGCTGCATCGCGCGGGGCGCATGTGACTGCAATCGACGTGTCTGGGCAGCTGGTTGCGGTGGCGCGCGAACGGGCGCCGCAGGGGCTGATAATCGATTGGCAGGTCGGCGATATGCTTTCGCCGCAGCTCGGCCGGTTCGACCATGTGGTCGCGATGGACAGCCTGATCCATTACGAGGCGCCGGACATGATCGCCGCGGTCGAGACTCTGAAGGCGCGGACGTCGGGCACTGTGCTGTTCACCTTCGCGCCGTCCAATCCGCTTCTGGAAACCATGAAGTTCGTCGGAAAGGCTTTCCCGCGCGGCGACCGCTCGCCGGCGATTGCACCGGTGCGCGAAACCGTCCTTCGCGATGCGCTGGGCGGTGCCCGGACCGAGCGCGTGTCGGCCGGCTTCTACACAAGCCAGGCGCTGGAGGTGCGGGCCTGATGACCGCGCTTGCCGATCGCTGGACGCAGGTGGGGGTGAAATTCCTCCCCTTCGCCGATGCGGCAAGCGCCGAACTTCCGCTTGCGCGCCTGCTGCGGCTGTCGCTGTTCCAGGTGTCGTGCGGTATGACCGCAGTGTTGCTGACGGGCACGCTCAACCGGGTGATGATCGTCGAGCTGGGCATCCCGGCCGGGATCGTCGCCTTGCTTGTTGCACTGCCGCTGCTGTTTGCCCCGGCGCGGGCGCTGATCGGCTTCCGGTCGGATCATCACAAATCGTTCCTGGGCTGGAAGCGCGTGCCCTATCTTTGGTTCGGAACGCTGCTGCAGTTCGGCGGGCTGGCGATCATGCCATTCGCAATGCTGATCATGACCGGCGGCGGGCAGGCACCCGCGATCGTGGGCGAGATTGCCTGCGCGTTTGCGTTCCTGCTGGTCGGCGCGGGGCTTCACACCACGCAGACGGCGGGCCTGGCGCTGGCAACCGATCTTGCGCCCGAGGATACGCGGCCGCGCGTGGTGGCGCTGCTCTATGTGATGCTGCTGGTCGGCACCCTGCTCAGCGCGCTTCTGATCGGGCAGTTGCTGATCGACTTTTCGCCGACCCGCCTTGTCGGCGTGGTGCAGGGCGCGGCCGTCGTGACCGCTGTTCTGAATCTGGTTGCCCTTTGGAAGCAGGAACCGCGCCGCCCGGCCGAGACGCGGCATGACCGCGAGGCGCCGCGCTTTGCCGAGGTCTGGCAATCGTTCACGGCGGACCGCGCCACGCGGCGGATGCTGGTGGCAGTCGGCCTAGGTGCCGCCGGATTTGCGATGCAGGATGTCCTGCTCGAGCCTTATGGCGCCGAAGTGCTCGGCATGGGTGTTGGGGAAACCACGCGGCTGACCGCCGTTTGGGCGTCCGGGACGTTGCTGTCACTTGCGATCTCGGCAGGGATGCTGCGGCGCGGCACCGATCCGCTGCGGGTGGCGGCCATCGGCCTGCTTGCGGGCATCGCTGCATTTGCAGCCGTTGTGGTGTCGGCGCCGACCGGGCTTCCGGTTCTGCTCGGGCTTGGCGTTGCCGGCATCGGCTTTGGCGGCGGCCTGTTCGGGGTCGGGACTCTGACGGCCGCCATGGCGCTGGGCCGCAGCGGCCAGGGTGTGGGCCGCAGCGGCAACGGTGCCGGTCTCGCGCTTGGCACCTTCGGGGCTGTTCAGGCGTCTGCGGCCGGCGTCGGCATCATTCTTGCGGGCTTTATTCGCGACGGGCTCTCGGCCGCGGCCGCATCCGGCTCTCTGGGGCCCGCCCTGTCGGAGCGCGCCATTCCCTATTCGGTCGTTTGGCACATCGAGATCGGCCTTCTGTTTGCAACCCTCGTCGCGCTCGGGCCCTTGGTCCGGCGTTCCACCCACAGCCAGGACGGTGCTGCACGACCGTTCGGGCTTCAGGAGTTTCCGGCATGACCCAGCGTCGTTCCGGCCTTCTGGTCATCATCCCGTGCAGCGGAGACAGCCCATGTCACCCGTGATCTTCGGCAATGTCGATATCGCCATGCTCAGCCTCTATGCCTTCTTCCTCTTTTTCATCGGTCTGGTGATGTATCTCAATCGCGAAAGCCGGCGGGAAGGCTATCCGCTGGAGGACGAGATGACCGGCCGGGTCGGCAGCACCAAGGTCTGGGATCTTGGCCGGCCCAAGGAATTCCGCCTGCCGCATGGCCATGGCGTGGTAAACCCGAAAACCGACCGCGACAGCCTGGACATCAAGGCCCGCAAGAGCTGGGGCGGCTATGGCTCGCCCTATATTCCGACCGGCAATCCGCTGGTCGACGGTGTGGGCCCTGCGGCCTATGCCCAGCGGGCAAAGCACCCTGACCTCGACTTCGAGGGCCACCCCCGGATCGTGCCGCTGCGCGCAGTCGAGGAGCTGTCGGTCGACAAGCGCGACAGCGATCCGCGCGGTTACACGATGTACGGTGTCGACGGGCTTGCCGCCGGCGTGGTGACCGAGATCTGGATCGACAGGTCGGATCGCCTTATCCGCTATCTGGAGACCGAGTTGCCCAACGGCAAGCATGTGCTGGTGCCCATGAACATGGTGATCGTGAAGCCGCGCAGGGCTGCCGTCCAGACCGACAGCATCGCGGCAGCCCAGTTCGCCGATGTGCCGGCGATCGCCGGATCGACCACCGTCACGCTGGACGAGGAAGAGCGCATTGTCGCCTATTTCGGCGGCGGATATCTCTATTCGTCGCCGCGCCGCCAGGAGCCCCTGCTGTGAGCGGCTCGACCGAAGGCTATGCCAATGAGCCGGTTCGGGGGCTTCCGGGCCACCTGCCGGCTGGCGAGCAGATCGTCTGGCAGGGCTCGCCGGACTGGAAGCGTCTGGCGATGACGGCCTTTCATGTGCGCGGGGTCGCGATCTACTTCGGGCTGATCCTGGTTGCGGCACTTGTCACAGGTGCCGGAACGACGGGCCTGGTTGCAACCTTGGTTGCCGGCGTGGGGGCAGTGGCTGTTCTGTGCGTCATCGCCTGGGCTTCGGCGCGCAGCACGGTCTATACGCTGACCAACCGGCGCGTGGTGTTCCGGATCGGCATCGCGCTTCCCACCTGCATCAATGTGCCGCTGAAGATCGTCGAGACTGCGTCGATGAAACTGCACGCAGACGGAACGGCGGATATCCCGCTGCAGATCAACGGCTCGGGCAAGATGGGCTGGATGATGTTGTGGCCGCACGTTCGGCCGTGGAAGCTTTCGGCCCCGGAACCGATGCTGCGGGCCGTGCCCGAAGGTGCGCGTGTTTCGGCGCTTCTGTCGCGCACTCTGGCAGAAGCAGTTCCCGACGGGCGGCGCCTGGCCGTGGCGGGCGACACAGCGGCATCCGGGCGGTTCGGAGAGGCGCAGGCGGCATGAGCGGTCATCATGAAATGGCTTTCCCCAGGGAAGCGGTTTGGGGCGCGACGGGGCTGGTGCTTCTTGCGCTGGTCGGCACGGTGGCCGTTCGGGCTGGAATTCTGCCCCAGGTCGCCAACCCGCAGGCCATGCGGGCTGAAACCAATGCCACCGTTCGCCTCTCGCGCGATCTCCAGTTTCTGGATGTCGACGGAAATGTGGTGGTGAAAGATCTGGCCGGCGCCACTGTTGCCGTTATCCGGCCGGAATCCGAACAGGGTTTCGTGCGCGGCGTGATGCGCGGGCTGGCACGGGAACGGCGGCTGAAGGATGCCCCTGTCACAACGCCGTTCCGGCTTCAGCTGTGGTCGGACAATGGCTTGACGCTGACCGATCTTGCAACCGGCCGGCAGATCGAGCTGGGCGGCTTCGGCGACACCAACCGAGCCGCCTTTGCCGTGATGCTCCCGGGGGAAGGGCAGGGCTGATGACGGGCGACTTTTCCGTCTGGCTGCCCTTCCTTGCCCTGCACAGGATCGAGGATGTGGGTTGCTTGATCGAGATCAACCACACGCCCGAGCGCTTTGGTGCACATGTGCATCTGGATGGTGATCCGGTGATCGCTCCGGGAGACAGGGTTTGCGTGTACGGGGATCCGATCGAGGTGGTGCCGGGCCACGACATGGAAGTCCGCCGTCGCGCCCGGATCGAGCGGGCGACCGCCTTCGGCCGGGCCTGGACCCGGGTTCGTGGACAGTTCGAAGTGGCCGAGCTGTTCGAGGTGAGCTTCACGACAGGAAAACTCCAATGAACGTTCATGCACCGATGGCAGCTATGCCAAAGCCGATCCCGACTTCGGGCGACGAAACGCTGGAGATGGCGCAGGCGGACACCATGCTGTCGCCGCGCTTCTACACCACCGACTATGCCGCGATGGACCGGATCGACGTGACGCCGGTTCGGCGCGAATGGGACGCCTTGATCGCCGAGATGGTGTCCGATCCGAACCGCAGGCATTTCCGAAAGACCGACGAGTTTGAAGGTGCAATCGACAAGCTCCCGCCAGAGCTGAAGGCCGAGTTCATCGACTTCCTGGTGAGCTCGCTGACGTCCGAGTTTTCGGGCTGCATCCTGTATGCCGAGATCGCAAAGCGGGTGAAGAACCCGGATGTCCGGCAGCTGTTCAGGCTGTTGTCCAGGGATGAAAGCCGGCACGCGGGCTTTATCAATCACACGCTGAAGGACGCCAAGATCGGTGTTGACCTTGGCTTCCTGACAAAGACCAAGAAATACACCTACTTCAAGCCCAAATACATCTTCTATGCGGTCTATCTGTCTGAAAAGATCGGGTACGCACGCTATATCGCCATTTACCGCCAGCTGGAGCGGAACCCGGAAAACCGGTTTCACCCGATCTTCAAATGGTTTGAAGATTGGTGCAATGACGAGTTCCGCCATGGTGAAGCCTTTGCACTATTGATGCGCTCTGATCCGAAGCTGCTCGAAGGCGGCAACAAATACTGGATCCGCTTTTTCCTGCTGTCGGTTTATGCGACCATGTATGTGCGCGATCATATGCGGCCCGAGTTTCACAAGGCGCTTGGGGTCGATCCGACCGACTATGACTATCGGGTGTTTCACATCTGCTCGGAAATCTCGAAACAGGTCTTTCCGCTGGTTCTGGACATCGACAATCCCCGCTTCCGGGCCGGCATGGAGGCGATGCGTGTCGCCAACGAGGGCATCTGCGCGGGCAGGGCCGAGGGCGGCGTGACCGGTTGGGCCAAGGTCCAGGGCTGGAAGCTGCGCGCAGGGCTCGCCTTTGCGCGCATGTACATGCTGCCGGTTCAGGAAAACCGGATTCCCGAAATCTCGCGGTTGCAGCCGGTCTTCTGAGCAGATGATCGGCTTCCTCCTTCCCTTCACGGTTGCCCTGATGGCCTGGTTCTTCGCGACCGGCGCCATCCTGTGGCTCGACCGGCGGCCGGAAGAGAGCTGGGGCGCAAGCATACTGGGCGCCACCATCGCGTCGGGGTTTGCCTTTGCCGTGGTGCTGATCAGTGCCGAGAGCGGGTCGGTGGCAGCCGCCTACGCGGGCTTCCTGGCCATGATCTTGCTGTGGGGCTGGCACGAGATGAGCTTCCTGATGGGCTTCGTGACCGGCCCCCGCCGGGAAGCCTGCCCGCAGGACGCCACGGGCTGGCGCCGCTTCAGGCTGGCAACCGCCACGCTGATCCATCACGAGATCGCCCTTGCCGTGACCGCGCTGGTTCTGGTGGCGGTGACCTGGGGCCAGCCGAACCAGATTGCCGCCTTGGGTTTCCTGATGCTGTTCGGGATGCGGCTGTCGACCAAATTCAACATCTTCCTGGGCGTTCCGCAGTTTTCGGACGAAATGCTGCCGGATCATCTTTCGTACCTGCGCAGCTATTTCCGAGAAAGCCGCGGAAATCCGCTGCTGCCGCTGTCGGCACTCGTCAGTGCCGGGGTTACGGGCCTGCTGGCTTGGCTTGCGGCCACGTCGCCGGCCGGAAGCGGGGCGCAGGTTCAGTATCAGCTTCTGGCCGCCCTCTCCCTGCTGGGGGTGGTGGAACATGCGTTCCTGCTGTTGCCGGTTCGCGACAGCGCCCTGTGGACCTGGATGGTCGACAGGAGTGGATCAGACAAGCGCCCTGCAATGCAGGCCGTATCGATTGCCGAAGGGGATTGAGTGATGGATTATGATGCTCTTTGCGAAGCCCAGCTCGACGAGCTGCGCGCAGCGGGCAATTACCGCGTCTTCGCAGAGCTGGAGCGCAAGCGGGGTCTCTATCCCAATGCGACGCGCCACGGCGACGGCGGCGTCAGCGACGTCGCGGTCTGGTGCTCGAACGACTATCTGGGCATGGGCCAGCACCCGGCGGTGATCGCGGCCATGCACGAGGCGCTGGATGCGCAGGGCGCAGGCGCGGGCGGCACGCGCAACATTTCGGGCACCAACCATGCCCATGTGATGCTGGAGCGCGAACTGGCGGACCTGCATGGCAAGCCGTCTGCGCTGCTATTCACCTCGGGCTATGTCTCCAACTGGGCCGCGCTCGGCACGCTGGGCGCCAGGCTGCCGGGTTGCGTGATCCTGTCGGACGCCGGCAACCATGCCTCGATGATCGAAGGCATCCGCCATTCCAAGGCCGAGCGGCATGTGTGGAAGCACAACAGCCCCGAGGATCTGAACCGGCTGCTGTCTGCAATCGACCCTTCGCGGCCCAAGCTGGTCGCCTTCGAGAGCGTCTATTCGATGGACGGCGACATTGCGCCCATCGCCGAGATCCTGGATGTCTGCGAGGCGCACGGCGCCATGAGCTACCTCGACGAGGTGCACGCCGTCGGGCTCTATGGCCCGCGCGGCGGGGGAATTGCCGAGCGCGAGGGGTTGATGGACCGGGTGACGGTGATCGAGGGGACGCTCGGCAAGGCCTTCGGCGTTGTCGGGGGCTATATCGCCGCGTCGGACTCAGTCGTGGATTTCGTGCGGAGCTTCGCCTCGGGCTTCATCTTCACGACGGCCCTTCCGCCCTCGATTGCGGCCGGTGCGCTGGCAAGCGTCCGGCATCTGAAGGCCAGCAGCGCCGAGCGGCAGGGCCACGAGGCAGCGGTTGCCAAGGTGCGGCGCCGGCTGGAGGCGCTGGGCATCCCGATAATGGACAATGACAGCCACATCATCCCCGTGATGGTGGGCAATGCGCACCACGCCAAGCTGATTTCGGACCGGCTGCTGAACGACCATGGCATCTATGTGCAGCCCATCAACTATCCGACCGTGCCCAAGGGCACGGAGCGGCTGCGCATCACGCCGAGCCCCGTGCACAGCGACGGCGATATCGATCGGCTGGTTCGCGCACTTTCCGACATCTGGTCGGAATGCGAACTGGCGCGCCGGGAAATGGCCGCCTGACAGCCGCGGGCGGGGTGCGGGATATGGCCGCCGGACGGCAGCGGGCCGGACGAGGCTGCCCGATCCGGCAGTTGCGTGCAGCTTAGCCGGCCCCGAACGGCCTGTTGAGCTGCACGATCTTCCAGTTGAGGCCGGCTGCGAAGCTGACCCAGGATATGTAGGGGACGAGCAGCCATGCGGCGCGCTCGGAAAGTGGGGCCGCGATCAGGATGAGCGCCAGGATCGACAGCCAGAAGGGCACGATTTCGATCAGCGCCCAGTCGGGGCGCTTGAGCTTGAAGAACAGGGGGCTCCACAGGAAATGGAGCAACGCGTTCGTTCCGAAGGCAAGCACGACGATGGCCTGTGTCGACCGGTCGGGCGCCGCCACAAAGGTGAGGGCGGCTGCATATGCCCACGCCCCCAGGATCAGGGTCCAGGCCGGGCCGAACAGCCAATCGGGTGGTTGCAGCCGCGGCTTCTCGAGGTCGCGGTACCAGGGCCCGATGTCGGTCAACAGGCCTCCGCCGGCGGCGAGCACAAGTGCGGCGACACCGGCGACAATCAGGGGGATCAGCATCATGCGCTCCTTGCAGGACAGCCAGCAGCATAAGCGCCGGGATTGCGTGGCGGTTGCTGCCTGCTACACCCTGACGCGATGAAGGCAATCTTTCCTTTCTCCGCGATCGTCGGCCAGGACGAAATGAAGCTGGCGCTGCTGATCGCGGCCGTGGACGGCCGGATCGGCGGGGTGATGGTGTTCGGCGACCGGGGCACTGGGAAGTCGACCGCGGTTCGGGCGCTCGCCGGCCTGCTGCCGCCGATCGAGGTGCGCGCCGGCTGTCGCTACACCTGCGAGGCGAAGGCCGACGGGCCATGCCCGTTCGACTGCGCCGGGGGCACGGGCAGGCCCGTGCAGAAGGCCGTGCCCTTCGTCGACCTGCCGCTCGGCGCCACCGAGGACCGCGTGGTGGGGGCGCTCGATCTCGAGCGCGCGCTGGCGACCGGCGCGAAACGCTTCGAGCCCGGCCTGCTCGCCAAGGCGCATCGAGGATTCCTGTATATCGACGAGGTGAACCTGCTGGAGGACCATCTGGTCGACCTGCTGCTCGACGTCGCTGCCTCGGGCGAGAATGTGGTGGAGCGCGAGGGCCTTTCGCTGAGGCACCCGGCGCGCTTCCTGCTGATCGGCTCGGGCAACCCGGAAGAGGGCGAGCTCAGACCCCAACTGCTCGACCGCTTCGGCCTGTCGGTCGATGTGAAGACGCCGGAGCTGCTGGCCGACCGGATCGAGGTGGTGCGCCGGCGGGACCGCTTCGACCGCGATCCGGCCGCGTTCGTCGCCGACTATGCCGCGGCCGATGAAGCGGTGGTGGCACGGGTCGCCCGGGCCCGGCGGCGCGCCCCCGATGTGGGGGTGCCGGATCAGGTGCTGGAGCTTGGCTCCAGGCTCTGCCAGACATTGGGCGCCGATGGCCTTCGCGGCGAACTGACCCTGATGCGTGCCGCGCGTGCACTTGCGGCGCTGATGGCCAAGAAGCAGGTGACGACCGCCCATCTGGCATCCGTTGCCCCCATGGCGCTGCGGCATCGGCTACGTCGCAATGTGCTCGACGAAACCGGCTCTACCCCGCGGATCGCGCGCGCAATCGCGGAGCTGTTTCCCGCATGAACGACGCCGAGCTGGCTGCCCGGCTGCTGGCCGAGGACGCCCGGGGCCTTGGCGGAATCGTGCTGCGGGCGCGGGCCGGGCCACTGCGCGACGCCTGGCTGGCGCTGCTGGCCGCAGCCTTTCCCGCCGGCACCCCGATCCGCCGGATGCCGGTCGGCATTCCGGACGAACGGCTTCTGGGCGGGCTCGACCTCGCGGCAACGCTTTCAGCCGGACGGCCGCTGCGCACAGCCGGGCTGCTGGCGGAAGCGGATGGCGGGGTGATCGTGGTGCCGATGGCCGAGCGCCTGCCTGCCGAAACGGCGGCCAGGCTTGCGCAGGTGCTTGACGTCGGCGAAGTCGCAGGCCCCGAAGACAATGCCCCCGCGCGATTTGCGCTGGTGCTGCTGGACGAAGGCGTCGACGACGAGCGTGTGCCCGCAGCGCTGTCCGAGCGGCTGGCCATCCACCTCGATCTCGATCGCCCGGTCGAGGGGGATGCCTTCTCGGACACCCCGGCGCCGGCTTATCTCGAAAGCCTCTGCGCCGTCGCAGAGGCGCTGGGCGCCGGCGGCATCCGGGCCGCGCTGCAGGCGGTGAAGGCGGCGCAAGGTTCGGCACGGCTTGCCGGCCGGCCGGTGTCGGAGGCCGATGTGGGGGCTGCCGTGCGGCTTGTGCTGGCGCCCCGGGCAACGCGGATGCCGGCCGAGGCGACGAACCCAGAACAGCCAGCGGAAAGCCCGCCGCCGCCGCCCGAAAGCAACGCGCAACGCCCTGCGCAGGAGCCGACGATCGATGCGCTGACCGAGCTTGCAGTCGAGGTGGCCCGCGCCATGCTTCCGCCGGGCGTTTTGGAGCAACAGGCCGGCCGGGCCCAGCGGGCCGGTGCGAGCGGACAGGGGGCCGGCCAGTTGCGGCAGAGCCCGTCGACCGGCCGCCGGGCCGGCGTTCGGGCCGGTCGGCTCGGGCGGGGCGCGCGGCTCGACCTTGTCGAGACGCTGAAGGCAGCCGCTCCCTGGCAGCCCGTCCGCCGCCGCGAGCGGCCGCAGGCAAGCGGCGTGCTGGTGCGGCAGGATGATTTCCGTATCCGCAAGCTGGTTCGCCGGGCGCAATCCACGACTATCTTCGTTGTGGACGCGTCGGGTTCGGCAGCGCTTGCCCGGCTGGGCGAGGCGAAGGGTGCAGTCGAGCTGCTGCTGGCCGACAGCTATGTCCGGCGGGACGAGGTGGCGGTGATCGCCTTTCGCGGGGAAGGCGCCGAAGTGCTGCTTCCGCCCACCCGCTCGCTCGCACGGGCGAAGCGCGCGCTGCAGGACCTGCCGGGCGGGGGCGGCACCCCGCTTGCAGCCGGGCTGGAGGCGGCGACCAAACTGGGCATCGCCGTGCAGGCCAAGGGGCGCAGCGTGACAACCGTGGTGCTGACCGACGGGCGCGCCAATGTTGCGCGGGAAAGCGGGCAGGACCCGATGACCGACGCCGAAGCGGCAGGGCAGGCGATGCGCCTGCTGGGGCTGAAATCCGTGTTCATCGACACGTCTCCACGCCCCCGCGGCGAAGGGGCACGGCTTGCGGCCGCCATGGGTGCGCGGCTGGTCGCCCTGCCCAGGGCAGATGCCGGCGCGCTTGCCGCCGTGGTGAAGGCTGCCGCATGAGCATGCTCGATTGGGACAGGGACGGCGCAGACTGGCCCAACCGGCGGTTCAGCCGATTCGTCGAGGCGGGGCGCATCCGCTGGCATGTGCAGGAGGAAGGTGGTCGTGGGGCAGGCGACGGGCCGACGATCCTGCTGCTGCATGGCACGGGGGCCTCCACGCACAGCTGGCGCAATCTCTGGCCCCTGCTTGCGCACCATGGCCGGCTGATCGCGATCGACCTGCCGGGCCACGGCTTCACCTCGCGCCCGGCGGACCTTTCGCTGAACGGGATGGCGGATGCGGTCGCCACGCTGGTAGACGCGCTGGGCACGCCGCCCGATGTTGTTATCGGCCACAGCGCGGGTGCAGCGGTTGCAGCGCGCATGGCGCTCGACGGGCGGGTGTCGCCGCGTTTGCTGGCAGGTATCGGCAGCGCGCTGGAGCCCTTTCCAGGCCCTGCCGCGTTCTTGTTTCCGCAGCTCGCAAAACTGTTGTTTCTCAATCCGCTGGCGCCGCAGCTTTTCACGATGACTGCAGGAGTGCCGGGCGAGGCGGGGCGCTTTCTCGCCCGCTCCACCGGCTCCCGGATCGATGCCGAGACTGCGCGTTTCTATGGCCGTTTGTTCCGCAACCGCTCCCATGTCGCCTCGACGCTGGGGATGATGGCGAGCTGGGATCTGGTGCCGCTGGCGCGCGACATCCCGCGCCTTTCGCCGGAGCTGCTGTTGCTGCATGGCACGGACGACAAGGCCGTCCCGCCCCGGGTGTCGGCGGATGTGGCGCGGCGGGTTGCGAACGGACGGGCGGTGCTGCTTCCCGGGCTAGGCCATCTGCCGCACGAGGAGAATGCGGCTGCGGTGGCAGAGCCCCTGCTGGGGGCGATCCGCCGGCTTGAGGAGGTGGATGGCTGATGGAAGGAAAGACGCTTGCGCTGATTGAGATGCTGGCTTTCACCGGGATCGCGCTGGGGATCGGGCTGTGGCAGCTGGTCAGCATCAACCGCACGCTGAAGCAGACGCGCGCCGAAGAGGCAGAGCGCCTGGCCCGGGACAAGGCCGAGGGCGAGGCCTGAGCGGCCCCTGGCCTTGCCGCAGCCTGTGCCGGGTGGCCCTGGCAGGCCCGGCACTTCTGCCGGGCGGCCCTAGAAGGCTCGCCTGGGCATCCGGAACGGCAGCATGAACTGCACCGGCGGGCTGATGAAGCGCGTCAGCGACAGGCTCTCGTGCACGGCAAGTGCCGTGTGCCCATCGATCCGGGTCTGTGCGGCCGATCGCGCGTAGAAGGGCGTGTCCTCCCAGGTCTTCAGCACCTGCGCCGGCCCGTCGCTGCGGATCGCGCGGGGCATCAGCCAGTTGGTCGTCCTCAGCCTGGCGAGCGAAGGCGTTTCGCGCGGAGTGACGAGCCCGGCGCGGTCGATCCGCAGCGAAAGCGCGAACTGGCTGCCGTCGGTGCGCGTGCCTTCATAGAAGACGGCAGCGCCGCCGGGCACATGGTGGCGCGACCACTGCCAGGTGCGAAAGCCTTTTTCCATCGGCTCCGCGCCGAAATTGCTGTCGACATAGGCGTCGCCAGTCCAGCTGATCCCCGGGCGGTCGAACGCAACCTCGATCCGCGCGCGCGCCGCGATCGGGTGCCAGCGGTGCAGCCCATCGGGATCCAGCGGAAAGCTCCGCGACACCAGCGCCTCGGGGTGAATCCGGATCCGCCCGCGCACCGGCTCGCCGAACACGGCTCCGCGCTCCTCGATGCCGAGCGACAGGCAGCCCCCATCCCAGTCGATATGTGACGGGCCGACCCGGAAGTGGTTTGCCGAGCGGTCCAGGCTGCGGTGTCCGCGCTCGGTCATTGCCCAGCGGCGCTTGCGGCCATACAGCGCGACATTGATCGCGACATGGTCTTCCGGGTGGATCTTGCCGGAACCGACATAATAGGGCGAAAACACCGAGCCGACGAAGGCGATGATGGTGAGGCCATAGTTCCCACAGTCGGACATGGCATCGATGTACCACCAGGCATATCCGCCCCGCGGCACCTCGACGTCGAATCGCGGCCCGGTTCGCAGGCAGGCGGGATGCGGGAAGCCTTCGCCGGGTGGAATGCTGCGGACCGGGTCGGTCAGGCTTCTGTTGGCGGGCGGAAGGCGGCCTCCGACCCGCGCCAGAGCGGTCCACAGCGGGGGCAGATCGTCGAGCGGCACCTGCGGCGTGCGGGCGGCAGACGCATGCGCTCTTCGCGTCTCGACTGGCGACAACGCTCGAAGAAGAGGTGGCAACTCGCTGAATTCATTTCGCATTGCCGCGCTCCGAAGATCGTGCCGTGCAGCCGAAACGGGCTGCGTTGACAGCAACGTAGCATATGTCCAGACTGCTTGACACCAGAAGATCATGCGATCCTGGACAGATCGGAAGGTCCAAATGAGTTCTGGCTGGGGAGCGGGCTGGCGCGAGGCATGGATCCGGCGCCGCAACAGCTGGTTGTCCGATCCCCGATTCCATCGCTTTGCCTGGGCCTTTCCCCCGTTCCGCCCGATTTCCCGCAACCGGGCCGGGGCCCTGCTCGGGTTGGTGACCGGCTTCACCTTCTCCCAGCTGATCGCAGCCGGGGTGGGCGTGGGGTTGTTCCGGGCGCTGACAAAGGGGCCGCTTACGGTTACCGGTCTGGCCCAGAAAGCGGACCTGTCGCCGCAGGCCGCCGAAGATCTGCTGGAGGGGCTGGCGGCAATCGGGATGACCGAGCGGCTGGAAGGAGGGCGCTATGCCCTTGGCGTGCACGGAGCGGCCTTTGTCGCCGATCCCGGGCTCGAGGCCATGGTTCGGCACAACCAGCTGTTCTATGCGGATCTTGCCGACCCGCTGGCCCTGTTGCGAACGCGCGGCGGTGGCAAGGTTGCGGCCTATTGGCCCTATGCGCAGGACCGGCCCGAGGGTGAGGCGGACGCCTATTCCGAACTGATGGCGGCCTCGCAGCCTGCCGTTGCCGAGGCCGTGCTGTCGGCGTTCGATTTCTCTGGCATCGGCACGCTGATGGACGTCGGCGGCGGGGAAGGGGCCTTCATCGAGGCCGTTCACCGCGCCCACCCCGGCCTGGGGTTGATGCTGTTCGATCTTCCGCAAGTGGCCGCGCGTGCGCAGGCGCGGGTCGGGGCTTATGCCGGGGTCCATGGGGGCATCGCTCCGACCGATCCGCTACCCCCCGGCGCGGACTGCATTTCGCTGGTCCGGGTGGTGCACGATCACGACGACGAGATGATTTTCGAACTGTTTGATCGAATTCATACAGCCCTTCCCAAAGGTGGGCGGATACTTATAGCCGAACCCATGGCCGGACCGGCCGGCGCAGGGGCTCTGGGGGACGTCTATTTCCGTCTTTACATGCGGGCGATGGGGCGTGGGAGGCCCCGCAGCCCGGCCGAACTGATGGCAATGCTGCAAAGCCGCGGGTTTGGCCATTTGCGGCAAATTCCGACCCGGAATCCGTTTGCAGTCCAGCTTGTGACAGGCTTGCGCGACAACTGACCTGTCAATTCAAGTTGACAATAAGGCCTGTCAAAATAAAGTGACACCTGCGGATGAGAACCGCCGGGATTCGGGATCACCCCAGTCCCCGGCCATCCGTCCGCGGGAGGCGGGATCGTGGATACCTTGGCTATCGTCGTCGAAGCACCTGGTCAGCTGGCACTGCGCCGGCTCGATCTCGTGGCGATGCAGGCAGCCGACCTTCTGGTCGAGACCGAGTGGTCGGCAATTTCCACGGGCACCGAGAAGCTGCTGTGGCAAGGTCGGATGCCCAACTTCCCCGGCATGGGCTATCCGCTGGTGCCCGGCTACGAAACGGTCGGCCGGGCGGTCGATGCCGGGCCCGATGCAAGGGCCCTTGTGGGCAGCCGCGTGTTCGTGCCCGGCGCCAACTGCTATCCCGATGCCCGCGGCCTGTTCGGCGGTGCAGCCCGCCGCCTTGTGGTGCCGGCGGCGCGTGTCATTCCGGTGGGCGAACTTGGGCCCGAGGCGGTTCTCCTGTCGCTTGCGGCAACTGCCCAACATGCGATCGTCGGTGGCGCGCTTCCCGATCTTGTCGTCGGGCATGGTGTTCTGGGTCGGCTGATCGCGCGCATTGCGGTGGCGGCCGGCGGGTCGCCTACCGTTTGGGAAATCGATTCGGCCCGCGCAGTCGGCGCCGAAGGCTATCGGGTTCTGCACCCCGGCGCGGACACGCGCGCGGATTATGGAACAATCGTCGACGTCAGTGGGGATTCGACACTGCTCGACACGCTCGTCGGCCGTCTGGCCAGGGGCGGAGAAGTCGTGCTGGCGGGCTTTTACCAGGAACGCCTCGACTTCGGTTTCACGCCGGCCTTCCGCAAGGAGGCCCGGTTCCGCATCGCTGCCGAATTCCGGCCCGACGACCTGTCCGCCGTCAGCCGCCAGGTGGCCGCCGGTGCGCTGAATCTTGCGGGACTGGTGACACACATGCGCCCTGCCGACGAGGCGGAAGACGCCTACCCGCAGGCCTTTGCGGACAGCCAGTGCCTGAAAATGGTGCTCGACTGGAGGGAGATCTGATGGCTGCGTTCGACGAGCAGTTCGAAGCACTTCGCGAGGAGGCCGGCCACGAGCCGGATGCCCCGCACACCGGACCGGTGACCAAGGAAACGCAGATCATTGCGATCTACGGCAAGGGCGGTTCGGGCAAGAGTTTCGCACTTGCCAACCTCAGCTACATGATGGCCCAGCAGGGCAAGCGGGTGCTGCTGATCGGCTGTGATCCGAAATCCGACACCACAAGCCTGCTGTTCGGCGGCAAGGCCACCCCCACGATCATCGAGACCAGCTCCAGGAAGAAGCTGGCCGGCGAGGAGATCGGGATCGAGGATGTCTGTTTCCAGCGCGACGGCGTGTTCGCGATGGAACTGGGTGGGCCCGAAGTCGGCCGCGGCTGCGGCGGACGCGGGATCATCCACGGCTTTGAAACGCTGGAAAAGCTCGGCTTCCATGAATGGGGCTTCGATTATGTGCTGCTCGACTTCCTGGGCGATGTGGTCTGCGGCGGCTTCGGCCTGCCGATCGCGCGGGACATGTGCCAGAAGGTGATCATGGTCGCGTCGAACGACCTGCAATCGCTGTATGTCGCCAACAATGTCTGCAAGGCAGTCGAGTATTTCCGCAAGATGGGCGGCAATGTCGGCGTCGCCGGCATCCTGATCAACAAGGATGACGGGTCCGGCGAGGCGCAGGCCTTTGCGAAGGCCGTGGGGATCCCCGAGCTGATCTCGATCCCCGCGCACGAGGATATCCGCAAGAAATCCGCCAATTACCAGATCATCGGCACGTCCGAGAGCCAGTGGGGCCCGCTGTTTGCGCAGCTTGCCGAGAATGTCGCGGCTGCCCCTCCGGTTCGGCCGACCCCGCTCGACCAGGACGGCCTGCTCGGCCTGTTCAAGCCCGAGGATACGGGCGGCAATGTCACGCTGAAGCCTGCAAGCCAGGCCGACATGCGCGGCGGCAACTGGGCGCCCAAGCCGTCGCTGCAAGTGGTCTACGACGCGATATGACACTGGAAACGCCCCCCCGCGAGCCGGATCGGCTCGACCTGGCCCCGCCTCCGGCCGAGGGCGGGTGCGCAAGCAAGGATACGCTTCGCGCTGCTGCCGAACGGGCCGGCAAGGCGGAGATCCTGGAGCGCTATGCGGCCGACTACCCGAACGGCCCGCATGACCAGCCGCAAAGCATGTGCCCGGCCTTTGGCAGCTTGCGCGTAGGCCTTCGGATGCGCCGAACGGCGACCGTGCTGTCCGGGTCGGCCTGCTGTGTCTACGGCCTGACCTTCACCAGCCATTTCTATGGCGCACGCCGAACCGTTGGCTATGTACCCTTCAATTCGGAATCGCTGGTGACGGGCAAGCTGTTCGAGGATATCCGCGATGCGGTCCACGAACTGGCCGACCCCAAGCTCTACGACACCATCGTCGTCACCAACCTGTGCGTGCCGACCGCCTCGGGCGTTCCGCTGCAGTTGCTGCCTGACGCGATCAACGGCGTGCGCATCATCGGCATCGACGTGCCGGGCTTCGGCATTCCGACCCATGCGGAAGCCAAGGACGTGCTGGCCGGCGCGATGCTGGCCTATGCCCGCAAGGAAGCCGAAAGCGGCCCGGTTGCAGCCCCGAAAGAGCGCAGCGACCGGCCGACCGTCACCCTGCTGGGCGAAATGTTCCCGGCCGATCCGCCGGGAATCGGCCTGCTGCTGGAACCCCTTGGCCTCGCAACCGGGCCGGTGGTGCCCACCCGCGAATGGCGCGAACTCTACTCTGCGCTGGCCTCGCCCGTGGTTGCCGCAATCCACCCCTTCTACACGGCCTCCGTCCGCGAGTTCCAGGCCGCCGGCCGCAGTGTTGTCGGCTCAGCACCAGTGGGGCGCGACGGCACGGCAGACTGGCTGGACTCGATCGGTGCCGCCTTCGGCATCGCCCAGGCCAAGGTTGACGCCGCCAAGAACCGTTTCCTGCCCGCCATCGCCGGCGCACTTGCCGCACGGCCGGTGAAGGGGCGGATCACCGTGTCGGGCTATGAGGGCTCGGAGCTGCTGGTTGCCCGCCTGTTGATCGAAAGTGGTGCCGAGGTGCCCTATGTCGGCACGGCTTGCCCCAAGACCATCTGGTCCGAAGCCGACCGCGCCTGGCTGGAAGCCCGCGGTACACGGATCCAGTACCGCGCGAGCCTTGAGCAGGACATTGCAGCGGTATCCGAATTCGGCCCCGACCTCGCGATCGGAACCACGCCGGTGGTGCAGCACGCCAAGGAGCGCGCGGTCCCGGCGTTATACTTCACCAACCTGATTTCCGCGAGGCCCCTGATGGGGCCGGCCGGCGCCGGCAGCCTGGCGATGGTTGTGAACGCCGCGATGGCGAACACGGACCGGTTCGGCCGGATGAAGCAGTTCTTCGAAGGTGTCGGCCATGGCGCCAGCGCCGGGGTGTGGACTGCGCAGCCGGTGGATCGCCCCGAGTTCAAGGCCAAGTATGCTGCCCGCCGCATCGCGGCCGCCAAGGCAGCGGAGGCAATCGGCTCATGACGCTGATACTCGATCATGATCGGGCCGGCGGTTACTGGGGCGCTGTCTATGCCTTCACGGCCATCAAGGGCCTGCAGGTGATCATCGACGGCCCGGTGGGCTGCGAAAACCTGCCCGTCACTTCGGTGTTGCACTACACAGACGGGTTGCCGCCGCACGAACTTCCGATCGTCGTGACGGGGCTTGGCGAACAGGAACTGGGCCGCGACGGCACCGAGGGCGCGATGAAGCGCGCCTGGGGCACGCTCGACCCTGATCTGCCGGCAGTCGTCGTCACCGGCTCCATCGCCGAAATGATCGGCGGCGGCGTCACGCCCGAGGGCACGAATATCCAGCGCTTCCTGCCGCGCACCATCGACGAGGACCAGTGGCAATCCGCCGACCGGGCGCTGACCTGGCTGTGGACCGAGTTCGGGCCGAAGAAGCTGCCGCCGCTGCGCCCCCGGAAAGAAGGTGCAAGGCCGAGGGTCAACATCATCGGGCCGATGTACGGCACTTTCAACATGCCGAGCGATCTGGCCGAGATTCGCCGCCTTGTGGAAGGCATCGGCGCCGACATCAACATGGTGTTCCCGCTGGGAAGCCATCTTGCCGACGTTCGCAAGCTGGCGGATGCCGAAGCCAACATCAGCCTGTACCGCGAGTTCGGGCCAAACCTGTGCGAGGCGCTGGAACGGCCCTGGCTGCAGGCCCCGATCGGGCTTAGCTCGACGACCCTCTTCCTCGAAAAGCTCGGGGAGTTGCTCGGTCTCGACCCGCAGCCGTTCATCGAGACGGAGAAGCACACCACGCTCAAGCCGCTGTGGGATCTGTGGCGCTCCGTGACGCAGGACTTTTTCGGAACCGCCAGTTTCGGGATCGTCGCCACCGAAACCTATGTGCGCGGCATCCGCAACTTCCTCGAGGGCGATCTGGGGCTTCCCTGCGCCTTTGCCTTCCAGCGCTCGGCCGGGGTGAAGCCGGACAATGCAGCCGTGAAGAAGGCGATCGCGGAAACGCCGCCGCTGGTGGTGTTCGGATCTTACAACGAGCGCCTGTACTTGGCCGAGACGGGCGGGCGCGGCATCTACATCCCGGCCTCGTTCCCGGGCGCTGCAATCCGGCGCCACACCGGCACGCCCTACATGGGCTATTCTGGCTGCACCTGGCTGGTCCAGGAAGTGGTTAACGCGCTGTTCGATGCGCTGTTCCACATCCTGCCGCTGTCAACCCAGATGGACATGGCCGAAGCAACGCCCGCGCGGCTCGCCCGCGAAATCCAGTGGGATGACCAAGCCAAGCGCGCGCTCGACGAGCTGGTGGAGCGCGAGCCGGTGCTGGTGCGCATTTCGGCCGCCAAGCGGCTGCGCGACGCAGCCGAGGCCGCGACCCGTGCGGCCGGCGAAACCCATGTGTCGGTCGATCGGCTGACCCAGATCCTTCAGCAGGCGAGGGCGGCATGATCCGGTCCCCCTGCATCAGATGCGGCATCACATCCGGTGCCCATAACCCTTCGTCCGGGACTTTCCTGGTCGAAGATTCCGCTGGAGGGCGCGGTCGTTCCTTCCTCTTGCGGGCAAAGTGGAGAGCAAGACATGGTAGAAAACAGTGACAACAAGCTCGGGATGGGGACCTACCTCACCCGGCAGGAGGCGCAGGAGTTTCACAAGCTCTTCGTGACCGGATTCATCGGGTTCACGGCGATCGCGATCGTTGCGCACTTCCTCGTCTGGGAATGGCGCAGCTGGCTCTGAACTGATCTCCAGACCTGCCTTGCACTCTGCGGGCAGCGTCCGGAACTGTTCTGACTACAAGGAGAATGACGATGTGGAGAGTTTGGCTTATTTTTGATCCGAGGCAGGCACTTGTTGCGCTCTCGGTGTTCCTGTTCGTGCTGGCAATTCTGATTCACTTCATCCTGCTCAGCACGGATCGGTTCAACTGGCTTGACGGTGGCAGCAACGCCGTTGCGGCCACGTCTGCGTCGGCGACGGCAACGCCCTGACGCACCTGCAAGTCGTGCGTTCTGACGGCGAGGCCGGGCAGGACAGGCAAGGCCATCGCCGGCCGCAGCCTTCCTGCCCGCCGGACCAGCAAAGAGCCTGGGGCGGCGGATGTTCCGCTGGTGCCCAGTGCAAGGGAAAGCGCCGTCGGGTTTGCCCCGCAGGCGACAGGAGAGGTGCGCCATGGCGCTGCTGAGCTTTGAACGAAAATACCGTGTCCGAGGAGGAACGCTGATCGGCGGTGACCTCTTCGATTTCTGGGTAGGCCCCTTCTATGTGGGCTTCTTCGGGGTCACGACCATCTTTTTCGCGGCGCTCGGCACCGCGCTCATCTTCTGGGGGGCAAGCCAGGGTCCGACATGGAACCCGTGGCTGATCTCCATCGACCCGCCGGATCTGAGCTATGGCCTCGGCCTCGCGCCGCTGATGGAGGGGGGATTGTGGCAGATCATCACGATCTGCGCGATCGGCGCCTTTGGCAGCTGGGCGTTGCGCGAAGTCGAGATCTGCCGAAAGCTCGGCATGGGCTATCATGTGCCTTTCGCCTTTGCCGTCGCCATCTTCGCCTATGTGACGCTGGTGGTGTTCCGGCCGCTGCTGCTGGGGGCCTGGGGGCATGGTTTCCCGTATGGCATCTTCAGCCACCTCGACTGGGTGTCGAACGTCGGCTACCAGTTCCTGCATTTTCACTACAACCCGGCGCACATGCTTGCGGTGACCTTCTTCTTCACCACGACCTTCGCGCTCGGACTGCACGGCTCCCTCATCCTGTCATCTTCCAACCCGGCCAAGGGCGAGGATGTGAAGAGCCCCGAATATGAAGACAGCTTCTTCCGTGACGTTCTCGGCTATTCGGTCGGGGAACTTGGCATCCACCGTCTGGGCCTGTTCCTGGCGCTGTCCGCCGGTTTCTGGAGCGCCGTCTGCATTATCATCAGTGGACCCTTCTGGACCCGTGGCTGGCCGGAATGGTGGACCTGGTGGCTTGAACTTCCGATCTGGAGCTGAGGAGGCCTGCCATGGGATACCAGAATATTTTCACACAGGTGCAGCTGGCCGGCCCCGCCGAAGCCGGCGTGCCGAGCCGGGGCTCGGATGCCCGGATTAACGTAACCGCCAACAACTACTGGCTGGGCAAGGTCCTCCACGCACAGATCGGCCCGATGTACTTGGGGCCGCTGGGGCTTGCCTCACTGCTCTGCGGCTTCCTCGCGTTCGAGATCATCGGTCTCAACATGTGGGCATCCGTCGGCTGGGATCCGGTCCAGTTCGTCCGTCAGCTCTTCTGGCTGGCGCTCGAGCCGCCGCCGGCGAAGTATGGCCTTCAGATCCCTCCGCTGGCCGAAGGCGGCTGGTGGCTGATCGCCGGCTTCTTCCTCACCGTCTCCATCCTGCTCTGGTGGGCGCGGACCTACCGGCGGGCCAGGGCGCTCGGCATGGGAACCCATGTCGCCTGGGCCTTTGCCTCCGCCATCTTCCTCTACCTGGTGCTGGGCTTCATCCGCCCGGTCCTGATGGGAAACTGGTCAGAGGCAGTGCCCTTCGGGATTTTCCCGCACCTCGACTGGACGGCGGCCTTCTCGATCCGATACGGCAACCTCTTCTACAACCCCTTCCACGCGCTCTCCATTGTCTTCCTCTACGGGTCGACGCTGCTGTTTGCGATGCACGGGGCGACCATCCTGGCGGTGGGCCGCTATGGTGGGGAGCGTGAACTTGAGCAGATCACCGACCGGGGAACTGCGACAGAACGCGCTGCGCTGTTCTGGCGCTGGACGATGGGCTTCAATGCCACCATGGAATCAATCCACCGCTGGGCTTGGTGGTTCGCGGTGCTGACCACGCTGACCGGCGGGATCGGCATCCTTCTTACTGGCACAGTGGTCGACAACTGGTACCTGTTTGCGGTGGAGCACGGCTACGCCCGTCCCTATCCGCCGACCGGCGCAGTTGACCCACTCACCCTGCCGGGAGCACCGCAATGACAGGACATCGCAACCCGATCGTGCAGAGGGCCGTCGCCCTTGGTGCAATCGCCGCCCTGCCACTGACCCTCGCTGCCTGCGAGATCGGACCCAAGCAGAGCCAACAGCTTGGGCCGCGCGGGCCGGCGATGGAACAGGTCACCAACCTGAACCTCGTCAAGCCTGCGGCTGCCCCCCCGGCCTCTGCCTATGCCCTGACCAGTCGGGACGGACAGAAGGCGCGGGAGGTCTATCCGGAACTGCAGGTGCTGGGCGACATCAGCGTCGACGAGTTCGGCCTGCTGATGGCGAACATGACAGCCTGGGTGGTTCCGGCCGATGCGCCTCCCGAACAAGCCGGATGCAACTACTGCCACAACCCCGAAAACATGGCCAGTTACGAGAAGTATACGAAGTCCGTGTCTCTCAACATGTTGAAGATGACACAGAACATCAACGTGAACTGGCAGTCCCACGTGAAGGAGACTGGGGTCAGCTGCTATACCTGCCATCGCGGCAAGGGCGTCCCGCAGTACAACTGGTCGCTGAAGCCGGATCCTGTCTCGAGCGGGATGGCCGGCTATCGGCCCAACCAGAACGAGCCTTCGGCCGTTGTCGGTTACGCGTCGCTGCCGAATGATCCCAACGGTTCGTTCCTTCTGAATCCACGGGAAATCCGGGTAAACAGCGACCAGATCCATCCCAGCGACATGAACACGTCCGGGACAAAGGATGCCGAGCATACCTATGGCCTGATGATGCGCATTTCCGGTGCGTTGGGGGTGAACTGCACCTTCTGCCACAACAGCCAGAATTTCGGCGAGTGGAGCCACAGCCGGGTGCAGAAGATGACCGCGTGGTATGGCATCCGGATGGTTCGTCAGATGAACTCGGACTATATCCAGCCGCTTGCCACGGTCTTCCCGGCCAAGGGCTGGGACGATCAGGCGCGGCTGGGGCCGCTTGGTGATCCTTTGAAGGTGAACTGCCAGACCTGCCACCAGGGCTACAACAAGCCGCTGGGTGGGGTCTCGATGCTGGCGGACAATCCGTCGCTTCGGGAAATCTGGCGGGCCGATGCGCCTGCGCCTGCGCCTGTCGCTGTGGCTGCCGTTGGCGCTGCCCGCACGACAAACGGCGTCGCAGTGGCAAAGCTCGTTGCCACCGGCGCTGCCGCCCAAGCGGTTGTCGGAAAGGCCGACGCCGTTCGGTCCGCGATGGCACCTGCGACCAACTGATCGAGGCTACCCAACCGTCTTTGGGCCGTGACTGCCTTCGGGTGATCACGGCCCTCTTTGCGTCGTCTGGGCAGGCGAAGCGATGGATCCTGGCGGGCATGATCGGTTCAAGGGCGCATCCGCGCAGATTCGCGAGACGCAAGCCATGCCGACCGGAACGGCCCTGCTGGCGATCGCATGGTCGGCGCTCGCCTCCTCCAGGGTCGAAAGCGTGACCATTCATCTGATGTGGTGACGATCCGCCATGTCCCCTGCGGCGGGGCCCGCTGAAGCCGTTCAGGCGGCTGCAGCCGGGGCGCGGGCGATCATGGCCTGTGCAATCAGGCGATAGCTTTCCATCCGGTCGCGGTGGTCGTGCAGGATGTTCACCAGCATCAGCTCGTCGGCGCCGTAGAGCCGGGCCTTTTCCAGCAGCTGGTCCCGGCATTGGGTGGCGCTGCCCGTAACCGGCCTGCGGTTCGCGGGCATGGGCACGGGATTGGCCTTCAGCCAGGCGGCCGCCCGATCCGGCTTCGGCACGGCGATCAGTTCCCCACGCAACAAATGTGCAAGCAGCATCCGCGACGGGCCGCTCAACCAGGCAGCCTCCTCGGCGCTTTCGGCTGCGACTGTCCAGCACGCGACCACGACAACAGGCTCTGCCGCCCGGGCAGACGGCCGGAAAGCGCGGCGATACCGTTCGGCAAGGTCGGGCACCTCGCCGGCGATGAAGTCGGCAATGCAATAGGGGAGGCCGGCCATGCCGGCGAGTTCGGCGCTGTCCGCGCTGGAGCCCAGCATCCAGATGTCCGGCGTCTCGTCTCCGCCGGGCAGATTGGCCGAAAGCGGCCGGAACGGGTGCCCCTCGGGCAATGTGCCGTCGAAGTGGGCTATCAGCTCGGCAAGCTGCTGCGGGAATTCCAGCTGGGCGCGCGTGCGGCGGTCCTGCTGCAGCGCATAGGCCGTCAACTGGTCGGATCCCGGCGCCCGCCCCAGGCCCAGGTCCACACGGCCCGGAAACAGCCCCGCCAGCATGGAGAAGCTTTCGGCCAGCTTGAACGGGGAATAGTGCGGCAGCATGATCCCGCCGGTGCCGATGCGGATGGCTTTCGTTTCCCGCCCGATCGCCGCCAGCATCAACTCTGGCGAGGCGGAGGCAAGGGCGGGGCTCGCATGGTGCTCCGCCATCCAGAAGCGGTGGTAGCCAAGCGTATCGGCAAGCGCCGCAAGCTCCAGGCTCTGGTGCAAGGCCTGCCCTCCGGTCGAGCCTTCGGCGATCGGCGATTGATCGAGAACGGACAGGCGCATGGCCTGATTATGGGGCCGGCCGGCCAAATGAAAAGGGCGCGGTGCCGCAGCTTGCCGCGCCGCCCCCTTGTTCTGCCAAACAGGCGCCTAGAAGTTGAAGCGGGCAAGCAGACCGAAGGAGCGGTCTGCCTCACGCGGGATGATGTACCGAAGGCTCGAATTTCCGGTGTTGCCGGCCGACAGCGGGCCACCGTCTGCAATGGCCGCGGTGAAGCTGGTGTCGAACAGGTTGCGCACGATGAAGCTCAGCCTGAACCGGTCATCCTGGTCGACAAGAGCAACCGTTGCATCAACAAGGGCGTAGGGCTTGATCCACGAACGGTCCCGGATCAGCTGGCTCGGCACAAACTGTGCAAGCTGGCTCGATTGGTAGCTGCTCTGCATCCCGATCTCGATGTCGGCAAACCCGCTTGTGCGAATGCGATAGTCTGCGGTCAGCGATGCTTTCCACTTGGGCGCATAGGCAAGCGGGGTGCCCGACGGAACGATTTCGGTCGGCAATGCACCGGGGGCGACGTTAAACTGGTCAACCCGGGCATCGGTAAAGGCAAGCCCGCCGGTCAGCGACAGGTCATCGATCGGGCGCGCCAGGAAATCCAGTTCAAAGCCACGGGTGGAAATCGTGCCGGCATTGGTGAAGCGGGTGATGCGCGCACCGGTCACAGCGTCGATATCAGGGTTATTTGCCTGGAAGTTGTAGTATTTCGCGTAAAAGCCAGCGAGGTTCAGGACGACCCGGCCGTCGAACAGGCTGTTCTTAAGGCCGACTTCGAACGAGTCGGCGTTTTCGGGGTCAAGCGGCGCGGTGCCAATGGTCGTCAGATTGAAGAATACGTTGAAGGCCGGGCCCTTGTAGCCGCGCGCATAGGTTGCATAGGCCATACTGTCTTCACTGACGTCGAACTGGACGCCTGCAGTCCCTGACAGGTCTTCGGCAGTGACTTTTCCGCGCCACGGAATGCCGTTCGGGGTGCCCCCGCCGCGGCCATTATTGAACACGCCGAAATCGAACGGTGGCTGCGATGCGCCCGGGACCGGCGTTGTCCGGATGTGCGAAACATCCAGCTGGTCCAGGGAAAAGCGCAGGCCGCCGACAAAGCGGAATCGCTCGGTCAGATCGTAGGTTGCATGGCCGAACAGGGCAGCGTTGGTGAAGATGGAGCCGAAGTCCGCCGTGCCGATCGGAAAGTCGATGGTCGAAACGCCCGGCGCCGTGGAGCAGGGCGTAAGTGGGCCCTGGGGCGCCAGTGTGGACGCGGTGCACCGGATGTTGGAACGGGTGAAGTTGCGGTCGGTCCGGGCGCGGGAGTAGAAGGCGCCGAGGGTGTAATCCAGCCGTTCGTTCCCCGGGGAGGACAGGCGGAATTCCTGGCTGAAGGTGGTGCCGGTCTGCGGGCCGTCATCGTGGCTTTGCGCAACGCCAACGAAGATGGTGTCGAGGAAATCGCCGTCCCGGACTTCGCGGTTGTCATAGGAGCGATAGGCCGTGATCGACGTGAGCTGCAGCATGCCCATTTCGGCGTTCAGTTCCGCTGAAACGCCCCATGCCCTTTCTTCGCTGCGATTGATGAGATTGTTCCGCACCCGACGGGTCCGGTCACCGTTCAGCGCCGGCAGGGCGACGGCTGCGCGCGCAAGGAAAGCCGGGGTCGGCGTTCCGTCTGCCTGAATCGCAGGCTCTGCAATTACCTCGGCGCAGCAGTCATCCTTCGATTCGCGCCAGTCGGCAATCAGGGTCAGATCAACCTTGTCCGAGATGTCGATCTCGACAAGGCCGCGCAGGCCATATTGCTCATAGCCATTGACGCGCCTGTCGTAGGTTTCGTTGATGATGTTGCCATCCCAGTTGGCGTAGAAACCGGTCAGGCGCGACCGGATGCTGTCGCCCAGCGGCAGGTCCACTGCACCGCGGACCCGGTATTCGGTCCCGTTCTCGAAGAACAGGCCGCTCTCCACTTCCCCGCCCAGCGTGTCGCCGGGACGCTTCGAAATGATGTTGATCACCCCGGCCGATGCGTTCTTGCCAAACAAGGTGCCTTGCGGGCCGCGAAGAACCTCGATCCGCTCGATGTCGACCAGCGGGGAAAAGGCTTCGCCGGCGCGTGCAAGCACCACGCCGTCGACAACAGCGGAAACCGACGGCTCGCCAGCAATCGAGAAGGTCGAGGTGCCGATACCGCGCATAAAGATGGTCTGGTTGATGGGAACGCCGGATTTCCGGAAGTTCAGCGACGGCACCAGATACTGGACATTTTCGATGTTCAGCGCGCCCGTGCGGGTGATCTGGTCGCCCGTGATCACCGAAACCGCAATCGGCACGTCCTGCAGCCGCTGTTCGCGCCGCTGGGCGGTCACGATGATATCGGCCACAGCTTCGCCCGGTGCATCGGACGCTGTTTCCTGGCCGAACGCCGGCGTCGCAAGTGCGACCACGGACACGCCCAACAGGGTAGAGACAAGGACTGCGCGCATCGATCGATCCCCAGGGTTGCGTGGGGCTTGACCGCCCCTTGCCGCTTTGAGCCGGATAATTCGCCGCGCCTGTCTGGCAAGGCAATGAAATTCTGTCATGGATGACGCCAATCCGGCACGCCTGTAACTTGACTGCCACAGTCTGCTGGCGGCTCAGCCCAGTATTTCGGCGATCGTCACAACGCGCTTTTCGGCCGCGGATCGCTCGGCTGCCGCACCCATCGCGACTGCCATCAACCCGTCCTCAGCGCTGACAAGCGGCGGGTGCCCGTTGCGGATCGCGTTCGCAAACGCCTGGTGCTGGTAAAAGGTCGATCCATGGTGCGATCCGGCCTTCAGCGCGGCCTCGTCTACCTCGACCGTACGCCGCTCCACCCGCTTGGGGTTCATGAAGCCGACGCGCGGCGAATAGAGGATGTCGCCCGACGGGATGAACACGTCCAGCCGCGCCTCGCCGCCCACCGCGGTGATTTCCTCCTGCTCCTCCGCGCCGTCGGCGAACATGCACAGGTCCAGCATGGCGCGAACCCCGTTTGCGAAATCCACCACCGTGTAGCTGTTGTCGATGATGTCCGGCACGCCCTGTTCGTAACGCTCGCCCACATGGTTCACGTCCATCCCGCCCGAGCAGAACACGCGCACCGGTTCAGACTTCACGATCAGCCGCATCAGATCGAAGAAGTGGCAGCATTTCTCGACCATGGTGCCGCCCGTGTTGGCGCTGAACCGGTTCCAGTCCCCCACTTTCACCAGGAAAGGGAAACGATGCTCGCGGATCGACAGCATCCTCAGGCGCCCGACCTTGTGCTCGTGCACCTCGCGGATGAACTCGGCGACGGGTGGCATGAAGCGATACTCCATTGCCGTCCAGAACAGCTTGTCCGAGCGCCCGGCCTGCTCCACGATCCACTGCGCGTCCGACACTGTCGTTGCCAGCGGTTTTTCGCACAGGATGTGGACGCCGGCCCCGAACAGCGGCTCGAGCGTCGCGCGGTGGGTGTGGTTGGGCGATGCCACGATCACCGCGTCCACGCCGCCGGCCGCGGCCAGTTCCCCGGCAGTCTGATACGCGCGCACCGGCCGGCCGCCCAGCGCCGACTTTGCCTGCCCGCGCGAGGTTTCCACCGGGTCCGCGATCGCCACCAGCTCGGCGCCGGGCGTGATCAGCAGGTTCTGGATATGTTCCACCCCCATCATGCCGGTGCCGACCAGGCCGTAACGAATAACGTCTCCCATTCTCGCCCCGATTCTGCCATCTGGCCCGCATGAGCGAGCTTCGTCTGTCTGCCGATCCCGTGCCGCTGGGTGCCACGGGCCTCACCGTTTCTTCCCTTGCATGGGGCATGTGGCGCTTCAAGGGGAGCGACGTGCCCCAGGCCGCCGCGCTGGTGAAGGCCGCGCTCGACGCCGGCATCACCCTGTTCGACACCGCCGACATCTACGGGCCCGACAATGGCGAACCCTTCGGCGCGTCGGAGGCGTTGCTGGGCCGCGTGTTCACAGCCGATCCGGGCCTGCGCGGGCAGATGGTGCTTGCCACCAAGGGCGGCATCCGGATGGGCGTGCCCTACGACAGTTCGTCTGACTATATCTCCGAGGCCGTCGATGCCTCGCTGAAGCGCCTGGGTGTCGACCATGTCGACCTCTGGCAGATCCATCGGCCCGATCTTCTCGCCCACCCGGCCGAAGTCGCCGAGGCACTGGACCGCATCGTTGCATCCGGGCGGGCGCGGGCCGTCGGCGTTTCCAACTTCACGCCCGCGCAGGTGGCCGCGCTCACCTCCTACCTTGAAACCCCTCTGGCCTCGATCCAGCCGGAGTTTTCCGCATTGGCCACGAGGCCGTTGTTCGACGGCACGATGGACCAGGCGATGCAGCTGGGGCTCGCGGTTCTCGCCTGGTCGCCGCTGGGGCAGGGCAGGCTCGGCACCGTCAGCGCCGATGCTGCGCCCAATGTGCGTGCGGCCACCGATGTGATCGGCCGCATCTCGAAACAGCAGGGCGTATCGGCCACCGCAGTCGCATATGCGTTTGTGGGGGCGCACCCGGCGCGCCCGATTCCGATCGTCGGCACCCAGACGGCAGCCCGCATCGCCGAGGCGAGGGATGCGCTGAAGGTCGTCTTCAGCCGCACCGAATGGTTTGAAATCCTGCAGGCAGCGATGGGCGAGCGGCTTCCATAACACCATCCTGGGGAGTAATGTTTTCATGCGATGCGAAGTCAGCTGGTTCTCCGCGCTGTGCGATGACGATTATGAATTCCTGGGCCAGCCCGACGAGGCGCTGAAGTCCAGCTTCGACCATTGCCGCAACATCGTGCTGACCGCCGAAAAGAGCGGGTTCGACAATATCCTGCTGCCGTCGGGCTACCAGCTCGGCATCGACTCCACCGCCTTTGCCGCCGCCATGGCGCCGCTCACCCGCACCATCCGCATGCTGCTTGCCGTTCGCGTGGGCGAGGCGTGGCCTCCGCAGCTTGCACGCCAGATCGCGACTCTGGACCGGATTGCGAACGGCCGGCTGACGGTCAACATCATCTCGTCCGAAATGCCGGGCGAAACGCTCGGCTCGGCCCCGCGCTACGGCCGCACGGTCGAGCTGATGACCATCCTGAAGACATTGCTCAACGGCCAGCCGCTCGATCACCAGGGCGCGCATTGGACGCTGAAGCTCGATCCGCCGCGCCTCACCACGGTTTCGGGCAAGTGCCCGCCGCTCTATTTCGGAGGCCTGTCGCCCGACGCACGCGAAGCCGCCGCCAAGGCCGCAGACGTCTATCTGATGTGGCCCGACACCATGCCCGCCGTGCGCGAGATCATCGCCGACATGCGCGAACGCGCCGCCGCCCACGGCCGCACCCTGAAGTTCGGCTACCGCTGCCATGTGATCGTACGCGAAACCGAGGCGGAGGCCCGCGCCTACGCCGCGCGGCTGCTGTCGAAGCTCGACGCCAAAACGGGTGACGCCATCAGGGCAAAGTCGCTCGACAGCCAGTCGGTCGGCGTCCTGCGCCAGGCCCAGTTGCGCGAGGCGGCTGGAGATGAAGGTTTCGTCGAGGACAATCTGTGGACCGGCATCGGCCGCGCCCGCTCGGGCTGCGGCGCTGCAATCGTCGGCACGCCCGACCAGGTGCTTGCAAAGCTGAAGGCCTACCAGACCGAGGGCATCGAGGCCTTCATCCTGTCGGGCTATCCCCACGCAGCCGAATGCGACCTGTTCGCCCGCCATGTGCTGCCCCGGCTGCAGCACGGGCCGCTGGCGCTCTAGCGCACGCCAAGCAGCTCGCGCGCGATCATCATCGTCTGGTTCCGGTCGGCCGGAAAGCCCGCTGCAACCCAGCGCCTTTCCACTTCGCCCAGCCGGCGCGACACGGCCGGGCCCGGCGGCAGGCCCATCGCGATCAGATCCTTGCCCGAAATCGGCAGCCGCGGGCGGGTGTAGTGGCTAAGCGGCCCGGCCCACTGCGGCACGCGGGCGTCGCCGGTCAGCAACAGCCTGTCCAGCGTCGCTTCCGCCCCGATCGAATAGGCCAGCGCGCGGGGATCGTCGGGCACGGCCGTTCGCGCGGCGGCGTGGATCAGCCGCCCCTTGCCGGCGTTCGACAGCTTCAGCCGAGCGGCGATCTCGGCGGCGAGCTGCGGATCTTCGGGCAAGAGCGCGGCCAGCCGCCGCAGTCCGTCGGGCGCAACCCGTGCTGCACTTTCTGCGGCGATCAGCCCCTCCAGAGCCGGAAGCCGTGCCGGCTCGATCTCGGGCAGCACCGGCTTCAGGATCGCATGGTCGAGCATCGCGGCCACCGTCGGTGCGGGCAGGGGCAGTGCGAGCAGCTTCAGCAACTCGTCGCGGATCCGTTCCCGGCTGAGCGCCATCAGGTCGTTCGCCCGCGCAGAGCAGGCCGCCAGGCCTTCTGCATCCAGCTCGGGCGCAAAGCGCGCCGAGAAGCGGAAAAAGCGCAGGATCCGCAGATGGTCCTCGGCAATCCGCTCCAGCGCCGCGCCGATAAAGCGCACCCGGCGTGCCTTCAGGTCGTCGATCCCGCCGAAGAAGTCGACCAGTTCGCCGGTGCCCGGATCGGCATAAAGGGCGTTGATGGTGAAATCCCGCCGCAGGGCATCCGCCTGCCAATCGTCCGTGAAGGCGACGTCTGCGTGCCGCCCGAAGGTCGCCACGTCGCGCCTCAGCGTCGTCACCTCGTACGGCACGCCCCCCGACACCGCCGTCACCGTGCCGTGCTGCAGCCCGGTCGGCACGGCGCGGATGCCTGCGCCTCGCAGCGCAGCAATCACTGCGTCGGGCTTCAGCCGGGTCGCCAGATCGATATCGGAAACGGGCAGGCCCAGCAGCCAGTCGCGCACGGCGCCGCCCACGAACCTGGTCGTGCAGCCATCGGCATCCAGCGCCTTCAGCAGCTTCGCAAGGCCCGGCTTTCCGGCCCATTGCGCCGGATTCAGCTGCATTAGCGCAGCCTCGCCGACAGGTTGACCAGCATGCCGGCGGTCGCGCCCCAGATGGTCCGGCCCTGCCACTCGATCACATAATATCGCCGCAGCCGCCCCTTCCACTCGGCGTTGCGCAGGAGGTGGTTCTTCGGGTCCAGCGCGAAATCCAGCGGCACTTCGAACACATCGGCCACCTCGTGCGGGTTGGGCCTGAACGGAAGGTCGGGCGCGATGCTCCCCACGACAGGGTGCACCCGGTAACCGGTCCCCGTCTGGTAGGGGTCGGCGATACCCAGCAGCTCCACCTGGTCCGGGTCCAGCCCGATCTCCTCGTGCGCTTCGCGCAGGGCAGCCGCCACCGGCCCGTCGTCTTGCGGATCCATGCGCCCGCCGGGGAAGGCCACCTGGCCGGCGTGGTTGCGAAGATGTGCGGTGCGCGTCGTCAGCAGCAGCCTCGGTTCGGGCGCACGCACGATCGGCATCAGCACGGCGGCCGGCACCAGGGCCGTCGCTGGCTCTGTGCCCAGCGGTCCGAAATCCTGGTCCCCCGTCAGCACCGGCGCCGCAGACGTCAGCAGCGCTGCGCGCAGGGCCTCAAGCAGCGAAGGCAAAGAAGGCGCCCCCACTCCATAGGCCCAGAGGTCCGCCCAGCCGCTCCTGTTCCTCGAGCGCCATGTCGGCCAGCTGGTAGAACACCGGGCGGTTGACCAGTGCCTCCAGCGGCCGCTCCGTGTTGCCCCGCACGTGCAGATAGGGGCGGGGCGTGCCGTCGGGCGCTGTGTCCACCCGCAGCGGGTTGTCGGGCCCGGCCACCACGATGTCGTCGGTCAGCAGCCGGAAGGCCAGCGTGCGTGCCCGGCCTTCGCCCTCGCTCGTCGCCTCCACCGCCAGGAAAGCCGCATCCTCCACCCGGATGCTCAGCTTTTCAACAGGCGTCACAAGCACATAGGCGCCGTCAGCCTCGCGCCGCAGGATGCTTGAAAACAGCTTCACCATCGCTGGCCGACCGATCGGCGTGCCGCCGTGCAGCCAGGTCCCGTCGGCCTTGATCAGCATGTCACTGTCGCCGCAATGGCTCGGGTTCCAAAGCTCCACCGGCGGCAGTCGTCGTTCGGCCACGGCTTTCGCAATGTCGGCCAGCGACGCGCAGGACAGGTCCAGCGCGTCCGGCCTGATGGGTTCTGCCGTCGACACCATGGCGCGGGACATGGGGCCCGCGGCCAAAGGCGTCAAGCCGCGGCGCTGTCCACCCGGGCTGCCGGCGCAAAAGACGCCGGCCCGCGCAGCCGATGGCCTGCCGCAAATCGCAGCAGCAGGCGGTCGCGGTCCACCGGGCCCGGCAGCACCCATTCGCCGGTGTGCTTCGCCGAAAAACCCCAGCGCGCATAATAAGAAGTGTCGCCGATCAGGATAACCGGCAAATGCTGCTTGTCGAGTTCGGCAAGCGCCAGGTCCATCAGCCGCGCACCGATCCGCTCGCCCCGCCGCGCAGGGTGCGACACAAGCGGGCCCAGAAGCGCGATCGGGCGTTTGACCCTAGGATGTTGCCATTCCAGCAGCCAGGCCTCCACGCTGCCGACCAGATGGTCGCTATCAATGGCCACAAAACTCGCCGCATCGATGCGGGGCGCGCCGGCGCGCAGCAAGGCTGCCGTGCGGCGGTGCCTGGCCGGGCCGAAACAGTTGTCCAGAAGCTCGGCCACCTGCGCGGTGGCAACGGAATCATGCGAAAGAAAATCCACAACCGGGTCCATGCAGCAAGGGTGTTTCAGGGACATGATGGCGGGATTTCCGTTTGGAGACTTGCTCCCCGGATGGCCGCCAGCCACCCGCCCGCAGCGCCGCACCCCGAAACGCGGGGCGCGCACGGCGGTCAGCCGCGTCGCAAAATCTGTTTGGTCGCGTGTTTGTGCATGGCAGCCGGTTCTCTAGCGGGAATCGCGCCCGAAGGAAAGACCCGCCCGGTCAGGCCGTTTCGCTGTCGGGTCCGGGGCCGTTGTCCGCATCGCCGGGCCTGTTCTGCCAGCGTGCCCCATGTTCCTCGGCAAGAGCCGCTACGGCCAGCCCATCGCGGATCTGTTCGAAGCGCACATAATCGGTGCCTTCGTCCTTCAGCCGCCAGCTGAGAAACATGTGCGCCGCATCGAACCGCAACTCGGTGTCTGATGCCCACATGTCGGCCCCGAACAGCATCGCCTCTCCGATCACCTGGCCCCCCAGCAGCACCAGGGCCCGCCGGTTGGTCAGCACATAGGCGGCCCGCGCCCGCGCGCTGGACCGAAGCCATACAGGAAAGGTGATGATCAGGATCATGCCCGACACCATTGCCGCGATCAGCGGACCGGCGGTCGCATCCGGCTGGCCGGCAAAGGCGGACCCGGCGAAATGCGGCCGGATCAGAGCCACGGCAAGCCAGGTGAACAGGCCGATCAGCGTCAGCAGCCCCACCAGCTCCCACATCCGGCGCGAAAGCATGGCCGGCCGGCCCTCCCACAGGATCGTCTCGCCTTCACCCGGCGGGCTCGGCCGCCGTGTCCGTGCAGCCGGGATCGCCACATCGGACACTGCCTCGCCCGCGCCCATGCCGGTGCCGCTCAGCGTTCCACCGTCAGTGCAATTCCCATGCCGCCGCCGATGCACAGCGTCGCAAGGCCCTTCTTCGCGTCGCGGCGCTGCATCTCGTGCAGCAAGGTCACCAGGATGCGGGCGCCCGACGCGCCGATCGGATGGCCGATCGCGATCGCGCCGCCGTTCACGTTCAGCTTGTCGGGGTCAAGCCCCAGCTCGTGCCCCACGGCCAGCGCCTGCGCGGCAAAGGCCTCGTTCGCTTCCACCAGGTCGAGGTCGGCAACCGACCAGCCGGCCTTTTCCAGCGCCTTGCGCGACGCTGGCACCGGCCCGATGCCCATCACAGCCGGGTCAACACCCGCCGATGCCCAGCTTTTCACATAGCCGAGGACCGGCGCACCGCGCCGCGCGGCTTCGGCAGCCGACATCAGCACCAGCGCCGCCGCGCCGTCGTTCAGGCCCGATGCATTGGCCGCCGTGACGGAGCCTTCCTTCTTGAAGGCCGGCTTCAGCCCCGCCATCGCCTCCACGGTCGCGCCATCGCGGATATACTCGTCGGCGTCGACGATGGTGTCGCCCTTGCGGCCCTTGAGCGTCACGGCTGCGATCTCGGCCACGAATCGGCCCGCCTTCCGTGCGGCCTCGGCCTTGTTTTGCGAGCGGGTGGCAAATTCATCCTGCGCGGCGCGCCCGATCTGGTAGCGCTCGGCCACATTCTCGGCGGTAACGCCCATGTGATAGCCGTTGAAGGCGTCCCACAGGCCGTCCTTGATCATGGTGTCGATCAGTTCCAGCGCGCCCATCTTCTGCCCGGCACGCAGGGCCTGTGCATGCGGGCTCAGGCTCATGCTTTCCTGCCCGCCCGCCAGCATGATCGCGGCATCGCCGTTGCGGATCGCCTGCGCTGCAAGTGCCACCGCACGCAGGCCCGAGCCGCACACCTGGTTCACGCCCCAGGCGGGCACCTCCTGCGGAATTCCGGCCGCCATTGCCGCCTGCCGCGCCGGGTTCTGCCCCTGGCCCGCGGTCAGCACCTGGCCCAGGATCACTTCGCCGATGTCGCTGCCGTCCACCTTGGCGTCCGCCAGTGCCGCCTCGATGGCAACCCGGCCGAGCTCGTGCCCCGAGGTGGTTGCAAAGCTGCCAAGGAAGCTGCCGACGGGGGTGCGGCGGGCAGAGGCGATCACGACGTCGGTCATGTGAAGTCCTTTCAGTGTCTCGCTGGCCGGGCTGTCCCGCCCGATCGTGCCTGCTCTAGCCTTGGTGCAGCCAGTTTGAAAGCGGCTCCCACAGGCTTTCGCGCGCGCCGCTCCCCACCACCATCCCCACATGGCCGGAAGGCACATCGCGCCGGTCTACCCCGTTCGTGCGAATTCGCGCGGCCGGGGGCACGATGCGGTCGTTCAGTGCCCCGAAATCGAGGATCGGCGCTGCCAGCTGTTCCGGTGCTATCCGTTCTCCGCCGACGGTCCACATCCCCCGGCCGATCCGGTCTGTTCCAAAGCCCTTCACGAAAAGGTCGCGCGCGGCCGCCACTGGCAAGGGCGCACCGCTGTTCGCCCAATCCTCCACGGCCGCAAACCATGCGATGTGGGGATCATCCGCCGGCCGCCGCGCCAGCGCCTCGAACTTCGCCAGCACCGCCGCTTCGTCCAGTTTCCAGAACAGCGGGTTCAGCAGCGAAATGGGCACGGCTCCAAGATGTCGGCCGATCGGCCCGATCGATCTCCAGCCGCGGACCGCGTTCAGCCGCGCCTGTTCCCCGAATCCCTCGAAATGCCAGGGGGTCGCAACCAGCGCGATCCGCTCCAGCCTGGAGCCCAGCAGCTGCCCCGCCGCCAGCGCAAGCGTGCCGCCAAGGCAATAGCCCAGCAGCCGCATCCCGCCCTCCAGCCCGCAAAGCAGCGGCATCAGCCGCACCGACACCAGGCCCGCAAGCCCCAACCGCCGTTCGGCCCTTTGCATCTGGCCCCAATCCACCAGCAGCACCCGATGGCCCCGGCCAGCCAGATGGCGCACCAGCGAACGCCCCGGCGCAAGGTCGAGCACGGCAGGCCCATTTATCAGCGAGGGGACGACGACAAGCGGCGGCGCGCCGGTTGGCCCACCCACCGCCAGCAGCCGGACGCCGCCCAGCCGGGCAAGCTCGGCCAGCGGCGGCATCGCAGCCGGAACGGGCGCATCCTGGTATCGCCGCACGCCCTCCAGCACGGCTGCAAGCCGTTCGGGCTCCGCCCCCAGGCAGCGGCTGGCAAGCGACAGGAACAGCGGCAGCGGGTGCGGCCCGCGGCCGTGCGCCCGTGCCTGCCCCCGAGGTGCAGCATCAGTCATGCTGCATACCGGCGCAGGGGCGCGGGCACGGCGTCCGTATGATTTGCCGCCTGATGCTGCACATGCTAGGTCCCTCCCAACGCCCCTTGTCTGTGAAACGGATGTCCATGCCCACCAGCCCCGCAGCCGAAAGCGAAGCCGCCCCGGTCATCATCAAGAAATACGCGAACCGCCGCCTCTACGACACCGAAAGCTCAAGCTATATCACGCTCGAGCATCTGTCGGTGATGACCCGCAAGGGCCGCGAGTTCAAGGTGGTCGACGCCAAGTCGGGTGACGACATCACCCACAGCGTGCTCACACAGATCATCGTCGAGGAAGAAAATCGCGGGACCACGCTGCTCCCGGTCAACTTCCTGCGCCAGCTTATTGCGATGTACGGCGACCAGATGCAGTCGATGGTGCCGCACTATCTGGAAGCGTCGATGGACGCTTTCCGCCGCAACCAGGAACAGGTGCGCAAAACGATGATGGGGATGATAGTGGGCGGCGCCAACCCGTTCGAAACCCTGGCCCGGCAGAACATGGCAATGATGAAGGCAGCTGCCGGCATGTGGGGCACAGCCGCCATCTTCAAGGCCGATGCGCCGGGTGAAGCCCAGCCTCCGGCGGGCGCGGTAGAGGATGTGAAGGCGCTGAAGGACGAGCTCAGGGCGCTCCAGGCCAAGATCGACAGCCTCGTCAAGGAATAGGGGTGCAAGGTCGGCTCGCCGGCGCGCTTGCAGGGCTTCCGCCTCAGATCGTGCGGACGGCCGCCGACGATCTCGCCCCGCACCTGACCGACTGGCGCGGCCAGAAGACCGGCACGGCCGACGCCCTGCTGATGCCGCGCAGCACGGCCGAGGTTGTGGCGGTCGTGCGCTGGGCCGGGCAGCACGGCGTCGGCATCGTGCCGCAGGGCGGGAACACGGGGCTTGTTGGCGGCAGCGTTCCCGAGCCGGTGAACCCGCGCCCCACGATTGTCCTTTCGCTGCGCCGCATGAACGGGATCGAGGCAGTTGATCCGGTCGGGCTGACGCTGCGTGCCGGGGCCGGTGCAATCCTGTCGGACGTGCAGGCGGCGGCCGAAGCGCAGGGCTGCCGCTTTCCCCTGTCGCTCGGCGCGAAGGGCAGCGCCACCATCGGCGGGCTCGTGTCCACCAATGCAGGCGGTGTGCAGGTGCTGCGCCATGGCACGATGCGCGCGCTGATCCGGGGGCTGGAGGCAGTGCTTCCCGACGGGTCGGTTCTCGACCAGCTCGGTGCACTCGCCAAGGACAACACGGGTTACGATCTGAAACAGCTGCTGATCGGCGCGGAAGGAACGCTGGGCATTGTCACCCGCGTCGTCCTGCGGCTCGGGCCTGCGCTCAGGGCGCGCAGCATCGCCTGGGTTGGCCTGGGCTCGCCCGACGCTGCTCTTGCCCTGCTGCGCCGGGTCCGTCAGGGGGCCGGCGAAGCGGTCGAGAGCTTCGAGCTGATCTCGGCGCAAGCGCATGATCTTGTGCTCCAACATCTACCCGGCGCCCGTGCTCCGCTGGGTATGCCGCACCCCTGGCATGCGCTGATCGAGCTCGAGGCCGAGCCCGCGCTGCTGGAAGCCCTGCTAGCGGATGCCCTGGCCGCCGGCGAGATTGCGGACGCGACGCTTGCTGCATCGGTCGGGCAGGCCGACGCCTTCTGGGCCCTGCGCGAGGGCATCCCCGAGGCCGAAAAGCGAGACGGCGGAGCGGTGAAAAACGACATTTCGGTCGCAGTGGCCGACATCGGCGCCTTCCACGCCCGCGCCGTGGCGATGCTTGCCGCCGAGTTTCCCGGCAGCCGGCCGTTCGTCTTTGGCCACCTGGGCGACGGCAACCTGCACTGGAACATCCGCCCCCCGTTCGGCGCAGAGCCCGGCTGGCTGAGGGGCGAGGGCGAGGCCGCCCGCCACCGCCTGCACGACCTCATCCTTGCGTTCGGCGGCTCCATCTCGGCCGAGCACGGCATCGGCACGTTGAAGCGCGCGGAACTCGGCCGCCTGGGCAACCCGGCCCGGCTTGCTGCCATGCGCGCGATCAAGTCCGCGCTCGACCCCGGGGACCTGATGAACCCCGGCAAACTGCTGCCCTGAGTGCCCCGGCCGGCAGGTTCCGGCTTGCTTGCACGGCCGCGCAGGGCAGGCTAGAGCCCCCATCTGAACGGCGCCGAAGCCGCGCAAGACCTGCGGCTCCGGCGCCTTTTTCAAACCCGAACAGGAACCCCCGATGGCCAGCCAACCGAACGCCCAGCTTCCGCTGTTCTACCAGAATCTCATTCCGCTGACGTCGGATCTGCACGCTGGCCATGGCATTCTGGAGCGGACCGAGCTCGGTTTCGCCCGGGCAACCCACGCCGTTCCGATCACGGTCGACGAGTTCGTGATGGCCCAGCGCAACTATCCGATCGTCTTTTCGGATGGTCCTGAAGGCGTGCCGCTTGCGCTGGTGGGCCTGCGCGAGGGCGAGAACCTGTTCGTCGACGCCGATGGCAAGTGGACAGACAGCACCTATGTGCCGGCCTATATCCGCCGCCATCCCTTCATGCTGGCCCGGCTGTCGCCAGATGCCGACGTGCTCAGCCTTGTGTTCGACGACCAGGCTGGCCTGGTCTTGGCTGACGCCCCGAACAAGCTGTTCGATGCGGAAAAGCAGCCGAGCGAGACGACGAAGAACATCCTTGGCTTTTGCGAACAGTTCGAGCAGGCGGTCGCCCGCACCAAGAGCTTCATGGACGAACTCGGCAAGCTCAGCCTGCTGATGGACGGCCAGGCCCAGATCCAGAATCCGGGGATGGACCAGCCGGCGACCTTCGCCGGCTTCAAGATGATCGACGAGACGAAACTGCAGAATATCCGCGGCGACCAGGCACGCAAGATGGTGCAGAATGGCATGCTGGGCCTCGTCTACGCCCATCTTTTCTCGCTGTCGCAGATCCGCAACCTGTTCGCGCTCGCCAACCCCGGGCTTGCCCAAGGCTGATTGCGCCCCGGTCGCTTAGGTTCGGTCACGGGCCCCGCCTGCGCTTGCCGCGCGGGCGGTAGCCGACTAGTGTCCGGCGTGATCCCGGGATTCGACGAAAAGGAGCAGGTGTTTTGATGTTCAGGCAAAGCTTCACCGCAGCGCTGGCCTTTCTCGCGGTCGCCGCCTCTCCCGCCGTCGCGCAAAGCGCCAAGATCAACGCGCCGGCTGGCGAATATGTCCTCGACAAGACTCACGCCAGCATCACATGGACTGTGATGCACCTCGGGCTGTCGAACTACACCGCGCGCTTCACAGGCTTCGACATGGCGCTCGTGCTCGATCCGGCCACCCCTACCAAATCCACCGTCAGCGTCACCATCGACCCGCGCTCAGTGAAGACCGACTTTCCCTTCCCCGAGAAGGAGGATTTCGACAAGGTGATCGCGGAGAAGTTTCTGATGGCAGGCGAGCACCCGGCCATCACCTTCCAGTCGACCAGCCTGAAGGCGACCGGCCCGATGACCGGCAAGCTGACTGGCAACCTTACCCTGATGGGCGTCACCAAGCCTGTCACGCTGGATGTCACGCTGAACGGCGCAATGGTGCACCCGTTCCGCAAGATCCCGGCCGTCGGCTTCAGCGCAACAGGTTCGTTCAAGCGTTCTGATTTCGGCTCGACAGCCCTGCAGGGACCCATCGGCGACGAGATCACCGTGATGATTGAGGCGGAGTTCTTCAAGAAGTGACAACGGCAGGCCGGAGCAGCTACAGCCGTCTGGCGATATCACTGCACTGGATCATCGCCCTGCTGCTGATCGGAAACTTCGCGGGTGGGCTGTACATGGTGGGGCTGCTGGAGCCGTCCGCCACCCCCGAACAGAAGCAGCTGGGGTTCAGGATCATCCAGTTCCACAAGTCGATGGGGCTCACGATCCTCATGCTCAGCCTGCTTCGGCTGGCAACCCGGCTCATCAGCGGCACGCCGCCGCTGCCGGGCCACATGACGCCGCTCGAACGCCGGCTGGCCAAGGCCACCCACTGGCTTTTCTACGCCGTGATGATCCTGGTGCCGCTGACCGGCTGGATCATGGTCTCGGCAAGCCCGCTCGGCTTCCCGACCATCTGGTTCGGCCTGTTCGAATGGCCCCACCTGCCGGTCGAGACCAGCAAAGCCACCAGTGGTGCCGCGTCCGAAGTCCACGAGCTGATTGCGTTCGCCGGTGCCGGCCTGCTGCTTTTGCACGTGGCAGCTGTGCTGAAACACCACTATCTGGATCGTGACGACGTGCTTGCGCGCATGCTGCCGTTCGTCCACCGGAACTGAGATGACGAAGCCGTTTCTGCTCCTTTGCGGGGTCCTGCTGGCAGCCCCTGCTGCGGCAAGCGGCTGGGCTGTCGTCCCAGCCCAGTCCAGCCTGACCTTCTCGTCGAAGTGGAATGGCGCCGATATCGAGGGGCGCTTCCCCAGATTCTCCGCCGCCATCACGTTCGATCCCGCAAAGCTGGCCCAAGCCCGTGTGGACGCCGTCATCGACCTGTCGGCTGCGACCGCCAGCGACAAGACGGTGAACGGCAGCCTGCCCGGCAGCGACTGGTTCGACGTGAAGAAGGCGCCCGCCGCCCGCTTCCAGGCAACGGGCTTCACGCAGGTGAAGCCCGGCCAGTATGTCGCCAAGGGCACGGTCACCATGCGCGGCCTGTCCGTCCCGGTCACGCTGCCCTTCGCCCTGGCCATCAACGGAAACACCGCCGTCATGTCCGGTCAGACAGTTCTTGATCGCCGCAGCTTCAGGATCGGAATGGACAGCGATGCGGAAGGCGCATGGGTCGGTTTCCCGGTGCCGGTGAAGGTGAAGATCACCGCGGTTCGCAAGCCCTGATCATGCCATCCGCCTATGGCCACCCCGTGCCGTTCGACACCGCTTTTTCGCCGCGCTGGATGCCCGAGCTGCTGTTCGAAACAGCCGCCCGCGTGCCGCAGGCGCATGCGATCGATTTCATGGGGCGGGTCATCCGCTACGGCGAACTGGCCGCGCTTGTCCGGCGTGCCGCCGGCGGCTTCCGCAGCATCGGGGTCGGCCCAGGCTGCACGGTGGGGCTCTTCCTGCCCAACTGCCCTCAATATGTGATCGCAGCCTTCGGGGCGTGGGCAGCCGGCGCCCGGCTGGCAAACTTCTCGCCGCTGTATACGGTCGACGAACTGCGCACCCAGGTCGAGGACAGCGAGGCCGACGTGATGGTCACGCTCGACGTGAAGGCCCTGCTGCCGACAATAGAGACCGTGCTGGCGAGCAGCCGGCTGAAGACCCTGGTGATCGGCAATGTCGCCGAGGTCCTGCCCCCGGCCAAGGCGTTCCTGTATCGCCTGTTGAAGGGCAGCGAACGCGCCCGCTTCACCGGGGACAGCCGGCATCTCGCCTTTGCCGACCTGATCGCCGAGCCCGAGTTCACCGTGCCTGCACCCCAGCCGGCTGACACGATCGCGCTGCTGCAATACACCGGCGGCACCACCGGAAGCCCCAAGGGCGCGATGCTGACCCATGCGAACCTGTCGGTCAACGCCCAGCAGGTCAACGCGCTCGACGACCAGCCCGGCGCTCCGGACCGCATTCTTGCCGCGCTCCCGCTGTTCCACATCTTCGCCCACACCTGCATCATGAACCGCACCATCCTGAACGGCGGGATGATGGTGTTGCTGCCGAAGTTCGAGGTGAAGGCCGCGCTGGCCGCGATCGCGCGCACCAGGGTCACGGCGCTGCCCGGTGTCCCCACCATGTACCGCGCGATGCTCGATCATCCGGATATCCATCGCCACGACCTGTCGTCGATCAGGGCCTGCGTCTCGGGCGGCGCGCCATGCCCCGAGCCGTTGAAGGCCGCGTTCGAAACGGTCACGGGCGCGAAGCTGATCGAAGGCTATGGCCTCACCGAAAGCGCGGGCGTCGTCTGCGTGAACCCCTATGCGACCGGCGGCAAGCCGGGAACCATCGGCCAGCCGATCCCCGGCACTCTCATCCGCCTCCTCGACAAGGACGATCCATCGAAGCTTGCAGCACCCGGCGACAGCGGCGAACTGGCCTTCAAAGGTCCCCAGATGATGCAGGGCTACTGGAAGCGCGACAACAGCGGCGTCTTTGCAGATGGCTACCTTCGCACCGGCGATGTCGCCGAAGTCGATGCCGACGGCTATTACACCATCGTCGACCGGCTGAAGGACATGATCATCGTCGGCGGCTTCAAGGTCTTCCCATCCCAGCTTGAGGAGCAGCTTTACAAGCACGAGGCCGTGAAGGAGGCGATCGTGCTGGGCGTGCCCGACCCCTATCTCGGCGAACGCCCCAAGGCCTTCGTCACCGTGCACGAGGGCGCAACCATCGACGGCCCGACCCTCACCGAATGGCTCAACCCGCGCCTGGGCAAGCACGAGAAGGTGGTCGCCGTCGACGTGCGCGACAGCCTGCCCAAGACGATGATCGGAAAGCTCAGCCGCAAGGAACTCGCCGCCGAAGAGCGCGCGAAGGCCGGATAGGCCGCCGCTGCCGGCAGAAAGCCAGCACAACCAAGCGTATCGTTGCATCTTGGCCGGCTGTGGCCCCCGGGGCTGGGCGCGCCCGCCCGGCAAGGCAGGCAGGTGGCAAGCGTCTTGACCGGCCAATCCGGGCCGTCCAGAAGGCCCCTGTTCCGGGAGATGGCATGGCTTCGACTAGCGACATTTCGACCCTGAGTTTCGAGGCAGCGCTCCAGCGCCTCGAAGCGATCGTCAAGCAGCTGGAATCGGGCGATGCCCCGCTCGAGGCAGCAATCGGCCTGTACGAGGAGGCGCAGGCGCTGAAGGCGCATTGCGAGGCGAAACTGGGTGACGCCGAAGCGCGCATTGCCCAGCTTCAGCTCGATTCCGACGGCCGGCCCGTCGGGGAAGCACCCTTCGGTGGCTGACGCGGGGGGCAGCGATGCAGGCAAACCATAATCTGAAGCCGGCGCTCGACGCTATCAGCCAGCAGCTCGATGCCAGGTTCGACCGGCTGTTCCCGGTTCCCCAAGACCCGCGCGCAAGGCTGTACGAGGCGATGCGCTACGCCATCATCGGCGGCGGCAAGCGCATGCGCCCGCTGCTGGTGGTTGCCGCCTGCGACCTCTTCAACGTCGATCGCGAGCGCGCCCTGCGTGTCGCCTGCGCGATCGAACTCGTCCATGTCTATTCGCTGGTTCACGATGACCTGCCCTCCATGGACGATGACGATCTGCGCCGCGGCAAGCCGACGGTGCACAAGGCCTTCGACGAAGCCATCGCCGTCCTCACCGGCGACAGCCTGTTTGCAGTCGCCTTCGAAATCCTCGCCGACGATGCAACCCACGAAGACCCGTTTGTCCGCTCAGAACTGGTGCTGGAGCTTGCACGCGCGTCCGGCCCGGCGGGCATGGCGGGCGGGCAGATGATGGACATCGCGGCCGAAACGGACAATTTCGACCTAAGCACGACCACCCGAATGCAGCAGCTGAAAACGGGTGCGCTGATCGGCTTTTCGGTCGAGGCCGGCGCCATCATGGGCAAGGTCGGTCACCCGACGCGTCTCAAGCTGAAAGGCTATGCCCGCGATCTGGGGCTTGCCTTCCAGATCGCGGACGACTTGCTGGATGTGGAGGGCGACCCGCAAGCCGCCGGCAAGGCGCTGCGCAAGGACGGCGAAGCAAACAAATCCACCTTCGTGTCGCTGCTGGGCGTGGACCGCGCCCGCAGCCAGGCCGGAATGCTGATCGACCAGGCGATCCACCACCTTCAGGGCTTCGGCCCCGAGGCGGACCTGCTGCGCGCAATCGCGCGGTTTGCAATCGAGAGGGACCGGTGACCGAAGTGAACCGCAAGCCCGATCAACGCATGACCGAACGGGATCGCTGATGCGCATCGGCGTCTATCCCGGCACCTTCGATCCCGTCACGCTGGGGCACATGGATATCATCGCGCGCGGCGCGAAGCTGGTGGACCGGCTGATGATCGGGGTTGCGACCAACCCGTCCAAATCCCCGCTTTTCACCCTGGCCGAGCGTGTTGCCCATGTGCAGCGGGAAACCGTCGCGATTCCCAATGTCGAGGTGGTGCCCTTCGACGCCCTGCTGATGCACTTTGCCGAGGCGCAAGGCGCGTCGGTCATCATCCGGGGCCTGCGCGCCGTTGCCGACTTCGAGTACGAGTTCCAGATGGCCGGCATGAACCAGCAACTGAACGACCAGATCGAAACGGTCTTTCTGATGGCCGACGTCGCGCTGCAGCCGATCGCCTCCCGCCTGGTCAAGGAAATCGCAACCTATGGCGGTGCGATCGACCGCTTCGTGTCGCCCGCGATCGCCGCCGACGTGCGCGCGCGCATCGCCGCCAATTCCGCCAGGCGCTGACCGCTTGGATCCCACCACCGTTCAGCCTGCTGCAAGCTCGCGCGCGCAAGGATTCCGGGCCATGATCCGTCACGCGTTCACAGCCCTTGCCGGCCTTTGCCTTGCTGCGCCAGCGCTTGCGCAACTCCCCCAGGATTCCCAGCCCAGGGCCGGAGGAGCCGTTGACGTCCAGGCAACCACTTCGCCCGCGCTTCCTGCCCCCGACCCGGAGAACATCCTGCACCTCGATCTGTCGACCGGCGGCCGGGTCAGCATCCTGCTCAAGCCTCAGGTCGCGCCCAACCATGTGCAGCGAATCAAGACACTCACGCGCCAGGGCTTCTACAACGGCGTGGTCTTCCACCGCGTCATCGACGGCTTCATGGCCCAGACCGGCGACCCCAAGGGAACAGGGCAGGGCGGCTCGGAACTTCCCGACCTGAAGGCGGAATTCAACGAGCTGCCGCACATGCGCGGCGCCGTTTCCATGGCCCGCACCAACGAACCCGACAGTGCGAACAGCCAGTTCTTCATCATGTTCCAGCCGCTCCTCAGGCTGGACCGCACCTACACCGTCTTCGGCCGGGTCATTTCCGGCATGCAGTGGGTCGATCCGATCGAGCGTGGCGAGCCGCCGGCCAACCCGAGCCGGGTGCTCCAGGCCTCGATCGCGGCCGACAACAAGCCCCCGCCGGCCTTCCAGCCGCCCAAGCCCGCAGCGGACCCGCTGGCCGCGGAGGCCGCCAAGCTGATGCAGCAGGCCCCGCCCCCAAAGCCGCGCTGACGCACGGGCCTTGAAGCCCGGCGCCCAAGCCGCCATTGCCGGCCCATGCGTGTCGACGATTTCGATTTCCACCTGCCCGACGAGCGGATTGCCCTTCGCCCGACCTGCCCCCGCGATTCCGCCCGCCTGCTGCACATAGCTGGTGGTCAGATGTCTGACCATATCGTCCGCGACCTCCCGGCGGTTCTTCGCAAGGGCGATGTGCTGGTTTTCAACGACACCCGCGTCATCCCCGCCCAGCTGTTCGCCCGGAAGGGCGAGGCTGCGATCGACGTCACCTTGCACCTGCGCCTCGGCACCCACGAATGGCTCGCCTTCGTCCGCAATGCCCGCAAACTGAAGCAGGGCGACCGTTTGCGGTTCGGACCGGGCCTTGATGGCGTGGTGGTCGAAAAGCGCGAGGGCGGCGAAGTCCACTGGCGGTTCGAAAGCCCCGATCCGCTCGAAGTCGCGCTGGAACGTGCCGGCCAGATGCCGCTGCCGCCCTATATCGCCCGAAAGCGCAGCATCGACGCGCAGGACAAGGCCGACTACCAGACGGTCTATGCAAAGGAGAACGGCGCCGTCGCCGCCCCCACCGCCGGCCTGCACTTCACCCCCGAACTGCTTGACCGGCTCGATGCCGCCGGCATCCAGCGCGAGACGGTGACGCTGCATGTGGGCGCCGGCACCTTCCTGCCGGTAAAGGTCGACGACACCCGGGACCACAGGATGCACGCCGAATGGGGCCGCGTGCCCGACGATGTGTCGGCCCGGTTGAAGGCCGCCCGGCGCGAAGGCCGCCGGATCCTCGCAGTCGGCACCACCTCGCTCCGCCTGCTCGAGGCAAGCGCCCTCGATCCCTTCACCGGCACAACCGACATCTTCATCACGCCCGGCTACGCCTTCCGCGGCATCGACGGCCTGATGACCAACTTCCACCTGCCGCGCAGCACGCTGTTCATGCTGGTAAGCGCCCTGATGGGCCTCGACACCATGCGCGCAGCCTATGCCCACGCCATCGAAAACGGCTACCGCTTCTACAGCTACGGCGACTCCTCCCTCCTGATCCCATGAGCCGCGCGCAGTCGCCTTCAACGGCGGCAAGAGCGCCGCGCTGGGCACCCGCCTGCTCTGGAGCGCAGGCCTGCCCCGCCTGCTCCGGAGAGCAGGCCTGCCCATTGTGCGGCTGCCCTCCAGCAGCCCGGCCCATGCGGCCCTGCACACCCCGCTCACCTCTGCGAAACCCGGCATCGCCAGCCGCTCCCCCGCCATTGCGATCAGCCGCCCCGCGCCGTCGCGCACGCCGACGAAGCCACCGTTGCGATGCGTCAGCGCGGCCCAGGGCCCCGGCTCGGTCAGAAGCGCCAACGCGTGCATTTGCGCAGCATCCGCCTCAGCCAACGGCGGGATCGGGCGCGCGCCCGGCTTATCCGCCGGGTTTTCGCGCAGCATCTGCGCCGGCTCCGCCGTCCGGTGCATCCAGCGCCGCGAACGGACCCAGCAACGGATCCGGCCGCACGGCCTCGCCGACGCGACTGGCAGGTGGCAGCCAGCGCCCGCGCAGCGCATGAAAAACCGGGCGATCAAGGGGATGCGTGTTCATCGAAGCCGGTCATGGCAGCCCCGCGCGCGCTTTCAGGCAGGATGACGCAGGCGCCCGACCTGCTATTGGCGCAAGCGCAATGACCCGCTTCGCTTTCCACATCCACGCAACCGACGGCCGCGCCCGCACCGGCACCATAGAGACCGACCGCGGCACCATCCGCACGCCCGCCTTCATGCCGGTGGGCACGGCCGCCACCGTCAAGGGCCAGCACCCCGAACAGGTGAAGGCTGCCGGCGCCGACATCCTGCTGGGCAACACCTACCACCTGATGCTCCGCCCCGGTGCCGAGCGGATGGCCCGGCTTGGCGGCCTGCACCGGTTCATGAACTGGGATCGCCCCATCCTCACCGACAGCGGTGGCTTCCAGGTGATGAGCCTTGGCAGCCTCGTGAAGATGCGCGAGGAGGGCGTCAGCTTCCAGTCCCACATCGACGGCTCGACCCATTTCGTCAGCCCCGAACGCTCGATCGAAATCCAGCGCCTGCTTGGCTCGGACATCGTGATGGCCTTCGACGAATGCACGAAGCACCCCGCCACCCACGACCAGGCCGCAACGTCCATGCGTCTCTCGATGCGCTGGGCAAAACGCTCGCGCGATGCGTTCCTGGAAAACCCCGCGCCCGCCCTGTTCGGAATCCAGCAGGGCGGCCTCCACCGCGACCTGCGGCAGGAATCGGCTGAACGGCTGATCGAGATCGGCTTTGAAGGCTATGCAATCGGCGGCCTCGCGGTGGGCGAAGGGCAGCAGGCGATGTTCGAGGTGCTGAACTACGCTGCCGACATGCTCCCGCCGGAAAGGCCCCGCTATCTGATGGGGGTCGGCAAGCCCTCCGACATTGTTGGCGCGGTGCTGCGCGGCGTCGACATGTTCGACTGCGTGCTCCCCACCCGCTCGGGCCGAACCGCCCAAGCCTTCGTGGCAACCGGCACGCTCAACCTCAGAAACGCCCGCCACGCCGAAGATACCGGCCCGCTCGACCCGCAATGCCCGTGCCCCACCTGCGCCCACTACAGCCGCGCCTATCTGCACCACCTGTTCAAGGCCGAGGAGATGCTCGGGCCCATGCTGCTCACCCAGCACAATGTCTGGCACTATCAGCAGCTGATGCAGGGGCTTCGCGATGCCATCGGCGAAGCCCGCGTCGAGGCCTTCGCCCGCGACCGGCTGGCCCGGATGGATCAGGCTGCCCCCTGAGGCCCCGGGGCCGCCAGCGCGCGGCCCAGAAAGGTGTCGACGTCGGCCGCAGACCGGTCAGGCGCCTCCTCCTGCGGAATGTGCCCGATGTTGGGGTAGACCCTCACCTCCGCCTGCGGCAAGGCCTCCTTGAACCAGTTCGCCGCCGCCACGGGGATCAGCCGGTCCTCATTGCCCCACACGATCAGCACAGGCATGCCCTTCAGCGGTGCCAGCCTTGCCGCCGAAAAGCGCGTCCACCCTTGCGACCAGCGTTCCATGGTCGCCTCGCGGTTGCCGGACCGCCGCAGCAGCTCCCAATAGCGCGTCGCCGCCTCTTCGCTCGCCACCGACTTCACCGACACGGATTGCTCCAGCGTCTTGGCCACCAGGCCTTTCGGCGTGATCTGCGCCGCGATCGGCCTGACCAGCGGCGACGATGCAATGCGGAACGCGATCGGCGGCTGCTCGGGCCGCTCCACCGGCGCACCGGCAGCGTCAACCAGGATCAGCGCCGACACCCGGTCGGGGTGAGCCAGCGCATAGGCGATGCTGACACCGCCCCCCATGCTGCTTCCGGCAATCGCAATTCGGTCGATCCCCAGCTTCGCGCGCACCGCCTCCACGGTGTCGGCCATGCACTCGGTCGTGTAGCAGCCGCTCAGGATCGGCCCCGTCAACCCATGACCCTGCAGGTCGAGGCTGACGATCCGGTAGCGTGTCTTCAGCCGCTCCACCCAGGGTTCCCAGGTGTGCAGCGACGCGTTGGAGCCGTGCACCAGGAACAGGGCAGGCGCATTTCGCAGCCCCTCGTCGCGCACATGCACAAGAAAGCCCGGCGATACCTCCAGGAACTCCGATGACTGGGACGCGTAGCGCGCTTTCAGCTCGTCAACCGGAGTATCGGGCGTGCGCAGCACAAGGAAGGCACCCACCAGCAGCCCGAGCAGGCCGGGCACCACCCACGGCCAGCGCCGACTGGGCGCGGCTGGGTCCGTCATCTGGCCTCCAGCGTGACCGGAAGCCCGTCCTTCGGCCGCGGGATCGGCACCATCTTGAAGGCGCCCTCATAGCCTTCTGGCAGCACGATCCGGTGGTTCGACAGCAGATGGAAGAAGAAGGCCTTGGCCTGCATGTAGGCGAAGTGCAGTCCAAGGCACATGTGCGCGCCTCCGCCGAAAGGCACCCAGGCATATTTGTGCCGGTTGGCCGACATCTGCGTCGTGAAACGCAGCGGATCGAAGCGCTCCGGGTCGGGCCAATGCTCGGCCATATGGTGCGTGTACAGCGGGTTGATTCCCACGCCCGACCCTGCCGGAACACGGTGCCCCATGAACTCGAAGTCCTTGACCGCCCGGCGCGGGATCATCGGCACCGGCGGGATCAGCCTCAGAGACTCCTTGAACGCCATCTCGACAAGCTCCAGTTCGCCAAGAGCGTCGTAGGGAAGGCTGTTTGCGTGTCGCGCGCGCACCTGGTCCACCTCCTCGCGCAGCTTCTCCTGCCACTGCGGGTTCTTGCCCAGGAGATACACCATCGAGGTGATCGATGAGGTCAACGTGTCGTGCGCCGCCATCATCAGGAAGTTCATATGGTCGATGATTTCCTGATCGGTCAGCAGCTTGCCGTCCTCGTCGGTCGCGTTGCAGAACTGGGTGAAGAAATCGTCGCCGGCCTTGCCACGCCGGTTCGGAATTTCCTTCCCGAAATAGTCGCACAGATAGGCCCGCCCCTCGACCCCGCGCCTCATCTGCGTGAAGGGCAGCGGCCGCCGCACGATCGCAACGCTTGCCAGCACCATGTCGGTGAAGGCCTGGTTGATCTTCCGCGCCTCCGGGCCCCAGGGCAGGCCAAGGAACGACCCTGCCGCCAGATCCAGCGTCAGGTTCTTGATTGCTGGGTAGAATTTGAACGAATTGCCGGTCTCCCACCCGGCGGTGGCACGTGCGATGCCCTCGGTCAGCCCGGCCAGATAGGCCTTCATCGGGGCCGGCTTGAACGCCACCGACAGCGCCTTACGGTGCGAGCGATGATGCTCGAAGTCCATCATCATCAGCCCGTTCGGGAACACCAGCTCCAGCACCGGGTCCCAGCCCAGCTTCGACGAGAAGATGCGGTCCTTGTTGAACAGCACCAGCTCGTTCGCCTCGGGCCCCAGGATGGTCACGCCCCAGCCCATGTAATCCTGCCGCCGGAAGATCGGGCCATATTGATCGGCAAGCGCCGTCACCGCCTTCAGCGGGTCGGCGAGGAACTTGATCGTCCGCAGCGTCTTCGAAACCGCTGGCTTCGGCCCCGGCACATGCGCCAGATCCTCCAGCCCCCGGCGCTTCAGATCGGCAGGATAGAGATCCTTCAGGGTCACCGGCGCGTTCATCGAGCCTCCATCGCACTGTTTTGCGGAGTTGTTATACGCAGCCCTGCCGGCAACCGCAACCGCGCACGAAGGCCGCATCAATCGTCCGGCGGTTGCCGTCGAAGCCGGATTCGGGGCATTCTTTGGCCTGCCCTTCCCAACAGAACGTCCCTGATGAACGGTCTGTTTGCGTTGCTGCATTCCGTCTCGATCCAGCTTGCCCCGCGCGCCCCGGCCTTTGCCGGGCAGCCTCCAGACCCGGAATCGATCGTCGTGACCGGGGCCAGCTTGAGCCGGGAGAAAGCGCTGAAGGTGGCGCGGGCTCATGGCGAGGCCGTTCCGGGCGCGCCGGTTTCCGGCCACAACGCACGTTGACGCACGTTGGGCCGAGCCCCTGTGCATCGGCACCTCGGGATTGCTCCCGATATCGGCGACGCCGATCGTCGATCGGATCAAGTCGACGGCGATCAAGGTCGGCGCCGGCGTCGGCGTCCGGTCTGACAGCCTTGATGGCCTCCCCGGCCAGAGTGTCGGCTCCATGCGCCGTCTCAGGTCCACGGTTCGGGTCGGCCTGATCAACGCGGTGGTGCTCGTCGATGTCCCGCGTCTGGCAGGCGTTTTGCCTGCTGCGCTTGCCGATTGCATCGCCGTTGCAATGCTGTCGTGAACCCGGATAGACGTCGACCCCGGCGTCGACTGCATCATGGCACAGCTTCAGCCCATCGATGGTGCCCGTCCCCGGGCGTCGACGGCTATCGACCTTGCCTTTCTGAAAGCGCTGTATGCCGTCCCGGTCAGCCGGATCGCATCCGTCCATCGCGGCATTTTCGCAACTGAAATGGTAAAGATCCTCGCGGCCTCCGGGCGCCGAACCCGGCCAGGCGGGTCAGGCCGCCTGCGCTGTCAGCCCGTTGCGGATCGCCGCCAGCTCTTCTGCCAGCAGGAACGCCAGCTCCAGCGATTGGTTCGCATTCAGCCGCGGGTCGCAGTGCGTGTGATAGCGGTCGGCCAGCGCCTCGTCGGTCACGGCAACTGCACCGCCCGTGCACTCGGTCACATTCTGCCCGGTCATCTCGATATGGATGCCCCCCATGAAGCTCCCCTCGGCGCGGTGCACCTGAAAGGCCTGGCGGGTTTCGGCCAGGATCCGGTCGAACGGCCGCGTCTTGTAGCCCGACCCCGCCTTGATCGTGTTGCCGTGCATCGGATCGCAGCTCCAGAGCACATGCCGCCCCTCGCGCTTCACGCTTCGCACCAGCGCGGGCAGATGCGCCTCCACCTTGTCCGCCCCGAAGCGGCTGATCAGCGTCAGGCGCCCGGGCTCGTTCGCCGGGTTCAGCGTGTCGATCAGCCGGATCAGCTCGTCGGGCTTCAGGCTCGGCCCGCACTTCAGGCCGATGGGGTTCATCACCCCGCGCAGGAACTCGATATGGGCCGAGCCCTCGAAGCGCGTGCGGTCCCCGATCCACAGCATGTGCGCCGAGGTGTCCACCCAGTCGCCCGTCAGGCTGTCCTGGCGGGTCATTGCTTCCTCATAGCCCAGCAGCAGCGCCTCGTGGCTGGTGTAGAATTCGGTGCCCTTCAGCTGTGGCACGGTGTCGGGCGAAAGCCCGCAGGCCTCCATGAAGGCCAGCGCCTCGCCGATCCGGCTCGCCACCTCGGCATAACGCTCCGCCCATGGCGAGCGCGCCACGAAGTCCAGGTTCCATTTGTGCACCTGGTGCAGGTTCGCATAGCCGCCGGTCGCGAATGCGCGCAGCAGGTTCAGCGTGGACGCCGCCTGCATATAAGCCCGCTTCTGCCGCTCCGGGTCGGGCCGGCGCGCGGTTTCCTCGAAGGCGATGTCGTTGACGATGTCACCTCGATACGAGGGCAGGGCGACGCCCCCCAGTTCCTCGGTGTCTGCCGAGCGCGGCTTGGCGAATTGCCCCGCCATGCGCCCCAGTTTCACCACCGGCATGTGGCTCGCGAAGGTCAGGGTCACGGCCATCTGCAGCAGCACGCGGAAGGTGTCGCGGATGTTGTTCGGGTGAAACTCGGCAAAGCTCTCGGCGCAGTCGCCGCCCTGCAGCAGGAAGGCCTTGCCGGCCACCACGTCCGCCAGTCGGCCCTTCAGCAGCCGCGCCTCTCCGGCGAACACCAGCGGCGGATAGCTTCGCATCTCGGCCTCAACCGCTGCGGCCTTCGCGGCATCCGGCCAGGCCGGCAGTTGCCGGGCCTCGGCCTTGCGCCAGCTGTCGGGGGTCCAGGTTCCGCTGCTCTTGCTCATGATGTGCGCTGCCATGCCTCCAAACCGGCGCCTTGCGCAAGGGGAGAGCGGTTCCGGCCCCCTCCTCCTGGCGTCTTGGGTCTGTCACCTTATGGTAACCTTGCCGTAACATCGAGCCCCTACGGCAGTCGCCGGGCAATACAAACAGAGGGGTCCATTACGATGAAAGTTCGCACGTTCCTGCTTGCCGGCCTTGCAACATTTGCCGCCGTTGCCGCGCATCCGGCGCTCGCCACCAACCGGCTGCAATCCGCGCTGCAATGGTCGTTCCGGCACAACAATCCGAACCAGGGCAATGGCGCTGAAATCAACGCCTTCGATCCCGTCCGTCAGGAAATCTACGTGACTGGCACCAACGGGGTCGACGTGCTCGACAGGGCCGGCAACTATCTGCGCACGCTGCGCCTTTCCGACAGCAACGGCGAAGTCGCCAGCGTCGCCGTCAAGGACGGTGTCGTCGCAATTGCCGGCGCCAACGGCACCGACGGCCGGGTCCGCTTCTTCACCACGTCGGGCACCTTCATCCGCGATGTCGTGGTGGGCACCGGCCCCGACAGCATTGCCTTCACGCCCGATGGCGCGCGCCTCCTCGTCGCGATCGAGGGCGAGCCCGCAACCCCCAATCCGCTCGGCGGCATCGCAGTGGTGCAAGTCGCGACCGGCTCGGTGAACACGCTCGGCTTCGAGGGGTTCGAGTCTCAGAAGATCGCGCTTCAGGCCAAGGGCGCGCTGTTCCGCCCGGGCACCACGGTCGCCAACGATATCGAGCCCGAGTTCGTCGCCATCAGCGCAGACGGCAACAGGGCCTTCGTGACGCTCCAGGAAAACAACCTGATCGCCGTCGTCGACCTGTCGGGCGGCAGCGCCAGCATCAAGGAGCTCATTCCCGCCGGCCTAAAGGATGTCAGCACCGCCGCCAACGCCTTCATCCACCGCAGCAGCGCCACGGTTCCCACTTCGCAGGGCCTCACCGGCGTTACGGCGCTGCGCCAGCCCGACGGGATCGCCACTTTCGTCCACAATGGCGTCACCTACATTGTCACCGCCGACGAAGGCGAGGACCTCGGCAACAACCGGACCCTCCCGCTCGACCTCTCAAAGGTCCCGTCGACCAGCATCAGCGCAATCGACTCGCTTTCCGATCGGCGGCGCTTCTGGCACCTCGATCTCGACAACGACGGGCTGGGCGACACCATCAGCTATTCGGGCGGTCGCTCCGTCTCCATCCGCACCGAGGATGGCACCGTCGTCTGGGATGCGGGGAACGTGTTCGAGCGCGCCGTCACCGACCTGGCGCTCCTCGGCCTCAACTCCGACCGCCGCAACGGCCTCTCCATCGAGCCCGAAAACCTGGTCGTCGGCACGGTCGGTGGTCGCCGCTGGCTCTTTGTCGGCGTCGAGCGCGGGCGCTCCATTGCAACCTTTGATATCTCGAACCCGCTTGCGCCGGTCTTCAACGGCCTGATTTTCGATACCTCGGTCGGCAATGCCTTCAACAACTTCGAAGGCCTCACTTTCATCGCAGCCGAGAACAGCTGGGATGGCCGCGCCTACCTGATCGCCAGCGCGGAGAACGAGGGCTGGACCCATCTTTTCCGCCTGAACGCCATCCCCGAGCCGTCCAGCTGGGCGATGATGATCGCCGGCTTCGGGCTTGTCGGCGGCATGATCCGCCGACGCCGCCTGGCCGCCGGCTGAGACTGACTGCCTGAGAACCTGTGCCCCGGCGCCGCTGTCGGCTCCGGGGCGCAGGCTCAGCGCATCAGCACCAGTTCCTCGGCCATGGTCGGATGCAGCGCCACTGTCTCGTCCAGCTGCGCCTTGGTCAGCCCGGCCTTCACCGCGATCGCCAGCGCCTGCAGGATTTCGGGCGCGTCGGGCCCAAGCATGTGCGCGCCCACCAGCCTGTCGGTCGCCGCATCCACCACAAGCTTGTAAAGGCTTCGTTCATTCCGGCCCGCAAGAACATTCTTCATCGGCCTGAAATCACTTGTAAAGACTCTCACGTTGCCCAGCCGATTGCGGGCCTCGGTTTCGCTCATTCCCACGCTCGCCAGCGGCGGATGGCTGAACACGGCCGAAGGGACGCACGCGTGGTCCACAACCCAGTCCCTGCCACCGAACAGCCCATCCGCCAGCGCATGGCCCTCGCGGACCGCAATCGGCGTCAGCTGCAACCGGTCCGTCACATCGCCCACCGCGTGGAGCCAGGGCAGCGCCGTGTGGCTCGCCGCATCCACCGGAATCGCGCCATTTGGCTCGGGCGTCAGCCCCAGCGCCTCCAGCCCCAAGCCCCCACTGTTCGGCACGCGCCCGATCGCCCACAGCAGCAGTTCCGCTTCCAGCACCTTTCCGTTGGCGCAATGCATCGCCAGCGTCCCGTCGGCGTGCTTCTCGATCCGCTCCGGCGTGGTGTTGAAGCGGAACTGGATGCCCTTCTCGATGGAAATGGCAAGCAGCCTGTCCGCAAGCGAGCGGTCCCACCCACGCAGCAATGTGTCTGATCGCACGACCAGCGTCACCTCCACGCCAAGCTCGTGCAGGATGCCTGCAAACTCGTTCGCGATATAGCCCGCGCCGCAGATGATCGCGCGCTTTGGCAGCGCCTCCAGGTGAAAGATCTCGTTCGAGGTGATTCCGTGCTCGGCACCGGGCAAATCAGGCACCAGTGGCCGCGCGCCTGTCGCCACCAGCACATGCCGTGCACTGATCTCCCTGTCGCCCACCTTCACCCGGTTGGGCCCTGTCAGCGTGGCGCGCGCTCGGAAGGTCTCCACCTTGTGGCTGTCCAGGGTCGATTGGTAGGCCGCGTTCAGCCGGTCCACATCGGCCAGCACATTGTCCTTCAGCGTCGCCCAGTCGAAGCTTTTGCCCTCGATCGTCCAGCCATAGCGGCGCGCATCCTCCAGGTCCTCGGCGAAACGGGCGCCGATAACCAGCAGCTTCTTGGGAACGCAGCCGCGGATCACGCAGGTGCCACCCACGCGAAACTCCTCGGCAATGCCCACCGTCGCTCCATGCCCCGCCGCAATTCGCGAAGACCGCACTCCGCCCGAGCCTGCACCGATCACGAAATAGTCGAAGTCGAAGTCCATTGCCGCTCCTTAGGCCCGTTCACCCGCATGCGCCAACGGACACACGCAATCAGTCTGACAAAGCTCCTCATGCGCCGCTCTCGCGGCAGGCGCGCCCGCGCATCCTCCCACTTCAAACCGTCGAACGGTTGCACCGGCAACACCCGCCAGTCGTCGCCATCCAGCGCGCGGGCATTGATGCTGATGCCTTTCGGGTGCGAACCCGGGTGGCAAAAGCTCTTGAGACGTCACACCAAGTCTCGATGAGGAAAACTCATTGAGTTCGGCCTGTCGGCCGGCGCGCGGTCGCGCTTGCCGCTGCGCGGATCGCTGATGGTCAGCGGGATGCGGTCTCAGATGCCACACAACAGGTGCCGCGCAGCCCCGGTTTCGAAGCGATATTCTCGCAGAAGCTGTGCGCCACTTTCCTGCCGGAATGCCGCCGCCGCCACGATCAGGTGCACAAACCCGGTCTTTGTGCACAGCGAACAGTTGCAGTCCAGCAGTCGCGCAGTCTCGGCAATGTCCGGCTCGAACCGGACCGCCCCGCAATGGCAGCCGCCCGACACCTTCATTCCACAGTCACCGATTTCGCAAGGTTCCGCGGCTGGTCCACGTCCGTCCCCTTCAGCACCGCCACATGATAGGCAAGCAGCTGCACCGGGATCGCATAGACCAGCGGCGCGATCAGCGGGTGCACGCTGGGCATTTCAAGCGTCGCCAGGCAGCCGTCGCCTGCCGCCGCGATCCCGGCGGCGTCCGAAATCAGGATCACCTTTCCGCCGCGTGCCCGCACCTCCTGCATGTTGGAAACTGTTTTGTCGAACCAGGGGCCGCTGGGGGCCAGCACGATCACCGGCACATGCTCGTCGATCAACGCGATCGGCCCATGCTTCATTTCACCCGCCGCATAACCTTCGGCGTGTATATAGCTGATTTCCTTCAGTTTCAGTGCGCCTTCAAGCGCCATTGGAAAGTCCGGGCCGCGGCCCAGATACAGAACATCGCGCGCCTTGGCGACCAGCGGCGCGGTCGCGGCCACGGCCTCGTCATGGGCCAGCGCCGCGTTCATCGCGGCCGGCGCCTCGGCCAGGTGGGTCACGATCTCCCGCTCGGCCTCGGCGTCCAGCCTGCCGCGCACGCGCGCCAGATGCGCTGCAAGCGCGGCCAGCACCGCCAGCTGGCAGGTGAAGGCCTTGGTCGATGCAACGCCGATCTCGGTGCCTGCATGGGTCGGCAGCAGCAGGTCGGCCTCGCGCGCCATGCTGCTGGTCGGCACATTCACCACTGCGGCGATCTTCTGCCCCTCGGCCCTTGCATGCCGCATCGCTGCCAGCGTGTCCGCAGTCTCTCCGGACTGGCTGATGAACAGCGCCAGGCCGCCCGGTTCAAGCACCGGCTCGCGATAGCGGAACTCGGAGGCGAAATCGATTTCCACCGGGATCCGCGCAAACTGCTCCAGCCAGTAGCTCGCCACCATCCCCGCATAATAGCTGGTGCCGCAGGCGACGATCTGCACCCGCTTCACGCCGGAAAAGTCAAAATCCGGGATCGGCAGGGCAACCTCGCCCGTCAGCGGCTTCAGATAGCTCTGCAGCGTCTGCGCCACCACCAGCGGCTGCTCGAAGATCTCCTTCAGCATAAAATGCCGGTAATTGCCCTTTTCGGTCAGTGCCGCCGACACGCCGGACGCAACGACGGGCCGCTCGACCGTGCAATTGCTGCTGTCGAAAATCTGGACCGACCCGCGCCGCACAACGGCCCAGTCGCCTTCCTCCAGATAGGCGATGCGCTGGGTCAGGCCGGCAAGGGCCAGCGCATCCGATCCCAGGTAATTCTCGCCTTCGCCATAACCCACCGTCAGCGGCGCCCCCAGCCGCGCCCCGATCAGCAGGTCGGGATCCGATCGGAACAGCAGCGCCAGCGCGAAGGCCCCGTGCAGCCGCGGCAGAACGGCCGCCACGGCCGCCTCGGGGCTCTTGCCCCCCTCCAGCTCGCGCGCAACCAGGTGGCCCACCACCTCGGTGTCGGTTTCCGAAAGGAACACCCGGCCCTCCGCTTCGAGCTCCTCGCGCAACGGCTTGAAATTCTCGATGATTCCATTGTGAACAACCGCCACGTCGCCAACGATGTGCGGGTGGGCATTGTCCTCTGTCGGCGCCCCGTGCGTCGCCCAGCGGGTGTGCGCAATGCCCACATCGCCGGCCAGCGGCTCGGCGGCCAGCCGCGCCGTCAGGTTGTTCAGCTTGCCTTGCGCCCGCCGCCGCTGGAACTGCCCGTCCACCAATGTGCACACGCCCGCGGAATCATAGCCGCGATACTCCAGCCGCTTCAGCCCGTCGACCAGCTCGCCCGCAACCGCACCGCGCCCCAGGATGCCCAAAATCCCACACATGCTATCTGCCCTTCCGCGCAAGCGCTGCCGCGCGGAACCGCGCAGCCCACCCGATCTTCTGTTGCTGCGGCGCCCGGTTCAGCGCCAGCGCATCGCCCGCCACGTCGCTGGTGATCACGCTGCCGGCGCCCACGATCGCGCCCTCGCCGATGGCCACCGGCGCCACCAGCGCGCTGTTCGATCCGATAAAGGCCCCGGCCCCGATCTCGGTCCGGTGCTTGGAAAAGCCGTCGTAATTGCAGGTGATGGTGCCCGCCCCGATGTTGGCCCTGGCGCCCACCTTCGCATCGCCGATATAGCTCAGGTGGTTGGCCTTGGCGCCCGCCCCCAGCACGGCTTGCTTGATCTCCACGAAATTGCCGACCTTCGCGCCCGCCTCGAGCCGTGTTCCGGGCCGCAGCCGCGCATAGGGCCCCACTTCGCACCCGTCCGCCACTTCGGCCCCCTCCACGTGCGAAAAGGCGCGGATCCTCACCCCGCCGGCCACCTTCACCCCCGGCCCGAACACGCAGTTAGGCTCTATAACGGTATCCGAGCCGATTTCGGTATCCCACGAAAGAAAAACAGTTTCGGGCGCAACAAGAGTTACGCCCGCTGCCATCAACTCGTCTCGGCGACGCGCCTGGAACAGCTTTTCCGCCTGCGCAAGCTCTGCTCGGCTGTTCACGCCAACCACTTCGTCCGCCGACCCCTCCAGCACGACAGACGCCAGCCCCTCAGCCGCTGCCAGCATCACGATATCGGGCAGATAATATTCCCCGGCCGCATTGGCGTTGCCCACCTTCTTCAGCAACGGCACCAGATGCTCCGACCGCACCGCCATCAGCCCGGCATTGCACAGCTGCACCGCCAGCTGCTCCGGGGTCGCGTCGCTGGCCTCCACCATGCGCTCGATCCGGCCCCGGGCATCCGCGATCACCCGGCCATAGGCGCCGGGCACCGCCGGGCGAAACCCCAGCACTGCTATGGCCGGCCCGTCGTCGCCGTTCACGGCGCCCGCAAGCCGCTGCAGCGTTACAGCCGAAACCAGCGGCACATCCCCGAACAGGATCAGCACCGTGCCCTCGAAGCCCCGCAATGAATCGTCGGCCTGCAGCACCGCATGGCCCGTCCCGGCCTGCGGATCCTGCACGGCAACTGCGACACCGCTGCCTTCCAGCGCATCGCGCAGCTGCCCTGCCTTGTCGCCCACAACCACGATCCGCCGTTCGGGCCTCAGCGCGTCCAGGCTTGCAAGCAGGTGCATCAGCATCGGCCGCCCGCCCAGCGGGTGCAGCACCTTGTGCAGCGCCGATTTCATGCGGGTTCCCTTGCCGGCGGCAAGAATCACGGCGGCAACCGGCCGCGTTGGTGCATTTGCCATGGCCGCGCCCTGCCACAGCCGCGCGCCCGAGAAAAGCCGAAGCACCCGCTTTCGCCTACCGGCCTCCGCGGGTAGGGCAGGGTGCATGACAGCCGACACCATCATCTTCGATCTCGACGGAACCCTTGTCGACACCGCCGGCGACCTCACCGCCAGCCTCAACCATGCGCTGGGCGTTCTCGGCCGCCCGCCGATCGATCCCGCAGGCGTGCGGGCCATGGTGGGCCATGGCGCGCGCAAGCTGCTGGAGCGCGGCCTTGCCGCCACCGGCGACATGTCGCCCGAGCTGGTCGAAGCCGGGGTCCGCCCTTTTCTCGATTACTATGCCGCCAACATCGCCGTCCACAGCCGGCCGTTCGAAGGCACCGAGCAGGCGCTCGCCGCGCTCGAGGCCGACGGCCTCAACCTTGCCATCTGCACCAACAAGCCCGTCGCGCTTGCCGAAGCCCTGGTCTCGGAACTGGGCTGGGCCGGCCTGTTCCGCGCCATTCTGGGCGCAGATTCCCGCCCCTGGAAAAAGCCGGACCCCCGCCACCTCACCGACACGCTCGCCGCCGCCGGGGGCCGCGCTGCAATCTTCGTTGGCGACAGCCGCACCGACGCGGACACGGCGAGGTCCGCCGGCGTCCCGCTCGTGCTCGTTTCCTTCGGCTATTCCACCGATCCGGTCGAAAGCCTGGGTGCAGACCTGCTGATCGACCATTTCGATGCCCTGGTCCCGGCCATCGCCACCATTCAAGGCAAGTTCACGCGCGACGGGGCAGGCCAGCGGGTATGAAGCTCCGTAACCTTGCGCTCGCCGCAGTAGCGGCAATCGCCGTCTCCCCGCTCGTTGCTTCCCCGGTCCGCGCCGCCACGCTTGCCGACGTCCAGCGTGCCCTTTCGGCCACTTCCAGCCTGTCGGCCGATTTCGTGCAGACTGCAGCCGACGGTCGCCAGGCCCGCGGCACCATGTTGCTGAAGCAGCCCGGCCGGATTCGGTTCGATTACGGCAAGGGAGCCACCTATCTCGTCGTGTCCGACGGCAAGCGGCTCAGCTTCGTCGACTACAAGGTCGCCCAGGTTTCCGAATGGCCGGTGAAATCCACCCCGCTCGGCGTGCTGCTCGATCCGGCAGCCGATCTTGCCCGCGTCGCGCGCATCGTGCCCGATTCCGACAACCCCATGCCCGGCCAGATCGCCGTTCTTGCGCAGGATCCAAAACGGCCGGATCTCGGCCGTATCCTGTTCTTCCTCGCGCCAGACCAGTCCGCGCCCGGCGGCCTGAAGCTGATGGGGTGGCGCGTCACAGACGCACAGAGCAACCTGACCACGGTCGAACTGTCCAACATCCGCTTCGGCACGGCCATCCCCGAATCGGCTTTCGCCTTTCGCGACCCCAGGCCGCGCACCCGCCCGCCGGGGAAGACAGGCTGAGGCGGAGTTTGTGCACAAGTTGGTCCAGTCCGGGCCGACCCATGGCCAAATGCGTTTGACAAATCGCCACATCAGCGCGAATGTAACATTGTTCAGGTGTGGGCAAGATTTCTTTTGCTATCACTTGGGCGTCGGTGTGGTGGCGATCGGGATTTGCCCCCTGTTGCCCGGTTGCAGGACACCCACCGAATTTGCGTGACGAACGCATAACCGGCCCCCGCTCCATGCCCCCGGAGCGGGGGCCAACTTATGTCTGCCCCTCCTGATGTCCCCCTCCTTGCAGGCACCAACCTATTTGAGGCGTGACGAACCCCCCGGCTGCCCCTAATGCGCAGGCCATGCCCCGCCCCCTGCGCATCGCATCCTGGAACATCAACAGCATCCGGGCCCGCCCGCACCTGATCGAGCAGCTGCTCGACACCCATGCGGTCGATATCCTCTGCCTCCAGGAAACCAAGTGCGACGACAACAGCTTCCCCCGCGCCGCGATGGCAGCGCACGGCTTTGCCCACATCCACCTCGCCGGCCAGCGCGCGTACCACGGTGTTGCCATCTGCTCGCGCGTGCCGGTCGATCCGGTCGCCCGCCACGATTGGCAGGCCAATGGCGAAGCGCGCCACATTGCCGTCCGGATCCCAGGCGGCACGGTGCTGCACAATGTCTATGTGCCCGCCGGCGGCGACATTCCCTACCGCAGCGTCAACCCCAAGTTCGGCCAGAAGCTCGATTTCCTCGGCCGCATGATCGACTGGTCTCGGCGCCTGTCCGAACCGTCGATCCTGGTCGGCGATTTCAACATCGCCCCCCACCCCGAGGATGTGTGGGATCACAAGGCCCTGCTCGACGTCGTCAGCCACACACCCATCGAGGTCGAGACCCTCGCCACACTGCAGCAGAGCCACGATTGGGTCGACCTCGGCCGCCGGTTCGTCCCCCGCCCGGAAAGGCTCTACACCTGGTGGAGCTACCGCGCGACCGACTGGCAGGCGTCCAACCGCGGCCGGCGGCTCGACCATGTCTGGTGCTCGCCCGCGCTTGCGGATGCAGCCCACGGCCTCACCACCCTGGTGCCCGCCCGGGGCTGGCTGCGCCCGTCGGACCATGTTCCCCTGATCGCCGAGTTCGCGCTTTGACCGACCCGGCTTCCGACATCGCACTCGCCCGCGCCCTCGACGACCTGCGCCGCGGCGAAATCATCCGGGTGACAGACGGCGCGCGCGGCCTCGATCTGCTCGCAGCCGAGCTTGCAACGCCCGCCCGCCTCGCAACGCTCGAGGATGCCGGAACGGCCGACCTGCTCATCACGCCCGAACGCGCGCAAACGCTCAAGATCCTGAACCAGCGCCCGGCGGCCGGCTCGATCGCGATCGCGATCACCCGCATGCCCTGGCACGACCTCGTCTCCAGCCTCGCAACCGCAGACCCGGTCGACGATCTCGCAACCCCGCTGAAGGGCCCGTTTCCCACCCGCGAACTCGGGCCCGACACCCGAACGGCCGAAGCCGGCCTCGCGCTCGCCAAGCGCGCGGCCCTGCTGCCGGCCCTGTTTGCCGTGCCCGCCACCGCCCCGGCGCCCGGCCGCCTCACAGCCGACGCAGGCGCCATCCTCGCCTGGCGGCGCGCCACGCGGCTCGAGATCGTCAGCCGCGCCCGCCTGCCGCTCGATGGCGCCGAGGACAGCGGCGTCGTCGCCTTCCGCCCGACGGACGGCGGCCCCGAACATCTTGCCCTCCTCATCGGCAAACCCGGCGATACGCCGCTCGTTCGCCTGCACTCCGCCTGCCTCACAGGCGATGTGCTCGGCAGCCTCAAATGCGATTGCGGCCCGCAGCTTCGCGCGGCCGTCCGTCGCATCGCGCAAACCGGCGGCATCCTTCTCTACCTCCAGCAGGAGGGCCGCGGCATCGGCCTTCTGAACAAGCTGCGCGCCTATCAGTTGCAGGACCAGGGCTTCGACACGGTCGACGCCAACCTGCGCCTGGGCTTTGCCGAGGACGAGCGCGACTTCGATCTTGCTGCCGCCATGCTGAACGCGCTCGATGTCCGCCGGGTGCGTCTCTTGTCCAACAACCCGCTGAAGGCTCGCGCACTGGAAGGGCAGGGCATCGCGGTTGCCGAACTCGTCCCCCACAGCTTCGGCGAAAACCCCCACAACAGCCGCTATCTCGAAACCAAGCGCGACCGGCAGGGGCACCGCCTGTAGCGCGGTTTCCCGGCTCAGTGAGGGTCGACGCCCGGCGGCCGGATGGTCGGAGGTGTCGACAGCCGGTCCAGCCCGGCCTCCGTCAACTGCCTGCGGATTGTCTCCGCTGCTTTCCGGGCAAGCGTGCGGGCAATCCAGCCCCTCGGCCACCAGAGCAGCTGGCGGATCAGGATCGCGCTCCAGCCGGTCTCGAAACTGTCGCGTGCCACCACAACCAGCCGGCGCGCGCGCTGCTCCAGATGCGGCTGCACCCGGGCCACGATCGCGTCGACAAGGCCGGGCCGCCCGGGCCACTCCGGGTGCGGTTCCAGCAGCCGGGTCCGTGCCGCCCAGATCCGCTCTTCCTCGCTCCGAGCCCGCAATGCGGGCTCATGCGCGGCCGGGTCCACCTCGGCGGGCAGCACAACCGGAACAATCTGGCGGGCATGGACCCGCTCCGCGCCCTCGGCCTGTGGCGGGTCGGAATTGATCGCCCAATAGGGCCCCTTCGGCGCCCTTTCGTCCCCCATCCGGTCCCAGTAGCGCGGCTCGAACAGGCAGTTGTTTGCAGGCAGCGTGAAATAGGTGCGCAGGAAATACTCGGCATTGCGGCGGCCCAGCAGGAAATCATGGTGCCGCAGTGCCATCCCCAGGAAGCCCGCAAAGGCATTCAATCCGCCGGACGCCAGCGCCCGCTCGCCGGTCAGCGTCTCCTGCCCCGGGCCGTCGGCCGCATCTGCCGATTTGTCCCGCGCCCGCAGCGGCGACAGCATGAAGCGACTGTAGACATCGGGATCCGCTGCGATCGCCAGGTCGTTGGCGTCATAGCGCGCCTGGTTCACATAGGCCCCCAGCAGACGCAAAAGCACATCCATGATCGCGACCGGCTTCTGCCGCCGCACCAGCTGCGCCGTCTCGGCCGACGTCTGCATGTCCGCCGGCTCGGGTTCCTCCTGTGCGGGAAAGGGGTCGACAAGGACCACCGCGCGGTTTGCCAGATGCCCCTCGCGCGGGTTGCGTCCCATCGGGCCGGCAAGCGTCCGCCGCACGAACTCGAACGGCTGGTTGTTCATGGTTCCGCCGTCGACAGCCGTGAAATTCAGCACCGGCTCGGTCAACGTGGAGGTGACGGTCCCCGCCACGATGTTCGCGCCCTGCCGCCAGGCCTTGATGTCCACGCTTCCCACCGGACCCGGCAGGTCCAGATAGCGCGCGTCCAGCCGGATCTCGCGGTCGTAGCTTGCCGTGCTGCGCTCCATGCTGCGCGGCTTCAGCGCGACGGGGAAGGCCCCGCTCGCCAGCGCGGCATTCGCAACCTCCGTCCACGAAAGCAGGCGCAACCCGTCCGCCGCCCCGCACACGGGCGTCCCCGGCACACAGTCCTGCGGCAGGCTGCCGGCTTCATCGGCCCCGACGATCCGGAACGTGAACATGTCGGAATGGCGCCGGGTCGCGAAATCGGCCCCGTCCAGTCCGACCAGATTGTAGCGATAGGGAATCCCGGTCAGGTTTCCAAGGGTGAAGCCGAACGCCACCCCTTTTGCAAGCCAGCGGCGCGGCCCGGCTGGGCCGAGGTCCGTCGTCAACCGAACGATGTGCGCGGCCCCGTCGTCCAGCGGCTGCGTGTTCAGCAGCGACTGCACCTCGCCCAGCGCCTGCCCGCTGAAAAAGTCGCCCGGGTCCAGCATCGGCACGATATCCAGCCGACGAACCCACAAGTCATAGAGCGGGTTGGGGCTCGGAGACGCGGGCGGGTCCAGCGGCTGCGGCGCGGTCGGAAGGTCCGAACAGGGCGGAAAGCTCTTGTCCGCAGTCGCCGCAAAGGTCGCCGCGCAGACACTTCCGGCAGACGCCCCGGCCACCGCCACGATCCGCACGGCATGGGGCGGCACGGTCCATTTCTCGAACGCGTCGCCATGGTCCCGGATATTCTGCTCCTTGGCGCGTTCCCACCGGTCCAGCGCCTCGATCAGGAAGTCGAGCACGCCGGCGGTGTAGGAACCGGCCGAAACCGCGCCAGCCAGCACCAGCCCGATTTCAAAGGTTCGCAAGGAAACCTTTCTGTCGTCCACGACATAAAGCGTCGGCTCCACCTCGACCGCGCCCAGCGGCGTGATCGTCCGTCGGCGCGGGTCGCCGAAGTCCGGCTTGTCCGGATTGGAGTCCAGCTCCAGGAACTCGCTTGCCTTTCGCGCCATAGCCCCCAGCCTGTTCGATGCCACCCCGGCGGCAGGTTGCAGCAGCAGGGATTCCCGCGCAAGGTCATTGAATGGGGCGGGCCCTTCGGATCACGATCTTGCTGCCGCTGGTCATCATGGCCAGCTTCCTGCTCGGCGTCTGGGGATGGGCCGTGAAGGCCGAGGAATTCGGCCTCAACGCCATCGACATCGCGCTGCGCGCGCTCGGCAGCATGGTGGTCGCAACCGGCTATGAAGCCGGCAACAAGATCATCTTCGACTGGCGCCTCGAAGCCGCCCGGATGCTCGGCGCGCTTGCCTTCGTGCTTGCCGCCAGCCAGGCGATCGGCCGTCTCCTGTCGCGCAACGCGAGCCTCTGGTTCGGTCGATTGCGCCGCAACCACCTGCTTGTCATCGGCGACCACCCGGTCGCCCGCGGCCTCGTCGAAGCCGCGGTCGAACGCCGCCGGGCCATCACCTGGATCAGCAACACCCAGGTGCACCCCTCGCCGGTTTCGGGCGCCCTCATCGTCAGCCGCCTGTGGGACCGTCGCCTCGCCGATGCCCATGCAGCCGCCCAGGCCCGCCACATCGTCGTCGCCTTTTCCGACGAAGTCAGCCAGATCGCCGCAGTCCGCGATCTGCGCCGCGCGGCCGCCACCACGCCCATCACCATGAGCTTCGAGGACCCCTGGTTCGGCGAGCGCATGGACGAGCTCGAGAACATCTCCGGCGTCCGCTACGTGTCCCTCACCGATCTCGCGCTGCGCAGCCTGCACTGGCAGCATCCGCCCTTCCTGATCGCACAGAAGCTCGGCCACCAGCGGCTCCACGTCCTCCTCATCGGTTTCGGCCGCGCAGGCGAGGCCGTGCTCGACGACCTGCTGCTCTCCGCGCGCACCAGCTTCCAGGGAGTCCCCCGCATCACCATCGTTGATCCCGACGCCGCCGATATCGAGATCAGCCTTGGCCAGCGCTGCCCCGAGCTTTGCCAGAGCGTCGAGCTCGTGATCATCGAGGCACAGCACCACGCCGATGCGCGCATTCTCCCGTGGGCCGAACTGCAGTCCGCGCAGACGCAAGCCCCGATCAGCCTGGCCTATGTCTGCGTCGATTCCGACCTCCGCGCACTCACGGTTGCCGTATCGCTCCAGGCCCTCGTCCGCCGCGAAGGCTGGGCGATCGGCCCGATCTGCACCCGCCTTGCAACGTCGGGGGCACTCCCCGACAGTGTTTCCGCCTGGGATGGCTCCCAGCCTGCCGGCTTGCTCGCATTCGGCGCCACCTATGATTTCGTCCGCGCAATCGGCCTGTTCGATGCCGGCCCGGACCAGCTCGCCCGGCAGGTGCACGAAGCCTATCGCAAGGTCGCCCCCGGCCATGCGGTCGCCAACCTCCCATGGGAAGCGCTGACCGAGGAAATGCGCGAATCCAATCGCCGGCTGATGATCCACCTCCCGGCGAAGCTAGCCAGCGCCGGCGTTGACCTCTCGCACCGGATCGGCGCAGGCTTGCCCGAAGGTGGCTTCCACATTCCGGATCTCCGGCAGAAGCCCGTCCTGCTCGAACAGCTCGCTGCGCTCGAACACGAGCGCTGGATGGCCGAGCGTCGGCTGTCCGGCTGGCAGCACGGGCCAGAGCGCGACAATCTCCGCCGTCGACATCCCGATCTCGTGCCATACGATCAGCTGCCCGAGGCTTCGAAGCGGTTTGCCCGCGAGATCGTGGTGGCAACGCTTGCGGCCGTGGCCTGCGTCGGCGACGATCACCCGGGGGACGGGCGGTGACACTGCTGGTCGACGCGAAGGCAGGAACGCTGACGGCCTTCGGCACGACCCACCGCGTCGCGCTCGGCAAGGGCGGCGTCGTGCCGGCAGCCGAAAAACGCGAAGGCGACGGCGCAACGCCGCTCGGCCACTGGTCCCTCGATGGCCTTCTGCTGCGCGCCGACCGCGTGCCCGCCCCCCGAACAGCGCTTCCATGGCGCTGGCTGAGCCCTTCCGACGGCTGGTGCGACGCCGTCGCGGACCCGGCCTACAACCGGCCGGTCAGCCACCCCCATCCCACATCTGCCGAACGTCTCTGGCGCGACGATCACGCCTATGATGTCATCCTCGTGCTGGGCTACAACCGGCGCCCGGTCGTGCCGGGCGCCGGCAGCGCCATCTTCTGGCACGTCGCCCAGCCGGATTGGCGGCCCACCGAAGGCTGCGTCGCAATGGAGCGCGAGCCTCTTGTCGCCCTTCTGCCCAGGCTCGCTCCAGACATGCAGCTGGAAATCCGCCCCCAACCTTGACTTTCCCGAGGCCACCCCGCATCAGCCGCCCCCTTGGCACCCGTAGCTCAGCTGGATAGAGCGTCGCCCTCCGAAGGCGAAGGCCACAGGTTCGAATCCTGTCGGGTGCGCCAGTTTTCTCAAGAGGTTAGCATTGGACGGGCGGCGAAATCTCCGCCGCTCGCTGCCCAAAAGGGCCCTCCCGGGGGCCTCTTGGTCTCGATACCCCAGTTCCAGCCCATTTAGCTGGTACCGCCCTAGCTAGCGTATTTTGTTGCCGCACCCCGGTAGACAAGAGATAAGGCGCTTGGAGCCGCCACGCACGGCTCTGGGGCTTAGTAACCCCGACATGACCGGTGGATGCTGACCGTGACAGCGTCACACTCCTCGACCCCTATGGTCTGGGAGCCTGTGGCTAAGTCCAAGGCTTCCGGCCCAAAGGCCACAGGGCCGAGTCATGTCGGTTTACTAACTCCCAGATCGCCAGGGATTAGAGGAAGCCAAGCGGGGGCGCACCGCAGCGGCTTCAAGAGGAAGCGACATGAACCACTATTTGGTCGCATTGGCGCTGGTGGCAACTCCAGCGCACGCAGAGGAGCCGACAACTGTCTTCGGAATCGCTTTGGGCAAGCCGCTCGAACTTGTGGATTGCACATCGTCGATCGTTGGAGGCATGAAGCTGTATGACACTTTGCAGCGGATGCAGTGCCGGGAAGATGCCCGCGCCGACCGCGACCGTGCCGAAGGTGTTACCTGGTCCCGGATACAATTCCCCGCCAACGAAGCGCCATTGATCGCGAAGTGGACCTACATCAACGCATACATAATGGCCGATGTTGTCGAAGGCATTGAGTTCCCGACTGCCGGCCTGTCATCTCAGGAATTAGTGTTGGCGCAGCTATCAGAAAAGTTCGGCAAGCCCACGACGCTCACGTCAGTGACAAAACGAAATGCAATGGGGGCACGCTTTGAGGTTCTTGAAGCTCAATGGCGATTGCCGACGATCACGATCTCACTCTACGGCGCTCTCGACACATTCGATAAAGGTCGCGTTGAGATTTGTCGCCCGCGCCTTTGCACAGCCCGCGCGGCTGCTGACGCTGCCCGAGGTGCGACCAGGACAAAACTATAGGCGCTTCATCCTGTTATCCGCCTGTTAGAGCCTGATCCGAAATTAAGTTGAGTGGTATCAGCAG
>BBPD01000025.1_pt1 | contig 79492 bp, 77 predicted proteins | sample 1344911 | NCBI WGS metagenome assembly BBPD01 (sample SAMD00019088, study PRJDB2971) | groundwater metagenome | biome: freshwater biome; feature: mineral spring; material: ground water | place: USA: CA, Sonoma | collected 2011-09 | depth surface m
GGGCAAACAGGAAGGGGTTTTCAGCATGAACAGGACTTGCAGTCGCGCCATGATCGCAGTGATGGCGCTTGCCGGCTTTGCAGCACCGGCGCTTGCGAACACATTCACTGTCAGTCAGGCGTTGCCCGCTGCCGGCATCGGCGCGCCGGGGACCACAGCTGTAACGGCTCTCGATTCCCCCTTCACGATGGATGTCGGCGATACAGCCAACCTTACCTTCACGTTCGATCCCGTTACCCTGACAGGGGAGACGTACGTGTGGCCCCTGTCTTTCGCTTTCGACTCCGGCGCGGACATGTTTGTCAGCGGGACCTTCGAGTTCCTCGGAGCCTCCGGCAGTCTCGTTTCCGGCCCCATTTCGTTCAATCAGTCCATGTCGGCAGCCCATATCGGCTTCCGCATGGTGCCGCTCGATTATCGGACCGGCCCGGGCGCTATCACCTTTTCCGGAATCCGGCAGATCATGACGATCAACTCGGGCGCGACATTTGACCCTGACACCTCCGAACTCATCCCCTTCGTGCCGCGCACATTCAGCGATGCCCGTTTGTGGACCGACGGGGTGATTGGGAGTGGCGGCGGCGGCGGTGGTGGTGGCGGAACGCCAGTCATTCCGGAACCTGCAACCTGGGCGATGATGATCGCGGGCTTCGGGCTGGTGGGCGGCGTGATGCGGCGCCGGCGGGAGGCCCTGGCCGCCTGAGACCCTGCGCTGGCCTGAGTGGCCAGCCGCGCGCCTTCAGTTTCGCTTCTTCAACCCGGCGAGGCTGACGGCTGCGATGCCGATCCAGATGATGTTGAGGATCGTGCTGGGCCAGGCACCGTGAAAGCCGGAATTGAGGACGAAGCCGGCAGCTCCGAACAGGTTCATCAGCTGGAAGGGCACCGAGCGCGCCTCGATCCGGCCGGTGGAGACAAGCGCATAGGCAAGCAGGATCAGGGCCGCGCCTGCCCAGCCGACGATCTCGATCAGCAGTTCCAGTGTGTCAGCGGGCACGTCCATCGGGCCTCATTCCATAATCGATGCGGATGCGCACCCATTCGCCATAGCGGTCCTGGCCGCCGATGCGGGGCGGGCGGACGCGGAATTGCCAGGCGGCGGCGTGCACGGAGTTGGCGATGCCCGATCCCGGCGGATATTCGCCCACGATGACACACTCTTCCACCCGGTAGCTGGGCACAGTCTTGCAGGCAATCAGGCCCCAGCCCGGCCCGCGGGCAGTGGAGAGATAGCCCGAGAGCTCGTCGTCGTAGGGCTCGCGATACCAGGCCGCAGCATACAGGGGCTCGCCATTGGGGCCGCTGCCTTCCACCCGCTCGCTGTCGGGCGGGCCCTTGGGGCGGAGGTCCGGCGGGCCATAGGTTGGGCGTGGTGGCGCCGGGGGGGCAGCCGCTGGCGGGGCGAGCGCCACGGGATCGGGTGGCGGCGGAACGTCGACCGGCGGGGGATCCTGCGGCGGAGCCGGCACCGGGGGCGTCGGTTTGGGCTTTGCCTGTTCGGTTTCGCGGCTGACTTCGGCCTTTTCGGGTTGGGTCTCGGCAGCCTTCTTCTCCTCGGGCGCGCTGATCGAGAAGACGACGAGGTCGCCCTTCTTCACGGCCGCAAACCTCGGTGCGATAGAGACGAACAGCAGGCCGAGCATCGCGTGCAGCAGAAGCACGAACAGCACGCCGGTCACGCGGCGGCGCGTGTCGGGGGGCAGTTCGGCATGCCAGCTCAGCACGCGTGTTCCGGAATTCTGGGCCAGCGGACAAGCACCTCGCACGGGGGGGAGCCGCTGCTCCCATAGGCAAGATGGCGGACGCGGCAAAGTCCGACAGCAAGCGAAGCGCTGTCGCAGGGCTCGGGCCGGCGTCTACGCCGGCCCGGTCACTGGTCAGGCGGCTGCGAGTTTCCGGAGCACGTAGGGCAGGATGCCGCCAGCGTAGAAATAGTCGATCTCGTTCTCGGTATCGATCCGGCACAGTGTCTGGAATTCGCCACCGGTGCCGTCGGGCCGGGTGAAGCGCACCGTCAGCTGCTGCCGCGGCTTCAGCGCCTGAAGGCCCGAAAGCGTGAAGCTTTCGTCGCCCTTCAGGCCAAGGCTTTCCGCCCCCTCGCCGTCGACGAACTGCAACGCGAGCACGCCCATGCCGATAAGGTTGGAGCGGTGGATGCGCTCGAAGCTTTCGGCAATGACAGCGCGCACGCCCAGCAGGTTGGTGCCCTTGGCGGCCCAGTCGCGGCTGGAGCCGGTGCCATATTCCTTGCCGGCGAGGATCACGAGCGGGGTGCCCGTTTCCTTGTACATCATGGCGGCATCGTAGATCGGCATCACTTCGCCGGTCGGCAGATAGGTCGTCACGCCCCCTTCCGTCCCAGGCGCCATGCGGTTCTTGATGCGGATGTTGGCGAAGGTGCCGCGCATCATCACTTCGTGGTTCCCGCGCCGCGCGCCGTAGCTGTTGAACTCGGCCTTGGGAACCTGGCGTTCCATCAGATATTTGCCACCGGGGCTGTCGGCCTTGATGGAGCCTGCCGGCGAGATGTGGTCGGTCGTGATGCTGTCGCCCAGCATGGCCAGCGCCTTTGCACCCACGATGTCGCCAACGCGCGCAGGCGTCATCGTAAGCCCCTCGAAATAGGGCGGGTTCTGCACATAGGTGCTTGCAGGGTTCCACTTGTAGGTGTCGCCGCCCGTCACGCGGATCGCCTGCCAGTGGCGGTCGCCCTTGAAAACGTCGCCATAGCGGGCGCGGAACATTTCGGGCGTGACGGCCTTTTGCACCATGTCGGCCACTTCGCGGTTGGTCGGCCAGATGTCCCTGAGATAGATGTCGGTGCCGTCGGCGCGTGCCCCAAGCGGGGTTTCGGTGATGTCGGAGCGGATGGTTCCCGCAAGCGCATAGGCCACAACCAGCGGCGGGGAGGCGAGATAGTTCGCCTTCACATCCGGGCTGACCCGGCCTTCGAAGTTGCGGTTGCCCGACAGCACCGAGACGGCAACCAGATCGTTTGCGTTGATCGCGTCCGAGATCGGCTCGGGCAGCGGCCCGGAGTTGCCGATGCAGGTGGTGCAGCCATAGCCGACCAGGTTGAAGCCGATCGCGTCCATGTCGGCCGAGAGGCCCACCTTGTCGAAATAGTCGGTGACGACCTGGCTGCCCGGCGCAAAGCTGGTCTTCACCCACGGCTTGGGGCGCAGGCCCAGCTCGTTTGCCTTGCGGGCGACGAGGCCGGCTGCGACCAGCACATTGGGGTTAGAGGTGTTGGTGCACGACGTGATGGCTGCGATCACCACATCGCCGTGGCCAAGATCATGGGGGCCGATGTCATCAGCTCCGCTGGACACGGCGACGCGCTGATCGGGGTTCGCGGACTTGCCATAGCCGCCGATCAGCTCGGCTTCGAACGCCTCGTCGGCCTGGCTCAGAAGCACCCGGTCCTGCGGGCGGCGGGGGCCTGCGAGCGAGGGCTGGACCGCGCCGAGATCGAGCTCCAGCGTGTCGGTGAACACGGGGTCCGGCGTGCTGGCATCGCGCCACATGCCCTGCGCCTGGGCATAGGCCTTCACCAGCGCGATGCGGTGATCCTCGCGGCCGGTGAAGCGGAGATAGTCGAGCGTCTTGTCGTCGACCGGGAAGAAGCCGCAGGTCGCGCCATACTCGGGCGCCATGTTGGCGATGGTCGCGCGATCGGCCAGCGTCAGCGCATCGAGGCCGGGGCCGTAGAATTCGACGAAACGGCCCACCACGCCCTTCTTGCGCAGCATCTGGGTGACGGTGAGCACGAGGTCGGTCGCGGTGATGCCTTCGCCCATGGTGCCCGTCAGCTTGAAGCCGACGACTTCGGGGATCAGCATGGAGACCGGCTGGCCCAGCATCGCGGCCTCGGCCTCGATCCCGCCGACGCCCCAGCCCAGCACGCCAAGGCCGTTCACCATGGTGGTGTGGCTGTCGGTGCCGACCAGCGTATCGGGATAGGCGATCATCTTTCCGTCGGGCGCCTGGCTGACCCACACGGTCTGCGCCAGATATTCGAGGTTCACCTGGTGGCAGATGCCGGTGCCGGGCGGGACCACGCGGAAGTTGCGCAGCGCGGTCGAGCCCCAGCGGAGGAATTCGTAGCGCTCGATGTTGCGGGCATATTCCAGCGCGACATTCTGCCCGAAGGCCTGTGGGGTGCCGAATTCATCGACCATCACCGAATGGTCGATCACGAGGTCGACCGGCACCAGCGGGTTGATCTTTTGCGGATCGCCGCCAAGCTTCGTCATCGCATCGCGCATGGCTGCGAGGTCGACCACGCAGGGGACGCCGGTGAAATCCTGCATCAGCACGCGCGCGGGGCGATACTGGATTTCGTGGGTGGAGGCCGGATCCTTCAGCCAGGCGGCGATTGCCTCCACATCGGCGATCCTGACCGTGAAATCGTCTTCGAATCGCAGCAGGTTTTCCAGCAGGACCTTCATCGAGAAGGGCAGGCGGCTGGTGTCGCCGATGTGGGCCGAAGCTGCCTCGAGGCTGAAATAATCATAGGCATTGCCGTCGACGGTGAGCGTGCGGCGGGTGGAAAGCCTGTCGTGGCCGATCGCAGTCATGATCCTCAATGTCCTTTTTTCTGCCCAAGCGGTCCCCGTGGTGGCCGGGGCGTGCCGGGAGCGTCGCCCTGCTCCTAGAACGGTGGAAACCGGGCGGCAAGCAACCTTAAATCGCACGGCCACCCTGCCGTATCTGGGGGGGCAAGCTGCCCGCCACGCGCGGGCCGAAAGGATGGACATGGAACAGGTGGCTGCACTGGACGCCGCGCGCGCTGCGGAGGGGTTGGTTGACCGGCACGGGCTGGGCCATCCGGGCCTGATCCATTTCGATGCCGTGCGGGCGCTGTTCGTGGCAACCGGCCTGTGCCCCGAGCCCGACTGTTATGAACTTTTCTGGCTGCACATCACCGGCGCGGACCCTGAGCTCAGCCGGTCGTTGGGGCAGCGGCTGGCAGACGGCACGCTGACACCCGAGGGGGTGACCGAACTGCGCCGGATGTATCTGGGCGATATCGCGGCAGCCGAGGTGCACGAGCTGGTGGAGGCGGCCCAGCGGACCGCCACCGCGCTGGCAGACCGGCTGGAGCGGGGCCATTCCGACCTGAAGGCCTATGATGCAGCGATTGCAGCCGAGGACGAAGCGCTTGCCGCCAGCCGCAGCGCGCAGGAGCTTGCGCAGCTGGTGCAGCGGCTGCGGCGGGCCAATGCCACGATGATGGCGGCCAACCGCCGTCTGGAGGCCGATATTGTGGCGGCAACGCTGGACACGTCCCGGTTGCTCGACCGGCTGGAAACGGCCGAGCGGGCTGCCCAAACCGATCCCTTGACCGGCCTGCCGAACCGGCGCGGGCTGATGGATGCCCTGCATAAAAACGTTGCGCGTGCGCTGGAAGATGGCGTGCCGCTGACGGTTGCGATGGCCGACATCGACCATTTCAAACACTTCAACGACCAGTGGGGCCATTCGATCGGCGACGAGGTGCTGCGCTGCGTGGCAACGCATCTGCAGACCCACGCCCGCCGCACAGCCGGGGATCGGGGGGTTGTCGGGCGCTATGGGGGCGAGGAGTTTGTGGTTGCCCTGCCCGGGGTTGGCCTGGCCGAAGCGGCTGCCGCGATGGACAATGCCCGGGCGATCCTGGCCCGGCAGGTGCTTCGAAAGTCGGACGACGGCCAGAGCATGGGCAAGCTCAGCTTTTCGGCCGGGGTTGCGCTGCTGCGGGCAGACGATGGGGTGGAAACGCTGGTCGATCGGGCCGACGCGGCCCTGTATGCGGCCAAGCGGGCCGGGCGGGACCGGGTGCTTCCCGAAAGGCCCAAACGCTAGGCAGGCCGCAGCCGGTTGCGGATATCGGCGTGAACCTCGGCCGTGATGGGCCATTTCCAGATGACGATGGCCGCAAGCCCCGCCAGCGCAGCCGAGGGCAGGGCGAACAGCAGTTCCAGGCCCCGGATTGCAGACGGGCTGTTGGCGGCTTTGGGCAGAGGATCGAAGCCGATGAAGGCAAGCAGCGGATAGGTGAGGCCGACCGGAATGGCATAGCCGAGCTTGGCGGTCGCTGTCAGGATCGCGAAATTGAGCCCCGTGGTTTCGGCCCCGTCGGTGCCGCCGTCGCGAAGGTCCAGCTGCTGCGCATCGTTGAGATCGGCCATCATCGCCCGCAGCAGGAAGCTGGGCGCTGCAAACGGCACGCCGGCGATTGCCATGCTGATGGCGGCAAGCGCCACATCCCCGCTGGGCACAAGCACGACGCCGATGATGGCCACCCCGAACCACACAGCAGACGCCGCAGCCGCCCGGTGCTTGCCCCAGCGCCGGGCCAGCCGGATCCACACCGGAGCCGACACGAGCCCGGCACTGAAATAGCCGAGCAGGAGCACCGACGCCGTGCCCTGCGGCACCCCGCGCGCGGCGGTGAAGAAGAACAGGATCAGGGCGCCGGTGATGCCCGGCGCGATCGACAGCAAAAGGTCCACCGCAAGCAGCCGGCCCATCCGCCCGTCCGACAGCACCCGCCGCACATCGGCCAGCCGCACGCGATGGCCATCAGACGGCGCTTCGCCCTCGGGCACGATCGCCGCGGCGGCGAGAGCAGTCAGCGGCGCCAGCGCAACGATGAACCAGCCCATCGCATGGATGCCCGCAGCCGGCGGGGCGCCGGGCGCAAGCTGCGCCACCAGCGGCGGGATGAACAGCACGGTCAATGTTCCGAACACGTTGAAGGCGGTCCACATGCCGAAGATCCGCGCGCGCTCGCCATAATCGCCCGACAGGCGCGAACCCCAGGCCACCTGGGCAAGGTTCATGCAGGAAAAGCCGATATAGAGGGTGAACAGCGACGCGAAGGCCTGCAGGGCCGTAACCCCGGGCTGCGCCTGGAACAGCAGCAGGGCGCCCGGCATCATCACCAGCGAGCCGCCCAGGATCCACGGCCTGAACTGCCCCCAGCGGCTGCGCGTGTTGTCCATCAGCGCGCCGAGCAGCGGGTCGAGCGGGATATCGACCAGCCGCACAGCTGCGAAGATGAACCCCACGGTTGCCAGCGGCAGCCCCAGCGTGCCGGCATAGTGGGGCGGCAGGTAAACCACGAGCGGAAGGCCGAGCGCTGCGACCGGCAGGCCCGGGCTGCACCAGGCAAGCAGATGGGCCGGCCGAATGCGCATGAAATCCCCTTGTGCAACCGGTCCATGGGCAACCGGGGCTGCGGGCACTTATTGCCGGAACCGGGTCGGCAAGGCTAGGGGACAGGCATGGCCAGCGCAGGAGAGTCCGGCGATCCGGTGGTCGGGGCCGCCTCTGCTACAGCCCTTGCCCGTGGCGGACGCACCAATTTCGCGGGCTTCCTGCTGCGGCTGGCAGCGCGACTGCCCTTCCTGGTGATCGCAGCCCGGCTGTACGGCGCGGACGATCTTGGCCGGTTCGCCTATGCGACGATGGTGGTGGAATTCGTCGCCGCGCTGGCGACCGTGGGCTTGAAGCGGGGCCTTTGGGGCGAGATGGCCCGCGGAGACCGGCCCGACACCCATGTGCTGGCCGACGGCTGGCTGATCGGCCTTGTGCTGTCGGCGTTCGGCACGGCCGTGCTTGTGGCGCAGCCTGCCCTGATGTTTCCCGACAGCGCCGCGATCGGGCCAGAGCGCTGGTTTGCCCTGATCGTGTCCGCCATCGTTCTTGCCGACGTGTCGATTGCGGGCCTTGCCTTTCGCCACCGCATCGCAGCCGCCGTCCGCGCCCGGTCTGTGATCGAGCCGTGGGTGCTGACCATCGCTGCCACCCTGCTGGCATTTACAGCCTGGGAGGCGGGGGGGCTGCTGATCGCCTATCTGCTGTCGCTGCTCGCGGCCGTCCTCGCCTCGCTGGCGCCCACTCTCCGCGAATTCGGGGCGCCCAGGGGCTGGCGGTTGTCGCCCGTGCGGCTGGCACAGATGGCCTGGCGCAACCTTCCGCTCGCCGGTGCCGATCTTGTCGAATGGGCCACCCGCCGCCTCGATGTCTTCCTGCTCGGCCGCTTCGCGCCGGCCGAAGTGGTCGGGCTCTACTATGTGGCCCAGCAGGTCGCGACCCTTGCTGGCAAGATCCGCGCCTCGTTCGATCCGATCCTGGTGCCGATGCTGTCGCGCGCGCTGAAGGCCGACCGCCCGGCGGAAGCCGCCGCCAGCCTGAACCAGGTCGGTTTCTGGGTGCTCAGCTTCCAGATCCCGGTCGCGCTCGCGCTCGGGCTTCCGGCCGAAGGCTTGCTCGGGCTGTTCGGCCCGGCCTTTGCAGCCGGCGGGCTGATTCTGGCGCTGATGCTTGCAACCGAGCTGGCAGCGGCCGGCAGCGGCCTTGCCGAAATGGGCCTCATCTTCGCCCGCCCGAAGGCCAATCTCGCGATTGCGGGCGTCGGCCTTGCAGCCCAGGCTGCGCTCAGCCTCTGGCTGATCCCGCTCTATGGGGGGGTCGGCGCTGCCGGCGCATTGCTGCTTGCCGTGATGCTGACAAGCATCGCCCGCCAGCTGCTGATGGGCCATGTGCTTGGCCAGCCGGTGGGCCTTTGGCGCTGGAGCCTGCTGGGCGCGGGCGCCGGGGCCTTTGCGCTGGGCTTTGCTGCGCGCAGCCTGCCCGAGGTCTGGCAGATGCTGGTCACGATACCGGGCGTGCTCGTGCTTTTCGCCACCATCATCTGGCGGTTCGGCTATGGGCCCGAAGACCGTGTGCTGCTGACGCGCGCCCCCATTTAGGCCCATTCCAGAAGGGTGTGCCGCCGGCTCTGGGCCGACACCACGGGCGACTGGCTGCGCATCCGCATCGATTATGGAATGAGGCCCGATGGACGTGCCCGCTGACACACTGGAACTGCTGATCGAGATCGTCGGCTGCCGCGCCGCTGGTTCCGCCCGCCGCGGGCATTTCGCCCGCCGGCCTTGCCGCCTTTTTCGAACGGCAGAAGCGGCCCGGCCCGGAATCCGGCCCGGAATCCGGCTGCGAAACCGACGGCGGCAATGCCGCGGGCGGCTGGCTGAAGACGCTCGGCTGCTATGCCATGATCCATCCAAACGACGACGAGCGGCCGGCCGCGATCCGCGCAGCGGCTCGCGGGGTGCAGGAGACAGCTGCACTTTCGGCGGACGACCGGGCGGCGCTGAAGGCTGCCTGCCGGGTCAGCCGGCCGGCTCGATCCGCCGGTTGACCAGCCGGCCGTCGGGCGTCAGCGCGGCGACCACCACCATCGGGCCTTCCTGCAACTGCGCCTCCAGCTGCGGCGCCCTTGCTTCCGACACGAAGATGCGGCTGCCGAACAGGATGTCGCCGTCGCGTGCAAAGCCGGGGCGGACCTCGATGCTGCTGGCGGCGGGATCGACCGGGAAGGGGCAGCCCTGCCCCTTCGGAACGGCCGTTGCGGTGACGGTGCCGGCCTGCTCGGAAAGGCAAAGGGTGCAGCGCTTGTCGAGGCACAGCCGCGGGTCCCCTGCCTGCACCCATCCGTAGCTGAAGCGCACATACTGGCCGCGCAAGGGGTCGCGCGGGTCATGGCCTTCGATCGGGATGCGCCAGTTGCGTGCGCCGCCCAGCGCGCGCTCCTGAAGGCCCGCCGCGACGGCGAGCCAGGCGATCGGCAGCAGTAGCGCCGCCAGCAGAAGCCTGTCGCGGGCCCCGCTCACCCGGCGGGCTTCCGGGCGGTCACGATCCGGTGCCAGAGCCAGCTCAGCCCCACCAGCAGCACGCCGCCCGCGATCAGCCCGCCGCCGGTTGCGGCGAGCGAGCCGAACAGCTCGATATAGACGATGAAGATCCTGAGGCCGATGGCCGCGATCGCGACCCCGAACAGGCTGGTCCACCCCTCGGCAGCGGCTGCGCGCGCGATTGCCGCCCACAGGGCCATGAACACGGCGATCCCGGCAAGCCGGCTTGCAATCGTGTCGGGGTGGGGGATGGCAAGCGCCAGTGCAAAGGCAATCGGTGGCCCCGCCAGAAGCGGCAACAGCAGCGCGCGGGGCAGCGAGCCGGGGCGGCGCCAGCCCAGCGCGATTGCCAGAAGCGAAGCAAGCGCGGCCGGCACCAGCCGCACCGCATTGTCCAGCGCCTGGTCTGGCCGGATGTTCGAGGCCCAGGCAAAATGGGCAAGGCTCGCCCCGGCAAGGATGGCGACGATCCCGGCTTCCCGAAGCGCAAGCCGGAAGCGCGGTCGCCCCCCGGCCAGGATGGAGAGCGCGATCAGCAGCGCGGGCACCGCCATTGCCGCCCCCTGCGCCAGCCGCCACAGGCCGCCATCGTCCACCGTGTCTGTCGCCATCACGGCCGGGCCGAAAAGCGCGATGGCCGCAAGCGCGAAGCCGGTCAGCCGTGTCTGCCCGCCGAGCAGCAGGGCGGGGCCGGCAATCGCCAGCCACACAAGCAGCGCGTGCCAGACCGGGCCGGTAAGCTGGTAAAGCTGGGACTGCAGCGCGATTCCGGCAAGCACCAGCCCGGCGAACAGGAACAAAGCGCCTTCCGCCACCCGCGGCCGATTTGCGCCGCGCGCCCGCCAGTGGGCAGCTGCTGCACCCGCCAGCAGCGCCATGTGGCCTGCAAGCTTCACGGAATGGGGGATCAGATCCCAGTTGGCGGAAATGACGAGGATGATGCCCAGCAGCACGGCAAGCAGGCCAAGGCCGACAATGGCCCAGCGCACGACCGGCTTTTCGCGCCTCGCTTCGAAGGCGCGGATGGCGTCTGCGGTCGACAGGTCCATCAGACCTGCAGCGACCCATGCCTCGAGGCGGCTGTCGAGCGGCACCCGGGCCTGATGCAGTGCGGCGGGCTGGGCTGCAAGCCTTCAAACTGCGCGGTGCGGTTCCTACATCGCGCAGGACAAGGGTGCCCGCCGTTCTTGCGCGGGGCCCAAGGAAAGGCAGATTTCCCCCATGAGCGACGTGCAGAGCTGGCATGGCACGACCATCCTTGGCGTGCGCAAGGCCGGCCGGGTGGTGGTGGCCGGCGACGGCCAGGTGAGCCTGGGCCAGACCATCATCAAGCCCAATGCGAAAAAGGTCCGCCGGGTCGGCGCAGACGGCAAGGTGGTCGGCGGCTTTGCCGGATCGACTGCCGATGCCTTCACCCTGTTCGAACGGCTTGAGGCGAAGCTCGAGCGCTATCCCGGCCAGCTGACACGGGCCTGCGTGGAGCTGGCGAAGGACTGGCGGCAGGACCGATATCTGAGGCGACTGGAGGCGATGATGATCGTGGCGGACACCGAAACGATGCTGATCCTGACCGGCACGGGCGATGTGCTGGAGCCGACCGACGGGGTGGCCGCCATCGGTTCGGGCGGGAACTATGCGCTTGCCGCCGCAAGGGCGCTGATCGGCACTGAAGCCGATGCCGAAGCCATTGCGAGGAAGGCGATGGGGATTGCGGCCGACATCTGCGTCTACACCAACGACAATCTGACCGTGGAAACCCTGTGATGGATGCTGTTTCTGCGCCCCTCGTCGGCGGCTTCGACACGCTGACCCCCAAGGCAATCGTCGCCGCGCTCGACCGCCACATCGTCGGGCAGACCGACGCCAAGAAGGCGGTCGCCGTCGCGCTCAGGAACCGCTGGCGCCGCCAGCAGCTGAGCCCCGAGCTGCGCGACGAGGTGAACCCGAAGAACATCCTGATGATCGGGCCCACGGGCTGCGGCAAGACGGAGATCAGCCGGCGGCTGGCAAAGCTCGCCGATGCACCCTTCCTGAAGATCGAGGCAACGAAGTTCACCGAGGTCGGCTATGTCGGCCGCGACGTGGATTCGATCATCCGCGACCTGGTGGAAGAATCGATCCGCCTCACCCGCGAACTCAGGCGCGAAAGCGTGCGCGAGGCCGCCGAGAAGGCAGCGCTGGACCGGCTGCTGGATGCGCTTGTCGGCAAGGACAGCAGCGAGGCGACCCGCCTTGCCTTTCGCGACCGCATGTTCGCCGGCCAGCTGAAGGGCAAGGAGGTGGACATCGAGGTCGAGGATTCGGGCGGCCAGATGCCGTTCGAGATCCCGGGCATGCCCGGAAGCATGCAGATGATCAACTTGGGCGACATGCTGAAGGGCGCGATGGGAAAGCGCATGAAGCGCCGCAAGATGGCGGTCGAGGACGCCTGGGAGCTTCTGGTGAACGAGGAGAGCGACAAGCGCCTCGACACCGACGACCTGACCCGCGAGGCGGTGAAGAATGCCGAAGCCAACGGCATCGTCTTTCTGGACGAGATCGACAAGATCGCGGTGTCCGACGTGCGCGGCGGCAGCGTAAGCCGCGAAGGCGTGCAGCGCGACCTGCTGCCGCTGATCGAGGGAACGACGGTCGCGACCAAATATGGCCCGGTAAAGACGGACCATATCCTGTTCATCGCATCCGGCGCCTTCCATGTGGCAAAGCCCGCCGACCTGCTGCCCGAACTGCAGGGGCGGCTGCCGATCCGGGTGGAGCTGAAGGGGCTGAACAAGGCGGACTTCATCCGCATCCTGTCCGACACCGAAGCCTCGCTGACGCGCCAGTATATCGCGCTCCTGGCAACCGAGGGCGTGGAGCTGAACTTCACCGAGGACGGCATCGCGGCGGTTGCCGATATCGCCGCCCAGGTAAACGACCGGGTGGAGAATATCGGCGCAAGGCGGCTGCAGACGGTGATGGAAAAGCTGCTGGAAGAGCTGAGCTACGAGGCGGCCGACGGGGGCCCGCGGTCGCTGGTGGTGGACGCGGCCTATGTGGAAAAGCAGCTGGCCGCGATTGCCCGGGACAATGATCTGTCGAAGTTCATCCTGTAATCGGAGGCAGCTGAGCCGCCGGGTCAGCGGTGCAGCGCTGCGCGCCGGCTGCTGCCGGCTTCAGCCTAGAGGGGCCAGACGACCGGCACCCAGAACACGGCGACCAGGAAGAACATTGCCATCATGCACAGGCCCAGCTGCCAATAGTCGCTGAACTTGTAGCCGCCCGGGCCCATCACCATCAGGTTCACGGGTGTGGCGATCGGGGTGAGGAAGGCGGCTGCGCAGGCGACGTTCACGCTCATCAGGATGGGGGTCACGTTCAGGTCGAACTTGGCAGCCGCAAGCACGGCGACCGGGATCACGATAAGCGCCGTTGCCGTGTTCGAGATGACCTGGCTGAGAACGGCGGAAATGACAAACAGGCTCATCAGAAGCGCAGCCGGGCTGCTGTCTCCCAATGCCGCCACCAGCGTGTCGGCAATCAGCTGGGCTGCACCTGTCTCGAACATTGCGGTCGACAGCGGCATCATCGCGCCGACCAGGATGATCGTGGTCCAGTCGATGGCGCGATAGGCTTCCTCGACCTTCAACAGGCCGGTGAGGACGACGGCGGCCGCTGCTATCAAGCCTGCGATCGCCGGCTGCACGAGGTTGAAGGCCAGCATCGACACCAGCCCGAACAGGATGATGAACGCCGCGCGGGCACCAAGGCCCAACGGCACAGACTGCTTGCGCACGACGGCCGGGCTGTCGACGACCAGGACGGCCGGGTCTGCCAGATGGGCGTCCAGTGCCTTCCAGCTGCCCTGCATCAGCAGCGTGTCGCCAGCTGCCAGCTTGTGCGCGCCGGGGCCGACACTGTGCTCGCCGCGCTGGATAGCCAGGACAACCAGATCGCCGGCCCGGGTTGTCATGCCCGGAAAGGCCATTTCGCCGACAAAGCGGGAGCGTGGCGGGATCACCACTTCGGCAAGGCCGGATGCGTGGTTGAACAGGATGTCCGCAACACCGCCTTCCTCGCCGGAATCAACGACGGCCAGGTTCCTTGCCTCGGCAAAGGCGGCCACCACATCGGATGGGCCCGCCACCACGACGGAGGCGCCCGGCGGCAGGTCCGCGCCTTCGGGAAGGGCTATTCCCTGTGCGTCCTTTGCGCGCACCACCATCAGCCCGGGAAAGCCGGACAGATCGATTGCCTGCACCGGCTGGCCGGCAAGGATCGAGGCATCGCGCAGCTTCAGATGGAAAAAGCTGCCGTCCAGCCGATACTGTTCCGACAGGGTGCGCGCATGGCGCGAAAAATCCGGCGGAAGCGACTGGCCCTGCGTGTGGGGGAGGAGTTTGGGGCCCAACAGATAGACGATTGCGATCCCGCCGATAACCAGCGGCACGCCAACCCAGGCAAATTCGAAGAAGGCAAAGGGGGTGCTGCCCGCTTTGACCAGCGCGTCGTTGATGATGATGGCAATCGGCGTTCCCGACAGCGTCAGCTTGGAGCCGGTGTGGGCGCCGAACGCAAGCGGCATCAACAGCTGCGAGGGGGCCGTGCCGGTGCGGATCGCAAGCACGACGACGACCGGAAGAAGGGCCGCGACTGCGCCGTTCAAGCTGATCATCGCGGTAAGCACCGCGACCATCAGCATCATCAGCACCAGAAGCCGGCCCCGGCCCTTGTCGCCAGCCCAGCCGATCAGCTTGTGCCCGGCCCAGGCCGTGACGCCGGCGGCTTCCAGGCCGGCCGACACCACGAACAGGCTTGCGATGAAGATGATGGAGGGATCGCCGAAGCCGGAAAACACCTGCTGCAGCGAAAGCACGCCAGTGATGTAGAGCGCGAGCGGCACCGCGAGCGCGACAAGCACTACAGGAATCCGGTTCTGGACAAACAGGATGACCGCGCCGACGATGATCAGGAAGACGATGGTGATGTCGTTCAAGCAGAAGGCTCCCCGCGGATTTGGCCCACGCTGGGGCAAGCGGCCCCGCAAATCAACTCCACTCGCCTGTTGACAGCCGCCGTCGAAAGGGGCGGTCTGCGGGCAGGAGACGATCGAGGGTTAGCCGAATGGCGGAAACCGCCACGCCGCGTGGGGCGACGGACCATATGCTGGCGGCGTTCGGCGCCTTGGTCACGCTGGAAAGCGCCGGCGCCGACGGCACGGTGACGCAGCAGGCCGTAGCGGTGCAGAGCCTGCTGTCGACCGAGGGCGTCCGCTTCACGCCGCCTTCGCTCATCACCGTCGTGATCGTGCTGCTGGGCGGGCTGTCGAGCGTGGCGGCAGATGCGGGCTATGTGGTGCTTGTTCTGCTGGGGGCGATGGCCTTCATCAGCCCGGCGCGATCCGGAAATGGGCCATCTTCGCCCCGATCTTCATTCGCCTGTTGATCCTGCCGGGCAGCGATCCGGCGACGGTGCTTGCGGCCTATCGCGTGGCGGATTCGCCGATGAACGTGATCACGCCGCTGATGGGCCATTTCCCGCCAACCATGATCTTCTGCCAGCAATATGTGAAGGATGCGGGTGTCGGCACGGTGATCGCGATGATGCTGCGCGACACATTGTGGCTGGTGCCTGCCTGGACCGCGCTGCTGGTCGGCTGGCACATCGCCGGGTTGGCGTGGGGGTTCTTGACGAAGTCGGCCGCGCTCGGCGCACAGCCCTGATCGGCGGCTCCGCTGCCGGCCGGCTCAGCCCTTCGCCACCTGCTTCATGGCCCCGCCATCGGGAAAGAAGCCACTCCCGCGCGAGGTGCCCAGCGTCTCCCACGCTTCGCGCACGATCGCCCGGTCAAGCTCCCGGGTGTAGTCGTCGAGCGCGTCGTAGGGGACAAGATCGGGATGGTGGCGCGCATCGTTGTCGCGCACCAGCCCATGGTGCCAGCCGGAAAGCCGGCGGTCCACCATCCAGCGCCGGTGCTCCAGCTCGGCCAGTGTCTCCATCAAAACCGGTTCGGCGCCGAGATCGGGAAGCGGGATGCCGCCGGCCTCGTTGGTGACCGGCAGCGGCGTCTTCAGCCACGCAGACAAATCCACATTCGCCGTCAGCAGCTTTGCCGGCAGATGGATCAGCAACCGCCGGTTGGATTCGCGAAACTCTTCAGAAAGCTCCTCCCAGGGGCAGTTTGCCGGCGTGCCAGGCCGTGCCGTGCGCCGGTAGGTTTCATGGAACAGGCGCGCCAGCAGGTCGATGTCGGGGTCAAACAGGCCGATCGCCTCGGCGAAATCGGCGTTGGCGCCGAACATCAGCAGCTCGCCGGATTCGCGGCTGACGGGGAGGCGCGGCAGGGCGCCGCCACCCGCCTGGCGCACGAATATGGGCCCCATCTGCCAGCGTTCGCGCGTGGCCAGCGCGTGCAGCGCGCGCGCCAGCGCCAGCGTGCGGACATCGGAATCGATCGACACATGGGCAAAGGTGAAGGGGTCTTCGCCGGCCGCCGCCAGCAGTGCTTCGGTCGGTAGCCGGCGCGGATTGTCCGCGTCGTCCGCCTGCACGAAGTGGATTTCCGCCGATTGCCCGATCTCGGGGCAGCGGCGCAACAGGTCGTCGCGCACCTCGGCGGCACGGCGGTCCACGATCGTGATCCGCGGTGTGTCGAGGAAGCCCGTCAGGCTGCACAGCAGCAGGTCGGTCAGGATGCAGTCGCCCCCCCGGCCGAAGCCGAACAGCACGGCATGTATGCGCTCATGGCCGAGCGTTCGGGCGATCAGCGGCGGCGGATTGCGCCAGTGCAGGTCGCGCACGGCCAGCTGCACCTGGCTCACGAAGCGCACGTTCGAAAGCCCGGCCGCCTCCTTGCGGCGATCGGCAAACCAGCTGTCGGTGAAGTTCACCATGATGGGCAGCGAAGGTGCCCTCGCCCTCAGCGCCTCGACTGCGGGGAGCTGGCGGGTCTCGTCGGCAAAGGCGACGATGGCACGGGCAGCAGTTGCCGCATGGTCGGCATGGCGGCCGGCCCAGGGCGCCGCCACCAGCTCGACGCCCGGAATGGGCTGCGTGACCCGGCTGTTGGTGATCCAGGTGACGGGTGTGTTGCGGCGGGCGGCGGCCGCAACCACCCCATCCGCCAGCGGATGGTCGCCGACCACCAGCAGGTGATCATGCAGCAGGTCCGGCGTGCCGGCGCCCGATGCTGTGGTCACCTGTGCACCGGCCACGGTTGGGGGAACGCGCGTGAAGCCCATGTCGCTTGTGTCTTTGCCCCTTCGACAACCCGGCACAGCATGGGGGGCAAACGCCCCATCCGGCAAGTGCCAACTGCGCGGGTTTACCTTGCGTCACAATCCGGCGCGGCGCGCTCAGCCTGCCAGCGCGTCCTTCAGCCGGTCCCAGAAGCCCTTCGATTTCGGGCAGGCCTCATGCTGCACCTCGGTGCCGCGGAATTCCTCCAGCAGCTCCTTTTGCCGGGGCGACAGTCTGGTCGGCGTTTCCAGCTCCACCTGCACCACCAGATCGCCGACACCGTGTCCGTTCAGCGCCGGCATCCCGCGCCCGCGCACCCGGAACTGTCGGCCTGATTGCGTGCCGGCGGGCACCTTCACATCCACCGGCTGCTTGTCGAGCCCGGGGATATGAAGGTCGCCGCCCAGCGCTGCATCGATGAAGCTCATCGGCACCTGCGCGAACAGGGTCGTGCCGTCGCGCTTCCAGATCGGGTGCGGCTTCATCTGGACAAAGATGTAAAGGTCACCCGGCGCGCCGCCGCGCGGGCCGGCCTCGCCTTCGTTCGCCAGCCGGATGCGGGTGCCATCGTCGACACCCTTGGGAATCTTCATCTTCAGCTGCTTTGTGCGTTCCACACGGCCTTCGCCATGGCAGTGGCTGCACGGATCGGAAATCACCTGGCCCGACCCGTGGCAGGTGGGGCAGGTGCGCTCGACGACGAACATGCCGTTCTGCATCCGCACCTGGCCGCGCCCGCCGCAGGTGCCACAGGCCTGGACCCGCGCGCCCGGCTTGGCGCCGGTGCCGGCGCAATGATCGCACGAAACCGCCACATCCAGCGCGATATCGGCCTCGGCGCCGTGGAAGGCTTCCTCGAAACTGACCTGAAGATCGTAGCGGATATCGGCGCCGCGCTGCGGGCCGGCGCGACGGCCGCGCTGGCCGCCGCCCATGAACTGGTCGAAGATGTCGGAAAAGATGTCGGAGAAGGGCGAACCATCCTGGAACGGGCTGCCGGCACCACCGCCTCCGCTGGCCTTGAAGGCAGCGTGGCCGTAGCGATCATAGGCGGCCCGCTTGTCCGGGTCCGACAGCACACCATAGGCTTCGCTGATCGCCTTGAAGCGCGTTTCGGCGGCTTGGTCGCCCGGGTTCTTGTCCGGGTGCCAGCGCATGGCGAGCTTGCGATAGGCGGCTTTCAGGGCTGCGTCGTCCGCGCCCTTGTCCACTTCCAGCAGCTCGTAATAGTCGATCTCGGCGTGCATCCCCGACAGGCCTTCGAACAGTCGGGCCGGGGGCGCGCCCCCGGCCCGACCGGATTACTTCTTGCTGTCGTCCACCTCGGTGAAGTCGGCATCGACAACATCGTCGGCCGGCTTCGCGCCAGCGGTTTCGGCAGCCGCGCCCTCGGCCTTTGCCTGCTCGGCGGCATAGACCGCCTCGCCCAGCTTCATCGCGACCTGGGCCAGCGCCTGTGCCTTGGGGCCGATCTGATCGGCGTCGCCCGAATCCAGCACCGCCTTCACATCGGCAATCGCGGCCTCAATCCCGGTCTTCGTCTCGGCGTCCACCTTGTCGCCATGTTCGGAAAGCTGGCGCTCGGTCGCGTGCACAAGGCTGTCGGCCTGGTTGCGGGCCTCGGCCGCCTCGCGACGCTTCTTGTCGTCGGTCGAGAACTGCTCGGCCTCCTTCACCATCTTCTCGATGTCGTCCTTCGAAAGGCCGCCGGAGGGCTGGATCCGGATCTGCTGCTCCTTGCCGGTGCCCTTGTCCTTCGCATTCACGGCCACCAGGCCGTTGGCGTCGATGTCGAAGGTCACCTCGATCTGCGGCACGCCGCGCGGTGCCGACGGGATGCCGACCAGATCGAACTGGCCGAGCAGCTTGTTGTCGCCTGCCATCTCGCGCTCGCCCTGGAACACGCGGATGGTGACCGCAGACTGGTTGTCGTCGGCGGTCGAGAAGGTCTGCGACTTCTTGGTCGGGATCGTCGTGTTGCGGTCGATCATGCGGGTGAACACGCCGCCAAGCGTCTCGATGCCAAGGCTCAGCGGGGTCACGTCCAGCAGCAGCACGTCCTTCACGTCGCCCTGCAGCACGCCGGCCTGGATGGCGGCACCCATCGCCACCACCTCGTCCGGGTTCACGCTCGTGTTGGGCTCCTTGCCGAACAGCTGCTTCACGAACTCGCGGACGCGCGGCATCCGGGTCATCCCGCCCACCAGGATTACCTCGTCGAGTGTCTCCGCCTTCACCCCGGCCTCGTTCATCGCATCCACGCAGGGCTTGCGGGTGCGCTCGATCAGGTCGATCACGAGGCGTTCGAGATCAGCGCGGCTCACCTGCTTCACCAGGTGCTTGGGCCCCGTCGCGTCGGCTGTGATGAAGGGCAGATTCACCTCGGTGGTTGCCGAGGATGACAGCTCGATCTTGGCCTTTTCGGCCGCTTCCTTCAGCCGCTGCAGGGCCAGCCGGTCGTTGCGAAGGTCGATGCCCTCGGCCTTCCTGAATTCATCGGCCAGGAACTCGACGATCTTGGCGTCGAAATCCTCGCCGCCCAGGAAGGTGTCGCCGCTGGTGGATTTCACCTCGAACACGCCGTCGCCAAGTTCCAGAACCGACACGTCGAAGGTGCCGCCGCCAAGGTCATAGACCGCGATGGTCCGCGATGCGGTGCCCTTGTCGAGACCATAGGCAAGCGCTGCCGCAGTCGGCTCGTTGATGATGCGCAGCACCTCAAGGCCGGCGATCTGGCCGGCGTCCTTGGTGGCCTGGCGCTGTGCGTCGTTGAAATAGGCGGGCACCGTGATCACGGCCTGCGTCACGGTTTCGCCCAGATAGGCTTCGGCGGTTTCCTTCATCTTCTGCAGGATGAAGGCGGAAATCTGCGAGGGGCTGTAATCCTTGCCGCCGGCATTCACCCAGGCATCGCCATTGGCACCCTTCACGATGCGATAGGGCACAAGGCCCATGTCCTTCTGGGTCATCGGATCGTCGAACCGGCGGCCGATCAGGCGCTTCACCGCGAACACGGTGTTCTCGGGGTTCGTCACCGCCTGCCGCTTGGCCGGCTGGCCCACCAGCCGCTCGCCGTCCTTCGCGAACGCAACCTGGCTCGGCGTCGTGCGCGCGCCCTCCGCATTCTCGATCACCTTCGGGGCCGAGCCTTCCATCACCGCCACGCAGCTGTTGGTGGTGCCGAGGTCGATGCCGATAACCTTCGCCATATCCTGTCCTCTTGCAGTCGGTTTCGCGCCGGTTCCCCGGCGCGCGTATCATGATTGGGCCTGATGGGGGCCTGCAGCGCCCTGTCTCGATCCCGGATATAGGTGCCGCTGTTCCGGCATCAATGCCGGCATTGCGGATTTGTCGGCATTCACCGTTCCGAAAGCCGCGCTGTTGCAGCAAAGCCCCGCCCGGGTCTACACCGCACCAACCCTGCCACCCGGCCCCGCCAGAGGAACTGCCCGATGTTCGCCACCGCCCTTCGCTCCGCCCTTCGCTCCGCCCTCGCCGCTGCACTGCTGGTAGCAGGCGCCCAGCCCGCTTTTGCCCAGGCTGCGATGAATGCCGCCACCCCGCACCTGATGAATGCCTGGGTGCGCTTGCCCGCAGTTGCCGGCCGCCCTGCCGGCGGCTATTTCATGGCGCACGGCACCCCGACGGCCGACGCACTGGTGGCCGTGACAAGCCCCAGGGCCGAACGGATCGAACTGCACAGCATGACCAACGATAACGGCGTGATGAAGATGCGCAAGGAAGCAAGCTTTCCGCTTCCGGCCGGGGGCACGCTCACCTTCGCGCCGGGCGGCTCGCACCTGATGCTGTTCGGCCTGTCGAACGATGTGAAGCCGGGCGGCACTGTTCCGCTGACGTTCCGCTTCAAGTCCGGCGCCACGGTGACCATCGATGCCGAGGCGCGGGCTGCCTCTGCCGCAGCGCCCGGGGCGGCCGCCGCTGGCCACCAGCACTGAAATCGAAACCCTGCCCACCCTCGAACGCCGCCTGCTGACCGCGGGCGAGCGGGGGCTGGCCGCCCGCGTCTTCGGTGCCGCGCTGGCGCTGGATCCGATCCGGATCAATCGTCTGAAATGGTGGATGTGGCAGCCGGCCTGGGTGACGATGGCGCCCGACGGGCAGCTGTGGTTCCACCCGAACGGCGATGTGTGGAGCGCCGATTTTGCCGATGAACCAGCGCATCTGCGCGGCCATTTCGTCCACGAACTCACCCATGTGTGGCAGCACCAGCAGGGCATCAACCTGGTGCTGAAGCGCCCGCCCTTTGCCCGCTATCGCTACCTGCCGCTGGTGCAGGGGAAGCCGTTCACCGCCTATGGACTGGAGCAGCAGGCCGAGATCGTGAGGGACGCCTATCTGCTGGCAGAGGGGTTGCGCCTGAAGGACCGGCCTCCGCTGCAGGCCTATCGCGCACTCCTTCCCTTCCCGCTTGCCTAGGCCGGCGCGAGCGGCCTTTCATTGGCGGCATCGAACATCTTCACATCGATGGACCAGACCGCGCCTTGCGCTGCCCGGTTGAAGTCGGCCATGTGCGGGCTTTGGAAATGCGCTTTCAGCGCCCGTTCGTCTGCCCAGCGCTCGGCGATCGCCAGCACGGCGGGCTGGCCGTTTGTGCCCGCATCCTCGATCGCCAGGCTATACGACAGGCAGCCAGATTCCTCGAAGGTGCAGCGCATCATGGCCCGAAGCGCAGGGCGCAGCGCCTCCACGCGCTCCGGATCGAGTTCGGCCCGGCCAAGGATGATGATCATTGCGGCGTGCCCACGCTTGCGAAGAATTTCAGGCCGCCGCGCTCCTGGCCTTGGCAACCGTCACGAGCGCCGGGCGCAGCAGCCGGTCCTTCAACATCCAGCCGGCCTGCAGTTCCGACACGATGGTGCCGGCTTCCGCATCGGATTCCACCTCCACCATGGCCTGGTGGCAGTTGGGATCGAGCGGCAGGCCCGTTGCCGCCACGCGTTTGATTCCGTGCCGTTCGAAGATGCTCACCAGCTCGCGCTGCGTCGCTTCCAGGCCGTTGCGCAGGCTTGCGAACGCCTCGTCCGTCGGCAGCGCGTCCAGCGCGCGCGCCATGTTGTCGGCAACCGACAGCATGTCGCGCGCAAAACCCGCGGCTGCATACTGCACCGCGTCGGCCTTGTCTCGCTCCAGCCGGCGGCGCGTGTTCTCGACTTCGGCTGCCATCCTGAGCGCGCGGTCCCTCTCCGCATCGCGCTCCGTCACCAGCGCCACGATCTCCTCGCGCGCAGCAGCAAGATCGGCTTCCAGGGACATTTCGTCTGCGCCATTTCCGGGCGTTTCGGCCGTCATGCCATCAACCTCGACAGTCTGTTTGCAGTGAAATCCACCATGGGGACGACGCGCGCATAGTTCAACCGCGTAGGCCCGATCACGCCCACAACGCCGATCACCCGGCCATCCGCCCCGCGATAGGGCGCGGCGATCACGGACGATCCCGACAGCGCGAACAGCCGGCTTTCGGCGCCGATGAAGATCTTCAGCGCATCCGATTCGCGCGCCCGGTCCAGCAGGCGGGCAAGCTCGGCCTTTTCCTCCAGCTCCTCCAGCAGCGCACGGGCGCGTTCGAGGTCGGCATCGTTCAGAAGGTGCGACTGCCCGCGCACGATCAGCACCGGCCCGGCCCCGTCCGACGACCAGGAGGCAAGCCCCTGGGCGACGAGATCGGCCGTCAGCCGGTCGAGCTCGGCCCGGTCCGACGCGATCTCGGCCTGCAGCCGTTTGACTGCATCGGCCAGCGTCAGCCCCGAAAGCCGGGCGTTGACATAATTCTGCGCCTGCTCCAGCGCCTGGGGCGGCAGACCCTCGGGCACCGCGATGATCCGGTTCTCGATCCCGCCGTCGGCCCCCACCAGCACGGCAAGCGCGCGGCCCGGGCCCAGCGGCACCAGGTTCAGCTGCCGCAGCACGGGTTCGCCCTTGGGGCTTGCCACCACGGCCGCGCACTGTGCAAGGCCGGACAGCACCGAGGTGGTGCGGCCCAGCACATCCTCGAGGCTGGCGCCCGACCGCCCGGCCTCGGCCTCGATCGCAGCCGCTTCGGCCGCGCTCGGCTCGGCGGCCTGCATCATGCCGTCGACGAACAGCCTCAGCCCCTGTTCTGTCGGCACCCGGCCCGCCGAGGTGTGGGGTGCGGCCAGCAGGCCCAGTTCCTCCAGATCCTGCATCACGTTGCGGATCGAGGCCGGCGAGAGTTGCAGGCCGTGCTGCCGCGACAGCGTCCGCGAACCGACGGGAGATCCCGTCGTCAGATAGCTGTCGACGATCTCGCGGAAGACGCCGCGTGCGCGTTCCGACAATTGCGACACGCTGATTCCCGGCTGGTCCTGCATCGCCCCAATGTAGTGCGCGCCACGCCCCCCCTCAACCGGCTTGGCAAGACAGGGTCCTTGCGCCTAATCGCCACGATCGATTTTCCAGTGAAGGACAGATTTGATGCGACCCTCGGGGCGTTCGCCGGACATGATGCGCGAGATCGAGATGCTGCCGGGCTTCAGCGCCCATGCCGAGGGGTCGTGCCTGGTGAAGTTCGGCCAGACCCATGTGCTGGTGACGGCGAGCGTGGAAGAGCGCGTGCCGCCCTGGCTGCGGGGCAAGGGCGAGGGCTGGGTAACGGCCGAATATGGCATGCTGCCCCGCAGCACCCACACGCGCGGCAACCGCGAGGCGGCCAAGGGCAAGCAATCCGGCCGCACGCAGGAAATCCAGCGCCTCATCGGGCGCAGCTTGCGCGCCGTCACCGACCTGAAGGCGCTGGGCGAACGCCAGATCACGCTGGATTGCGATGTGCTTCAGGCCGACGGCGGCACCCGCACGGCTGCCATTTCCGGCGCCTGGGTGGCCCTCAGGCTGGCGCTGGACAGGGTCCACGCCGCAACCCCGTTCGAGGTCGATCCGATGCCGGTCCAGGTCGCAGCCGTGTCCTGCGGGGTCTACGACGGGACCCCGGTGCTCGACCTCGACTACCCCGAGGACAGCGCCGCCCACACCGACGGGAATTTCGTGCTGACATCCGCCGGCGCACTGGTCGAAGTGCAGGCAACGGCCGAAGGCGCGGTGTTCGACGAGGAGACGCTGCTCAGGCTCTTGCGCCTCGCGCGGATTGGAACGGATGCGATTTTCGCGGCGCAGCGGGCAGCAACCCTGCGTTGACCGGGCACTGCTGAAACCCTATTGCTAGGCTGATGGCGATTACGAAGGTTCAGCAGCAGCCAGGCCGGCTCCGTGCGGCGCGAAAGGCCTGCCAGCCGGCCGGGTGGTTGCTTCAGCAGCTTCGGCCCCTTGAACTGGAAGCGCTTGCCGCATCGGCCGGCCCGACGGCGGAACAATTGCAAGATCCCGCCGATGCGCGCCGTCTGAAAGCGTTGGCGGATAGCGGCCTCGGCAAGGCTTGAGCAAGGAAAACGACGACGACGCGCGGCGGCGCGCATGGATGCAGGGGTTGCCGAACCCAGAGCACCCCCGGCCCGGCGCAACGGCTGCGCACCTCGTGGCACTGGCGAAAGCGCTTTAGTCGAGGCCTGCTCTGATCGATCGACTGTCCCGGGAGACGAGGTTGCACCTGATCCAATGCCCTGCGCTGCACCAAGGCCTTATCGCCTATGACCTCGATCGCCTATGACCCGGATCGCCTATGACCTCGATCGGGAAGCGGCCCGGTTGGCATCGGACGGCCCCGGCGCAACCGGCGGAGATCTTGCCGTGCAGGTCGGCCTGGTCTTGCCGGAGCCCAAGGTCGGTGGCGAAATGGTGAAACGCCTCGCCGGCGCCGGCAGCAGCGGCTTAAATCCCTGCAGGAACGGGCGTTTTTCGGTGCGGAAACCGCTGATGTTGACGCGACAGTTGTTGATCAACGCGCCATGACCCTGCAAGCGATTGGCCCCCGGCTGGTGCTCGCCACCCACAACAAGGGCAAGCTCGTGGAAATTGCCGCGCTTCTGGGCCAGTTCGGCATCGAGACAGTGCCGGCTTCCGCCTTCGGGCTGGCCGAGCCGGTGGAGACCGAGGACAGCTTTGCCGGCAATGCGCTTCTGAAGGCCCGCTTCGCGGCGCAGGGGTCGGGCCTTCCGGCGCTGTCCGACGACAGCGGGATTTGCGTGGACGCGCTGGAAGGCGCGCCGGGTGTCTACACTGCAGACTGGGCGGAAACCCCGACCGGCCGCGACTGGCTGCTGGCGATGCGCAAGGTGGAGGACCGGCTGCAGGCGCTGGGGCCGGATGTGTCACGCCGGGCGGAATTTGTCTGCACGCTCGCGCTCGCCTGGCCCGATGGCCGTGCCGAAACCTTCGAGGGGCGGATGCCCGGCACGCTTGCTTGGCCGCCGCGCGGGCATCGCGGCTTCGGCTATGATCCGGTGTTCGTGCCCGAAGGCCACAGCCAGACCTTCGCCGAGATGGACCCGGCCGCAAAACACGCGATCAGCCACCGGGCGAGGGCGTTCGCGAAGCTGACGGCGGCGGCCGGCCGATGAGCGGCGATATCGCCCTCTATGTCCACTGGCCCTTCTGCGTCACCAAATGCCCCTATTGCGATTTCAATTCCCACGTCCGCGAACGGGTGGACCATGAGGCCTGGCGCGACGCGCTGCTGGCCGACCTTCGCCACGAGGCGGCGCGCACGCAGGGGCAGCGCCTTGTTTCGATCTTCTTCGGCGGCGGCACACCCAGCCTGATGCCGCCGGCCACGGCCGAGGCTGTCATCGCCGCGGCGATTGCACTCTGGCCGTCGGAGCCCGGCCTCGAGATCACGCTGGAGGCCAATCCGTCCTCGGTGGAGGCTGCGCGATTTGCCGACTTCGCGGCCGCCGGCGTCAACCGCGTTTCCTTAGGCCTGCAGGCGCTGGAAGATGCCGCGCTGAAGCTGCTGGGGCGGCCGCATGATCTGGCGCAGGGGCTTGCCGCACTGGACGTCGCCCAGCGCCATTTCGCCCGCGTCAGTTTCGACCTGATCCACAGCCGCCCCGGGCAGACCGCGATGGCCTGGCAGGCCGAACTCACCCGTGCGCTCGGCTTTGGAACCGAGCATCTGTCGGCCTATCAGCTGACCATCGAGGAAGGCACGCGCTTCCACACCCTTGCGCGCAAGGGGCTCCTCGATCTTCCGCACGAGGACGAGGCCGCCGACATGTTCGAGCTTACCGGCTTCCTGTGCGAAGCTGCCGGCCTGCCGCTCTATGAAATCTCCAACCATGCGCGGCCCGGCGCCGAAAGCCGGCACAACCTGCAATACTGGACCTATGGCGATTATGCCGGAATCGGGCCCGGTGCCCATGGCCGGCGGAGGGGGCTTGCCACATTGCGGCTGCGCCGGCCCGAAAGCTGGCTGGACGCCGTGGCAACCCTGGGCCATGGCCTCGAGAGCGAGGCCGCGATCGCGCCCGAAGCGGCTGCCGAGGAAGCCTTGCTGATGGGCCTCCGCCTTGCCCGGGGGATCGACCCTGCTGCGTTCGAGGCCCGCACCGGCCTCCCGCTCGACGAGGTCGCCCCGCCGCGCGCCCGCACCCATCTCCAGTCGCTCGGCCTGCTCGCGCCGGGCCTTGCGCTTCGGGCCACACCCGCAGGCCGCCTCGTCACCAACCGGTTGATCCTGGAACTGGCAACGGGGTTGAAACATTACGTCGGGATGCCAAGTTGAAGGCCCGAAGGAGAACAGGATGATCGGCAAGATCGTGACGGCGCTCGCTGGGCGCACGATTGCCCGCACAATCGGCGGCGCTGCCGCGGGGCCGGCCGGTGCCCTGATCGGAGCTGCAATTCCCGTGGTGCTGCCCCGCGCCGCCCGCGCGCTCGGCCCTGTCGGCATGGTCGCGGCGGCTGTCGGCGGCCTGCTGTTCAACCGCTGGCTCGAACGGCGCAACGAACGCAAGGCGGCCGAAACCGCCACGGCGATCGACGACATGTCCGATCCCCGACCCGCCGTGGAAGCAGGGGCGGCCCGGTTCGAACCCCTGTCGGCGCCGCTGGAGCAGCGTTAAAGGCTCGACACCTCCACCAGCAGCTTTCCGAAGTTGCCGCCCGTGTACAGCAGCTTCACCGTCTCGTTGGCCTGATCCAGACCGGGGCGGATGTCCTGCCGGGTCTTCATCTTGCCTTCCATCATCCACTGGCCGAGCTGCTGGAAGCTCTCGCCGAAGCGGTCGGCAAAGTCGGTTACGATGAAGCCCCGGATCGTCAGGCGGCGCATCAGGATCAGCGTCCAGCGCCCGGCTTCCTCGGCAGCCGTCGTCGCATTGTAGCCGGAAATCATTCCGCACAGCGGCATCCGCCCGAACAGCTTCATGCGCGACAGGACCGCCGACATGATCGGCCCGCCCACCTGCTCGAAATTGATGTCCACGCCGTCAGGCGCCAGCCGGTCGAGGGCAGCGCCCACATCCTGCGCCTTGTAGTCGATCGCATGGTCGAACCCCAGTTCCTCGGCTACGAACCGGCATTTGTCGGGCCCGCCGGCGATGCCGATTACGCGGCAGCCTTTGATCTTGCCGATCTGGCCCACGATCTGCCCCACGCCGCCGGCGGCCGCGCCCACCACCAGCGTCTCGCCGGGCCTGGGCCGGCCGATGTCCAGCAGGCCGAAATAGGCCGTCGGCCCCACTACGCCGAAGGTGCCGAAGGCGGCGGCCACGCTGATCCCCGGAAGCTCGGGAAACAGCGACATCCCGGTGCCGTCCGACACGATGTGCGAGGCCCATTGGCCAAGGCCGGCCGCCAGCGCGCCTTCGGGAAAGGCCGGGTTGCGGCTGGCGGCCACGCGCCCCACCACCCCGCCACGCATCGGGTCGCCGATGCCGACAGGCGGCATATACTGCTCCATGTCGGACATCCAGATCCGGTTGGTCGGGTCGAGCGACAGATAGCCCGTCCGCAGCAGGAACTGCCCGTCCTTCAGCTCGGGAACGGCCTCCTCGCCAAACACCAGATCCCCGTCCGAAATGTCCCCCACCGGCCGCTTCGCCAGCCGCCAGACCTGCCGTGTCGTCATGTGCCTTCCCCTCGCGCGCCGGCCGCGGGTGGCTGGTCCCGAAACCGCCAGATGAGGGTTTGCGACAAGGGAGTCCAGAGCCCGACCCTCACCCCGGCCGCTGCCAGCATGTCGCCCGCCCAGTTGTTGCAGGTCCGCAGGATCGAATAGTGGCTCGGCGAAGGCAGGAACAGGTCGTCTGGGCCATAGCCCGGCATCGCGGCCCCGGCCCCGATCTCCGCCGCGATCGCGCCCGCAAGCCGGCGATAGTCCTGCGGTCGCAGCCGGATCGCTCGCCCGTGCGCCCCGCCAAGCCGATAGACATGCACAAGGCTCCCCCGGCTGGCAAACAGGGCCGCCAGCGCCCGGTCCAGCCGGAACTCAGCCCACGTCGGCGTCGCCTGGAAAAACGCGGCGTCCCCCCAGGAAAACGACAGATGCGTCACCCCGGGCGTGACGACACCCGGCGGCAGAGCGCGCCCCCAGTCATGCCCGGCCGCTACCACCGGCAGGATCAGTTCGGTGTGCGCAACCGTCGCGTCGATTCCGATCGTCACCCCGTCTGCCGGCTCCACCCAGCCGGCATTGCGGGGGATCAGCCCGCCCAGCACGACCATCAGCAGCAGCGCAACGACGAGGGCAGCCGCCAGCCGCGCCGCCCGGCTCACGGCCCTCACAGGAAGCGCCGAAGAAAGGCGTCCAGCGCGTCGGCCGCAGCCGGCTCTTCCAGGGTCGGCGCATGGCCCACGCCCGGCACCGTCACTGCCTGAAGCCCCGGCAGCCGCTCCGCCATGCGCGCCTGCGTGTCCGCGCGCAGCACATCCGACCGCGCGCCCCGGATCGACAGCAGCGGCCGCCCGCGAAAGCCATCCAGGCTCCCCCACAGGTCCAGGTGCGAATCGCCGTTGGGCAGGCTGAAGGGCGCTGCGATCTCGGGGTCATAGTCCCACACGATCCGCCCCTCGCGCGAAACACGGCACAGCCGCTTGGCGTGCGCCAGCCACTGCTCCAGCCCCCAGTCCGGATAGATGTCGGCCTGGCGCCGGGCGATGTCGCGCGCGGCGGTCAGCCAGGTCGGCCAGTTGCCGCCCTTGCCCACCTGCGCCCGCACCCGCGCCAGCCCGGCTTCCTCCATGGTGGGGCCCAGATCGTTCAGCACCAGCCCCGCGATCCGGCTGCGCTGTGTGCCATCCAGCAGCAGCCCCATCAGCCCGCCAAGCGAGGTGCCGATGATGATCACCCGCTCCAGCCCCGCGGCATCGAGCAGGCGGCCGAGATCCTGAAGATAGCTCAGCGGCACATAGGTCAGCGGATCGCGCGCATAGCCCGAGTCGCCCCGCCCCCGGAAGCTGGGGGTGACCACCCGGAACCGACTCGAAAGGCGCTGCGCCAGCGCTTCGAAATCCCGGGCGTTGCGGGTAAGGCCCGGAAGGCAGAGCACGGCCGGGCGCCCCTGCACCGCAGTCCCGAAATCCCGGTAATGCAGGCGCACATTGTCGCTCGTCCACAGATACTGGTCGGTCCAGGGCGCATCCACCGGGGCCTTCTAGGCGGTGCCCGTCCCGCGCGCAATTTGCCACATCTTTTGACTGACACTCAGTTTTGTCGCATAGGGCCATACAGGAGCTGGGGACGCGAGAGAGGACGCCGACAACAGTGGCCACAAAAGTCAGTGCGGTTGGGGCAGGTGCAGCACAGTCAGGGCGCATCGGTCGGGGTTCCCGGCCGGAGCCCAGGCTCTTGAAGCCCGGAGCCGACAGCAAGGCGCGCCGCTATGATCCGGCGGAAACCCGGCTGCGCGTGCTGGAAGCGGCCTATTTTCTGTTCGGCACGCGGGGCTATGCCAGCACCGGCACGGCCGACATCGCGGCCCAGGCGGATGTGTCGGAAGGGTCCATCTTCTACCATTTCGGCTCCAAGCGCGCCCTTCTGGTGGAACTCGGCAAGCTCCACGGCCAGAAGATGACGGCGGCGATGGAAGCCGATGATCCGGTTCACAGCCTCAGCTTCGAAACCAGCCTCAACCGCTGCTTCGATTTCGCCGAGGCCAACAACGTGTGGGAAGACGTGATTGCCGACGGCGAATGCAAGCCATCGGCAGCCGCGCTCAAGAAAAACCCCGAGGCCGAACCCTTCTTCCACGCAGCAAAAGAGCATGTCGTCGGCTGGACCCGGGCGCATATGGACGCGGTTGCGGCCCGGCACGGCCCCTACACCATCGACACCGGGGTGGCCGCAAACCTGATCTTCGCCCTCGTCGGCGAGGCGATGCACCAGTATTTTGCCCCCGAGACCAGCGCCGAGGACCGCATCCGGATCCGGCGCGAATGCATCCGCTTCTGCACGGCGGCAGCCGGCCATCCGGCAATCGAGCGGGTGGAGCTTCTCGCGCGCGGTTGATCCCTTCGCCGGAACGGGCCATTGCCCGCCGGTGAACCCGCTTCCCGATTTCCGCCCCGCCTGCGCCATCGAAACGCTCGGCGCCGATTTCTACGATCCCGTGCAGCCGGCCCCGTTCCCGAAGCAGATCCTGCGCTACCGCAACCAGGCAGCCGCAGCCGAGATCGGGCTCGACGGGATGACCGACGCGCAGTGGGTCGACCATTTCGCCCGCTTCCGCCCGCTGCCGGGCAGCCTCCAGGCCCCGCTTGCGCTGCGCTACCATGGCCACCAGTTCCGCACCTACAATCCCGAGCTCGGCGACGGCCGGGGCTTCCTGTTCGCCCAGATGCTCGACGGGGCGGGCCGATTGATGGACCTTGGCACCAAAGGCTCGGGCCGCACCCCCTGGTCCCGCTTCGGCGACGGGCGGCTGACGCTGAAGGGCGGCATCCGCGAGATCCTCGCGACAGAGATGCTGGAGGCGCTGGGCGTCACCACCTCGCGCACGCTGTCGGTTGTCGAGACCGGCGAAGCATTGCAACGCGGCGACGAGCCGTCGCCAACCCGCTCGGCCGTGCTCGTTCGCCTCAGTCACAGCCATATCCGCTACGGCAGCTTCCAGCGCCTTGCCGCCCTCGAACAGCCCGGGAACATCGAGCGACTTGTCGATTACTGCCTCGCCAATATTGCCCGCCGCGATCCGGGGCCAGATCGCCATGCCGCCCTGATGGATTTTGCAGTCGAGGGCGCGGCCCGGCTGGTCGCCGACTGGCATGTCGCGGGCTTCGTGCACGGCGTCCTCAACACCGACAACATGAACATCTCGGGCGAAAGCTTCGATTATGGCCCGTGGCGTTTCCTGCCCCGCTGGGAGCCCGGCTTCACCGCGGCCTATTTCGATCATTCCGGCCTCTATGCCTTTGGCCGCCAGGCCGAAGCGCTGCAATGGAACCTCGTCGAGCTGGCAAAGGCGTTGCGAACCGTGGCGCCCGCCGAAAGCCTGGTGCCGGCCTTGCGCGAATGGCCGCGCCTGATGGGCGAGGCCGTTCGCACCCAGGCGCTCTGGCGCCTGGGCCTGCAGCGGGGCGATGCGCAGGCCGAAGAAGCCCTTGTCCGCGCCTTCGAGGTGGGCCTTGGCGAAAGCGCGATCCAGCCGGATCTCGCCTGGTACCAGTTCCGCGGCGGCCGGGTGCCGGCAGACCCGCACCCCGCGTTTCACCCCTTCATCGAGCAGCTGGCCGCCTTCTCGCCCGTGCAGGGTGCGCAGGAGCACCCCTATTGGGACGACGGCAGCCCCTGCACCCTGCTGATCGACGAGGTGGAGGCGCTGTGGAGCCCGATCGCCGGGCTCGACGACTGGGCGCCCCTGAACCACAAGATCGCCGCGATCCGCCGGATGGGCGATGCGCACGGGCTGTCGCTCGCGGCCGCTCAGCGCCGGGCAACATAGTCCACGGCGGCCTCCGCCAGTCCGTCTGCGATCGCGCGCTGCCCACGGGCCGAGAACAGGATGCGCGCATCCTCCTCGTTCGACAGGAATCCGGCTTCCAGCAGCACGGCCGGCACGCCCAGGTTCCGCAGCACCTGAAAATTGGCAAAGCGGTGGAACCGGCTGCGGACCAGCACGCCCTCGGGCTCCATCCGCTGCTGCAGCAGCTGCGCGAAATCGGCGCTTGCGTTCATGCTGTCGCGCATGCCCAGGTCGACCAGGATCGAGGCCACCTCGCGGTCCTCGCCCGACAGGTCGACGCCGGCGATCAGGTCGGCGCGGTTTTCCTTGGCGGCAACCCGCGCGGCCTCCTTGTCCGACGCGGTTTCCGAAAGGGTGTAGACCGACGCGCCGCGCGCCTGCAGGTTGGGCGCGCTGTCGGCATGGATGGAAATGAACAGGTCCGCCCGCCACTGCCTGGCAAGCCGCACCCGGTTGCTCAGCGTCACGAAGCGGTCGTCCTCGCGGGTTAGCCGCACCTCGACAGGAACGCCCCTTGCACGCGCGCGCTTCTCGATGCCGGTCCGCGCGGCCCTGGCGATTGCAAGGGTCACATCCTTCTCCACGCCCCCTTGCGCTGCGGGCGCGCCCGGATCGTGGCCGCCATGGCCGGCGTCGATCACGATCACGGCCTTGCGGGCGCGCCTGGGCGGCCGTGGGGCGGCCTGCTCCTGCGGCGGCAGCCCTGCCGTCGGCGCAGCTGCAGTGCCCGGCAGCATGACCCGGCGGTCGGCCTGCTGCTCGACCCGCTGGTCGGCCGGCGGCAGACCCCCGGGCGCCAGCCCGCGTTCGGCTTCCGCCAGCGCGGCCTCGACCGCCTCCAGCCGGGCCGCGCTGTCGGAGGCAAGATCGGGCGGCACCCCCGGGCCCGGCGGCCCGGCGCGCGGGCGCTCCTGCGTCCAGCCCGCCACGGGGTTGCGCCCGCGCGAGACCTGGCGCCGAAACTCCGCCTCGGGCATCGGCCGGAAGCGCAGCTCCAGCACCTGCCCCCGATCCTGGAAGGCCTGCACCAGCTGCATCGGCCGCGCCAGTTCCACCACGATCCGCACGGTCTGGCCGTCGAACTGCGACACCCGCGCCGCGCGCAGGTCGCCGCTGGCGGCAATCTCGCGGCGAGCGCTTGATGCACCGGGCAGGTCGATCGCCCAGCGCATCGGATCGGCAAGCGCAAGCGCACGCGGCGGGCCCGGCAGCGGCTCCGACAGCGCCAGGCGCACTGTCGCACCTTCGGCAGTCGGGATCGCTCGCAGCACGCCGGCAACCGCCATCGGCCCTCGGGCGCTGCCGACATCCGTCGGCCTTTGGGCGCTGCCGACATCCGTCGGCCTTCGGGCGCTGCCGACATCCGTCGGCCTTCGGGGGTTGGCGACATCCGTCGGCCTTCGGGGGTTGCCGACATCCGTCGCCATGGCCGGCACAGCCATCAGCAGGGCAAGGAAGGCGATCGGCAGGCAGCGCATGGGCAGCCGCCTTGTGGCAGGGGTGCGCGTGCAAGGGAATCCCCCCAGGCGCGCCGCGCGCTACACCATGACGCGCCGACCCTCCTCGTCGTAGCGCGCCGACGCCGGTGCCTCGACGTCCGGGGGCTCGCCCCGCCCGCCCACGCGCAGAACGAAGGCAAGGATCGTCGCGACCGCGCCATAAAGGTCGGGCCGGACAAGCCCGCCCACGCGCCCGGTGAAGTAGATCGCGCGGGCAACCGACGGGTAGGACAGAACCGGCGTCCCGGCCTCGGCTGCGAGTTCGCGGATCACGTCTGCAACCAGCCCCCGCCCGCGGGCAAGAATCAGCGGCGCGGCATCGCTGTCGGGGCGATAGCGCAGCGCGACTGCGAAATGGGTCGGGTTGGTCAGCACCACGGTCGCCTCGGCCATGGCCGCCCGGTTGCCGCGCTTCAGCGCATCGCGGGCCGCCCGCCTCAGCGCGGCGCGCACTTCGGCCGAACCTTCCTGCTGCTTGTATTCCTCCTTGATGTCCTGCCGCGACATGCGCAGCTTCTTCTGCCAGTTGAAGATCTGGATCGGAAGGTCGGCGGCTGCGATCAGCACCAGCCCGGCGCTCAGCCACAGCAGCAGATCCAGCGCCAGGGCGCCCGCCGCACGGCCGGCCGCCTCCAGCGGAAGCGCCGACAGCCCCGCGACCTGCGGCAGGCTGCGGGCAAACAGCATCCAGCTGATCCCGATCAACAGGCCGGCCTTCACCAGCGCCTTTGCAAGCTCGATCAGGCCCTGTCCCCCGAACAGGCGCTTCAGGCCCTGAAGCGGGTTCAGCCGATCGGCCTTGGGAGCGAGCAGTCCGGGCGTGAAGCCAAGCCCGCCGGTCGCCCCCTGTCCCAGAACCGCCGCAACCAGCACCAGCGCGCCCAGCAGCGCGAGCGGCGGCCCGAGCGCCAGCAGCAGGGCAAGCGCCTGCTCCATCGGCTGAAAGGCCGTCATCGCTTCAGGCCCCAGGGTCAGGCCGCTTCTGAGTGTTTCGGCAAGGCCCCGGGCAAGGTCCGCGCCCCAGCCCCACAGCCACAGCACCCCGGCAAGCCCGGCCATCGCAGTCGCCAGCTCGCGCGAGGCAAGCCGGTCGCCCTGCTCGCGCGCCTGCTCGCGGCGCCTTGGCGTCGCGGCCTCGGTGCGTTCGTCGGCTGGCGTCTCCTCAGCCAAGCAACACTCCCGCCAGCTGCTGCTGCATGGCCCTCAGCGCCCCCGCCAGCGTGTCGGCAAGCGCGGGCAGCCCCAGTGGCAGCCCGATCAGCCCCAGCAGCAGCAGCAGCGGAAAGCCGACCGAAAACAGGTTCAGCTGCGGTGCCGACCGGGCCGTCACCCCGATCGCAAGATTGGCAAGCAGCAGGCCCACCCCCAGCGGCAGGGCGGCCAGCATCCCGCTAGCCAGCGCATAGCCGCCCCAGCCCGCGATCGCCGACAGCCGCCCGGGCTCGAACAGGGCACCCGCCGTCGGCATTGCGGCATAGCTGCGCACCAGGATGTCGAACAGCAGCAGATGCCCGCCGGCGGTCAGGAACAGCACCCAGGTAACAAGCGCGAGCAGCGCCGAAAGCACGGGCGCTGCCGGCATCGACGGGTCGATGGTGGTCGCAAACCCCAGGCCCATCGCCTGCGCCAGCCACTCGCCCGCCACCAGCGCAGCGGCGAAGGCGGCGTGCAGCGCAAGCGCCACCACCAGCCCGATCAGAAGCTCGCCCCCGATCGCGGCGAGCCCGGCCGCGCCCAGCAGGTCCACCGGCACCCGGGGCGGGGCCGTGGTGCCAAGCGCCACCCACCCCACCACGCCGGCAAGCCCGATCCGCACGCGAACGGGCAGCAATTCGCCGCCGAGTGTCGGCAGCAGCGCGAGCGTGGCCCCCGTCCGCAGCGAAGCGAACAGCAGCTCGAGCAGGAACCGCTCGGGCTGGAAGCCGGCAAGCGATTCCACAGCTCAGCGCGCCACCAGCGGAACGGCAGCCGCCACCTCGCGGAAGAAATCCACCAGCAGCCCGCCCGTGATCCCGCCGAACAGCACAAGCGCCAGGAACACGCCCACCAGCTTGGGCACAAAGCTCAAGGTCGCCTCCTGGATCGAGGTCGCCGCCTGCAGCAGCCCCACCACCAGCCCGATGATCAGCGCAGGCACCAGTGCCGGAAGCGAGGCCAGCACCAGCACCCAGACCGCGCGCGCGGCCGTATCGTAGAGAAGCCCGTCGCCCACGCGCCCTAGCCCTGGAAACTGCGCGCGAGCGAGGCCGTCACCAGCGCCCAGCCGTCCACCGCCACGAACAGCATCAGCTTGAACGGCAGCGCGATCATCACCGGCGACACCATCATCATCCCCAGCGCCATCAGCACGCTGGCGACCACCAGGTCGATCACCAGGAAGGGCAGGAACAGCAGGATGCCGATCTGGAACGCCGTCTTCAGCTCCGAGGTCGCAAATGCCGGCAACAGGATCCGCATCGGCACCTCGGCCTCGCTCGCAAAAGGCTTCGCGCCGGCAAGATCCGCAAACAGCTTCAGGTCCGTCGTCCGGGTGTGCTGCATCATGAAGCCGTGCAGGATGTCGCCGGCCCGCACGATTGCCTGATCGGCCGGCATCTGGTTCGCAACGAACGGCTGCAACGCCTGCACATTGATCTCGGCGAGCCAGGGCTGCATCACGAAGAAGGTGAGGAACAGCGCCAGCCCGATCAGCAGCTGGTTGGGCGGCGCCTGCTGAAGCCCGATCGCCTGCCGCAGGATCGCAAGCACGATCACGATCCGCACGAACGCGGTCATCATCAGCAGCACCGATGGCAGCAGCGTCAGCAGCGTCATCAGCAGCAGCACCTGCAACGACAGCGAGAAGGCCGTGCCGGTCTGCCCGCCGGCCAGCGCAATCAGCCCGCCGATCGCCGAGGGTTGCAGCGGTGCGGCCGGCGTCGCCTGCGCAAGCACCGGCTCGGCCGAAACCAGCAGCGCAACACAGCCCGCCACGAACAGCAGCCAGTGCCCGACCGGCCCTTTGCGCCAGCATTGCCAGTGCCGGTTCATTCCAGAACCCCTGTCTGCGGGGCCGCAACTGTCGTATCCGCAATCGCCAGCAGCGTGATCGTCTGCCCGGCAACGCCGACCAGATGCGCCTGCCCCCCGAAGCGAACCACCGCCAGCCGCGCCCCCGGCGACAGCGCCTGCATCTCCAGCACCTCCAGCAGCGCCTCGCTGTCCCCGGGCCGAGCCGCTTTCGCCAGCCCCGGCAGCCGCAGCCGCCCGCGCTTCACCGCCCACAGGCACACAGCCGCCAGGCCGCACACCAGCGGCAGCGCAATCGCAAGCCGCAGCAGGAACTCGCCCAGCATCAGCCCGCCCCGCCTGCCGCCGCCACGATTTCCAGCAGCCGCACGCCATAGCGGTCGCCCACCGCCACGATCTCGCCACGCGCGAACGGCTGCCCGTTCACCAGCACGCAGACGGGCTCGCTCGTCATCCGGTCCAGCGCCAGAAGCTGCCCGGGCTCGACGGACATCAGGTCCTTGAGTGCGATGCTGAGGCTCCCGACCTCGACCGTAAGAGACAGCTCGATCTGCCCGAACTGCTGCAGCAGCCCGCCGCTGTGGGCCTTGCCGGCAGGGCCTGCCGCCGCCGCCCCGTCGTCGTCCGCCATTGCCCCGGCCTTTCCGCGCCGTGCAGGCTCGGCTGCCGATCGGGCGTCTGCCCCGGGTCCTTCCGTCGAGACGATCTCATCGGCCCCACCCTCCATCTCGTCCTCGAACGACATGGTGAGGCGGACATGATCTTCCGGCGCGGCGTCCTTCCGCCCGGTGCCGGCCATCTGCCGCTTGGGTGGAAGTGCGTTCATTGTCCGGTCCCCGGTTCATTCATGGGCGGCGTGAAACGGCTCGCCGGCAGCCGCGCGATCCGCCGCCCGGCGGCCAGCACGTCCAGCGTCTCCAGCGGTTCGATCGGAATGATGTCCCCCACGGCCAGCCGCCCGGCCTGTTCCAGCGAGATGCGCCGCTCTGCGATCCTCAGCGCCACCGGCAGCTCCAGATCGAGCAAGCGGGCCCGCGCTGCCCGGCGGAATCCGGCGGTGTCGGGTGCCGCAGGCTCCGGCCCGGCGGCCTTTGCGGCTTCACACACCAGCATCAGCCGACACGGCGTCCCGTCCACGTCCAGCGCCAGCAGCCGCGACGGCCCCGCCGGCAGCGGGACGGCCCGGGCCGGCAGCTTCGGGCTGCCCGCAACCGTCCGTCCGGCCGTGCCCAGCGCAACGGACAACGCAGTCGCAACCGTCCTGCACAGGGCCGCCCACGAGGCACTGCCGGGCGGCAGGGCCAGCAGCCCGGCGGCACCGGCAGTGGCCGCATCCGATGCGCGCGAGCCGAACAGGCGCTCCAGAAGCATCGCACCCGTGTCAGCGGCGCACCCCAGGTGCAGCAGCGCCGGGCCCGCCTTTTCCGCCGCCAGCGGGATGCTGCCCAGAAGCACCGGCGATTCCGGCACAGGCGCGTCCGCGCCCGCCAGGGTGGCCGTCACGCGGATGCCGATCCGGCGCGCAAGCTCGGGCCCGAAAGCCGCCGAAAGCCCCCCCCCGTCGAGTCCGGCCTCGGCCAGCCCGTCGGCAGGGTCGGGCGAGACAGCCGCTGCGGGTGCGGCAACCTGCGGCCAGACAATCGAGCGTGCCACTGTCGCCCCCCTATTGCAGGATGAAGCTGGTGAGGAAGACGTCGTCGACGCCTGCGATCCCGCTCTTGCGCTGCAGCAGATCGTTGATCGCCAGCCGCATCCGGCGCGCCAGCGCCTCGCGCCCGGCAGCCGTCGAAATCTCCTCCTCCGATGTGTCGGTCAGCACGCCCAGCACCGCGGCCACGATCGCGACCCGGTGCCGCTCCACCGCGTCCACCACCGGCTGGCCGCCCTGGGTCGAAATCGCGATCTTCACCTGCACGAACCGCCCGGTGTCCTTCAGATTGGCGGTAAAGGGCGTCGGGATCTCGACATACTGCAGCGGGGCGACTTGGGGAGCCGGCTTCTTCTCGGCGCCGTTGGCCGGAATCAGCGTGGGCGCGAACACCGCGCCCGCCGCCCCTGCCGCGGCGCCGCCGATCAGCAGCAGCAGCGGCAGCAGCAGGCGCACCAGCAGCCCCTTTTTCTTCGGCGGCTCCTCGGAAGGTGCCGCTGCGGCAGCTGCATCAGCCATGGGTCAGTTCCCTTTCCATCTCAGGTCTCCATCACTCAGGCATAACGGTCGAACCGGGGCCCGGACGCGGCTGCGGGCGCCGACGCTGCGGGCGCACCGGCAGCACCGGCGGACAGCCGAACGCGAATCCACATCGCATCACGATCCGCGGCACCACCCGGGCCGCGTCCATCGGTGCCGCCGCCTGGTTCCCGGTCCGCCCGGTCCGACACGTCGCCGTCCAGGTCCGTTTCGCCCGACGGGCTGTCCGTATCGGCCCCGTCGGCCCGGGCCGCCGCTTCGCCGGAGGCAGCTCCGCTCCCGGTTCCGCCGTCGACCCCCGAATTTCGTGCCGCTGCATCCGGCTCTCCCCCGCTGGACGGCCCCCCGCTGGACAGTCCCCCGTCGGTCATTCCCCCGTCGGTCATTCCCCCGGCGGTCATTCCCCAGTCGGAAAGTCCCCAGTCGGAAAGTCCCCGGTTCCACTCTGCAGGCTGCCCCTCGGGCTGCCCCCGGGCGGCCGGCGCATCATCCCCCGCGCCATGTCCGCCAGGATTCTGTTCTGCGCCCATTTCCCCCCGAAGCTCCACGCGGATCGCGTCCACTTCGGTCCCGATGCGCTGAAGCTCGCCGTGCAGCTCGTCGGTCGCCGCCCGGAAACGGTCCCTGAGGTCGGGAGTCGCGGCCGCGATCACCACTTCCAGGCCGCCCGGGCCGCTGCGCGACACCAGCACGTCGGCAGGGGTCTGCGGTTCGGGAAGCTGCGCGGCCGTCGCCGGCTGCGCAGGCGTGCCGTGCAGCCGGGGCTGGCCGCCGGCAGGGCCGGCTTCCATGCGGAATCCGCCCGAAGGCTGCGCGGCCGAGGGCGCTGCAGCGCCGGCCCGGCGAACCGCCGCCGGCCGGGCCGGATTGCCTTGCGGCCTGGGGGCATCGAATGTTCCCGGATCGGGTGCCTGCCCGGCGGCATGTGGTCCGGCGGCCGCGCGCGGCAGGGAACGGTCGCCCGCCTGCGACGCCGGCGAGGCCTGCTGCATCACCGGTGCAAGGCCTCCCTCGCCGCCGGCCGGATCGACTTGCCGTTCCAGCCGCCCGGCAGGGTCCGCGTTGTTGCTGCGCGCAGGCGAACCCTCCGGGGCTGGGCCTGCCTTCCACGCCGCCTGCCGGGACGCGCCGGCCGCAGCCTCCAGCGGCAGAGCAGCGGCCTGAGCAGCTGCCTCAGGGGCGGCCAGGTCATCTGCCCCCGCCCCAGCCCCCGCCGCCATGGCCTGCCCGGCCTCGGCAAGCGCGGCCGCCACGATCGGCGGCTTCGGCGGGTCGGCGAGCGGCGCGGCCGGCATTGCCGGCGCAGGGGGTCCCCCCGCCTCTGCCGGGTCGTCGCCCGGCGCCGGTTGGCCGCCGCCTTTTCGATGCACCGCGGTTTCGCGAACCCGGTCCTTGGGTCCACCCGCCAAAGACGGCAGCTGGAAGCCCGGGGTCCTGCGCGGCGGACGGCGAACGGCCGCAGTCAACCCGGCGGTCGGGTCGAGGTCTCGCGCGGGGGGTTGCACTGCCGTCATCTCCGGCTCCTCATTCCAGTGTTCAGCGGGCTCTGCGGGCTCAGCTGGGTCGGGGGCGTCAGGTCGCTTGTCCGGCGCTCGGCCTCGGCCACCTGCAGCCGGCGCGCCTCCACCAGCCGGTCGCCCAAGCCGTCGGCCCGCGCGGATGCCGTGCGAAGCTGCTGCTCGGCTGCACGCCGGCCGTCAGCCGCCAGGGTCTGCTGCTGCGCGGCCGACTGGGCCGCCGGCGCCAGAAGCCGCCGCAGCTGCGCCCCTGCAAGCAGGGTGTCGGCGCCCGATGGGCCCAGCTGCGGCCGTGTCTCGGTCAGGAACTGGTCCAGCGCCGCGCGCCGGGCCGCTGACATGGCTGCAGCGCGGGCTGCGTCTGCGAGCCCCCGTTCGGCCTGCACCACGGCGGCCCGCGCCCGGGCGGCCAGCCTCGACAGGCGGCGGATGCGGATCCGGTCGGCCGTCATCGCGCGCCCCACCCGTCCACAAGCATTCCCGCCGAAACGGCAAAGGGCACAACCTCGTCCAGCCCCTGCTGAAGGAAGGCCTCAAGCTCGCCCTGGCGGTCGAGCGCGCGGTCCACAGCCGGGTCGGCCCCACGCACATAGGCCCCCATCGCCACCAGGTCCTGGTTCGCCTCGGCCAGCGCCAGCTCGCGGCGCAACGCCATTGCCGCGCGCCCATGTTCGGCCGACACGCAGGCCGGCATCGTCCGGCTCAGCGAATGCGCAAGATCGATCGCCGGATACCGCCCGCGCGATGCGATCCGCCGGTCGAGCACGACATGGCCGTCCAGCACACCGCGCGCGGTGTCCACCACCGGGTCCGCGATGGTGTCGTCGCCGTCCGCCAGCACGGTCATCACAGCCGTGATCGCGCCGCCCGATCCGCTGTCGTTCCCGGCCCGCTCCACCAGGCGCGGGATCAGCGACAGGGCGGACGGCGGATAGCCGCGTACGCCGGCCGGCTCGCCGGCGGCAAGGCCGATCTCGCGCTGGGCCTGCGCCACCCGGGTCAGGCTGTCGACCAGCAGCAGCACATGGCGGCCGCGGCCGCGATATTCCTCGGCCGCCGCAAAGGCGGCAAGGCAGCCGCGCACCCGGGCGGGCGCCGCAGCATCGGCCGGAACGGCAACCACGAAGGTCCGCGCCCGCTCGGCCCGGCCCATCCCCTCCAGAAAGCCGCTGATCTCCCGGCCCCGCTCGCCCACCAGGGCAACCACCACGCAGTCCACCTCGGCACCGCGCACAAGCTGCTGCAGCAGAACCGATTTTCCCACCCCGCTTCCCGCGATCAGGCCAACCCGCTGGCCGCGCCCCAAGGTCAGCAGCGCATCGACCGCGCGAACGCCCGTCGGCACAGGCTGCCGCACATCGCCCCGCTGCAGCGGCGAAAGCGCCCGCCCGCCCAGCGGCCAGCGCGCCGCGCCGCGGAACGGGCCCAGCCCGTCGATCGGCTCTCCCAGGGCACCCGTCACCCGGCCCAGCAGGCAATCACCCACTGGCGCGTCGCTTGCCTGCCCTCTTGCCCACACGGCTGCGCCGGGCTGCACCGCGCCGGCCTCCAGCGCCATCAGCAACAGGCAATCCGCGCGGAAGCCGATCACTTCGGCCGTCAGGCGCCGCCCGGCCGTTGCAGTCTCGACCGTCAGCAGCGCACCGACCGGCGCCTCCAGGCCTTCGGCCGCCAGCAGCAGCCCTTCGGCGGCGCGAATCCGTCCGCCCCGCACGGCCGACGGCACCAGCGCCTCGATCCGCCCCAAAGCCGCAGCCAGCGCATTTGGCAGAGCTTCGGCGATCACCGGTCCTCCTCCAGTGCGGCACCAAGCCGTGCCAGCCGTAACCCGAGCCCGGCGCCCGAAAGCGCAGATCCCCGCTCGGCGACAACTTCGCCCCGGGCAAGCCCGGGATCGGGCACCAGGGCCCAGCCGGCCGGCAGCGCCGGGGCATGGGGCGCATCATCGGGGTGCATCCGAAGCTGCCCGGCGTCGCCCCGGCCAAGCCCGGCAAGGGCATCCGCCACCAGCCCGGCAAGCGTCTGCACGTCCACTGCCGGCTCCGCTGCAAGCACCTGGCGCGCGATTGCAACACCCAGCACCGCCACGGCGTCGGCAAGCGCCGATTCCAGTGCAGCCAGCGCCGCGCCGGTCGCCGCGGACCTTGCGTCGGCCGCAGCCACGCCTTCGGCCCGTGCAACCGCAAGCTCCGCCTCCAGCGCAGCCAGCCGGGGCAGCAGTTCGGCCTCGGCTGCCGCCCGGCCCTCGGCCCGCGCAACTGCCGCCGCCATCGCCAGCCGCTCGGCAACCCTCGGGCCGGCAGGCGGCGGCCTGGCCGCGAACAGCCGCGACAGCGGCACGGCGAGCACGGCCTCAGACAAAGGCCGGCCCCTTCCCCGGAAGGCTCAGCTGCCCGTCTGCCGCCAGCCGCCGCGCCGCCGCCGCAATCGCCTTCTGCGCGTCACGCGCCTCGTCCATCTTCACCGGCCCGCGGTTCGAAATCTCGTCGCGCAGCGCCTCGGCCGCCCGCTGCGGCATCGCCTCCAGCAGCTTGTCGCGCAACACCGGCTCGGCAGCCCGCAGCGCCGGAATCAGCAGTTCGGCCTCCAGGGTCCGCATCAGCCCCTGCAATGCGCGAACGTCCAGCCGTGCCAGGTCCGCGAAGGTGAACAGCGTCTCGCTCAGCAGGTCGGCCGCGCCGCGGTCCACGCTGGAAAGTGCCGCAATCGCCGCTTCCTCGCTCAACCCGGCGAGATTGATCAGGTCTGCAGCGCGCTGCATCCCGCCCAGATTGGAAAGCGGCTGGCGCGGCCGGGCCTCGGCCATCCGCTCCGTCAGCGCGAAATCCAGCGCCTCGGCGGCCTGCGGCATCACCGATCCAAGGGTCGCGATCCGGCGCAGCAAATCGGGCTGGCGCTCCGCCGGCATCCGCGCAAGTACCCGCGCCGCCCGGTCCGCTGGCATCTGCGCCAGCACGAAGGCCTGCGCCTGCGGATGTTCCCCGTCCAGCAGCGAGGCAAGCGCCCAGGGCTCCTGCCACTGCAACCCGTCGAACAGCGGCGCCTTCGCCGCGTCGCCGATCCGCTCCAGGATCCCGCCAGCCCGCTCGTCGCCAAGCGCCCGGCCCAGCAGGTCGCGCACGGTCGGCGGCCCCTCGCCCACGCTGATCGTCTCGCGCGCGATCCCCAGCACCTCGTCCAGCACCGCGTCGATCGTCTGCGGGCTCGCCTCTGCCACCGACAGCATCGCCCGGCCCACCTGCTCCACCTCGCCCGGCTCAAGCCGGGCCAGCAGGGCAGCCGCCTCCGGCTCCTCCAGAAGCAGCAGCAGCAGCGCCGTCTTCTCGGGGCCGGACAGGCTCATGGCCGCGGTTCCGCCAGCAGCCGCCGCGCAACCGCCGTCGCCCGGGCTGAATCAGTTGCCGCAAGCAGCCGCGCCTCCGCCAGCTTCTGGCTGTAATCCGGCAGCGGCAGCGGCGGCGCGGGCACGATCGGAACCGCCCGGGCCTGCTGTGCCCGCGCCTCCTCCAGCTCGGCCGTGAAGCGCCGCACCAGCGGCCGGATCACCAAGAGCAGCAGCGCAATCGCCACCAGCGCTGCCGCCAGCCACTTGCTGCTTTCCACCACCACCGGCTCGCGCCAGATCGGCACCTGCGTCTCCTCCGCCGGCGCAAAGGCATTGGCGCTCACCGCGATCCGGTCGCCGCGCGCCTGGTCATAGCCGACAGCGCCTTCCACCAGCGCGCGGATGTCCGCCAGCCGCTTTGCCCGCCCCGCCGGCGGCCCCAGCGCCTCGGCCCGAATCGCCACCGCCGCCGTCAGCCGCCGCACCTGCCCGCCGGTCACGCTCGACACCTCGACCGAACGGCCAAGCTCGTAATTGCGGGTCGCGCTCTCGCTGCCGGTGGTCTGCTCGGTCGGCCCGGCAGCAGGCGGGGGCGCGGCGGTCACGGTCGCGGCCGCCGGCACCGTGTTCGTCAGCGCGCCGGGGATCCCGATCGCGCGCGGCTCGGTTGAATTGGCCCGGCTCACCTGCTCGGAACGCAGCACGCCCTCGGGCTGGTAGCGCTCGTTCGCGGCCTCGCGGCGGGCAAAGTCCAGGTCCACCGCCACCTGCGCGGTCACATTCTGGCGGCCCACAACCGGCCCCAGCAGATCCAGGATCGCCTGGCGCGCGCGGGCTTCCATCTCGGCCTGCAGCTTCAGCCGCCGGTCCTCGCCCTGCATCCGCCCGGCACCCGGCTCCCCGGCCAGAAGCCGCCCCAGCTGGTCTGCAATTGCCACATTGTCGGGCGAAAGCCCCGGCACCGCGCCGGCGACCAGATGGATGATCGCGCGCGACTGCGCCTCCGAAAGCGCCCGGCCGGCTGCCAGCGTCACCGTCACCGAGGCCGTCACGGGCGCCTTGTCGCGCACGAAGGGCGACGGCTCGGGCTGGGCGATGATCACGCGCGCGGCCTGCACACCGTCAAGGCTCTCGATGGATCTGGCAAGCTCGCGCTCCTCCGCCGATTTCAGCCGCGCGCTCTCGATTGCCCGGCTGGTGCCGAGCGGCATGTCCGTCATCAGCTCCGCGCCGCCCGGAGCCGCCTTGGGCAGCCCTTGCGCTGCCAGCAGCATCCGCGCCCGGGCATGGTCCGTCTCCGGCAGCAGCACCGTGCCGGTCCGCGGGTCCAGCGCAACGGCCATCCCCGCCTCCTCCAGCGCAGTCACCACGGCCGCCTTGTCGGCCTCGGGCAGCTGGGCGAACAGCGGTGCCCGCTGCGGCGGGGCCAGAAGCAGCCAGCCCAGCAGCCCCAGCGTCGCCACGCTCACGCCCGCAATCGGCCAGGCCGCGCGCGCCAGCAGCGGATTGGCCTGCAACAGCAAGGCCGGCGCCTGCAACACCGATGGAAGCGCAAGTCGCCGGTTCGGCTCTGCAGCGGCTGGAAGGGCGGTCGGCTCCGCCACGTTACACCGGCATGTTCATGACATCGCGATAGGCGCTCAGCAGCCGGTTGCGCGCCTGCAGCGTCGCCTCGAACGCGATGGAGGCCTTCTGCCGGCTCAGCATCACGCTCGCGATGTCGTGCGTCTCGCCCCGCTCCCAGGCGGCCGATTGCGCGCTGCTGTCGGTCTGCAACTGGTGCACGGACTTCAGCGCATCCGTCATCGCAGCGCCGAACCCCGCGCCATCGCGCGGGGCGGCAGCCGTGCCCGGCGAAACGCTGCTCGCAGGGGCCAGCGCCTGGCTTTTCGCCAGGATCTCGGCACGAAGCTGCAACACGCCGCCCAGGCCCAGCGATCCGGGGCCCAGCGACGCCGGCCCGATTGCGCTCATTGCAGCAGACCTGCCGCCGCCACGGCGCGCGGTCCGCCGCCCGCCGCTGCGGCGCGCTTTCCGCCAACTCCGGCGCGGGGGCGCCCCGCCTGCGCGGCCAGCTTGTAGCGCAACGTGCGTTCGGAAATCCCCAGCCGGCGGGCCGCCTCGCCGCGCCGGCCGCCGCTTTCGGCAAGCACACGGCCCAGCACATCGGCCTCCTGCCGGCGCAGTTGGTCCCCAAGTGCTGTGATCGGGGCAGCGCGCACCGGCAGCGCCAGATGCGCGTCGGCGATCGGCCCTTCGCCCGCCAGGATCGCCGCGCGCGCCAGCAGGTTCGAAAGCTCGCGCACATTGCCCGGCCAGTCATGCGCCACCAACCGCGCGAGCGCGGCTTCCGAAATCCGGATGGCCCGCCCGCCCAGCAGCCGCGCCACAAGCGGCAGTATATCGCCCCGGCGGCAGGCAAGCGGCTGCAACTCCAGCGGAAAAACCGAAAGCCGCCACCACAGGTCGGCGCGGAAGCTGCCGTCCTCTACCGCGCGGGCAAGATCGCGGTTGGTCGCTGCCAGCAGCCGCGCCGTCACCGGCACGGGCGCAGTCGCGCCCACCGGCAGCACCTCGCGGCCTTCCACCGCGCGCAGCAGCTTGGCCTGCAGCGCCAGCGGAAGCTCGCCGATCTCGTCCAGGAACAGCGTGCCGTCGGCGGCTGCCCGGAACAGGCCGGGCGCGGCTGTCAGCGCCCCGGTGAAGGCCCCACGCTCGTGCCCGAACAGCAGGGCCTCCAGCATGGTCTCGGGAAGCGCTGCGCAGTTGACCGCAAGGAAGGGCCGGTCGCCCCGGCCGCTTTCATCGTGCAGGAAACGCGCCATCACCTCCTTGCCAGCCCCCGAAGGTCCGGTCACCAGGATGGTCGCATCCGATCGCGCGGCGCGCCGCGCGAGCTCGAAAAGGGTCCGGCTCTCCGGGTCCGCGACCACCGGCCCGCACAGCCCCGCCGTGCGCAGCGCGTCTGCAAGGGCCCGCGTCAACGGCCCCGGCGGGCATCCGTCGAAATCCTCATGTCCCGGCCTGCTCGTCATGCTCTTGTCCCCGTCCTGTAGCCCGTTCGGGCGGGTGTCCTTCACCGGAGGTGCCCGCCGGGGGGGTCGCATCACCCGGCGGGCACGTGGCCGATTGCTTGCGAGGGCATGCAAGCTTTCCGGTCACCGGCCGTAACAGGCCGCAGCAAGCATCGTGCCAACCCGCCCCACCTTCGGGACGGGCAGTCATCCGGCCAGCAAACGTCAGTTTTCTGGCGCGCCGGGCGTGCGCAGCGTCAGGAAATTGACGCCGGGCTGCCGCGCTCAGTCGGGCAGGGGCTTCCCGCGTGCGGCCTTCACGCCCGAACGGCGCTTCTTCCCGTCCAGCCGCCGCGCCTTCGCGGCCTTGCCGGGCCGGGTCGGCCGCCGCGGCTTCGGCGCAACGGCAGCCGCCGCCAGCAGCTCCACCAGCCGCTCCACCGCATCGCGCCGGTTCGCCGCCTGGGTGCGGAAGCTTTCGGCAAACAGCAGGATTTCGCCCGCGTCGGTAAAGCGCGACCCCGCCAGCCGCGCAGCCCTTGCCTTCATGGCGGGCGGCAGCGACGGGCTTGCCACCAGGTCGAAGCGCAGCTCGGCCGCGGTCGACACCTTGTTCACATTCTGCCCGCCCGGCCCCGATGCGCGCACGAAGCGGAACAGCAGCTCGTCTTCGTGGATTGCAAGGCCGGGCGCCACCTCCAGCCAGCCCGTCACCGGCGCACCACCCGGTGCAGGCACCAGGCCGATCCGGCGAAGCCCAGCGCCATGCCGGTCGCGATTGCCAGCGGTCCGTCGGCGGCAAAGGGCGCAGTCAGGGCGCTCGCTGCAGCCCCGAACGCGAACGAGCCCGATCCGATCAGCGCCGAGATTGCGCCGGCGCGCTGCGGCATCACGCCCAGCGCCAGCGCCGAGCTGTTCGACGCCACGAAGCCGTAACTGCCGAGCGCCAGGAACAGCAGCGTCATCGTGGCCCACAGGCCCGCCAGCCCTGCAAGCGAAAGCCCGAGCAACAGCGCGGAAAAGCCGATCGCGAACAGCGCACCCACCCGGGCGATCCGGTCGGGCGGCAGCCGCGTCAACAGGTTGCGGTTCAGCTGCGAGGCGATGATCAGGCCCAGCACATTCAGCGCGAAGATCCAGCCGAACGCCGAGGCCGGCTGGCCGAAATGGCTGATGAACAGCGCCGGAGACCCCGCCACATAGGTGAACAGCGACGCGCCGTTCAGCGCGCCTGCGCCCACGAAGCCGAGCACCCGTGGGTCCCAAAGCGCGGCGCGGTAGCTTCCAAGCGGGCTCTCCAGTGCCGCCTGCGCCGCCGTCGCCTGTGTCCGGCTCTCGGGCAGCCCGAAGAAGACGGCAAGCCCCACAAGCACCCCGAACAGGGCCAGCACCAGGAAGATCGAATGCCAGCCGAACAGCGCCATCAGCCAGGCGCCGACCGTGGGCGCCAGCATCGGCGCGACCGCCAGCACAAGGAAGGTCAGGCTGAACAGCCGGGCGCTTTGGATGGTGTCGAAGCGGTCGCGGATGATCGCGCGGGCAATCACCACGCCCGCGCACGCCGCAAGCCCCTGCGCGAAACGCCCCAGCGCAAGCGCCTTGATGGAGGGCGCAAATGCGAGCGCCAGCGACACCAGCGTGTAGGCGAGGATCCCCGCCAGCAGCGGCGGCCGCCGCCCCACCCGATCCGACAGCGGGCCAAAGCCGAGCTGCCCGATCGCCATGCCGGCAAGAAAGGCCGACATGGTCAGCTGGGCAGCCGCGGCCGAGGCGTCATAGTCGGCTGCGATCGCCGGCAGGGCCGGCAGGTAGACATCGATCGAAACCGCGCCGAACGCCGTCAGGCAGCCTGCAAGCAGGATGAAACCGAGGGTCGGGCGATTGGCCGGCGCGTGCATGGGCCGCGCCTAGCACGGGCAGATACCCTTGGCACCTGCTGCCGCGGCGGGTATCAAGGCTGCTTCCTCCTGTGGCGAAAGGCAGCATCCGATGAACGCGCCGACATTGATATCGGACAAATCCCCTGCGAAGGCGTGGCCCTCGTTCAGCTGGGAAGACCCGGTTCTGATCGAGGCCGAGCTGACCGCCGAGGAGCGGATGGTGCGCGACAGTGCGCGGGCCTTTTGCGACCAGAACCTCGCGCCGATCGTGAAGGAAGCGAACCGCAACGAAAGCTATGACCCGGCGCTGATGCGGGCGTTCGGCGAGGCGGGGCTTCTGGGGCCGACGATCCACGGCTATGGCTGTGCGGGCGTCAGCTATGTCGCCTACGGCCTGATCGCGCGCGAAGTGGAGCGGGTGGACTCGGCCTATCGCTCGGCCTTTTCGGTGCAGTCAAGCCTCGTCATGTATCCGATCTGGGCGTATGGCACCGAGGCGCAGCGCCAGGCGTGGCTGCCCAGGCTGGCGAGCGGCGAATGGATCGGCGCGTTCGGCCTTACCGAGCCCGACGCCGGCTCGGACCCGGCAGGCATGAAGACCCGCGCCGTAAAGACCGCCGACGGCTTCCGGCTCAATGGCGCGAAGATGTGGATCACGAACAGCCCGATCGCCGACCTGTTCGTGGTGTGGGCCAAATGCGACCTTGGCGACGGCGACGGCGATCAGATTCGCGGCTTTGTGCTGCGGAAGGGCGATTCCGGCGTGTCCGCACCCAAGATCAGCGGCAAGTTCAGTCTGCGCGCATGGGTCACGGGCGAGATCGTGATGGCCGATGTCGAGGTGCCCGCCGATCGGCTGCTGCCGAACGTGAAGGGGCTGAAGGGCCCGTTCGGCTGCCTCAACAACGCGCGCTACGGGATCGGCTGGGGGGCAATGGGGGCAGCCGAGGACTGCTGGCACCGGGCGCGGCAGTACACGCTCGACCGCAGGCAGTTCGGCCGCCCGCTCGCCGCGACCCAGCTGGTGCAGAAGAAGCTGGCCGACATGCAGACAGAGATCACGCTGGGGCTGCTGCTGGCGCTGCGCAGCGGGCGGCTGATGGACGAGGGCAAGCTCGCGCCCGAAGCGATCAGCATCCTGAAGCGCAACAACTGCGGCAAGGCGCTCGCGATCGCACGCGAGGCGCGCGACATGCACGGCGGCAACGGCATCTCCGATGAATATGGCGTGATCCGTCATGTGATGAACCTGGAGGCGGTCAACACCTACGAAGGCACACACGACGTCCACGCCCTCATCCTTGGCCGCGCACAGACAGGCATCCAGGCCTTCGCGTGAGGCGCGTTCTCGTCGTCTCCTCGACCGGAGGGCACTGGGTCCAGCTGCTCCGCCTGATGCCCGCCTGGGATGGGTGCGAAGTTCATTACGCCTGCACCAGCCCCGATCACGAGGGCCGGGTGCGGGCGCAGGCAGCCGCACGCGGCCAGTCGGTTGCCAGCTACACCGCGCTCACCGATGCGAACCGCTGGACAAAGGCAAGGCTCGTCCGGCAGATGCTGGAGGTCGTTGCGCTGGTTCTCAGCGTCCGGCCCCAGGTGATCCTCACCACCGGCGCGTCGGCCGGCTATTTCGCGATCCGGGCGGGCCGCCTGGTCGGCGCGCGCAGCTGCTGGCTCGACAGCATCGCCAACGGCGAGGAACTGTCGCTGTCGGGGATGCGCGCCGGGCCCCATGCCCACCTGTTTCTGACCCAATGGCCGGAAATCGCCCGCGCCGGCGGCCCCCACTACCGCGGAAGCGTGCTGTAATGCGCAGGACCATGCGTTTTTGCAGGTCATTTGTCATGTTCGTGATGCAGGGATGATCTTCCTGACCGTCGGCACGCAGGAGCCGTTCGACCGCCTCGTCCGCGCCGTCGACCAGTGGGCCGCCACCAGCGACACCCCCGTTTTCGGCCAGCTCGGCCGCCTGGCGGCAGATAGCTACCGCCCGGCCAACTTCCCCTACGAAAGCTTCGTTTCCGCCGACCAGTTCCAGGAACGGCTGGAAGCGAGCCGCCTGCTGGTCGGCCACGCCGGAATGGGGTCCATCATCTCGGCGCTCAGCTTCGGCCGGCCGCTTCTGATGATGGCGCGCCGCGCCGCGCTCGGCGAGCATCGCAACGAGCATCAGCTGGCGACCGCCGCGCGCTTTTCAGGTCGGCCCGGCCTCCATGTCGCGGCGGATGCCGACGCGGTGGGGCCCATGATCGACCGCCTTCTGGCCACCGGTGCCGGGGCAGGGGCGAGCCAGCTTTCCCCCCATGCGTCCGAGGAATTGCTGAGCACCATCAAGGCGTTCATTCATTCGACGCGATAGGCTCAGAGGGCTGGCGCCCTGCTGCCAAGCGCCGCCTTTATGCCCCCGTCCGTCCGTGCTAGGGCGGTTGCCATGCTGCACCAGACCCCCAAGACCCCGCCACGCGGCACGCGCTTCCTGCCGTCGCGCCGCGGGTTCCTGATCGGCACCGGGGCGGCGGTCGGGCTGCTTGTCGGCTATGCGCTGTGGCCGCGGACCTACCCCAGCGCGTGGGCCGGCGGCGAGGGGGATACCCTGCTCGGCCCCTGGATCAGGATCGGTCCCGACGGGCAGGTCACCGTCGCGGTTCCGCAGGCGGAAATGGGGCAGGGCATCCTGTCGGGCTTTGCCCAGATCGTGTCCGACGAACTGGGCGCGGACTGGGGCATGATGGCCGTGGAGCCCGCGCCCTGGCATCCGGCCTACGCCAATGTCGGCCTGGCGACCTTTGCGACCGCAGGCCTTCCGGGCCCCGTCCGGGGCCTTGCCGGCCGCCTGGGCGCGGAAGCCATCCGGCGCATGAACCTGCACCTGACCGGCGGCAGCAACAGCATCATGGGTTTCCACGACCCGCTTCGCCGCGCCGCCGCAGAGGCGCGGGCCCGGCTGGTGCTGGCTGCGGCCGATGAATGGGGCGTTGCGGCCGACGAGATCGACACGGCCGGCGGCTTCGTCGTCTACAAGGCGAACCGCATGCCCTTTGCAGCCGCCGCGAGGCTGGTCGCCCCCGACCGGGAGCCGCCCGAACCGGCGCTGCGCCCGACTGCGGCGCGCCCCTTCGACGGCAAGCCGCTCCCCCGGATCGACCTTCCCCCGAAGGTCGACGGATCGGCCCGCTTCGGGGCCGACGTCCGGCTGCCGGGAATGGTCTTTGCTGCGATCCGCCACGGGCCTGTTGGTGGCCGTCTGCAAGGCGCGGCCGCGCCGAAGGGAACCGCCGTGGTCAAGGGCCCGAACTGGGTCGCGACCACCGGCACGACCAGCTGGGAAGCCCGCCGCGCGCTTCAGACGATCGAGGCGACGTTCGCCGTGGACGGCCGCAAGGCAGGCCCCTGGATCGCGCAGGAACTGGCAAACGCAGCGAACGGCACCGGGGGCAAGGCCGTGGCGGAAGCCGGCGATGTCGATTCCGCCGACGGGACGGTCATCGTGTCTGACTACAGCCTCCCCTATCTGGCCCATGCCTGCATGGAGCCGATGACGGCAACCGCGCGCATCGTCGGTGGCCGGGCCGAGGTCTGGGGCCCGACCCAGTCGCTCACGCTCGCGCACGGGCAGGTGGCAGACGCCCTCGGGCTCGACACCGATGCCGTCACCATCCACCCGACCATCCTGGGCGGCGGCTTCGGCCGCAAGGCGGAGCCCGACGCGATGGTGGAGGCGGCCCTGATTGCGAGGGCCACGGCCAAGCCGGTGCAGCTGATCTGGAGCCGCGAGGAGGATCTGGGCTCGGACCGGTTCCGCCCGCCGGTCCACGCCCGGATGCGCGGCGTGATCTCGCCGGACAAGGCGGTCACAGCCTGGGACAGCCGGATCGCTGTTCCGGCGGTGAACAACAGTTTCTCGAAACGCAACATGCCCGCCATGGCCTCCGACGAGGACAAGGCCTCGGCTGGCGAGATCGAGGGGCTGGCGGAAATCCCCTATGCGTGCGCCGCTTTTCGCGCGGTCCATGTGCCGGTCGCGCAGCCTGCGCCGCTCGGCTACTGGCGCTCGGTGGGGCACAGCTTCTCGGGCTTCATCGTGGAGAGCTTCGTGGACGAGCTTGCGGCTGCCGCCGGCGCCGACCCGCTCGCCTTCCGACTGAAGCTGCTGGAGGGCAAACCCCGCCACCAGGCGGTGCTGAAGGCGGCTGCCGACGCCGGAAAGTGGGGGGAGCCCGCGCCCAAGGGCTTTGGCCGGGGGATCGCCTTGCATGAAAGCTTTGGATCGATTGCAGCGATGGTGGTGACGGCTGGTGTCGTTGCCGGCCAGGTGCGGCTGCTCGAGGTGGTGAGTGCGATCGACTGCGGCCGGGCCGTCGCGCCCGACAGCGTTCGGGCCCAGCTGGAAGGGTCTGCAATCATGGGCCTGTCGGCTGCGCTTGGCGAGGCGATCAGTTTTGCGGACGGCGAGGCCGAGCAGCGCAATTTCCACGCCTATCCCGTGATGAAGCTGGCGGATTCGCCGATCCGGCTGGCCACTGTCATCGTCAATTCCGGCGGCCCGCTCGGCGGGGTCGGCGAGCCCGGCCTGCCACCGGCGGCACCTGCGCTGGCGAACGCGCTGGCGGTTGCCACCGGAAAGCGCGCGCGCAACCTTCCGCTGTCCCGGGTCTATACGGCCTAGATGACGCGTCCTTCGGATCACCCGCCCGTCGTCACGGGCAAAGTCGGGCTTTTGCTCGTGAACCTGGGCTCGCCCGATGCGCCCGACGTGCCGGCGGTGAAGGCCTATCTCGACCAGTTCCTGTCGGACCGGCGGGTGGTCGAGATTCCGGCCATCCTGTGGCAACCGCTCCTGAAGCTGGTGATCCTGAACACCCGGCCGAAGACGACGGCCGCCAACTATGCGAAGATCTGGGACAAGGCGGCCAATGAAAGCCCGCTGAAGCTGATCACCAGGAACCAGGCCGAATTGCTGAAGGGCGCCTTCGGCCCGGACGTGATCGTCGATTATGCGATGCGCTACGGCAATCCGGCGATGGATCTGGCGCTCGATCGGCTGAAGGCGGCGGGTTGCGACCGGATCTGTGTCGCGCCGCTCTACCCGCAATATTCCGGCGCGACGACGGGAAGCGTCGCCGACGAGCTGTTCCGCTGGGCCAACGGCCAGCGCTGGATGCCGGCGCTCCGCACGCTTGCCCCCTATCACGATCACCCGGCGCATATCGCGGCGCTCAAGACCTCGCTCGAACGCAGCCTCGCGGGCCTCGATTTCGTGCCCGAGCGCATCCTGCTCAGCTTCCACGGCATGCCGCGGCGCACGCTGGACCTGGGCGATCCCTATCATTGCCAGTGCCAGAAAACCGCGCGGCTGCTGCGCGAGGCGATGGGGATGAGCGCCGGGCAGATGCCGATTGCCTTCCAGAGCCTGTTCGGCCGCGCCGAATGGCTGAAGCCCTACACCCAGCCGCTGCTGGAGGAGATGGCCGAGGCCGGGTGCAAGAAGGTGGCGGTGCTGATGCCCGGCTTCTCGGCCGACTGCATCGAGACGCTGGAGGAAATCGCCGAGGAAGCGCGCGACGCCTTCCTTGAGCATGGCGGCACCCATTATGCCGCGCTTCCCTGCCTCAACACGTCGGAGGAGGGGATGGCTATGCTGCGAACCATATTGGGCGAGGCGCTCGCCGGCTGGGCCGGCTGAACAAGCCCGCCGGCCGGGCCGGCTGAGTTTCCGCAATGCGGCTTGTGCGCGCGCCTGCCGCCGTCTAGCTTCGACCCAACAAGCAAGGGGAGAGGTTTATGGCGCGTGTTGCACTGGTTACCGGGGGCACCCGGGGCATTGGCGAAGCCATCTGCACGGGATTGAAGGCGGCCGGATTCACGGTTGCCGCCAACTATGTCGGCTCGGATGATCGGGCAAAGGCGTTCACCGAGCGGACCGGGATCAGGGCGTGGAAGTGGAACGTGGCCGACCATCAGGCGACGCTCGACCATGTGGCTGCGATCGAGGCGGAGCTTGGGCCGATTGACGTGGTTGCGAACAACGCCGGCATCACCCGCGACGGCACGCTGCTGAAGATGAGCTTCGAGGCCTGGAAGGACGTGATCGACGTAAACCTGGGCGGCTGTTTCAACACCGCCAAGGCCACCTTCCCCGGCATGCGCCAGCGCGGCTGGGGCCGGATCGTGAACATCGGAAGCATCAACGGCCAGGCCGGCCAGTATGGGCAGGTGAACTATGCCGCCGCCAAGTCGGGCATCCACGGCTTCACCAAGGCGCTGGCGCAGGAAGGCGCGAAGTTCGGGGTGACGGTGAACGCAATCGCGCCCGGCTATATCGACACCGACATGGTGGCAGCCGTGCCGCCCGACGTGCTGGAAAAGATCGTCGCCAAGATCCCGGTCGGTCGCCTCGGCAATGCCGAGGAGATTGCCCGCGCGGTGGTCTTCCTGTGCTCGGAGGATGCAGGGTTCATCACGGGGAGCACGATGAGCGTGAACGGTGGGCAGCATATGTACTAGCGGAGGCGGCCGCGATTTGTGCGCGGCACAAACTCGCGGACTCGCCGCAACGTTCGGCCGGCTGAGCGGGCGATCTCTATCGCCCGCCAGTCCGACGACTCGCGGCTTTGCCGCGACCTTCCTGTCTTCCTTCTCCCCCCCACAGCCAAGCGGACTCGGCGGCTATGCCGTCGGCCGCGTGATCCGCTAAACCCTGGCCCATGCTGACAAAGCGCTCCTTCACCATCCAGGGCCACCGCACCTCGGTCGCGCTGGAACCCCAATTCTGGGCCGCCTTCGACGAAGCCGTCGCGCACGACGAAACAACCCCCACCGCCTGGATTACCCGGCTGGATGAAGCCCGCACCACCCCGCTTGCGAGCGCGATCCGGGTGGAACTGCTCAGACGAGCGCAAGCCCGATAAGGAGCCGCGTGTCGATCGCGCAGCCGCGCGCGCGGGCTTCCGCGATGAAGGCCGGGATGCCGGACACCGGCACGACATGCACGACGATTCCTTCGTTCGAAACGCCGCCACCGGCGCCGGTGCGCGTAAGCCCGGTCGCGCGGTAGAGGTGGAAAATCTCGCCCACCATGCCGGGCGAGGAGGCGAACTCGCCGATCTCCTCCCAGTCGGTCGCCTCGAAGCCGGTTTCCTCGTGCAGCTCGCGCCGGGCAGATGCAAACACCGATTCGCCCTCGGTCTCGTCGCCCACCAGGCCGGCCGGCAGCTCGATGCAGGGGCGGCCGAGCGGGGGGCGATACTGCTCCACAAGCACGATCTGGTTGGCGGATGTGCGTGCGAGGATGACGGCAGCCTGGATGTCGCGTGTGCGCTTCACATATTCCCACCGGCCGTTTTCGCCCCAGGGCACGACATGGGCCTCGAGGAACTTCCCCGTCCAGACGGCTTTGCTCATTCGGCAGCCTTGATCCAGGGCACCGGCAGCCCGTCGGCGGTGGGTGTCGCCTCGAACTCAGAGCCGCCCCGCATCAGCTGGCGGCCGATCGCGAACTTGTGCACTTCGGTCGGCCCGTCGTACAGCCGGAAGGGCCGCATGTCGCGGTAGATCATTTCCACCACCGTTTCGTCGGTCACGCCGATCCCGCCCAGCACCTGCACGCAGCGGTCGGTCACCTGGAACAGCCGCTCGGAAACCTCGGCCTTGGCGATCGAGCTCTCGTGTCGGCCCTTCACGCCCTGATCCATCAGCCAGGCGGTCTGCCAGATCAGCAGGCGGCTGACCTTCAGGTCGATTTCGTTCTGCGCCAGCAGGAAAGACACGCCCTGGTGCTCGCCCAGCGTCTTGCCGAAGGCGGTGCGATGCCGCGCATGGTCGATCGCGATGGAATGCGCGCGGGCGGCAGCGCCCAGCCAGCGCATGCAGTGGGTCATGCGGGCGGGCGCAAGGCGCATCTGGGCATAGCGGAAGGCCTCGCCCACCTCGCCAAGCACGGCGCTTGGCGGAAGGGTGAGGTTGTCGAAGCGCACGACGCCATGGCCTTCCACATAGTTGCGGTCCATCGAGTTCATCACCCGCTCGATCACGATGCCCGGCGTGTCGCCCTCGCACAGGAACAGGGTGGGGCCGTCGGGGCCGTGCGCGTTGGGGGCGACGCGGGCCATGATGATCCATGTCTTCGCGCCATTGGCCCCCGTGATCAGCCACTTCAGGCCGTTGATCACGAACCCGCTGCCGTCGAAAACGGCTTCGGTCTTCAGCTGGGCCGGATCCGAGCCGGCGCCGTCGGGCTCGGTCATGGCAAAGACGGTGCGGCGATGGCCTTCCACGGCGGGCTTCAGGAACTGGGCTGCCTGGTCCGCGCGGCAGATTTTCGACAGGATGAACATATTGCCTTCATCCGGCGCGGCGCAGTTCATCGCGATCGGGCCCAGCGTGGACCAGCCGGCGGCTTCCAGCACCACGGCGGCCTCGGTGTGCGACAGGCCCATTCCGCCATGGGCCTTTGCCACCTGCATCGACAGCAGGCCGGCCTTTCGCGCGCGTTCCACCAGCTCCTGCCGGAGCGCATCGGTCGGGCCATGCTGCGTCAGCCGCTGGTCGCGTTCGTAGGGGATGATCTCGTCGATAACAAACTGCCGTGTGCGCGCGGCCAGCGCTGCAAGCTCGGTGGGAATCGAGAAGTCGATCATCCGCTGTCTCCAAATCTGTCGACCGCCTGGGCCACGATCGCCCCGGCAACGCTGTCGAAGCCTGCATAGCGCTCCCCGACTACGCCACCGCGCTGCCACAAGCGATAGAGTTGCATCCAGGCGGTCGCAAGCCGCAGCCGGGCAAGCCCCAGGTGCCAGCCCAGATCGGGCGGCACCTCGCCTGCAGCCCGGGCATAGGCAGCGACCACCTTGGCGCGGCGCGGAAAACCCGGCGTCAGCGAGGGCAGGGCGCCGAGCGCGTGTGTCTCTGCCGGGTCGCCCGGTTCAATCCAGTAGGACAGCAGCACGGCAAGATCGAAGGCCGGGGCGCCGAGCGTGCCCATGTCCCAATCGATCAGGGCGGTTGCCGCCCGCGACTCCGGGTCGACCAGCAGATTGTCGAACTTCGCATCCATGTGCAGGGTGCGTGCCGAAGGATCGGCCGGAACCGCTGCGTGCAACTTCTGAAGCAGCGGGGCAAGTGCCGGTGGGGCCTCCGCACCGAAGGCCGCCCCGGCACGCTTCGTCCAGCCCATCAGCTGGCGTTCGGCAAATCCCGTTGCCTTGCCAAGCGCTGCGAGCCCATGGGCCTCGGGCGCCAGCGCGTGCAGCTGCGCAAGCGCGCCCACAAGCGCCTCGATCAACCAGCCCGCATCGCTGGTGCCAAGGCCTTCGGGCAGGCTGCCGCCTATCGCGATGCCCGGGCGGAATTCGATCAGCTGGAAATCGATCCCGATCACGCTGCGATCGTCGCAGAAGGCAAGTGCGCGCGGCGCCAGCGGGAACACCGGGTTCAGCGCGCCGAGCACCCGGGCTTCGCGCGCCATGTCGGAGGCGCCGTGTGCAAGCGGCCCGCCGGGCGGGCGGCGGAACACGGCCGGCGCGCCGTTCACACGAACCAGATAGTTCAGGTTTGCAAGCCCGCCGGCGAACTGGCGGGGTAGGGTCGACAGGTCGAGGTGGAGCCCTTGCCTTTCGAGCCATGCTGCGACCGCGTCCCAGTCTTGCGGCGCGGAGTTTGCGCGCAAGCTCACGGCCGCCGCGCCGGATCGAAACCATCCGCCGCCCGGATTGGGGCGAGGCACGGCAGGTCGTCGGGGCGGGCGGGGCGGATCATGCGAGCCTTCCGGTGCTGCGGGAGCGGCGAGGCGAGCGGGGCGCGTGTCAGGGCTTTGGCTGGGTCTCAGCTTGCGAAGGCGCGTCCGGACCTGTGCCTGCCGCCGCCGCCGGTCGCGCCGAGCGAACCATGCCGGAAAAGCCCCCCGGCAGGTTCAGTTTCGGGTCCGCGTCGGACACCGTGATGCAGGTGCCGCCGAAGAAGCGGCGCGGGCACAGCTCCCACGGCTGATCGGGCAGCACCCGAAACGATCTGGCCGAAAAGCTGAGCGAATTGCCCGCCACCCGGAGGGCATAGCTGGTGCCCTGGAAGTTGCGCTGGCTGAACATCACCATTTCGGCCGAAGCCGGCAGCGCGCCCCCCAGCACGACGAGGCCCGCGAGCAATCGGCCTGCAACCGGCCCCCGGTGGCGTGTGCGCGTTGCTGTCGCCATGCTCGTCCCCATCCGCTGCACCCCCTCCGCTGCACCCCCTCCGAAACGCCTCCTCTGAAACGCCTCCTTGCGCAAGTGTGCGAAGCTAGCCCCGACGATGACCGGTTGCCAGGCCGTTATACCAGGTCTCGATGCGGAAGACTGGTCGCGTTCGGCCTGTCGGCCGGCGCGCGGTCGGGCTTGCCGCTGCGCGGATAGCTGATGGTCAGCGATGCGGTATCACATCTCCGGGCGGACCAGACGCAGCCTGTGGTCGCGCTCTTTCCAGATCAGGATATCGGCGTGCGGGCGCGCGCGCACGATATGGTCCTGCAGGTTGGGCAGGTTGATCGCGCGCCACACCGCGGTGCGGGCAAAGCCGCGCGCCTCCATCTCGCCCATGTCGCGGAACCGGGCGTAGAAGCTGGACGGATCGTCGGCCGCTGCCGCCCACAGCTGCATGAAGCGCTGGAGGAACCAGTGCTCCAGATCCTCTTCGGTCGCATCGAGGTAGACAAGCGCATCGAGCGCCTGCAGCACGCTGTGGTCGTCGTCGACAGGGGCAAGGCCCAGCCCCTCCACCAGCAGCAGGTCGGGGACATCGATGCTGACGCCGAGCGCCTCGTCCACGTCGTAGCGTTCGTGCGAATGAACCGGCACCTTCACCGGCCCGGTCCGCGCGGCCTCCAGGGTCGCCCGCAGCCGCTCCAGGTCGTAGCTTTCGGGAAACCCCTTGCGCATCAGCAGGCCGCGCGCCTCGAGCGTTGCGTTGGGCAGCAGGAACCCGTCGGTCGCGATCACCTCCACCCTGAGGTCGGGGGCCATTGCCTCGGCGATGTCGCGGGCCAGCGTGGACTTGCCCGAAGCCACCGAGCCGGTGAGGCCGGCGATCATCACCTCGCCGGGATCCCGGCGGGCCGCCAGCAGCTCGCCCAGCCCGCGGGGCAGGATAAGCGGTGCTGATGTCATCGCGCGGCCCCGGGCATCCGGCGCTTGGTCAGGCGGGCTGGATCCATCCCCTCCCGATGGCGGTTTTCGCGCCCGCCCTCAAGAGAGGCCCGCAATCCCGAGCCTCATGCCGATCAGCGCCGAGCGCCCGAGAAGCGGCAGCAGCCCCAAGCCGAAGCGAAGGGTTGCAACCAATGCTGCGGCCGCAAGCAGGATCGCGGAGACATTTGCCGAGGCAGTGATCGGCCATTCGAAACTGCCCCCGTCCACCCACCTGCCCCCGTCCACCCACCTGCGCCCGTCCACCCACCTGTGCCCGTCCACCAGCACGCGGTGCATCGGCGCGATCTGCCCTGCCGGCCCGCCGAATGAAAGGAACCCGATGCGGGCCCAGATCCGGGTCGCATGCCTCAGTCTCGGCAGGGACAGCTCGGCGTGGACGATCGGCTCAGCCTGTCAGAAGCGCAGGCTCGCTGTCACCCCCCAGGTTCGCGGGTCGCCCGGCTGGCCCACAATCAGGCCCGTGCTGCCCGGCGCTGCGGTCAGGAACTCGAAATAGTCGGTGTCGAAGGCGTTGCGGACCCAGCCGAAAACCTCCCAGCCGGCTTGCGCGCGGTAACCGGCGCGCAGGTTGGTCAGCGCATAAGCCGCCACGTTCAGCACGCGCGACGGCGTGGGGCTGGAAGAGAAGTCCGAGCGGAAGTTGCCGTCGATCCCGGCATAGGCCTCGCCGGATCCGGCCGGCAGGCGGTATTCCGCGCCATAGCTCAGCGCATATTCCGAAACGCCGGGCATGCGTCCGCCCGATGCGTCCACGAACAGCGCAGAGCCCGCCGGCCCGCCCGACAGCTCCACCGGCAGCGGGGCGTTGGGGAAATCCAGATAGGTCGCATCGGTCCAGGCAAGACTGACATACGCGTTCAGCCGCTCGACGGGCTGCGCCGTGAAGTCCACCTCGACCCCCTGGCTGCGCACCCTGGGCACATTGGCAAGGTAGCCGCGAATCACGCCCACGGTGTTGTTCACGACCGTGGTCTGGAAATCCCGGATGTCGGTGCGGAAGGCCGCGATGTTCAGGGTGGCGGCTTTGTCGAGCAGCTGGGTCTTCAAGCCGATCTCGAAATGATCCACCTTTTCGGGCGCGATGGTCGCGGTGTCGAGATTGGGGGTCACATTGTCGGGCAGCGTCGGCACGCCCGACAGATTGATTCCGCCCGATTTGAACGAGCGGGCATAGGTTGCGTAGGCAAGGATCGCGTCGCTCGGCTCCCATGACAGGGTGATGTCGCCCGACACGTTCCAGTCCCTGAAGCTTGCCTCGTAGAACTGGCTTTGCAGGACGCTGTTGATGATGGCCCGCTGGGCAGCGGTCGGGTTGGGCAGCCCGCCGGTGACGACGGCGTCGTACAGGCCGTCCTTCCTGTCGTGGTTCAGGCGCAGGCCCGGCGCGAGGCTCAGCTGGTCGCTGATGTTCCAGGTCAGCTTGCCGAAAAGCGCAAAACTGTCGTTTCGGTAGCGGATATCGTTGTCTGATCTGAGGCCGTCGATAAGGCCGGGGTTGGCTGCGTCGACGGCAGGGCCGAGCAGCCACAGGCCAGCCGCCGGGCCCTGCTCCTGCAGCCCCTGGGTGTTGATGGTCTGATGATAATAAAAGGCGCCCAGCACATAGTCGAAGCGGTTGTTGCCGTTCGACGCGAGGCGCACCTCCTGGCTCCACTGCCGCTGCTGCGAAGGGTTTTCCGAGCGGGTGGTGATGGGAAGGCCGGTAAAATCCCGGTCGTTCGAGGGCACCCAGTCCCACCGGCGCCACGCGGTGACGGAGGTGAGGGTGGCGGGGCCGAAATCCCAGTTGGCCAGAAGCGACAGGCCGGCGTGTGTGTTCGTCGCGCGCAGCTCGGAATTGGCGTCGACCAGCCGGTCGAAGGGGTTGGTGCTGGCGGGCGCATAGCCGGACAGCCGGGCGAGATTGGCGAACTGCCGCGGGACTGCCCGCGCCGTCGGCACGGCTTTCACGAAATTCTGCGCAAAGCCCTCCGGGTCCTGGCGGTTCCAGTCTCCGGACAGGGTAAGGTCCAGCCTGTCGCTCGCCTGCCAGAGGATCTGGCCGCGAACGCCGATGTTGTCGATTTCATTCACGCGTCGGTCGGTCAACGTGTTGGTGAGGATACCGTCGCGCCGGGTGAACGAGGTGCTGATTCGCGCCGCCACCCTGTCGGCGACGATCGGGCCCGACACCGAGCCCCGCAGCTGGACGAAGTCGAGGTTCCCATGGCTCGCCTCCGCGCGGCCCTCGAAATCGAAGCTGGGCCTGCGCGTAGTGATGTTGAGTGCGCCGGCGGTCGTGTTCTTGCCATAGAGCGTGCCCTGCGGCCCGCGCAGGATCTCGACCCGTTCGACATCGACAAAGTCGAGCGTGGCGGCTGCCATGCGGCCGAAATAGACCTGGTCGATGTAAAGGCCGACCCCCTGTTCGATGCCGTCGTTGGTGAGGCCGAACGGGGCGCCGATCCCTCGGATGTTGATCGCGGAATTGCGCGGATTGGAGCTGATGAACTGCACCGACGGCTGCAACTGCGTCAGCCGGGCCACGTTGAACGCGCCCTGGCGGTCGAGCGTTTCGCCCGACAGCACCGAGACTGCAATCGGAACGTCCTGCAGATTTTCGGACCGCCGGCGCGCGGTGATGACGATGTCGCCCGACTGTTCGGACCCTGTCAGCTGCTGGGCGGCCGCATCCGGCGCGGCTTCGGCTGCCAGTTCAGGTGGGCTTGCAAGCGCAACAGTTGCAAGCAGGAGTCTTGTCTTCATGCAGTCCTCGATCAGTTGTCTGGAGAGAGGCATGGCTCCGGCTGTCCGGTCGCCACACGCTTCACGGGGGTCGGGTTGATCGGATCAGCTCGCCCGGCCGAGCTCGCCCCGAGGTTCGGGTCTGTTCACCAGGGCTGCAGCTCCCCGCTGTCGGCGGTGGGGCCAATCGACAGAAAGCGGGCGGCTGCCGCCAGGCTGCGGTCGCTATCGCTCGCGAGGCTTGCTGCGTCCACAAGGCGGTCGACAAGCGAGATGCCCAACGGCCAGTCGCCCAGGCCGCTGTCGGCGTTCAGGTGGCCTGCCTCGCCGGCGTCGACCAGATGGCTGCCCCAGCTGCGGGCAATCCCGATTGCACGCGCAAACGACATGTGCGGATCGTTGCGGCTGGCGACCAGGATCGACGGAAAGGGCAGGGGACGGGTGGGCACCGGCCCGAAGCCTGCGACCCGGCTGCAGGCCCCGGCACGCTCGGCGTCGGCCGGCGCCACCAGAAGTGCACCGGCAACCGGTTCGCGGTAGCCGGGCCCGACGATCGCTGCCCACCAGGCAACGGCAAGGCACCCCAGGCTATGGGCCACAAGGATGACAGGCTGGCCGGCAGCTCGGATCGCTTGGTCCAGCCGCTGCACCCAGATCGTCCGGTCAGGCTGATGCCACAGGCCGAGTTCCACCCGGCAGAACCACGGATAGCGCTGCTCCCAGCGGGTCTGCCAATGGGCCGGGCCGCTGTTGTCGAGACCCGGGACATTCAGGATCCGGGCCATGCGGCCACTATACGCATCACCCCGCGCGCCCCTGTCATGGCCCGATCGAAGAGCGGCGATTCGCGGACTGTTCGTCATCATCCTCTCCTTCTGTGCTGCAAGAAGGATAGCTTAACTCAAGCGACGCGGTAGACAAGAGGACAGCGGCGAATGGGAACTTTCCCGGGCTAAAGCTCCACTTCGGCCGGCTCCCGCAGCGCCACTTCGCCCGGCGGCGGGTCGGCGAGGGTCAGCCGGTCGAGCACGTCGGCCGTCGCGTCGCGCACTGCCAGCATCACCAGCCGCAGGTGGCATTCGCTTTCCGGCAGGCAGTTGTCGCAGGGCTCGTAGGCAAGGCGCGACGCGCAGGGCACCAGTGCGAGGCTTCCGCGTGTGATCCGCACGATGTCGCCATAGCTGATTTCCGACGGCGGGCGTTCCAGCCAGTAGCCCCCGGCCCGCCCGCGCCGTGTGCCGATGATCCCCTCGCGCGAAAGCTCGGACAGGATGACGGTCAGGAACTTGCGCGGAATGCGCTGGGCGTCCGCGATCTCGCCGATCTGCACCGGCCCCTCGCCATGCCGGCCGGCGAGATAGAGGAGGGCGCGCATGGCGTAGCGCGATTTCATGTTCAGCATGGCGGGGCTGCAATGGCCTCCGGCGCCGAATTTATCAACCCGTTCGGCAGACATTGCGCGCGCGTGCCCCTTGGCGGTTTCCCGCCCTTCGATGCTGGCACTTGGGTCAGGCAACGGGCGCGCGGGCAAGCGCCTATCCTGCGCCGCATCACAGCCCCGGAAAGCAAGGCCGCCATGCCCTTCCACACGCGGATCACCTGTATGCTCGGGATCGAGCACCCCATCGTCCAGGGCGGGATGCAGTCGGTCGGCGTCGCCGAACTGGCGGCCGCGGTGTCCGAAGCCGGCGGCCTTGGCATCCTGACCGCGCTGACCCAGGCCTCGCCGGCCGCGCTTGCAGCCGAGATCGAGCGCTGCCGCGGCCTGACCTCGAAGCCCTTCGGCGTGAACGTGACGGTGTTCCCGACCACCATGTCGCCCGATTATGTGGGCTATGCCCGCGCCGCGCTCGACGCCGGCGTGCGCATCTTCGAAACCGCCGGCACCCAGGCCGTCGCCGAGGTGTGGGAGGTTCTGCGCGAGGTGCCCGGCACCCTCATCCTGCACAAGTGCACCGCCGTCCGCCACGCCCTTTCGGCCGAGCGCCGGGGGGTCGACATCATCTCGATCGACGGCTTCGAATGCGCCGGGCACCCGGGCGAGGACGACATCCCCGGGCTGATTTTGATCCCGGTGGCGGCCGACAAGGTGAAGATCCCGATGCTCGCCTCCGGCGGCTTCGGCGACGGGCGCGGCCTGGTCGCAGCGCTTGCGCTGGGCGCGGAGGGCATCAACATGGGCACCCGCTTCTGTGCAACCGTCGAGGCGCCGATCCACCCCGATGTGAAGCAGAAATACCTCGAGAACGACGAGCGCGGCTCGCATCTCGTCTTCCGCAATTTCCACAACAGCGCGCGGGTGGGGAAAAGCGACGTGTCGGACGAAGTCGTGCGGCGGCTCAAGAACCCCGACGCGACGTTCGAAGATGTGCGCGAGCTGGTATCCGGCGTTGCCGGCAAGGCGCTTCTGGAAACGGGCGACCTGAGCAGGGGCGTGTTCTGGGCCGGCATGGTGCAGGGCCTGATCCACGACATTCCAACCTGCGCTGAACTGATCGAGCGGATCATCGCCGAGGCCGAGGCGATCCTGGACCAGCGCCTTGCCGCCATGCGGCAACGAGCGGGGCCGGCGGGCAACGTGGCCTGACCCCCGTTTTGGCCGGTCCGGCCGCTGCAGCCGGAAACCGCGCTCGGGCCGCCCTGCGCCGTGCGTTGCCCTGCCATATCGGGGCCCGCAGCCGCAGTTGCTTGTGGACAAACATGGTCTTCGGCTTGCACCGCACCAGATATGGTATCAAGGTCAATCGCAGCGACAACCAGTTGTGATTGCCCGTGCAGTTCGCCAGCGGTCCCGTCAGGGTCCAGGGCCCCTTGGCAGGAGCGCAGATCAGATGAGCCAGTCGGCGACCGGATACGAAGCAAGGCGGCAGTGGCCGCTCTGGGCGCTTGCGGCCGTCGCCCTTGTCTGGTTCCTGATCACGCTTGCGGCTGCCACCAACCTGCCCTTCGCGCGGGCCGACCAGCTGGCGCTGCTGGCCGATCGCGCCACCACCCTGTTCCCGCCCCTCATCGTCTTGCTGCTGATGGTTGCCTTCATGCCCGTCGGCCGCCGCCCGATGGACATCGACGAGGTGGAGCAGCGGGTCGAAGCGGCCGCGCGCGCGGCCGGCGAGCTCGAGGCGCAGTTGCGGCGCATCGACGACACGCTTGCCGCCTGCGTCGGGAGGGTGGACCAGCTGCGCGCTGCAGCCTCGCTCGAGGGGCAGGGGCTTGCAGCGACGGCCTCCACACTGGAAGTGGCGGCCGGCACCATGGCGCTTGCCTCGGCCGATCTCGGCAAGGCTGCTTCCACCCTGCAAGAGGTGATCCCGACGGTTGCGACCCAGGCCCGGGAAGCCGATGCCGCCCTCAGGATCGCAGGCAGCGAGGCCCGCCGCCATATCGAAACCGTGGAGGCCGCACTCGCCCAGGTGGCCTCGCACGGCCGCGATGCCGGCCGCGAGGCGGAGGCGATGGTGTCGACGATGCAGGGCCTGATCGCCCAGATCGACCAGAGCTCGGCGGAAACCACCAAGACCATCGCCAACCGCGCCTACACGCTGGATGCTGCCGTCACCGGTGTCCTCGACCGGTCGGCCGAGGCCTTTGCCTCGATCGGCGAGACGCTGGGCGCCCAGTCGCGCAGCGTCGAGCAGATGGTTGCGACCGCGCGGGCCGAACTCGACGGCTTCGGTGCCGAGGGAACCCGGGTGATCGGCCAGCGGCTCGACGTGCTGCTGGGGGCCGCCAGCCAGCTGAAGGTGCACTTCGCAGACCAGATGCAATTGTCGGATCAGCTGCGCCGGAGCGCGGCCGACAGCATCGCCGACATCGAGTCCCGGCTGATGGCGCTGCGCAGCGGGCAGACCGTTGCGGCCAACGCGCTTTTGGCCCAGACCGAAGAGGCAGCGGAGCGGTTCGAGCAGCGCCTGGGCGCGATGGCCGAGCGCCAGCGCGTGGCGGACCTCGAGCAGCAGGACCGGCTTGCGCAGAGCCTGGCCACGCTGGAAGCGCAGCTGGGCGACCTGCGCGACCGCCAGGTGCAGTCGGCAGCCCGCATGCAGGAGACGCTTGCCCGGGCCATTGCCGAAGTCGAGGTCCGGCTGGAGGGCCTGAAGGGTCGTCAGGCCGAACTCGGCGCCGAAATGGAAGCGGAGGCCGGGCGCATGATCGCCGGGGTCCAGATGCGGTTGGGCGAGCTCAGGATCAGCCAGCAGGAACTTGCCGCAAGCATGGCCGCCGAGGCGTCGGCCAGCCTCGACCAGGTGGAGGGCCGCTTCGTCGACCTGGGCTCCCGGGCGGCGCAGGCTTATGCCCAAACGGCCGAGATTCTGGGTCGCACCATGGCAACGGTCGGTGGACTGGGCGACGCGCTCGAGCAGCGGCAGGCGGCAATCGGTGCGCTGGAAATGCGCATCGGCACCCTGCTTCCGGCCTTCGACCGTTTCACCGACGCAACCGAGGGGCGCCTGCCGCAGCTGGCCGGGCGCTTCGATACGCTCTCCGACCGTGGGCGGCAGGTGTCGGATCAGCTCGATGCGCTGGCCGACCGGATCGAGAGCCAGATCGCATTGCTGCGCGACAGTTCGGCCGCCTTCGAGCGCGACCATGACGCCGTCGTGCAGCTTTCGAAGTCGCTCGCCGGCGAGTTCGAGACGGCGCGCGGCCTGGTTTCAGAGATTCACAGCACCACCGAGCAGACCGCACTGGCCGCGGCTGCGCGCATGGTCGAGAATGTGCTGCAAGTCCGCGCCTCGGTGAATGCGACGGCGACCGAGATCGGGACGCTGCTGTCGTCGGTCGTGGCCGAGGCCGAGCAGTCGCTCGACGACTTCGCGACCAACAAGGCGGAAGCGGCGTTCGGCGCGCCCATCCGCCTGCAGATCGCCGCGCTGGAGGACGCAAGCGTGAAGGCGGCCGACGCCGCCTCGTCCGCGTCGGAGCGGCTGACGGGCCGGCTGGTCGAGCTGATGCAGGTGATCTCCAAGACCGAGGCCCGGGTGGACGAAGTCGACACCCGCATGGACATCCGTGCCCGCGACACGCTGGCCGCCCGCTCGATCCGGCTGGTCGCAAGCCTGAACGAGGCGTCGGTCGACGTCGCGCGCCTGCTCGCGGTCGATGTGGGCGACACGGCATGGAAACGCTATCTGGAGGGCGACAAGAGCCTGTTTGCGCGCACGACCGTTCGCCTTGCCGACAAGGAGACGGCGCGCAAGATCGCCCGCCACTACACCCACGACCCCGCCTTCCAGGCAGAGGCGAGCCGCTACCTCGACCAGTTCGAGCAGCTGATCCACCGCGTGCTGAAGGATCCCGACGGCGAGAGCTTCGCGCTTGTCCTGCTGTCGTCCGACATCGGGAAGCTGTATGTGATGATCGCCGAAGCGGTCGGCCGCCCGGTCGCGCGGAAGGCCGATTAGCGCGGCTCTGGCCTCATACCGCATCCCGCTGATGGCAACCCATGGCATCGGTGGAACGCCGACCGCGCGCCGGCCGACAGGCCGAACGCGACCAGTCTTCCGCATCGAGACCTGGTATCAGGCCAGCGGCCAGGCCCGCAGCGCCCACCACAGCGCCCCGCCGGTGATCGCGATTGCATAGGGCATCGGTGCCCCCTGCCGCAGCGGCCCGGGCGTCCGCTCGGTTGCAACGCCGGTTGCCTTCAGTGCCGCGCGCGACCCGAGAAGCACGATCGCAAGCCCGCCTCCGGCAAGCGAGACGCCCAGCAGGAAGGGGGCAAGCCCCTGCAAGCCGGTCCACATCGCTGTTGCGACCAGCAGCTTGATGTCGCCGCCGCCCATCCAGCCGGCTGCGAACAGGCCCAACCCCACGGCGAACATGAGGGCCAGCCCGCCAAGGTGCCACAGCCACGCGAACCCGGGGGTCGCGAGCCCGAAGGCAAAGGCCGCAAGCAGGATGACGATCGACAGCGTGTCGGGGATTTCGAACCGCCTGAGGTCGCACAGGCAGGCAATCAGCAGCGCCAGCCCTGCCGCACCGATGGCCAGAAGTGCAATGGTCACCGCCGCTCGACCTTCGGGCCGCTCTCCAGTGTCGGATCGATCGAGCGCAGATAGGCAAGGTTTGCCGACGCGGTGCGGTCGTAGCGCCCGTTCATCTCGATCGCGCGGGTGAAATAGCTTTGCGCGATCCGGCTGTCGCCGCGCAGCATTGCCGCTACCCCGACCGTGTTCAGGTCGCGCGCCAGTTCGTCCCGGTCGCGGCTGCCGAAGGCCTCGGCATAGCGCCCCTGAATCGCCTTGGCGAGCGTCAGGTTGGTGCCCGCCGACTTCAGAGCCGGGTCCAGCTTCACCGCCCGCGCAAGGTCGGCCTCGGCCTCGGCATGGCGGCCCTGCAACAGGCGCGAATAGCCGCGGTTGTTCAGAATATCGGCCGATTGGGGCGCGGCCTTCAGCGCTTCGCCGTAGAAGCGCTCAGCCGACGCCCAGTCCCGTTTGCGGTCGGCAAGAACCCCGCGGGCAGACCAGGCCCGCCAGATCGAGGCATCGCGCACGACTGCCGCTGCCAGCAGCGTTTCAGCCGCCGCATCCTCGCCCGAGCGGATCGCAGCAATCCCCCGGCCCGCAAGCGCCCGCGCACCGACCAGCGGGTCCTCCTCAAGGGCACGGAAAGCGGTGGCAGCCTCTGGAAAGGCGCCGTGCGCAAGCATCAGTTCGGCTTCGCGCAACGACAGCTCGGGCCCGGCATGGCGGGCGCGGGCCCGCATGATCAGTTCGCCGGCGCTGCGGTGCCGGCCTTCGGCAATCGCTTTGTCGATGAACTCCAGCGTCAGCGCCCGGCCGTCCAGGGTCGCCGGCTGCAGCGCACCGGCCTCGGCTGCAAGCGCTGCCGGATCCTGCCCGGCCAGCACCAGCCCAGCTGCAAGCACTGCCAGCAGTCGCACATGCTGCGCCTTCATGCCGCCACCTTCACCCGTTCGATCAGCGCCGTCAGCCGCGCGACCTTTTCCGCAACCGACAGATCTTCGGCCTCCTCGACCGCATCGTCGGCGCCCTGCACGCGCGCGGCAAATCCGTTCAGCCGGCCGTCGTCGCTTGCAAAGGCCTGGGGAAAGCTCCGGCGCGGGCTGCTGTTTCCAAGTGCCGCCATCGCGGCCGCCACCAGCGCCTCGCGCTGGGCCGGGCGCGGCGGCGCAAAGCCGGCCGCCAGCAGCGCCATCCGCATCGACGCCTGCGCATCCGACCGGCGGGCCCCGCCATGGCTGACAGGCAGGGCCACGAGAATCTGGTCGCGGTGCCAGTCGGTGTCGGTCGGCGCGGGGATCATCCGCACCTCGGCCGCGGCCGGCGACACGGGGTCGGGCCTCTCCTGTTCGTCGCGCGCTGCCGCCGCTTCGCGCGCGGTTTTCAGCAGCCCAGCAACCTGCATGTCGGCGGGCACCGCCGCGCGGGCGTCGGCCATCAGGGCCCGCGCCTCGCGTTCGGCATTAATCCGTGCCCGGGCGGCAGCGTCTGCCTCGGCCGCTGCCCGTTCGGCTGCTGCGATCCCGGCATCTTCGGTTGCCGAAAGCGATCCGATTGCAGCCACCAGCATGGCTTTTTCCGGCGGAAGTGCAGACGCCACCTGCACAGGCGCCGGCCCGCGCGGCTGGGTGAGGAGCAGCCGCTGTTCGTGGCCACTCGTGCGCAGGATGCGCGGGCCGGCAGGCACGGCTTCGGCTGCTGCCATCCGGGCCGGCGCGGTGGGCTGCGCTTGCGCGGCATCGCCCTCGATCCTGGCAAGAACCCTGAGGCTTGCTGCCTGCACGTCCGGATCGCCGGCCGCGGCTGCCAGCCGCAGGAAGCGCTCGGCCCCCTGCCGGTCGCCCTGCAGATACAGCGAAAGGCCGTAATTGTTGAGCAGCATGGCCGATGTCGGGTCGATGCCCAGCGCGGCTTCGTAATGCACACGGGCGTCTTCGAACCGGCCAAGCCTGTCGTAGCACACTGCAATGCCGTTAAGGCCGTCGACCGAATCCGGGTCCTGCGCCAAGGCCTGCCGGAAGGCCTGCAGCGCCTGGGGAAGGTTGTTCAAGGCCAGCATGGCCCGGCCGTGGGCGCGTGCGGCCTCGGCGGTTGCCCCCGCGATCGGGTCTGGCCCGGTCATCCGGAGCTTGCCTGGCTGCTCGGTCCTTGCGTCGACAGCCCCGTGGCTCGCCAACGCAGCGCCGATTGCAAGCGGCGCAAGCCCGAGCGCGCGGGGGCGGCTCATTCGTCTGCCATTCCGCTTGCCGAAATCTGGATCGCAGCCGGCAGCCCAAGCACGCCGACAATCGTTGGCAGCAGGAACACGACGAGAGGAACCGACAGCAGCACCGGAAGCCGGTGGGCCTTTTCCTCGGCCCGCATCCGCCGCCCTTCGCGCATTTCACCGGCATAGATCTTGAGCGCCTGGCCGATCGAGGCACCGAGCTTGTCCGACTGGACCACAAGGGTCGCAAAGGACTGGATTTCAGTCACGCCGCTTTTTTTGGCCATATTCCGCAAGGCATCGGCCCGCGGGCGGCCGGCGCGCAGTTCCAGCGACGCGCCGGCGAACAGCCGGGCCAGACGCGGGTGCAGGTTCACGATTTCCTGGCCAACGCGGGCAAAGCAGGCGTCGATGCCAAGCCCGGCTTCCACGCAAACCAGCATCAGGTCCAGCGCATCCGGGAACCCGTTCAGGATTTCGGTGCGGTTCCTGTCGGCCTTGCCGCTGATCACGAAGTTCGGAAGATAGAGCCCGGCCAGGCCCGAACCGGCAATGACCATATAGAATTTGCTGCTGGACAGGGTTGTGCCCGTGATCTGGATGAACAGGTAGGCCGCAACCGGCATCAGCAGCGCCAGCACCGTCCGGGCAAGCACGAAGGCGCGGACAGCATAATCCTGATGGTAGCCCGCCAGTGCCAGCCGCTCCGTCAGGATCTGGGCCTTGTCGTCCTCCAGCGACAGGCCGCGGCTTTCCACCTCGGCCACAAGCCGCGCCCAGATCGAGCTGCTGTCATCGGCGCGCAGCGTCTGGTTCTTGGCTGCCACGCGGCTTGAAAAGGCGGCAGACGGCATGTTCGACACGCGGCGCGCAAGATCGACCTTGCGCCCGAACATCGGGGCAACGGCAAGCACGCCAAGCACGACGGCTGCAAAGATGAGCCCGAGGACGGCATAGGTGAGGAGGTCCGCGCGCATGGGATCAGACCTTCAGATCGATGAGCTTGCGGATCACGGTCATGCCGATCGAATACCAGACCACGATTGCGATCATGCCCGGCAGGAACATGGGATCACCCATCACATCGGTATAGAATTTGGGGTTGGTCGCAAAGATGAAGGTGAACGTGCCGACCGGCAGGATGGACAGCACGATTGCGGTCATCTTTCCTTCCGATGCAAGCGCCCGGACCTTCAGGACCATCGAGTTCCGTTCGCGGATGACGTTTGCAAGTCCTTCGAGGATGTCGGCCAGATTGCCGCCGGTTTCGGCCTGGATCGCAACGCAGACGGCAAACATCCGCAGGTCGGTCGTCTGGATGCGGTCGGCCATGCTGTCGAGCGCGGCGCGCAGATCGGCACCATAGCTGATTTCGGCAATCGCAATCGCAAATTCCGATCCGATCGGATCGGGCATTTCCTCGACGAGCAGGTCAAGCGCGCCCGTGACCGGGTGCCCGGCGCGCAGGCCCCGCACGAAAATGTCGAGCGCAACCGGAAACTGCTCCTCGATCTTCTTGATCCGCTGGGAGGCCTTGCGGTCGAGGAAACCCAGCGGAACGATCACGCCCAGTCCCACTGCAAACACCAGAACCACAAGCCAGGCGCTTGCCGACCCGAGCATGTTGGCAAAGCCAAGCACGATCGGCGCCGAAATTGCGATCGCCAGCGTCACCATCCCCATGATCGCCACGAACCGCTCAGGCGTTATTCGCACGCCGGCCTGCTTCAGCTTGCTTTCCAGCCGACCAAGCGACTGGCCGACGAAGCTTTCGTTGCGTTCGATCCCGCCAATCCTCAAGGAGGCTTCAACCTGGGCGTGCATGCTGCCCGAGCGCAGCTGCTCAAGCCGGCGGCCGACCCGGGTTCGCGGCGCATGCACATCCTTGTAATAGTACCAGGCGCCTTCCACCAGAAGCACCACGCTCAGGAAAAGCGCTCCCAGAAACAGGATGTTGGCGACGCTCATCGTCAGGCAGCCGAATCCATGCGGCGGTAAGGATCGAACAGGTGCGGTGGCAGGTGGATGCCGCGTGCGCCCAGATATTCCATGAACTTGGGCCGGATTCCGGTCGGCTTCAGCTCGGCGATCACATTGCCCTGCGCGTCGATGCCCTGGCGGTCGAAGCGGAATATCTCCTGCAGCAGAACGGTTTCGCCTTCCATGCCGGTTACTTCGGCAAGCGAGGTGAGCCGGCGTTTGCCGTCTGACAGACGCTCCAGCTGGATCACCACCTGAATGGCCGATGCGATCTGCGAACGCGCGGCCTTGGGGCTGATTTCCAGGCCCGACATGCCGATCATCTGTTCCAGCCGTGAAAGCGCGTCGCGCGGGGTGTTGGCGTGAATCGTCGTCATCGAACCGTCGTGGCCGGTGTTCATCGCCTGCAGCATGTCGAACGCCTCGCCGCCCCGACACTCCCCGAGCACGATCCGGTCAGGACGCATCCGCAAGCTGTTCTTCACCAGATCGCGCTGGTTGATTTCGCCGCGTCCTTCCATGTTCGCGGGGCGCGTTTCCAGCCGGATCACGTGGCGCTGCTGCAGCTGGAGCTCGGCGGAATCCTCGATGGTGACGATCCGCTCATGCTCGCCGATCGAGGCGGACATTGCGTTCAGCATGGTCGTCTTGCCCGAACCGGTTCCACCGGAAATCAGGACATTGCGGCGGCCCTTCACAACGGCGCGCAGCGTTTCGGCGCAGGCCTCGGGCATTGCGCCGATCGACACCAGCTTTTCCATGTTGATGGGCGTCTTGGCAAACTTCCGGATGGTCAGGATCGGGCCGTCCACTGCAAGCGGCGGAATGATCGCGTTCACCCGGCTGCCGTCCGGCAGACGGGCGTCGACCATCGGCGAGCTTTCGTCGATCCGCCGGCCCATGCCCGACACGATTTTCTGGATGATGCGCAGCAGGTGCCGGTTGTCGGCAAAGCGCGCCTTCGTCTCCTCGATTCGGCCGGCCCGCTCGATGAACACGATGAAGGCGGTGTTCACCATGATTTCGGTGATGCTCGCGTCCTTCAGCAAGGGCTCCAGCGGTCCCAGGCCCAACAGCTCGTCGAGGATGTCCTCCACCAGTTGCTTGCGCTCTGCAAGGTTCAGCGCGTGGTTGATTTCCTTCAGCATTTCGGCAACGATGTCGCCAATGTCGCGGCCCACCTGCTCGCGCGTCATGCTTTCCAGCGCAGCCAGGTTGATGCGGTCCAGAAGCTTCTGGTGAAGCTCGACCTTGAGGTCGGTTTTTATGTCGCCGCGCGGCTGTTCGGCGGCTGGCGCCGCACGTGGTGCAGCCGGCGCTGCGGCGGCAGGCGCTGACTTGGCGCCCAGCCTGGCGATTGCAGGGGCGGCTGCCGAAGGCCGGCTTGCCGCAGGCGCGCCGGGGCTGGATCTGGCGTGCGGCGCAGCACCTTTCTTGCCGGGCCAGATCATTGCGGGCTCGCCAGTGCCGACAGCGTTTCGCCCAGGCGGTCGGCCAGCAGCTGCAGGTCCTTCACGATCTTCGATTTGCCGCGCACATCCTTCAGCGTTCGGCCCTCGTCATTGGCCGCGCTCATCGCGGTATAGTCGTTGGCGATCAGATGGTCGATCTTGCGGCCAAGAACCGCTTCTGTCTCGCGCAAGTCCACCTTGGGGCGGAACAGTCCGTGCGGCACCCGGTTGGCCACGATCTGCAGCTTGCCGATCAGGCCGTTGGCATCCAGCACCTCCAGCTGGCGCCGGGCCTGGTAGATCCCGGGGACCGACAGGTTGGTAACCAGCAGGATGGCGTCTGCGCGTTGCAGCACCCGCATCGTCCATTCGGTCCAAACGGTCGGCAGGTCCACCAGAACGACGTCATAGCCCTGGATCGCGGTGCGGGTGGCCTGGTCCACGAAGTCCGGCGTGATCGCATCGATCGGCATCATCTCGACCGGCGCGCCGACCACTTCCAGCCCGGAGGAATGCCGCATTGCAACCGACTGCATCAGTTCGCTGTCCAGCCGTTCGGCGTCTTCCACCAGATGGCCCAGCGTCAGCGATGGCTTCAGATCCAGGAACAGCGCCGCATTTCCGAACTGGACGTCCATGTCGACAATGCCGACCCGGGTGCTGGCGGCCAGCAGCACGCCCAGCTGGGTTGCAATCGACGTTGTGCCCACCCCGCCGATCGCCCCGACAAAGGCAACCATCCGCCCCTGGCGGCGGAGCTGGGCAGCCGGCCTTGCAGCCGGGCGACCAGGTTTGCGCGCGGGTTCGACAGCCTGCTTCAGTTCTTCGGCGGTGAACGGAACGGGAAGGGCGTCCAGCGCTCCGGCCTTCAGCAGGGCGCGCGTGTTGGCCACTGTCAGCCCGTCGACGGCTGCAATCACGCCCACATCGCCGGCCGCCAGATGGACCAACCTGTCGAACGCATCCATGTCGGCCGGGCTCGACGGGTCCACCTCTATCACCAGGGCGTCGGCTTCGCCCAGAAGCGGGCTGTTTTCGGCAAGCACGGTGATATCGGCAAGCTGCTCGTGCAGGGCGATTCCGGCTTGCGCCAGTCGCTCGGGATCCGGCGCCAGCCCCAGCTTGCGCGGTATCAGGATCACCTTGAGCGGACCTGCCATGCCCCCACGCTCCTCGTTGCGACGCCAGGGCAAGGGCCCGGCTGCCTCGCTCGCTTTCGTGTTGGGCACATCGAGCCCGACCTGCCCGTAGCCCATGCTCAGTTCCCCCCGACAGCTGCAGCGCCGCCCTGGGCGCCAACCTGCGTCCGTCCGTCCTGAGACACCAGCGGCCGGACCTTGTCGGTCATGTAGCGGCGGACTGCGGCCGAACTGCGCTGCCCAACCCCCCCTTCCATCAGCTTGCCCTGATAGCGGGGGTCCATGTTGACAGCCTGGACTTCGATGTTCTGCTGCACCGTGCAGCCGAACTGCTTGTCAGCCCCCGCCACAGCCGGGGACGACAAGGCACCCGCCAGCAGCAGGCCGAAAGCCAGTGCGGGGATCGTGGTGATGTTGGGCGTCGGCATGTTCACCTCACAATATGTCCCTGTTCCCCGTCGATCCCACCCGGGGCAGGCGCAGCCGATGTGCGCGCCGGCCGTGGTGCCATGGGTTTGATGGATTCTGCCCTGCCCATCAGGAACAGATCGGTCATGCTGGGGCTTTCAACGCGGTCGGTTGGAAGCGCGATCTGGTCCGGCCGAACCGGGCGCACGATCCGCGGGGTCACGGTAATCACAAGTTCCGTTTCCTGCTTCTGGAAACCGGCCGATCGGAACAGTGCCCCGATGATCGGCAGCTTGCCAACCAGCGGCACCGCACGGACGGTGTCGGCGGAATCCGACTGGATCAGCCCGGCCATTGCAAAGGACTGGCCATCGCGCAGTTCAAGCGATGTCACGGCGCGGCGAACCTTCAGCCCGGGAATCGTCGTGCCTTCCAGCACGATCGAAAGTTCCCGGTCGAGCGAGCTGACTTCGGGTGCCACCCGCAGGTTTACCAATCCGTCGCCCAGAACAGTCGGCGTGAAGGCAAGCGCAACCCCGAACTGCTTGAATTCGATCTGCACCCGGCCCTGAATGTCAACCCCGACCGGGATCGGGATTTCGCCACCGGCAAGGAAGTTCGCCGTTTCGCCCGACAGGGCCACCAGGTTCGGATTGGCAAGCGTGCGGACCAGGCCCTGCCGCTCCAGCGCTTCGAACTCGATGTTCAAGGTCGATCCGAACAGGTTGCTGAGGAACCCGAGGAAGGCGCCTTCCTGCCCCGTCCCCGGCGAAATGGCCGTGCCGTTGGTCCAGCTGACCCGGTTGATCCCCAATTGCTTGACCGTGCCGCGCGACATTTCGGAAATGCGCACCTCCAGCAGCACCTGCTGCGGAGAGCCGACGGACATCATGTTGACCACTTTTTGCGGCGCATAGGTTTCGGCCAGTGCCACGATCCGTTCGGCGGTCATCGGGCTCGACACCTGGCCTTCCAGCAGGATCGAATCATTCGCATGGCCGATCCGCACCGCTTCGCCGGGGAAGCTGTCGTCGATCTGCCGCTTCAGCGCCAGCGTGTCGGGGCCGACCACCAGGTCCACCACCGCGATCAGCCCGCCGCCGCGATCATACAGGGCGAGGTTGGTGGAGCCGGTTGCCCGCCCCAGCACATAGACGCTGTTCGACGACAGCGGCATCACGTCGGCGATTTCCGGGTTGCCGACCATTGCCTTCGAAAAGGCGCGGTCCAGCTTCAGCACCTGGGATTTGTTGACCGGCACAGCCATCACCGCGCCCGATTTCGCATCCGGCTGGGCAAAGGCCTGTGTCCGGGCGGCCTGTGCCCGGGCGGCCTGTGCCCGGGCGGCCTGTGCCCGGGCGGCCTGTGCCCGGGCAGTGCCGTTGGGTGTGGGCAGGGCAATGGCAGCCGCCAGTGTCACGGCCAGCAGGGGAAGGGCAATCGAAGCCCTTCCAAGCGCCGCCGCCATCCGGCGTTCAGGCTTGATCCGGGCGCGATTCATCCCTGTCCCCCTCACCGGTGTTTCGCACGCCGACCAGGTCATCTGGGCACCTGATAGACCGAGGTTTCGGTGCCGCGCACAACGCGCACTTCGGCCCCCCCCCTTTATCGGCGGCGGCATCGCAGGGCCGGCGGCGCGCGGCAGGCCGGCTGCACCCGAACTGTCGCCGGAGGGTGTTTTTGCAGGCGCGCGCATCCCGAAGCTCTCGACAGCGGTAACTGTCTGCAACGGCACGCGGCTTTCATCGCCGGTTGCCCTTAGCGCCAGGTGCATTTCGCCCACGCTTTGCGCCAGCGCGATCTTCTGCGCTTCGGCCGGCGTCACCTCGATGGTGGCCGACTTCACGATTTCCGGCTGGGCCATCGACGTGTCCGACGACTGGCCGACCGCGAGCACCCGGGCACCCTGCACAACCAGGCCGGCATAGGCGACATCGTCGTCGAACTTGCGGGTCAGGAACACGTCGACCCTGTCGCCCGGTGCCAGGAAGCCGCCCGCGCCCGATGTTTCCAAAACCGGCAGCGAAACGGCCCGCATGTCGGGGCCCAGCAGGGTGGAAGAGGCAAGCCGGCCGGCCCCGCCGGTGATTGCGGTGGCAATGATAACCTCGCCTTCCTTGATGTCGCGAAGGGCCGAGCGTTCGCCATCGCCGACAACATCCTGCGCATTTGCAAAGGCGTTGTCGGGAAGTGTTCCGGGCCAGGGTTGCGGCCGCAGATCCCGGGCTGAAAGCCGGTCGCCGAATTTCAGCGGCCTGGCCGCGACGATCACATAGCTTTGGGGCACATCGGCCTGGGCGGATTTTTCCGCGCCCTGGTTCAGGACCATGCGGGCCGCCATCACGGCCAGCAGCCCCGCGCCGAGCAGCAGAAAGATGGACGATCGACGCATGGTTCCCCGATACCCTGCAAATGGCGCTTGCCAGCCTGTGCCCCGGCCCCGTGCCCCAGTCTTGTGCCCCGGTCTTGTGCGCCGGCTTCAGATCGCCCTTTTATCCGGCATGGTTAACGGCAATGCCGGCCAAAGCCACCCGCGCCGGCCGGACGCCAGCCTGCCGCCATGAAAGCCTGTTGAACGCTCGTTGAAGTCCGGGCCTTTGCACCAGATGGCGCAAAGGCCCGGAACGCTTCAGACTTATCCAGCAGAACCACCACCAGTCCCAGTCGCAGGCGCAGGGCCAGCGATCGCGGCCCCAGCGTTATTCAAGCCGGTGCGGATGTTAGTGGCCAGCCCGTTGAAGGCAGTGATGAGGCCAATGGCGACCAGGGCCAGCAAGAGCGCATATTCCGCGGCCGATGCGCCGGACTTGCGACCAACCGGACAGCGTTATTGCGATCCGATCCTGAGACCTCCCTGGCCATCCAGCGCATCCACTTCGGGGTGCCACCTTTTGTCCCGGTCTGTGTCTCTGCGCACTTTATTAACTGTGTCCATTTCGGGGTGCAAGTGAAAAAAACGCCGGAAACCATTTGTCACAATACGCTTTTTGCATTCATTCACATTGTGGCAACCATGCCACAGCCCCGATTCCCTAACCGAAACCGCCATTCCGGACCATGCTTCGCTGGATGCTGTGGCCCAAGGCCGCCCCAACACGCTGCATCTGGCGCCTGAAAAGCAACGATTCATCGCACCGCTGCGCCCGGCTCGATCCCGCCCCGGGTGCATCGCCCCCGATGCGATGCGCAGAACAGGCAACGAAAAGGCATCCCCGGCTTCAGTAACGATTGGCCCTTCGGCAACCGTGCCCCGCCCCGGGCAAAAGAAAGGGGTGGCGCCGGCCAGTCCCCGGCGCATGACGGCTCGATTCAACTTGCCCGAATACACATCGCAACGCAGGTTTCCGTGCGCCCCCGGGCTGTTGCGAGCCCACCCTTCGGGAAGGGGAGCGGCCGCTGATCCGGGCCGGTCAGCCCACCAGGCGGGCGAACCCGTCGCCCAGGCGGCCCTGCCGCGGGCAACGCATCAGAAGCCGGATGTCGTTATAGTCGCGGTCCGATCCGCCCAGATGCGGCGGACGGTCTTCCCAGCCGAAATACATGAACCTGCCGGGCTCGCACGGCTGGCTCGCGAAGGTCGGCGTCCGGCCGCTGCCGGTGCGAATCAGGCTTCCCCGCGAGCCGGGCGTGCACAGCGCCTGCGTATCGCACCGAACCGTCTCCAGGATCGCCACACCGACGAGGCCGGTAAAGATCTCGTTGCCCCGATCGATCCGGGTGTCGGTGAAGTGATTGAACGTGGTGATGCTGGCCGGAGCCGGCCGCCGGCCGTTTTCCCACTCGTGCTTGGCGTTGCGCAGGTTGCGCAGGCGGAAGCTCAGGCTTTCCCCGTCCCGGCATTGCGGCCACACCAGCGGGCTGGCGGGCACCCGGGTGATCACGCGCCCGCTTTCCGCGATGACGTTCCGGCCGGGGCGATAGTTGTTGGAAACCAGCGTCATGCTGCTGCGCGCGTTGGTGGAAGCATTGAAGCAATAGGCATAGAGTTCGTTGAAATCATGCGCCTCGTTGTCAAGGTTGGTGCTGACCGGCGGCTCATACTGGATGTGCAGCTGGCGTGCAGCCGTTGCGCTCGCCTGAAGGTCGGGCGCCTGGCCGAACATGTGCGCAAGGATGGTCGGCACGCGGTTTCCACGCGCCTCCGAACGAACCACCGTCACGCGGACGGCATTGGTGTCGGGCGTGGTGCCGGGTGTGAAGCGCCGTGCCGCAGGGTCCCAGATGCCGACGACGATATCGTATCCATCCGGCGAAGGCCGCGTTGGGGTCAGATGCCT
>BBPD01000202.1_pt2 | contig 78049 bp, 77 predicted proteins | sample 1344911 | NCBI WGS metagenome assembly BBPD01 (sample SAMD00019088, study PRJDB2971) | groundwater metagenome | biome: freshwater biome; feature: mineral spring; material: ground water | place: USA: CA, Sonoma | collected 2011-09 | depth surface m
CCGGTCGGCGGAACCCGCCTTTACCTGCCTTCGGCAGGCGGCCAGGCCAGTTGCGCACTCGATACCTGCGCCTACACCACTCCGCTAACGGACCGGCCGGCCGGGCTCGGCATCTCGCTGAACGCAAGCCAGACCGACGCGCTGGATTTCAACGCAGCCTGGGCTGCCACGCGCACCCCGGCGCGCATCGAGGAAATCACTGCTGCATCACGTGCAGACGGCAGGCGCATCCAGGGCTGGATCGCCTTCCCGCCCGATTTCTCGCCCGGGAAGCGCTATCCCGTGATCCTCGACATCCACGGCGGCCCCAACACCGACTATGGCCCCTTTTTCTCGGTGACGCACAGTCTATATGCCGCAGCCGGCTACATCGTGCTGTTCGCCAACCCGCGCGGCTCGATCGGCTATGGCAGCGCGTTTGCCAACGCGATCACCAACGCCTACCCGGGGCAGGACCATGACGATCTGATGACCATGGTCGATGCACTCGCCGCCCGCCCCTTTGTCGAAAACCGCAACCTGTTCATCGGCGGGGGCTCGGGCGGCGGGGTGCTCACGCTTTGGGCAATCGGCAAGGAGCCCGACAAGTTCCGCGGCGCGGTCGCCCTGAGGCCGGTTGTCGACTGGACCGACCAGGCGACAACGTCGGACAGCACGGCCTTCTTTGCAAAGCACTGGATGGGCGCGATGCCCTGGGACAAGCCGGACCTCTATTTCAGCCGCTCGCCCTTCAGCCTGACGGGCCTAATCAAGACGCCCACCCTGCTGATCACCGGCGAAAACGACTATCGAACACCGATCAGCCAGACCGAGCAGATGTTCGGCGCCCTGAAGCTGCGCGGCGTCGACACGATGATGATCCGGCTGCCGGGCGCCGGCCACGGCATGGGCCGGCCTTCCCAGTGGCTGCAATCGATTCTGGCGCCGATCGACTGGTTCAACCAGCGAAAGGTAAAGTAGGATCGGCGCCGATACCGCATCCCGTTGATGGCAACCCATGGCATCGGCAGAACGCCGCCAGCCCGACCGCGCCTTTACCCCAAGGGAGTCTCGCGTTCGGCGCTGCCCAAGGCAAGCGAGGTTAGTTGCTGGCGACCAGTTCGACCTTCGGCGCAGCCGCCGCGCCGCGGGGGCTGAAGCGCCCGTCCACCTGGCTGCCCTGCTCGATCGTCAGCGTCTCGTAGGTGACGTCGCCCGAGATGCGCGCGCTGGCCTGGATCACCAGATCGCGGGCCGAGATCGAACCTTCGACGGTTCCGGCAAGCCGGGCGATCTCGGCCGTGACTGCGCCGCGGATCACGCTGTCGCGGCCCTGCACCAGGCTGGCGCATTGAATGTCGCCCTCCACCCGCCCATCGAGGTGCAGATCGAGGCTGGCGGCAATATTGCCGGTGACGATCACATCGGCGGCGAGCACAGAATATGTGGACTGCGGCCCCTGGCCGCTGCCCCTAGCTGGCGACGCCATCGGGTGTGTTCCCGGGGTCCCGCCGTGGGGCGGTGTCTGCCTTGATTTCGAGAACATGGGCATTGGCCTCCAGGAAACGGCGCGGGTTCACGGGGGCTCCCCCCACCCTCACCTCGAAATGCAGGTGCGTGCCCGTCGAGCGGCCGGTCGAGCCCATCCGCCCGATCTGCTCGCCCGAGCGGACCCGATCGCCGACCCGCGCGGTGAAGCCAGACATGTGCGCATAACGCGTCTCGATGCCATGGCCATGGTCGATCTCGATCACATTGCCATAGCCGTTCCTGACTCCGGCAAAGCTGACCCGGCCTTCGGCGGCAGCGCGGATCGGGCTGCCGTGGGCGCCCGTGAAATCGAGGCCGGCGTGGAGCGCGCGCTGGCCGTTGAACGGATCGAAGCGGTAGCCGAAGCCGCTCGACAGCTCCATCCGCTCGGCCGGCAGACCGGTTGGAACTGCATCCAGCAGGCTTTCCAGCTGTGTCATGCGATCGAGCTTGCGCGCAAGCGACCGGATGGCGGGATCGGCCGTTTCCGCGCTGCCTGCGCGCCCTCGTCGGCCGATCCAGGGAATGAAGGGCCCGCCGCGGGCGGGGGCGAGCCGCGGGCGGATCCCGACCGTGGTCAGAACCTGTTCGACCCGGGCGGAGCGCTGTTCCACAAGCCCGCCAAGCTGGCCGATGATCGCCTCCTGCCGCAACGCGGCAGCCTGCAGCCTTGCAACCTGATCGACGGATACTGCCGACTGGGGCACCACGGCAGCGGGCGGCGCCGGCGGCGCGCCGCGCTGCACTTCGGGCTCCAAATCGCCGAAATGGGCACCCACCAGCGCTTCGAGCTGGTCTTGCCGGGCGTCGATCGTGCGCGCGATTTCCTCCACCGTGCGCTTTTCGGCGGCAACCCGGGCTTCGGCGGCCGCGATCGCGGCCACGCGTTTGGCGACATCGCGGTTTTGCCAGCTGGTCCAGGCCTGCCAGCCCAAAAGCCCGGCCGTGCCAAGCGCCCAGGCTCCGACAACGCCGAGGGCAAGTGTCGCGGCACGGCGCTGCGCGCGCGCGGACAGGTGCAGGAACCGGACGTTTCCGCCGGTGCGAACATAAATCTCGTGATCGCGAAACAGGCTGTTCCACCTGGTTGCGGTGAATGCGCCGGAACGGCTGTCCCGGCTGTCGGCTGTTGGCACTGAGGTGCGACCCCCGTCCGGTTGCGGCAGACGCCCGCTGAAGGCTGCCTGCCCGGCTGCGCGAATTTTCTAACGCCGGGCGCGTAACAGGCCGGACCCGTCAATCCGATTCAGCGAAAGCCCGGGCGTGACGACCCGAAACAGATTCACGACGGAACGTGCATACACCATGCAACCTTCGTCAGCGGTGCCGGGATCCGGGCCACCGGCCCCGAGTCTCGCGCCCCGGCTCAGCCTTTCAGCCGGTCGCCATACTTCTGCATGAACTTGCGCAGCTTGGGGCTGACGACCGCGGTGCAATAGGGGTTCTGGTTGCCCACACGGTCGAAATACGTCTGATGCTCCTGCTCGGCCGTGTACCAGGTTGCCGCGGGCTCCAGTGTCGTCACGATCGGCGCCGGCCAGTCGGCCTGTGCGCGCGCAATGGCAGCCTTGGCGTCTGCCTCCTGCGCCGGGGACAGCGGAAAGATTGCGGAGCGATATTGCGGCCCCACGTCGTTGCCCTGCCGGTTCAGCTGGGTCGGGTCGTGTGTCGCAAGGAAGATATCGAGCAGCTCGGCATAGGCGATGGCGCCCGGATCGAAGACGATCCGAACGGCCTCGGCATGGCCGGTGTCCCCGCCGCAGACCTGCCTGTAGCTCGGGTTCGCCACATGGCCGCCGGTGTAACCGCTCTCGACGCTGTCGACCCCGCGCAGCCGGTCGAAGATCGCTTCGGTGCACCAGAAGCAGCCCCCCGCAAACACTGCAACCTCTCTGCCTGCCGGCTCTGTCATGCTGATCGTTTCCTTCTGGCGGTGCGCTTTGTGCCCCTTAGGTGGGAGCGAACGCCACGGCGGGCAATGGTGCTCGGGGGTCGCGGCGCGGACGTAAGGCCACGGCGGGCAGAGAGAACCCCGCCGGCGGTCGCGCGGATAGGGTCGGGGGTGCCGATGCCGTCGCTGACGCAGTGCGCAGCGGTCACGATCGACCGGGCATTGACCATGCTGCCCGAACAGATGAACGCGCCGGCCGTCGTCTGGGTGATCAGGGCAACCGTGCCGCGCTTGTCGGCGCTGGGGAAATGGATCGGATTGCCGCAACCGATGGTGTTGCTCGGCAGCAGCACGCCCGACGTCGGCGTCTGGCCGATGATCGCGCGACGCGCCTGTCAGGCCAGCCCGCTGGACGAGCCGGTGACGATTTCAGTGCGGGCGTCGGCTTTCGGCTATTCGGCAGCCAGCCGGTCGTCGACCGACGGCTGCCAGGTGAGGATCGGCTGGCGGGCCGCACGTGTTTCGTCCAGCCGGCTGCGCGGCGCGAAGTGCGGCGCGGTTGCAAAGCGCGCAGTCTCGCCGCTTCGGGCGGCTTGGGCCAATGTCCGCATCGCCCCGATGAACTGGTCCAGCCGCCGCCGGCTTTCGGTCTCGGTCGGCTCGATCAGCATCGCGCCATGCACCACCAGCGGGAAGTACATGGTCATCGGGTGGAAGCCCTCGTCGATCAGTGCCTTGGCGACATCGAGCGTGGTGAGGCCGGTGTCCTTCAGGAAGCCGTCGTCGAACAGCGCCTCGTGCATGCACGGTCCCGAATTCGCGAAGGGTGCCGTCATCACATCCTCCAGGCTGCGAAGGATGTAGTTCGCGTTCAGGACCGCATCCTCGGCGACCTGCCTCAGCCCGTCGGCGCCGTGGCTCATGATATAGGACAGCGCCCGCACGAACATCCCCATCTGCCCGTGGAAGGCGGCCAGCCGCCCGAAGCTCTGGCCATGGTCCTCGGCCGATGCGGCTTCTTCCTCGACCAGATGGTATCTGCCGCCTTCCTCGACCACGAAGGGCAGCGGCGCGAACGGCGCAAGCGCCGCAGAGAAAACCACCGGCCCCGAGCCCGGCCCGCCGCCGCCGTGCGGGGTGCTGAACGTCTTGTGCAGGTTGATGTGCATCGCATCGACGCCCAGGTCGCCGGGGCGCACCCGGCCGACGATGGCGTTGAAGTTGGCCCCGTCGCAATAGACATAGGCGCCGGCGGCATGAACCGCGTCCGAGATTCGCTTCAGGTCGGGCTCGAACAGGCCGCAGGTGTTGGGGTTGGTGATCATCACCGCGGCGACGTCCGGACCAAGCCGCGCGATCAGTGCGCCGGTGTCCACCCGGCCGCGCGGATCGGCCGGAATATCCTCCACGGCATAGCCGCAGAAGGCGGCGGTTGCCGGGTTCGTGCCGTGCGCGGATTCGGGCACAAGCACCACCTTGCGGGCGTCGCCCCGCGCCTCGTGCGCGGCGCGGATTGCAAGCATCCCGCACAGTTCGCCGTGGGCGCCGGCCTTGGGCGTCATGGCGACGGCCGGCATGTTGGTGAGCTTCATCAGCCAGTCGGCGAGCTTGTGGATCAGCTCGAGTGCGCCCTGCACCGTATCCTGCGGCTGCAGCGGGTGCACGTCGGCAAAGCCGGGCAGGCGCGCCATCTTTTCGTTGAGGCGGGGGTTGTGCTTCATCGTGCAGCTGCCCAGCGGAAACAGCCCCAGGTCGATCCCGTAGTTCTGCCGTGACAGGCGGGTGAAGTGGCGCACCGTCTCGCCTTCCGACAGACCCGGCAGGCCGATCGGGGCGCGGCGCTCGAGCCCCGACAGCCGCGAACGGTGGGCCGGCACCGGCTCGATATCGACGCCCGTGACATGCGGCGAGCCGCTTTCGAAGATCAGCGGCTCCTCCAGCATCAGCGCGCGGTTGCCGGTGAAGGTTGGGGCGAGATGGCTCGGCACGTCTCCGGGAAGAGAGGACGGACGGCCCTGGTTCATCATGCTCATTGGGACACCACTTCGCTAAGGGCGCGCACAAGCGCGTCGATGTCTGTCGGGGAAACGGTTTCGGTGACGGCGACCAGCAGCACATTGTCGAGGCCCGCGCCCGGCCACAGCCGCGCGGCTGCAGCACCGCCCAGCACGCCCACCTCGGTCATGTCGCGCACGGCCTGGCGTGCCGGAACGGGCAGCAGCACCGCGAACTCGTTGAAGAAGCGCTCGGTCAGCAGCTTCACGCCTGGAATGGCAGCCAGCCGGTCCGCCACCTCGCAGGCACGCGCATGATTCAGCTCTGCGAGGTGCCGCAGCCCCTTTTCGCCCAGCAAGGTCATGTGGATGGTGAAGGCGAGGCTCATCAGCCCCGAATTGGTGCAGATGTTGCTCGTCGCCTTCTCGCGCCGGATATGCTGCTCGCGCGTGCTCAGGGTCAGCACGAAGCCGCGCCGCCCGTCGGCGTCCACCGTCTCGCCGCAGAGCCGCCCGGGCATCTGCCGGACGTGCCTGGAATTGCAGGCGAAGAGGCCCAGGTGCGGCCCGCCGAACTGGAGCCCGACGCCCAGCGACTGGCCCTCGCCGACGACGATGTCGGCGCCCATCTCGCCGGGTGACTTCAGCAGCCCCAGCGACACGACCTCGGTCACGACAACGATCAGCAGTGCGCCCTTGGCGTGAACGGCTGCGGCAAGTTCGGTCAGGTCTGCGGCATGGCCGAAACTGTCCGGATTCTGCACCACGACTGCCGAGGTGTCGCTGTCGATCCGGGCGACCAGGTCGTCGAAGTCGGCGCATGCCGGCACGCGTTCGAGGATCGGCACCCCCGTAACCAGCTTGTCGCCGGTGAAACGGCACAGCGTTTGCGCTGCCTTCACATAATGCGGGTGCACGCCGGCCGAGACCAGCGCCGTCCCCCGCCGGGTGATCCGGCGCGCCATAAAGATCGCCTCGGTGAGCGCGGTCGAGCCGTCGTACATCGATGCGTTCGCCACATCCATGCCGGTCAGCCGGGCGACCTGGGTCTGGAACTCGAACAGATACTGCAAGGTGCCCTGCGCGATTTCGGGCTGGTAGGGGGTGTAGCTGGTCAGGAACTCCCCGCGCTGGATCAGGTGATCGACGCTGGCCGGCACATGATGGCGGTAGGCGCCGGCACCGATGAAGAAGGGGTTCTCGGCCGCGGACATGTTGCGCCTCGCCATCCGGGTCAGTTCGCGCTCCACCAGCATTTCGGGCTGGTGCCAGGCAAGGCCGGGGATCGGGCCGGACAGCCGCGCTTCGGCAGGCACGTCCACGAACAGGTCGTCGATCGAGGCCGCGCCGATCGTCTGCAGCATGGCCTGCCGGTCTTCCGGGGTCAGGGGGAGGTAGCGCACCTTGATCTCCTCAATGGGGTTTTCGGGCCTGCCAGCGCAGGCGAACATAGTCGGCGGTCCACCGGCCCTCGGGGTCGCGAAGGGCAGGCGCAAGCAGCGTCTCCACCTCGTCCACCACGCGGGCGCGCGCCTGTTGGGGAACGCCGGCCTTGTCCAGGAAGCCGGCGTTGGCGGCATAATCCTGCGGGTTCCAGCCCATCGGCCGTTACAGGCTGGCGACGAACGCCTTGTAGGCGCCCTCGTCCATCAGACTGTCGAGTTCTGCGAGGTTCGACAGCGTCAGCCGGAAGAACCAGCCGCCGGCTTCGGGCGCGGTGTTCACAAGGGCGGGCGTGTCGGCGAGCGCTGAATTGGCTTCGGTCACGGTGCCCGACACCGGCGCATAGACCTCGCTCGCGGCCTTCACGCTCTCGACGACGGCAGCTTCCTTGCCCGCCTCGACCGTACGGCCCGGCTCGGGAAGCTCCACGAACACGACATCGCCCAGCTGGCCCTGCGCATATTCGGTGATGCCGACCGTCGCGGCGCTGCCGTCGACATCGATCCATTCATGGTCCCTGGTGAAATAGCGCATGTTCAACCCCTTCAGCGAACGTAGTTTTTCTGGTGGAACGGCATGGGCACGACAGTGGCGGCGAGCCGCTTGCCGCGAACCTCGATCTCGAGCGCGGTGCCGTCTGCCGCATGGGTCGAGGCCACATAGCCCATCGCGACCGGCCCGCCGACCGACGGGGCAAAACCGCCCGAGGTGACAATGCCGACCTGCTGGGAACCTGCAAGGATGGGCGCACCCTCGCGCGCTGGGAGCCGGCCTTCGGGCCTCAGGCCCACGCGCTTGCGCGCCGGGCCGTGGAGCAGTGCAGCAAGGATGCGAGTGGCGCCCGGAAAACCGCCCTCCATCTTGCGGCGCTTGGAAATGGCGAAGGCAAGGCCTGCCTCCACAGGCTCGATCTCCGGCGTAAGGTCGTGGCCGTAGAGCGGCAGGCCGGCCTCCAGCCGCAGCGAATCCCGCGCGCCGAGCCCGATCGGCTTCACCGCCGGATCGGCCAGCAGGGCTTCGGCAAGCCGTTCGGCATCGGCGGCGGAAACCGAAATCTCGTAGCCGTCCTCGCCGGTATAGCCCGACCGGCTGAGGCCGAGCCGAATGCCGTTCCACTGATAGGGCCCGCCGGTCATGAACTTCATTGCGCCGACTGCCGGGATCTCGGGAAACGCGGGCAAAACGCCCAGCCTCTCGAGCACGGAAACCGCTTCGGGCCCCTGCAGCGCCAGCAGGGCATGGTCTGTCATGTGCGTCAGCCTGAGCCCGGCCGGCATAAGGCCTGCCATATATGCGATGTCGTCATGCTTGGTCGCGCCGTTCACGACCAGATACAGGGCATTGCCGCTGTTGGTGACCATCAGGTCGTCGAGCACACCGCCATCTGGCGCCAGCAGCAGCGAATAGCGCATCCTGCCAGCCGGCAGCGCGCTGAAATCCCCGGGTGCGACCGTCTCCAGCCAGTCGGCGGCGCCCTCGCCTTCCAGCAGCAGCTGGCCCATGTGGCTGACATCGAACAGACCGGCCTGTTCACGGGTCCACAGATGTTCGGCCATCACGCCTGCGGAATACTGCACCGGCATGGCATAGCCTGCAAACGGCACCATCCGGCCGCCGAGCCGCCGGTGCAGGGCATCGAGCGGCAGCAGATTCAAGTCGGACGGATCGACGTCGGCCATGCACAGTCCCTCGTGAGGCGGCGAAGCCCTGATCGGCTCCATCGCCGGCCCCCGCCTGTCACGAGACCTGAGAGCTTTCGCGGAGCCCTTGTGCCCGCGCCGCTTACCCCTTCGGTGGCACCCGGTTCACCGGATGCACTTTCCAGACTGCCGTGTTCTGCAACGCGCCGCTGCGGTCCGTTGGCCTGAGAGATTCCGGGGGCGGTTGCTCCTTCGGCGGCGCCAGACTTTCGATCCGGTGCACTCTCCCGCAGCGCCGCCGGGCTTTCGCCCGCCAGCCTCTGCGCTCTGGCCGCTCAGCCCGATTCGGTCAACCGGATGCGGCTACTTGTTCTCGTCGGCCGTCTTCGAGAGTTCCTTGCCGGCCGACTGCATGTCCTTGCCGACCCCTTCGGTGGTGTTGCACGCCGCCAACAACACCAGCGGCAGCACAAGGATCGCGGCGAGATGTTTCGTCTGCATTCGGGTTCTCCCTTGGAATGGTCGATAGAACAACGCCGGGCAGCCCCGGGTGTTCCGCCTGCGCAACCCTGTTTCTCATACCCCCGCTGCATCCTGTGCTACCGGCCGACACAGGGCAGCCGAAACTGCCGTGTCGAAAAGGACGCAACCGATGCAGTCGCTCACACTCATTCCCCTGGCTGTCGCAACCGCCCTTCTCGTCACGCCTGCCCCAGACGCGTCCGTGGTCGTCGGATCACAGAGCGAAACCTCGACCTTTCTGAGCGGCTTCACCACTGTCGGCACGCGCCACCGGGAATTCGAACCGACGGTCGGCAGCAGCGGCGACCAGGAGCAGTTCCCGGGCCGCAACGACCTCGGCAACGACCCGATTGCCCAGCCCGCGATCCCCGAGCCCGCCACCCGGGTGATGATGATCGCCGGTTTCGCGTTCGTCGGCCCAGTGCTTCGCGGTTAGCCGATGGTCAGCGGGATGCGGTATCAGTCCACCGCGCGCTCGATTGCGGTTCCGACCGACTTCACGTCCTTGCCGATGCCTCGCGTGGTGTTGCAGCCCGCCAGAAGCAGGGCCGCAAGCAGCAGCAGGATCGCTGCCCGCATACCCGTCGTCATGCCTGTCTCCTCTCCATCACCGTTCGCCGCCGTCCATGGTGACAATCGCCTTTCCGACAAGTGAACCGGATTGCATGGCGCGGAACCCGTCGGGCGCCCGGCCGAATGGCAGCTCCAGCCCGACGACCGGCGTGATGCGGCCGGCCGCGGCAATGCGGTCGATCTCGGCAAGGGCCCGGCGGCCAAGCGCCGGATCCCGGCGCCCCGCCTCGCCGGCGCGCACGCCGAGTATCTCGATCTCTTTCAGAAGCGCGAGGTTGGTGGGCACGGCCACGGGCGCCCCGCCCACGAAGCCGATGACCAGATAGCGCCCGCCGCGACGCAGTGTTCGCAGCGCCGGCAGCACGGCAGCGCCGCCGACGGGATCGAACACCAGGTCGCACGCGCCCTTCAGCCCCGCAAGATCGGGCGCGGCGCGATCCACCTGAAGGCAGCGGTCTGCACCTGCGCGCGCTGCCGCCACCAGCTTTTCAGGTGCCGACGCAGCCGCAGTGACCACGGCGCCCAGCGCCTTCGCCAAGGCGACGGCAGCCAAGCCCATGCCGCCGCCGGCCCCCAGCACAAGGCAATGCTCGCCGGCTTCGATCCGCCCCCGGGCCACCAGTGCCATCCAGGCGGTCAGCGCACCGGTCGTGAAGCCGGCCGCCTGCGCATCCGTCAGTGCCTCAGGCACCTCGCGGAGCGCCGAAAGCGGCAGCGTCACCTGTTCGGCCAGCAGGCCCGTCCGCCCGGCGAGGAGCAGCCGATGGCCAAGCAGATCAGCCAAAACACCTTCGCCGGCCGCGATCACCCGGCCGACCCCTTCCATGCCCGGCACGAAGGGAAGCTGCGGGCGATACTGGTAGCCGCCGCTCAGCATCAGGAGATCGGGATAGTTGAGCCCGACCGCCGAAACCGCGACCCTGACTTCCTGAGGGCCGGGCGCTGCGGGCTCGGGAAGATCATCAAGCGACAGCGTCTCGATACCCCCCAGCCGCTCCACCCTCCAGGCCCGCATCGTACGGCTCCCCATGCTCTCCGCGCTCTCCGTGCTCTCCGATTGTGCGGGTTGCGGCACCCGGCGGCCCGGTGTCAATGCGGGAGCGTGCGGACGCCAAGCGGCGGGAGGCCGCACGGCTGGGAGGTCTGTGCCCATGTTTTCATTCGGTCAGGTGCTCACGGCGCTAGGAGGCAGGCTGGGCGCAATCCTTCGAAACAGTTTCGTCCGGCAACGGCGCGCCGATCGAGGCGCTGCACAGCCCGGACGACATGCTGTTCATCTATACAGGCGGAACAACGGGCATGCCGAAGGGCGTGATGTGGGACCAGGGTGTCGTCTGGACGGTGCTGGGGGCCGGTGCGCCGCTGCCGGGAATGCCTGCGCCCGGCACGATCGACGCGCATGTCGAGGCCGTGCTGGCGGGCGGCACGCGGCGGCGGCTGCTGGCGCTTCCGCCGCTGATGCACGGAACCGGGTTCCTGATGGGCATCTACGCACTGGCGCTGGGCGGCACGGTGGTCACGGCAGCGTCGCGGGGGTTTGACCCTGAGGAGGCGCTTTGCCTGTCGGAACGGCACAATCCCGATGTGACCGTGATCGTTGGCGATGCCTTCACCCGGCCGCTGTAGCGCGCAATCGAGGCCGGCAGGGGGACACTCGGCCGGACCGGCATGATGCTCTCGTCGGGGACCATGTGGTCGCCCGAGGTCAAGGCAGCGCTGCTGAAGCATTGCCCGACCATGGTCTGCTTGGATGCCTATGGCTCGTCGGAAGGGCTGGGCTATGGCGCGTCGGTGAACACGGCTGCCAATGCGGACGCGCCGACCCGCTTCCTGCACGATCCCGACACCATCCTGGTGGATGTGAACGAGACGACGGGCGCCATTGAGGTGATCAGCGAGCCGGGTGTGCCGGGGCGGGTTGCGCGCACGGGGCTACTGCCGCGCGGCTATTGGAAGGACCCGCAGAAGAGCGCGCGCACCTTCGTCGAGCTGGACGGCCGGCGCTACACCATGCCGGGCGATTTCGGGGTGCTGGATGCCGACGGCGCGATCCTGCTGCTTGGCAGGGGCAGCCAGTGCATCAATTCGGGCGGCGAGAAGATCTTCCCCGAGGAGGTGGAGGAGGCGCTGAAAACCCACCCGGCAATCGAGGACGCGCTGGTGTTCGGCGTCAGGCACGAAAAATGGGGCCAGGCGGTGACTGCGGTGGTAGAGGCCCGCGCCCCCGTCGGCGAGGCCGAACTGATCGCCCATGTGAAGGCAGCTCTTGCGGCCTACAAGGTGCCAAAGCATGTGCTGGTGGTGGAAAAGTGCCCGCGCGGGCCGAACGGCAAGGCCGATTACGAGACCGCGCGCAGGCTGGCCGAAGGGGCCGGCGCGACTGCCTAGCCGGGTGTCTTTTCGCGCGGAAGCTCCATCCCGAACACGGAGCCCTTCCCTTCCGTCGAGCTGACCGTCACCTTGCCGCGGTGGCGTTCGACCACGGCCTTCACGAAGGCAAGGCCGAGCCCTGCGCCGGGCGCGGCGGCAGCAGCAGGCGCCCCTTCGGGCGGTGCAAGACGGCGGAAGGGCTCGAACAGCTTGCCCAGATCCTCGGGCGCAATGCCGCGGCCTTCGTCGGCGATCTCCGCGATGACGAGGCCGCCGCCAAGGCGAACACGGGCCTCCACCTTCGTCCGCTCGTCGCTGTACTTGATCGCATTGCCCAGCAGGTTGGTGAGCGCGCGGGTGAGGAGGGCGCGGTCGCCGGTCACGAAAGCTTCCTCGTCGGGCACGTCGGAGACGATGCGGATCCGCTTGGCATCGGCAAGCGGCCAAAGATCGTCCACCGCATCCAGCACGGCTTCGGACAGGTTGAACCCTTCCACCACGAAACGCCCGCTTTCGGCCCGCGCGAGGTGCACGAAATCGTCGGCCAGGCTGAGTGTCTGGTGCGCATAGCGTTCGAGCCGTCGGGCAAGTTCGCGCGGCACCTTCTGGCCCTCGGCCTCGATCACCGCAAGGATGGAGGCCTGGGGCGCCCGCATGTCGTGGGTGAGGAGCCGCAGCGCATCCTCGCGCTGGCGTTCGGAGGCGCGCAGCTGGGTGATGTCGGCAAAGCGGCTGATCCAGCCCAGCGGGCGGCGTTCGGAATCGGTAAAGAAGGCAACCCTTATCTCGAGGCTGGTGCCATCTGCAAGCCGGGTTTCATAGCCGCCATCGGGCGGAAGCGCCTGTGCCTGCATGGCTTCCAGCAGCTCGACCGCGCGCGGATCGGGCAGGCGCGGATCGAAATCGAGCGCGCGGAACAGATCGACGAGCGGCCTTCCGATCAGCGCGCCGGCAAGGCGGCCTGCGAACAGGGCGTCGGCCGCATCGTTGGCAATCAGCACCTGGCCATCGAGATCGGACACGACAGCCGCGTCGGGCAGGCTGTCGAGCGACTGGGCGACGAAGCGCCGGAGATCGCGGACGTCGCGGATTGCCTCGTGCATCAAGACGATCTGCTTCTCGACCGGATCGCCGGCAGGCTCGCGGCGCTGGCGGGGCAGCACGTCGGGTTCGGATCGCAGTTCGCGCAGTTCGGCAACCATGTAGCGGCTGGCAAGATCGAGCCGGCGCCAGCCCCAGAGCGGGTAGATAAGGCCGATTGCGATGAGCGCCAGCGCGGGCGGCAGCCAGATGCGGAAGAACGCGAGCGCGATCGTGGTGACAAGGAAAACGCCGAAGGCCAGCACGACGCCGAACCAGAGGTTGATGCGGGGCCCGAGGAACAGCAGGCTCAACATGAGGCCCCACACCGGGAGCAGCGAGAAGAGCAGCCACACGGGGCCGGGCACGGGGCGGATCATGCGCCCGTTCAGCAAGGTGTCGGTGTAGTTGGCGTGAAGCTCGACGCCGGCCATGGTCTCGAGCGTGCCGGACATGGGCGTGGAGAAGCGATCGCCCATTCCGGCTGCCGTTGCCCCCACCAGCACAACCCGACCCCGGATCATCTCGGCGGGAACGCGGCCTTCCAGCACATCGCTGAAGCTGAGCTGCGGGTAGGTGCCCGACGGGCCTGCGAAGGGGATGAGGTTGCGCGAACGGGCATAGATGGGGGCATCTGCCCGGGGCGCGCGGGCAGCGAGCGCTGCCATGTCGCCCTGCACGAGCGCGGTCAGCGATTCCGACATGTGACGGTCCCTGCGGCCATTCTCGTCGGACAGGATGTCGATACCGCGCACCACGCCGTCGCGGTCGGGACGGGTGCTGACATGGCCGGTGGCGCGCGCGGCCCGGGCAAGCGGCGCGACCGGTTGCACCCGCAGCGCCGGGGCGCCATCGGGGCCCGGCACCTCGATGTAGGAGGCAAGCACGACCCGGCCGCTCCTCGCAAGCGCCCGGGCGAGCGCATCGTCGGCCGCCGGGGTCGAGGGCTCGGGGAACAGCACATCGTAGCCGATGGCCTCGGCCCCGGCCTGGTCCAGGCGGTCGATCAGGCGGGCGTGGACTTCGCGGTTCCAGGGCCAGCGGCCGATTTCCGCCTGGCTCTGGTTGTCGATCGCGACGATCAGGACCCGCTGGCTTGCCGACGGCGGGTTGAGGCGCAGCACGAGATCGTAGAACAGATTGTCGGCGCGGACCGGCGGCGACAACAGGCTGAGCGCGATGATGGCGAGCGTGGCGATCGCGAGGACAGCCCACCATTCGATGAGCATCCGCCGGCTCTGGAAGCTGAAATCGCCGGGTTCGCGCGCGCGCACGCCGACCGCCCGGTCGGACGAGGTGGCCGAGGCTGCGGGCACAGCACCCGCCACAGCGCCGGCAGGGGGCGCCGGAACGGGGCGGTCCAGCATGTTCATCCGACTGCGCTAGGGCCGTTGCGGGTGATGCTCAAGCCCGGGCGCGCGACGGCAGCGCCGGGCGCTCAAGCCCGGCCGGCGCCGGCGCGGCGCCGGCGGAGCGCGAAGCCTGCAAGGCCGAAGCCAGCGATCAGCATCACCCAGGTTGAAGGCTCGGGGATGGCGCCGATCTGCACCGGGTTCGGCGTGGGAAGGCCGGGCGGAGGCGGGAAGCTTTCGAACTCGACCGGCGGCGCGGGGGAGCCGGGCGGAGGAGAGTTGGGCGGGGGGGAGCCGGGCGGAGGAGAGTTGGGCGGGGGGGAGCCGGGTGGGGGGACGGGATCGACGGTGATCACGCTGGGGCCGGAGGTGCCGTAGACGTTGCCGCTATCGGGGCTGCCGGGGCCACTTCCGCCGCCGCCTGCGCCGCCGCCGCCGCCACCGCCGCCGCCGAAGCCACCGCCGAAGCCACCGCCACCACCACCGCCTGCGCCGCCACCGAAGCCGCCTGGTCCGCCTGCGTTGCCATTGTTCGAGCCACCGGGCAGGAACGGGTCAGAGGTGACGGGCGAGGGGCCGCTGTCGACAGGCAGCAGCGGATCGCCGCCACTGCCACCACCATTGGCGCCGGATCCGCCGCCGAAGCCGCCGGAACCGGCGGCGGCCAGCAGCAGCTCGCCGTTGCCGCCGGCGCCATTGTCGAACCAGTTGAAATCGGTCGGCGCATCGGTGCCGAGTTCCGCGATCTCGTCGCGCCGTTCGGCGACGCGCTGCTCGGCCGCCGCCTGCTGGTTCCCAATCCAGCTGCGCTCGAACGTAACCGGCCGCGCGGCCTGGCCGCTGAGGCCGAGCGAATCCAGCGCAAAGGCGCGGACCTGATACTTGCCGTCGGGCACGCCCTCGAACGTTGCGATGGTGCCGTCGATGTCGACGCTGCCGACCCGGTCGACGAAGCCGGCGTCCGTCGCGATCTCGACCCGGTAGCGCGTGGCGCCGGGCACAGACCGGAGGCGGAAGGTCACCTTCTCGGCATCCTGCACCCGCTCGGGCGTCTCGACTTCGGGGGCGGGCAGCAGGGCGATCGGCCTTGTCGCTCCGCTGCGCGTGGTGAGATTGCCAAAGCCAGCGCGGACCAGCACATCCTCGATGCCGCCCTTGCGCTGCACGGCGACCATGCCTTCGGTAACGGCGGTCAGTGCCTTCATTTCGGCCGGCGTGTAGGTGACGACAAATTGCGTTCCGCGCACGGCCGCGACTGCAACCGGCGTGGTGATGAGGAAGCGCGAGGCCGGGTTCGACATCGGCGTCACGCGCGCTTCGGACCGGCCCTGCTCCAGCGTGAAGCGACGGTCGATCGAATCGGACATCGGAACCTGGCGCAGGCGGGCAAGGCGGATGCGGCTGGCCGACGGAAGCGACACCTGGCTGTTGTCCGGCAGTCTCAGGGTCGCAAAGCCGTTGTGGCCGGTTTCGAGGATGTCGCCCTCGGCAAGCTCCATGCCCTTCACAACCGGCAGTCCGGCGGTCTTGCGCACGATGCGCACAGCACCCCGGAAGGCGGCGAGTTCGGCGCGGATCGGATTGGTTTTCAGCCAGGAAGAGCGCACGCGCAGCGCGGTGCCGGGGGCAAGCACGTCCGGGTCCTTCACCTTGTTCAGGGCCATCGCGCGGCGCCAGTCTTCAGGGTTGGCGAACCAGCGCTGGCCAAGGCCCTTCAGCGTGTCGCCGGGCTTCGTGCGGTAGATGATGATCTCGTCGGTCGCCTCAAGCTCCGCACGCTGCCGCTGCTCCAGGCGCGCGCCATTGGGCATCGCCGGCGCTGTGGCCGCAAGCAGCAGCAGAAGGGACGGGACGGCCCGGCGCATCGGGGTTACGCCGCGTCCTCGATCGGATCGGCGACCTGGACGGCGTTGGTCGGCTCGAGCCGGTAGCCATAGGAATAGACCGGGAGCACCCGGTAACCGTTCTCCGCCCGGAGGTTGAGCTTGGAACGGATTCGCGAGACATGGGCATCGAGCGTCCGGGTCTCGGCCTCGGGGCTCTGGCCCCAGATGCTTTCCAGAAGATAGCTGCGCGACAGCGGGCGCGACATGTTCTCGAAGAGCATCAGCGCCAGCGCCAGTTCCTTGGCGGTCAGCTTCACCGGCTCGCCGTGCACGGTCACTGTCTCGGTTGGGACATCGAAGCTGTAGGCACCCCAGCTTGCGCTGGTGCGCTGCGGCTTGTTCAGATGGGCACGGCGAAGCGCGGCGTCCACCCGGGCCATGAAGACAGCTGTGTGGAGCGGCTTCACGATGTAGTCGTCAGCGCCGGCCGCGAGGCCCATGACCACATCCTCGTCGTCGGCGCGGCTGGTGATCATCAGGATCGGCAGGTTGGCGTGCTGACCCTGGCGGACGGTTTCCAGCACCTCGATGCCGGACATGCCGGGCATGTTCCAGTCGATGATCAGAAGGTCGAACGTGTCCTGGCGCAATCGGTTGATCAGCGAGCGCCCCTGGTGGAACACCTCGCAGTGATGGCCTGCGTCGGCCAGCAGCTTGGCCACCAGCTCCGTCTGGGCCTTGTCGTCATCGAGAACGGCGCAACGCATATATCGTGTCCTGACCCTTTTACGTTCGGTCCGGCGCTTGTTTCAGGGGACGCCGGTTTCATAACCACACGGTTTCTACCATGAGATTGACATTTTAACTGTAAACTTCTGAATCCCAATGTGCAACAGCTTGCAGCGTGCGTGCAACAAAAGCCGACAAAATGTGCTTTTCACGCAACTTTTTCATCTGCGTGGTGTTGGAATCGGGGGCAGCCCGGCAGGGATGACGCGCCTTTCGCCTGCCAATGCGGCAGCAACATGACCCGTCGGCCGGAGGCGCCGGCGCGCGAGGGGCTTCCAACCGGGGCAAAAAAGTGCTGCCCGGGCCCGGTTCGGGCCGTATTGCCGTTTGACGGCGCGAAAAAGCAATGAAAAGAGGGAGCTCACAAAGGTCGTGCGTGGGGATGCCCGGCCGGCCATTGCAGCAAGCCCCGGGACTGTAGCAAATCCGGGGTCGGATGACGTATCGGCCGGCCGCCCGCTCGGGCTCTTGCCGGCAAGAATGTTCAAGGGAGAGGGACCAGATGGCCGACAAGAAACCGAACGCACTCCAGACTCCGCTGACCCCGTCGGCAGAGCTCGCCGCCATCGTCGGCAGCGCGAAGCTCGCCCGCGGCGAAGTGGTCAAGAAGGTGTGGGACCATATCAAGGCCAACAACCTGCAGGACCCGAAGGACAAGCGCCGGATCAATGCCGACGCGAAGCTGAAGCCGATCTTCGGGGTCGACAGCGTGACCATGTTCGAAATGAACAAGCACCTCGCCAAGCACCTGAGCTGATCGAGGACCGCCCGGTCGGCAGGCCGGGCAATGATCGGGCACTCCACAGAGCCTAGAGACGGGCGGGGCCAGAGACGGGCGGGGCCAGAGACGGGCGGGGCCAGAGACGGGCGGGGCCGGAAGGCGCCGCTAGATTTCGTTGGGCGCATGCTTCGTGCAAACCGTGTCCCGTTTCGGCACAGCACCGGCTTATGCGCAACAAGGTTGGTTGCGTTGCGTAGCCGGGCGGGCAACCACGCCTGCCCGGTCAGCCTTCGCTGTTTCTAGGCCTGCGCGGCCCTGCGGACTGCCGACGGCGTCAACCGAGTCATTCGGGCGCCGAGCCCGAACAGGGCCGGCGCAGCCGAAAGCAGCGTTGCTGCACGGTCCCGCCAGCGCCCGTTCTCGCTTGCCCGCTGCAGCCAGGTCGCCCGGCCGACCGCACCCCCGACGTCGCGTGCGAGACACTGGTAATAGGCGCCCTGCCCTGCGCCGGTGAGGAGCGCCGTCGTGGCAAGCCGTGCGCTGTGCAGCGCCAGGCTCATGCCGTCGCCCGTAAAGCTGGGGATCACGGCCGCCTGGTCGCCCAGCCGCCAGCCGGCTTCGGGGCCACGATGCCGGTGCAGATAGCCATAGGGCACTCCCGAGATGGCAAGCGGCCGGTCGAGGAGCGGAACCGCACCTGAAAGCCGCGCGCCAATGTGCGGCACTTCGGCAGACAAGTTCGCGATCAGGGCCGCGAAATCACCACCGAGCCGCTTCCAGCGGTCTGGCGCAACGAGGAAGCAGAGGTTGGCGGCATCGCGTTCCACCATCTGCAGCCCGGCGTAGCCACCCTCGAAAAGAATGAGCTCGACATGGCCGGACAGCTCCGCGCGCTGCGCCGGCGTCAGGCGGAAATAGGCCTTGAAGCCGAGCTGGTGGTTCAGCGTTCCGGCGCCGTCGCGCCCGATGCCGCGCAGGTTGTGCTTGCCCGTGGCGAGGAACAGCGTCTCGGGCCGCACGCTCGCATGGGGGGCGACAACGGTGCCGTCGGCAAGCACTTCCCGCACGCTGACCCCGCGCTCGATCGTGGCGCCGGCTGCCTGTGCAGCCTCCAGCAGGGCCGCATCGAGCACCCGGCGCGTGACCGAGCGCGCAGTGAAGCCCAGCCGACCGACTGCGCTGCGCGACTGCGTGACGAGGCGAACCCGCTGGATTGCGACCGCGCCCAGCGCATCGAGGTCGATGCCGAGCTCGGCGAGCCAGCGCTGCGCCTCCCAGCTGAGGAACTCGCCGCAGATCTTGTGTGCGGGCGTGCGCTCGCGGTCCCAGAGAGCGACCCGTTGGCCGGCGCGGGCCAGCCAGATGGCGGCTGCCGGCCCCGCAAGCCCGCCACCCACAACAAGCGTCCCGGCCATCGGCTTCACGGTCATGCCGGGGCAGCCGTATCCTTCAGCCGGCCGACACACAGGCGAAACAGGGGATGCCAGGCGATCTGTGCGTCGGGGATGCCGGCTTGTGCCAGCATTGCCCGCCAGTCGCCGGGCACGAAGGCCCTCCGCACCGACAGCGCACCGTCGTGGCGCACGCAGGGGTGCCAGCGCGCCACGGCGGCCAGCGCGGAGAAGCCGGCCCAGGCGAACCAGTGGCGGTGGAGATCGTTCACGAACCAGCCGTGGCTTGCCGTCTGGTTCTGCCAGCGCAGCAGCCGCACGATATCGGGCGTGGACAGGTGATGGGTGAAAAGGGCGCTGATGATGGCGTGCGGGGGTTCGGCCGGGGCCCAGTCGAACAGATCGCCCTCGTGCCATGTGATGTTCATATCGCTTGCTGTTTTCGCTTGGGCCAAAGCCCGGCACCGGGGGTTCATGTCAACCCCTGTCAGCCTTGGCGTGAAGCCGCGGTCTGTGGCCCACCGGTGCACCCGCCGCAGCATCCCGCCCTGGCCATAGCCAAGATCGGCCACGCGCAGTTCGCGCCCCGGCGGCCAGCCTTCGGTAAGGCGGGACAGGAAGGCGAGCGTCGGCGGTGCTGCCCGTGTGAGTGTATTCACCGTTTCCAGATCATCCAGGACGGCTGCGAAATCGGCCAACGGATAGTCACGCACATCCATCCATTCGGGCTCGTCGGCGCGAACAGAGAAATCCGGCCAGGCCATCCTTGCGCCGGTCACAGCGTCCGGCCCGAATGCAGCCGCATCCAAAGCTTGCGACCCGAATGTCGCATCCAAAGCTTGCGACCCGAATGCAGCCGCATTCAAAGCTTGCGAAAGGTGAAGGTCTCGCAGGCAAGGCCCGGCCCGAAGGCCATTGCAAGGCCGGGGCCCGGCGTTGCGCCCGCAAGCACCCGTTGCAGCACGAACATCAGGGTCGCGCTGCTCATGTTGCCAAAGTCCTTCAGCACGCCGCGCGACCAGTCGAGCCTGCCCCTTGCCAGCTCGAGGCCTGTCTCGACGGCGTCGAGGATGGCCTTTCCACCGGCATGGACCGCGAAGATGCCATAGTGCTCGGGCTGGCGACCACGCAGCACGCCGTCAAGCGCGTTGCGGGCGCGCTCGTCGGCCATCGCCTTCTGGATGCGCTGGGGCACATGGCCGGACAGGTGCATGTCGAAGCCAGTGTCGCCGATATCCCAGGTGATCATCCCGTCGGATTCGGGGAGCGCAAAGCTCAGGAACTCGTCCAGCGCAACACCTTCGGCCTCCGCAGTCACCAGGGCTGCTGCACAGCCGTCGCCGAACAGCAGCATGGCCAAAAGCTTCTCGACGTCGGTGGTGTCCTGGAAGTGCAGGGTGCACAGTTCGATCGTGACGACCAGCACCCGGGCGTCGGGCCGAGAGCGGACGAAGTGGTGGGCAAGGCGCAGCGAATTCACCGCGGCATAGCAACCCATGTAGCCCACGACCGTGCGCTCCACTCCGGGATCGAGGCCGAGTTGCTGCACGATCACCTGGTCAAGGCCCGGCGCCATGAAGCCGGTGCAGCTGGCGAGAACAAGATGGGTAATCCTGGACAGATCGGTATCGAGACCAAGGATCGCCTCGCCTGCAAGCCGGGGCGCTACTTCGGCATAGCGGGCCATCCGGCGGCTGGTGGGCGGAAACTGGCCCGGCACATAGAAGCCCTCGGTGTCGGCGACGAAGCAGTCGGGGTCCTCGACCGGTTCGAAACTGGAAAAGCGGCGCTCGATCCCGGAGCGGCCGGCGAGTCGCTTGAACAGCATGGCCTCGCGCCGGCCTTCCAGAAGGCCGCCGACAAAGCGACCGAAGGCCTGGTGCACATCGTACCGCGGAACCGCAGTCGAGATGCGGTTCACATGCGCAACGGCGGCTTGATTGGCTTGCATGAGGGACACAGTGGCACAGCCTTTGCGGATGGTCGAGTGAAACGCTTGCCCATTGCTGCGGTTCCATGCCGCTGCCACCCGATCAGGTGTCGGCGAGCGGATGGAGCCTGGTGACGGTCGCGGCCAGCCGCGCGCCGTCGACATGGGTGTAGCGTTCGGTGGTCGAGATATCGGCGTGGCCAAGCAGGGTCTGCAGGGCGCGCAGATCTGCCCCGTTCGCCAGCATGTGGGTGGCAAAGGCGTGGCGGAGCACATGGGGCGAGATGCGGGCCGGCGCGATGCCGGCACGGACACCCATGGCCTTCACCAGCTGATACAGCCGGATGCGCGACAGATGGCCCTTGCCCGAGGGAAACAGCCAGCGGCTGTCGCGGGGCACAAGCGCGAGCTGGGCCTCGACTGCGCGGAGCGCTGCCGGCGACACGGGGATCATCCGCTCCTTTCGGCCCTTGCCCGTCACGATCGCGAAGGGCTGTGGCGGCCGGATGGCGTTGCGCGGCAGCGCGACCAGTTCGGTCGCGCGCAGGCCCGATCCGTAAAGCAGTTCGAGCAGCGCCTTCAGGCGGATCGCCTGCGGTCCGGGCTTTTCGGCAAGATCGGTGTCCAGCGTTGCGAACAGGAGGTCGACCTCCTGGGCAGACAGCGTTTTTGGCAGGGGCCGGCCGGGCTTGACGCCGGCAAGTGTCGCGGCAGGGTTGTCCGCGCGGATCCCCTCGGCAACGAGGAAGCCGAAGAAGCGGCGCAGGGCCGATCGCTTCCTCGCAAGGCTGGCGGGTGCAAGCGACCCCCAGCCGGCGAACAGGCGTTCGAGATCCTGCGGCGTGGCGGCAGCAAGGCGACCGGCGAGATCCCGGGATGCGCCGGCAAGGTCGCGGCCATAAGCCGAAAGCGTGTTCGGTGCAGCGCCCCGCTCGCTTGCCAGCATGTCCTGGAACAGGGCGATGGCGCGCGGGTCGGGAAGGTCTGTCATGGTGGTCACGCGTTGAAGGCCAGCCTGAGGCCGGGCTCGTCCCAGCGCGCCCGGGCGAGCTTGCCCGTGGTCGACAGGCAGACGGCGGCATCGCGCATGTCGGCGCCGCCGAAGGCGATGTTGGTGGTCAGAAGGTCCGGGAACGGATGATGGACCACCTCGCCGGTCGCGGGATCCGCCACGCCGATGCCCGGGCGATCCACCAGCGTTGCCTTCGCGATCCGGCCAGAGGCCAGCATGGCGAGCGAATCGAGCAATGTGCGGCCGGGGAAATCGGCGACGAGCCGCCCGGGGACGGCGGGCAGCGGCGAGGGCGCGACCGCGCCCGAGCCCACGATGTCGAACGCGAGGATGTAGCAGCGGCTGCAGACCGCGGCGTAAATGGTCTTGCCGTCTGGCGAGAGGCCGACACCGTTGAAATCGGGGCCATGGACCGCTTGCTTCAGCGTGCGCCCGTCGGGCGTTGCGTAGTAGAGGCCGCCATGGTCGCTGTGGTGGTTGAAATGCTTGCCCAGGTCGGTGAACCAGAAGCCTCCGTCGGCATCGAACACGAGATCGTTGGGGCCCGAGAGGCGGCGGCCCTCGAAGCTGTCGTAGAGACGCTCGACCTTTCCGGTCGCGATCTCGATGCGCTCGATTCGGCCGGTCGTATAGTCGGCAGCGGCGTTGCCGGGCATCAGCAGCCCGTCCATCTGCCCCCATTCGAAGCCCCCATTGTTGCACACATACAGCGCGCCGTCGGGGCCGATGGCGGCGCCGTTGGGCCCGCCACCCGGCGTTGCGACAGGTTGCGTGCGGCCGTCAGGGCGGATGCGGGCGATCCGGCCGGCGGCGATTTCCACCACGATCACCGAGCCGTCGTCCATCATCACGGGGCCTTCCGGGAAGGCCAGCCCCTCGGCCCAGATGTCGAAATCCATGTCCTCTCCCCGGGTCTGGTCGGCAACATCGTTCCACGTGCCCCCATCCGGCACAAGTCATGGACAAAGTGCGTGACAGCCAGCGCTTCGTTCGCCTAATGTTCTGGCTATGTCGCCCGAGCTGATCCCTGTCGTCGTTGCCGTGCTCTGCCTGCTCGCTGCGCTGCTGGCGGGGTGGGTGATCTGGGGACTGCCGCTCGGGGCCGTGCGCACCGAGCTGTTGGAACGCCGGGAAACGCTCGGGCGGGCGCTTGCCGAGGTCGCGAGCTTCAAGCAGCAGGCCGAAGAGGCAAAGCCCTTCATCGCCCGCGCGGCCGAATTGCAGGCGGCCCTTGCGGCGGGCGAGTCCACAGCCATCGAACGGGACCGCGCCTTTGCACAGGCTGCCGCCGAGCGCGAGCGCGTGCACGCCGAGTCGCTTGCGGAACGCGACCGTGTGCACGCTCTCCAGCTCGCGGAAATGCGGGGCGAATTCCAGCGGCTGGCGGGCGAAGCGCTTGAACGGGCGCAAAAGCAGTTCACCGAACAGGCCTCCGAAACACTGAAACTGCACCGGGCCGAAGCCGCCAGGGGGTTGACCGACAACCGCGAGGCGCTTGCCGGGCTGGTCACCCCGATGCGCGAGACACTTGCCCGCTACGGCGAGGAGCTGAAGGCGCTCGAGACCAAGCGCGAGCAGGCCTATGGCTCGCTCGCCGAGCAGCTGCAGGCGGTCGCGGTGGGCCAGCAGGCCGTGAAGGCCGAGGCGCACAAGATCGTCAGCGCGCTTCGCTCGTCGTCCAAGGCATCGGGCGCCTGGGGCGAGGCGCAACTGCGCAACGTGCTCGACATGGCGGGCCTTCGCGAAGGCATCGACTTCACCTTGCAGGCAAGCACGACCGACGCCGAGGGCAACCGCCGCCGCCCCGACGCCGTGCTCAGGATGCCGGGCGGGCGCGAGCTCGTCGTCGACAGCAAATGCTCGCTTGCCGACTATCTGTCAGCATCCGAGGCCGAGACCGAGGCCGAGCGGCAGTCTGCCCTGAAGCGCCATGCGCTGTCGGTGCGCACCCACGCCAAGGGCCTGAGCGAAAAGGCCTACTGGAAGGAATTTGCCGATTCTGCCGACTTCGTGGTGATGTTCCTGCCGGGCGAGAATTTCCTGTCTGCGGCGCTGGAGCAGGATCTCGACCTGCTGTCCTGGGCGCTTGACCAGCGCATCCTGCTTGCCGGCCCCACCAACCTGCTGGCGATCGCCCGGGTTGTCGCGATGGTCTGGCGGCAGGAGAAGATGGCCGAGGAAGCGCGTGCGATCGGCACCCTGGGGGCCGAGCTCTACGCCAGCCTCGCAACCATGACCGACCATCTGGGCCGGGTTGGCAAGAACATCAGCGATTCCGCCGGTGCCTACAATGATCTCGTCGGCTCGCTGGAGCGCAACGTGCTGCCCAAGGCGCGGAAATTCACCGAGCTTGGCGTCGACAAGGGCAAGAAGGAGGTGGAGACGCCGAAGCTGGTGGACCGGCCGCTTCGCCTTGTGCCCCCCGAACTCGGCCGGATCGAGGGCGATGCCGCTGCGCATTAGGCCGGCTGCCGGGCGGCAGCGGTTGCGCAGCAGGCCGGTGGCGCAAAGGCAGCGGTTGAACGGCTGCCACCGCCTGCTATAGCCCCGGGCCTCGAAAGGCACCGGCAGATGCGAACCGCGACCGTCACCCGCAAGACGTCCGAGACCGACGTTACCGTCACCGTCAACCTCGACGGAACGGGACAGCGCGCCATTCACACCGGCATCGGCTTTTACGATCACATGCTCGAACAGCTGGCCCGCCACGGCCTGTTCGACCTCGAGATCCGGACCGTCGGCGACCTCCACATCGACCCGCACCACACGGTCGAGGACACGGCGATCGCGCTGGGCGAAGCCTTCCGGCAGGCGCTCGGCGAACGCGCCGGCATCACCCGCTACGGCCATGCCTATGTGCCGATGGACGAGACGCTCGCCCGGGTCGCGCTGGACATTTCGGGGCGGCCCTTCCTGATCTGGAAGGTCGGCTTCACACAGAGCCGTCTGGGACAGATGGACACGGAACTGTTCTGGCATGTGTTTCACAGCTTTGCACAGACGGCCGGCGTCACTCTCCATGCCGAGGCGCTGTACGGCACCAACAACCATCACATCGCCGAAGGGCTGTTCAAGGCGCTTGCCCGGGCGCTGAAGCAGGCCGTCGCGATCGACCCGCGGCAGGCAGGATCGGTGCCCTCCACCAAGGGCACGCTGGTCTGACCCCGATGTCGGTGGCCCTTATCGATTACGGCGCAGGCAATCTCCGCTCGGCCGCCAGGGCGCTGGAGGCAGCCGGTGCAGCCAATGTGCGCGTGACCGCAGACCCCGCCGAGGTGCGCGCGGCGGACCGCATCGTGTTGCCCGGCGTCGGGGCGTTCGGGGCCTGCGCCGCCGCGCTCCGCGCTGTTCCGGGGCTGGAGGAGGCGCTGGAGGAAACGGTGCGCCGGCAGGGCCGCCCCTTCCTTGGCATCTGCGTCGGCATGCAGCTGATGGCGAGCGAAGGCCATGAGTTCGGCAGGCATCGGGGCCTTGGCTGGATCCCGGGCATCGTCCGCCGAATGGAGCCGAGCGGGCCCGACGGCGCGCCGCTGAAGGTGCCGCAGATCGGCTGGAACGACGTTCGACCCTCTCGGGCGTCGGCCCTTGTCGAACCTGGCTACGCTTATTTCGTGCACAGCTATGCGCTGGCTGCCGCCAATGATACCGATATAGCCGGCACCGCAAGCTACGGTGCCGAGATTGCCGCGGCAGTTCTGCGCGACAGCATGCTGGGCGTGCAGTTTCACCCGGAAAAGAGCCAGGCCTATGGCCTTGCGCTGCTTGGCCGCTGGCTGGCCTGGCGGCCCTGATGCCCTTCATTGTCTATCCCGCGATCGACCTGAAGGGCGGCGAAGTCGTGCGCCTCGCCGAGGGCGACATGGCCCGCGCCACTGTCTATGCGCAGGATCCGGCAGCCCAGGCCGCCGCCTTTGCCCAGGCTGGTGCCAAATGGCTGCATGTGGTCGATCTCGACGGCGCCTTTGCCGGCGAAGCCCGGAACGCGCACGCTGTCGAAGCCATATTGAAGGCAACACCGGCGCAGGTGCAGGTGGGGGGCGGAATCCGCACGCTTGCCGCGATCGACCGCTGGCTTGGGGTGGGCGTTGCCCGCGTGATCATCGGCACGGCCGCCCTCACCGATCCCGGCCTTGTCCGTGCGGCCGCGCGCGACCATCCGGGGCGGATCGTGGTTGCGGTCGACGCGCGCGACGGGCTGGTCGCGACGCGGGGCTGGGCCGATGTGTCGGATGTGCCGGTGGCCGATCTCGGCCGCCGCTTCGAGGATGCCGGCGTCGCTGCCCTGCTGTTCACCGATGTCGGCCGCGACGGGCTTCTGGCCGGCGTGAACATCGCGGCAACCGCCGATCTCGCCAGGGCGGTGAAGCTGCCCGTCATCGCCTCGGGCGGCCTTGCCGAACTCGCCGAGATCCGCGCGCTCCGCCTGAAGAAGGGCATCTCGGGCGTGATCGCCGGCCGCTCGCTCTATGATGGCCGGATCGAGCTTGGGGCCGCGCTTGCGGCAGCCGCATGAGCGCCACGGTTCGCGTCATCCCCTGCCTCGATGTCGCCGACGGGCGGGTCGTGAAGGGCGTGAACTTCGTCGGCCTGCGCGATGCGGGCGATCCGATCGAGGCAGCTGCCCGCTATGATGCAGAAGGCGCGGACGAGCTGGTGTTCCTGGACATCGCGGCCAGCCACGAGGACCGGGCAATCCTGCTCGACATAGTGACCGAAACTGCGACCCACTGTTTCATGCCGCTGACGGTGGGGGGCGGCGTGCGCAGCCATGCCGACGTGCAGGCGCTGCTGCGCGCCGGGGCCGACAAGGTGTCGGTGAACTCCGCCGCTGTAGCCCGGCCCGAACTGGTCGGCGAACTCGCCCGCAGCTTCGGCGAACAGTGCATCACGGTTGCAATCGATGCCAAGGCCGTCGCGCCCGGTCGATGGGACATCTTCACCCATGGCGGACGCCACGCGACCGGAATCGACGCCGTTGCCTTTGCCCGGCAGATGGCAGAGCTGGGCGCAGGCGAAATCCTGCTCACCTCGATGGACCGCGACGGCACCCGGTCGGGTTATGATCTTGCCCTGCTGAAGGCCGTGTCCGAGGCGGTTCCGGTGCCGGTCGTCGCTTCGGGCGGGGTCGGCGGGCTTGCCGACCTGGTGGCCGGGGTGATCGAGGGCGGCGCGTCGGCCGTGCTTGCCGCCAGCCTGTTCCATTTCGGCGAGGCAAGCATCGCCGACGCCAAGCGCGCGTTGATGCGCGCGGGCGTTGCTGTCCGTCCGCCGACCGGCGAGGAGGTTCGCACTTGAAGGACATCCTCGAACGGCTGGAGGCGGTGATCGCCGCGCGCCGCGCCGACGGCTCGCCCGAGACAAGCTATGTCGCCCGACAGATTGCCAAGGGCCCGCTGAAACTTGCCGAAAAGCTGGGCGAGGAGGCAGTGGAAACGGTGATCGCCGCCGTCGCCCAGAACGACGCAGCGCTTGCCGGGGAGGCAGCCGATCTGCTGTTTCACCTGATGATCCTTCTGAACGCGCGCGGCGTGCCCCTTTCGGCGGTGCTTGCCGAACTGGAGCGGCGGGCAGGGAAATCGGGGCTGGCAGAGAAAGCCGGGAGAGGGACATGAGCGTCGCCAACGGAATTCCCTATGACGAGGGAAACATCTTTGCCCGCATCCTGAGGGGTGAGATTCCGGCGCAGACGGTGTTCGAGAATGCGCACGCGCTTGCCTTCCACGACATCAATCCCCAGGCGCCGGTGCATGTGCTGGTGATCCCGAAGGGCCCCTATGTGTCGATGGCGGATTTCAGCGCGAACGCGCCCAATGCACTGGTCGTGGGTTTCTGGCGCGCGGTCGGCGAAGTCGCGCGGGCGCTGGGGCTGGAAGCGGGCGGGTATCGCATCCTCGCCAACGCCGGCACCGACAGCCACCAGGAGGTGCCGCACCTTCATGTGCACATCTTTGCCGGCCGGCCGCTGGGGCCGATGCTGGTCCGTTGAGCGACGAGACGGGAATTAGCCGCAGGCCGGCTTGACGAGGCGGCAAAGCGCAACCACGGTCGCGGCCAGGCGCGGGGGCCTTGCAACCCCACACGACCATGGGTTCGGGAGACAGGCATGATTTTTTGGCGTGTGAAGCCACTGGATGACATTCTTGCAACCGCCGAGCGCAAGGCGCTCACCCGGACGCTCGGCGCCTTCCAGCTGACCATGCTGGGCATCGGCGCGATCATCGGCACGGGCATCTTCGTGCTGACAGCCGAGGCCGCCACCAAGGCGGGCCCAGCCATGATGGTCAGCTTCGTGATCGCCGCCACCGTCTGTGCGCTTGCCGCGCTCTGCTATGCCGAAATGGCTTCGATGATCCCGGTCTCCGGCTCGGCCTACACCTACAGCTATGGAACCATGGGCGAACTCGTCGCCTGGGTGGTCGGCTGGGCGCTGGTGCTGGAATATGCCATTGCAGCGTCGGCCGTTTCGGTCGGCTGGTCGGGCTACATGGTGGGGCTGACAAAGGAAATCTTCGACGTGACGGTGCCGACCACCTTCACCAACGGCCCGTTCGACAAGACGCCCGGCCTCATCAACCTGCCGGCTCTTCTGGTCGCGCTGGTGGTGACCGTGCTTTTGATTGTGGGCACCAAGGAAAGCGCGCGCTTCAACACGGTGCTGGTGTTCATCAAGGTGACGGCGCTGGTGCTGTTCATTGCGCTCGCGATCCCCGCGCTCGATTCCGCCAATTTCCAGCCCTTTGCGCCCAATGGCTTTTTCGCGAAGAACGTCGTCGATCCCATCACCGGCAACATGGTGACCGTGGGGGTGGCAGCGGCCGCCGCCTCGATCTTCTTTGCCTATGTGGGCTTCGACGCGGTGTCGACCGCGGCAGAGGAGACCATCAACCCCCAGCGCAACATTCCCATCGGCCTGATCGGCAGCCTTGCCATCTGCACCGTCATCTATCTGCTGGTGGCGGCCGGCGCGATCGGCGCCGTGGGGGCAAGCCCCGGCGGCGATCTTGCGGCCTCGAAGGAGGCGCTGGCCTATGTGCTGCGCGAGATCGGCCATGGCTGGGCCGGCGACCTTGTCGCCATTGCAGCCGGGCTGGCGCTGCCGTCGGTGGTGCTGATGATGATGTTCGGGCAGACCCGCATCTTCTTCACCATGAGCCGGGACGGGCTGCTGCCTGCCATGTTCTCGAAGTTGCACCCGAAATACGGAACGCCGCATGTGGTAACCATCTGCACGGGGCTTTTCGTGGCCGTGTTCGCAGCACTGTTCCCGGTGGGCGCGCTGGCGGACATTTCCAATTCGGGCACGCTGTTCGCCTTCGCGCTGGTCGCGATCGGCGTGATGATCCTCAGGCGCACCCAGCCGGACCGGCCGCGCAGCTTCCGCACCCCGCTGGTGTGGCTGGTGGCGCCGCTGGCGACGGCCGGCTGCGTGTTCCTGTTCACCCAGCTGTCGGGCTACACCGAGCTCATGTTCTTCGGCTGGGCGCTGATCGGCCTTGGTGTCTATTGGCTCTACGGCTATCGCAAGAGCCATGTGGGGCATCCGCACCTGATCCCCGCCGAATAGGCGGAACGCCTGCCGGCAGGTGAAATGCGGCGGCATCCTTCCGGGCGCCGCCGTTTTCGTTTCTTGATTGTTCAGCAACGCTCCCCTATGCCCGGCTCCGCAGCGATGGCCTCCGCCCGGGTCCCCGGGCGTGTGAGGAGCCCAGTCGCCGGGGCGCGTGATCGACGCGGGGGACATCAGATCTCCGAACCGACCCCGGGTTTGCCGCTGCACACCCCACTGACATTCCTGCCACGCGGGATGTCTGACCGGCTCAACCGCTGTCCATTTCCGGACATGCGGGCGGGTCAGACCTGAAAGACGAACCTTGACCACTTTTGAATCCCTGGGCCTTGCCCAGCCCCTGCTCGCAGCCCTCGAAGACGAAGGCTATCTCACCCCCACCCCCATCCAGCTGCAGGCGATCCCGCCTGCACTGGAAGGCAAGGATTTGCTCGGCATCGCGCAGACCGGCACCGGCAAGACCGCTGCCTTCGCGCTGCCGATCCTGCACTATCTGATCGGCAACCCGGCCCAGCGCCGCAAGATGGCGCCGCGCGTGCTTGTGCTGGCCCCCACCCGCGAACTTGCAACCCAGATCGCCGACAGCTTCCGCGCCTATGCCCGCTTCATCAAGCTGAACGTGATGACGGTGTTCGGCGGCGTGCCGATCCCCCGCCAGGAAAAGCAGCTGGCAACCGGCGTAGACGTGCTGGTCGCGACACCCGGCCGCCTGCTCGATCTGGTCGACCGGCGCTCGCTGCTGCTCGACCAGGTGGAAGTGCTGGTGCTGGACGAAGCCGACCAGATGCTGGACCTGGGCTTCATCCACAGCCTGAAGCGCATCGCGCAGATCCTGCCGCGCCAGCGGCAGAGCCTGTTCTTTTCCGCAACCATGCCGACCGCGATTGCGGAACTGGCCGGCCGCTACCTCAGCGATCCGGTGAAGGTGGCCGTCGCCCCGGTTGCCTCCACGGCCGAGCGGGTGCGGCAGCATGTGACCTTTGTGAACCAGGCGGAAAAGCAGGCGCTGCTGACCATGACGCTGCGCCAGCCCGAATTTGCCAAATGCCTGGTGTTCACCCGCACCAAGCATGGCGCCGACCGCGTGGTTCGCCACCTGATCGGTGCCGGGATCCGGTCTGCGGCGATCCACGGCAACAAGAGCCAGCCCCAGCGGGAGCGCGCGCTGGAGCAGTTCAAGAAGGGCGAGATCGGGGTGCTGGTTGCAACCGACATCGCAGCGCGCGGGATCGACATCGACGCCGTTTCCCACGTGATCAACTTTGAATTGCCCAATGTGCCGGAACAATATGTCCACCGCATCGGCCGCACCGCGCGGGCCGGGCTCGATGGCATCGCCGTCAGCTTCTGTGCGCCGGATGAAAAGCCGTATCTGAAAGACATCGAGAAGCTGACACGGATGAAGATCGATCCGATGCCGCTTCCCGAAAACTTCCTGAAAGAAGCAGCCCGCCTGCCCAAGCCGCTTCCGGTGGCAGACGACCGGGACCGGTCCGACCATGCCGGTCGCGGTGAAGTCGGCTCGCACAAGCATGCCGGCCGCCGGTTCGGCGGCCGGGGCGAGGACGGCGTTGCCCGCAGCGGCCGCGCAGCCCCGGCCGGCCAGCGCGGCGGCGAAGGCCGCAGCGCTGCAAGCCGGGACGGCGAGAGCCCCTATGTGGGCCATCGCAATGCCCAAGGCGGCAGCGCCGCTGCACGCGGCACCGGGCAGGACCGCCCGGCACATTCGACCGGCAGTGGTCATGGCCACCCGCAAGGCCGCGGGCCCGGCCGTCCCGATGGCGGCCATCCCCGCACCGACGGAGTGTCGGCGCGCCCGCGCAGCCATCGTGGCGGTGGCGGCCGTGGACGCGGGGGCAGCGGCGGTAACGGTGGTGGACGGGGCAGTGGCGGGCCGCGCGCCAACGCACAGGGCTAGGCCGAAGGGCGGGAAACGGCGGGATCGGGTATATGGCAAAATCCATGCGCGATGGCCGCTTGCTTCGCATCCTTTTTGCCTGCCCTGCCCTTTTGTGTGCGGTGCCGTCTGCTGCCGCGGCGGGTTGGCAGATCGAGGCCGCTGACACCACGACCGCCCTTGTCATCGGCAAGCCCGAAACCGCCAACGCCTTTCGCCTGGATTGCGCGGGCGGGCAGATGAGCCTGTCCACCTGGACCAGCCGCCCGCCCCGCAACATCACCGAGGGCGCGTTTTCGACCTGGCTGTCGGTCTTTCAGGGGAAGCGGGAAATCCTGTTGGACGGAACCGGCCGGGTCCTGCCGGCCGGCGGCACACGGATCGACGCGCAGGTCGGCAACCGGCAGTCCTTCCTCCAGCGGATGGGCCGCAACAGCCGGCTGGTCGTTATCACCTTTGCCGGCCGCGCAACCGCCCCTGCCCCCGAAGCAGCCCTGCTGGGCCCGTTCACCGAAGCCTGCCTGGCGCGTTGAGGCCGACCCGGCGGCCTTCAGGGCCGGCTAGAAGCTGAACCGTGCTGCCAGCCGGATGTCGCGGCCGGGCAGCGGCGCAAAATCCTTCAACAGGCTGGCGTGCCGGCGGGCTTCCACATCGAACAGGTTGTTCACGCTTGCGATGATCGAAGTCGGGTTGGCGGCCCCGAACGGCCGCCAGGCGATGGACGCGTTCACGAAGGTGTAGGCCGGTGTCTCCGTCTCGAAGGCAGCGACCCGGTCCTGGCGGGTTGCATGCTCCACCTCCAGGCGTCCACCGACCGCACCGCCGTTGGCTTCCACCCCGCCGATAAAGCGAAGGGGCGGAATGCGGGGTGCATTGCCGCCACCGCCCAGAATGTCCGCCTGCACATAATCGACAAGCGCAGTCAGTTCGACCGCCGTGCGCCCGGTCTCCAGTACTGTCACGGCACCCTCGGCTTCGAAGCCCCAGTAGCGCGCACCAGCCTGCTCATAGACGAACACGGGCAGCTCATCCTCTTCCAGCCCGGTCGGGTTCAGGAAAATGAAGTTGTTGAAACGGTTGAAGAAGCCCGAAAGCTCCAGCCGCCAGCCTTCGCCGCGTCCGCGCATCAGGGCCTCCACCCCGAAGCTGCGTTCCTTTTCCAGGTTCACGTCGCCGATCTCGAAGGTCCGGGTTGCCACGTGGGCGCCATTTGCGAACAGCTCTTCGGCAGCCGGTGCCCGTTCGCTGTAGGCAAGGCTGGCGCCGAACCGGAATGCGTCGCCAAGCGGCACCGAAATCCCAGCCGAACCCGAAAAGGCGTCGAAATTGCGGCGCACCGCCAGCGGCGCTGACTGCACATCGGTGTGTTCATAGCGCGCGCCAAGCTCAAGCGTCAGGGTCTTTAGGTCGAAGCTCTGCACCGTGAACAGGCCGACCTGGTCGGTCAGGTTCAGCGGGACATAGGTTTTCTCGCCGACCGTTTCGAAACGGCGGGACAGGATCTGCACGCCGCTTGCGCCTTTCCAGCCATCGCGTTCGCGCTGCACCAGTTCCACGCGGCCTTCCAGCGCATCGTTGAAAAAGCTGGTCCCGATCTCGCCTGTGTCCTCGATTTCGTCGTGGTGGTAATCCGCCCAGCCAAAGCGGAAGGCCAGCTTTTCGAACGCGCCGGACATCTCCAATTCGGCCCGCGCATCGACCCGGGTCTGGGTCAGGTTCAGGCGGATATCCTCGTGGGCATGGGCGTCGTGATGCTCGTCCTCATGGCCGTCGTCTGCATGCTCTTCGTCATGGCCAAGCTCGAGCGCGTTGGGAATGCCGTAATTGCTTTCCAGCCGCGAAACCGACATCCCCATCATGCCCCGCTCGCCGATCCAGCTCAGGCCGCCGGCCGCGTCCCAGGTCCTGGCGCTGGTATTTTCCACCCGGCCGCGCGCTTGGGCCTTTTCGGCCGCCTCTCCGCCTTCGGCCGCGGCTGCTTGGCGAAGCGGGCCGGCAAAGATGTTGCCGCCAGCGCGGTAATCGCCGGTCTCGAAAAAGCTTGCATCGGCATGGGCAACCAGCCCGGTGCGCCCCAACGGCACATCCACCGCGCCCGCAATCGACCGTTCGTCGGCTGCGCTGCCAAGCGACGCGAAAGCGTCGATGTGGGCGAACTCCTGCGGGATCTCGCGGGCAATCCGCCGATCCGAAACATTCACGACCCCGCCGATCGCCCCCGAGCCATACAGCAGGGCAGCAGGCCCGCGCACCACCTCCACCCGGTCTGCCAGCAGCGGATTGATTGCAACTGCATGGTCAACCGATGTGTTGGAAACATCGAAGCTGCCAATGCCGTCCATCAACACGCGAACCCGCTCCCGATCCAGGCCCCGCAGGATCGGGCGGGATGCGTTGGGGCCAAAGAAGGTGGCGGTCACGCCGGGTTGCTGGGCAAGCGTTTCGCCGATCGTGCCGCGGATGTTGCGGGTCAGCGCCTCGCCCTGCAACACGCCGACTGCGGTCGGCAGGCTGAACCGCTCCCGCTGGAACGGGGCCGTTACGATGATATCGGGCCCGATCGGGCGGTGGATATCCCCGGCCGCAGCCTCGGCATGGGCCGGGCTGGTGGCCAGAGCCGACAGGGCGGTAGCAGAAAGGGCAGTTGCAAGCAGGCTGAGCGCGTGGACAGTCAAGGCTGGGCTCCCGATGATCTGGACTGGAGGTGCGCCTAAATGTTACAACATCACAAGGCAAGCCACTTTCGGGGCGTGGCGCGCGCGCTTTGCGCCGAACCGAGGTTCGTGGCGCTTGGCCGGGCGGGGGGTTCAGCCCCAAACATGCCGGGCCGGGGTCAACCCCCGGCGCGTGCCCTGTAGACCTCTCGCATCTGGTCCAGCGGCACCAGACGCCCGCGACTTTCGATGTGCCAGAAGGTCCATCCGTTGCAGCTGGGCAGGCCCTGCACGGCCGCGCCAAGCTGGTGGATGGAGCCGGCGCGGCCCACCTGGGCCCCGCCTTCCAGCGAAAGCGATCCATCGGCGCGCACCCGCGCCCGGTGCCGGCGCTGACGGTCGGTCAGCATCGCGCCGGGCGACAACAGGCCGGTTTCGACCAGCTGTCCGAAGGCAACCCGTGGCGTTGCCCGGGCCTCGCCGGTGATCTGCCTGTCTGCAGGTGCCAAGGGTTCAATCGCGTCGATCCGCGCCCGGGCAATGCGGGTATAGCGGGCCTCGCGTTCGATCCCGATCCAGTTTCGCCCCAGCCGCTTGGCGACAGCGCCGGTGGTGCCCGACCCGAAGAAGGGATCCAGCACCAGGTCGCCTTCATTCGACGAGGCGAGCAGGATGCGGTGCAACAGCGCCTCGGGCTTTTGCGTGGGGTGCGCCTTCACGCCGTCCAGCTTCACCCGCTCGGCGCCCGAGCAGATCGGCAGCACCCAGTCCGAGCGCATCTGCAGATCCTCGTTCAGCGCCTTCATCGCCTTGTAGTTGAAGGTCGGCCGGGCCTGGGGGCTTTTCGAGGCCCAGATCAGCGTTTCGTGTGCGTTGGTGAAGCGCGTGCCCTTGAAATTGGGCATCGGGTTGGATTTCCGCCAGACAACATCGTTGAGCACCCAGAAGCCCAGGTCCTGCAGGATCGTGCCCACCCGGAAGATGTTGTGATAGGTGCCGATCACCCACAGGCTGGCATCGGGCTTCATCAGCCGGTGCGCCGCCGACAGCCATTCCCGGGTGAAACGGTCATAGTCGGCAAAGCTGCCGAACCGGTCCCACGCATCGGTCACGGCATCGACACGGCTGCCGTCGGGCCGGGTCAGATCCCCGCCAAGCTGCAGGTTGTAGGGCGGGTCGGCGAACACGAGATCCACGGTCCCGGCCGTCATTGCCGCCATTGCGGCGATGCTGTCGCCTTCGATGATCTGGTTGCGGATCACGCCTCATACCCCTCTTGACTGGCTTTGGCCCCCAAGCTGGAGTCTGAGGGAATCCCACGTCAAGTCATGGATTTATGGCTGCCGCTTGCAATGAGGACTCGGACATGCTGCTGGTGAGGCCCACATCACAACATGCTGAGTCCGCAGCTCTTGCCGATCCACCATATGCTGCGCTGTTGCCGAAAAGACTCAAGCCACGATTTTCCTGTTTTCGGGTCAGGCACAAAGCCGGGCGACAGGTGAAAACGACCGTCGGTGGTGCCGGGTGACCCCATGCACCTCCAACGCGGTCATGTGCCCGGCGGTGCCATAGCCGCGGTTTCGCTCCCACCCATAGGCTGGAAATTCGGCTGCGAGGTCGGCCATCAGGCGATCGCGCCACACCTTCGCTGCGATCGCGGCCGCCGCGATGGAGGCAACGGTCGCGTCGCCCTTGATGACGGCGCGCGCGGAATGTGCGATCGGCGGCAGGGCGTTGCCGTCGACCAGCACCATGGCCGGCGGGCCGACCCGAAGCGCAAGCGCCTCTACCGCACGGGCCATCGCGAGCAGGCTGGCGGCGCGGATGTTAAGCCGGTCGATTTCCTCGACACCCGCGACCCCCAGCGCCACCTGCTCCAGCGCAGCAGCGATCCGGTTGCGCCGGGGTTCGGACAGCTGCTTCGAATCGGCAAGGCCCGGCGGAACGGCATTGCCGTTCAGGCAGACGGCCGCTGCAACAACCGGGCCTGCAAGCGGGCCACGCCCCACCTCGTCGACCCCGAAGACGGAGCCGGCGAATGTGGCCTCCATGCCCCAGCCGAGCCCCTTCATCCGACGGCGAAATTGTGCCCGAGGGGGCCGTGCCCCTCCCCGAACCCGGGTGCCGCCATGATGGCGGACTGCAGATATGCGCGTGCCCGCTCGACCGCCACCGAAAGCGGCAGGCCTGCCGCAAGGCCGGCTGCGACCGCGCTCGACAGGGTGCAGCCGGTGCCGTGGGTGTGCACGGTGTCGATCCGAGGGCTTTCGAAGCGCCGCTGGCTGTTGCGTGTCACCAGCCAGTCGACCACGGTGCGCCCTGGGAGATGCCCGCCCTTGGCAAGGACTGCAGCCGGTCCGGCCGCCAGCAGCTCCTGCGCGGCAAGCAGCAGGTCCGCCTCGTCGGTGATTTCGGTGTCGGTAAGCACGGTCAACTCGGGCGCGTTGGGGGTTACCACGGCCGCACCGGGAAGCAGCAGCTGGTACAGCGCCTCGACCGCCTCGTCTTCGAGCAGCGCGGAACCGCCCTTGGCCACCATAACCGGATCGAGCACGATCGGCATGTCCACGCCGCGCAGGGCGCCGGCCACGGCCTCCACAGTTGCCGCATCGCCCAGCATGCCGATCTTGATCGCGTCGGCCCCGATATCGTCCAGCACCGTGCGGATCTGCCCGGCCACGATTGCAGGCGGCACGGCATGGATCGCAGTCACGCCAAGCGTGTTCTGCACGGTTACCGCAGTCACGGCAGTCGCGGCATATCCCCCCAGCATCGTCACCGTCTTGATATCGGCCTGGATGCCTGCGCCGCCGCCGGAATCCGATCCGGCGATGATCAGCACACGCCACATCGTCCGATCGCTCACGCGGCCTTTGCAACCGCGTTGCACACGGCCTCCACCGTCTGCGCCACCAGCGCTTCGTCCTGGCCTTCGGCCATCACCCGGATCACAGGTTCGGTGCCGGATTTGCGCACCAGCAGCCTGCCCCTGCCTTCCAGTGCCTTTTCGGCTGCCGCGATTGCCGCCTTCACGCCGGCTGTTTCCAGAACGCGCGGCTCCTGGCTCACATTCTTCAAGAGCTGCGGCCAGGGGGTGAAGCTGTTCAGCACCTCGCTTGCAGGCCGACCCGTCGACACCAGCACAGTCAGGATCTGCAAGGCGGCCAGCAGCCCGTCGCCGGTCGTCGAATGATCGGCAAGGATGATGTGCCCGGACTGTTCGCCGCCCACGTTGCAGCCGCTTGCCCGCATCGCCTCCAGCACATGACGGTCGCCAACCGGCGTGCGGACCATGCCGAGACCGAGGCCCTGCAGATAGCGTTCGAGGGCGATGTTCGACATAACCGTGGTGACCAGGGCCCCGCCCTTCAGCGTGCCGGCCGCCTGCTGCTGGCGCATGATCAGCGCCATGATCTGGTCGCCATCGACCACACGGCCGGTCTCGTCGACCACGATCAGCCGGTCGGCGTCGCCATCAAGCGCGAGGCCGATGTCGGCGCCCGCGTCCTGCACCCTGGCGGCCAGGGCCTGCGGGTGGGTCGAGCCGACGCCGGCATTGATGTTGGTGCCGTCGGGGCTTGCGCCGATGGTTTCAAGGTCAGCGCCCAGTTCCCACAACGCTTCGGGCGCGACCCGGTAGGCGGCACCATGGGCACAATCGAGCACGACCTTGAGCCCATCGAGGCGGACGCCCTCGGGCACACTGGACTTCACGGCATGGATGTAGCGACCTCGGGCGTCGTCGATCCGCCGGGCGCGGCCGATGCGGTCGCCGTCCGCGCGCGCGCAGTCGCCGTCGATCAGCGCCTCGATCGCTTCTTCCTGCGCGTCGGTCAGCTTGTAGCCATCAGGCCCGAACAACTTGATTCCATTGTCCTGGAACGGGTTGTGGCTGGCCGACAGCATGACACCGAGGTCGGCGCGCATCTCGCGGGTCAGCATGGCGACCGCGGGCGTGGGCATCGGCCCCACCTGCACCACATCCATCCCGACGCTTGTGAAGCCCGCCGTCAGCGCCTGCTCCAGCATATAGCCTGAAAGCCGCGTGTCCTTCCCGACGAGCACCCGGTGCTTTGTCGGCCCGGCCAGAAACAGGGTGCCGGCTGCCTGCCCCACCTTCATGGCAAGCTCGGGCGTCATCCCGGGCCCGTTGGCTGCCCCCCGAATGCCGTCCGTCCCGAAATAGCGCTTTGCCATCCCCGCCTCGCTTCGTAGTTGGGCCCAAGCCTTAGGCCTGCAGACGGACCGGAGGCAAGGATGGAGCAGCAGGCAATGGCCAAAGAAAGGACCCGGGCGTGACAACCGCCGAGATCGCGATCCTGCTGGCCGCCGGCCTTTGGGCGGGCACGCAGAATGCGCTGGCCGGCGGCGGCAGCTTCGTGACGCTGCCGACATTGATGGCGACCGGGCTCGACGCGCGCGTCGCCAACATCACCTCCACGATCGCGCTTTTCCCGGGCCAGATCACCACCGCGCTCGCCAATCGCAGCATGGTCTCCGGGGTGGGCACCCTCACCTTCCCCGTCCTGCTGCTGATCAGCCTGGTGGGCGGGGTTGCGGGCGCGCTGCTTCTGCTTGCCACCCCGTCCGATCTCTTCCGCCGGATGCTGCCCTGGCTCGTGCTTGCGGCCACCCTGCTGTTCGCGCGGGGCGCCTTCGGGCGGAAGGTCGATGCCGCAAACCTTGGCGCAGGCCCGCTCGGCGTCGGACAGTTCGGGGTCGCCATCTATGGTGGCTATTTCGGCGGCGGGATCGGTTTTCTGATGCTTGCGCTGTTCACGCTTGGCGGTGCGGCGGTGAAAGAGGCGCAGGCCAACAAGAATGCGCTCGCAGCCGCCACGAACCTCGCCGGGGCGTCGGTGTTCGCCTTTTCGGGCGAGGCGGCCTTGCTTCCGGCCCTGGTCCTGGGCGCAGGCTCCACCGCCGGCGGCTATGTCGGCGCCCGCCTGATCCGGCATGTTCCCGACAAGGCACTGAAGGCCGGCGTCGTCGGTATCGGCCTGGCGCTGTTTGCGGGCCTCCTCTGGCGCAGCTAGGCCGCTGCCGGCCGGGTCGAAGATGCTGCCGCCATGGGGGCCGAACGGCACGTTTTCAGTGCCGTAGAGCGGCTGGAGCCCGAAGGTCGCGCCCGTGCCCACAACATCATGGGCGAAATCATGGGCGAAGCGGAACGCCCCATCCCCGGCGCGGTGAAGCTGCGGGTCCGGAACGGCTGGTTGGTGCTGGCATTGGCCGGGAAGTCCGTGCCCGCCACCGCAGACGCCCAGACCGCATTCACCCGGGATCCGAATTCACCCGGGATCCGACCGGCGCGGAAAAGCCCCTGTCCGCCGCCAAGGCACCGATAGCCGCCGACAGCCAGCCGGGCAGGCCGGCTGGCCGAATCGGCGTCAGACGTCGCTTGCAAACTGGAACCCAAGCGCCGCCACATGGCCGACCTTCGCCTCGCCGGAAAGCGGCACGGCCGCGTTCGCCTGCGCCGCCACAGGCAGGAACCCGCTCAGAAGCGGATCAACCGTAGATGACGCGGATCACATGTAGATATTGTATAATCTCAGTGTATTTGCCCGCGACCACGGTGCACAAGGGTTCCAACAGGTCAGGATTGACGCGCACCGCAGGCCCGGCGAAGAAGCCCGGCCCAAGGGAGAAGAGCCATGCCGTTCGACAAGTCCAAGATGCCCAGCCGCCATGTGTCCGTCGGCCCCTCCAAGGCCCCGCACCGCAGCTACTATTATGCAATGGGTCTGACCGAAGAGGACATCGCCAAGCCCTTCGTCGGCATCGTTTCCGCCGGCAACGACAGCGCGCCGTGCAACACCACGCTGAACCTGCAGGCGGACATCGCGCGGGAGGGCGTGGAGGAGGCAGGCGGCATGCCGCGCCGCTTCAACACCATCACCGTCACCGACGGCATCGCCATGGGCCACCAGGGGATGAAATCCTCCCTCGTCAGCCGCGAGGTGATCGCGGATTCGATCGAGCTTTCGGTGCGCGGCCATTGCTACGACGCGCTCGTCGGGTTCGCCGGCTGCGACAAGAGCCTGCCCGGCATGATGATGGCGATGCTCCGCCTCAATGTGCCCAGCGTGTTCGTCTATGGCGGCTCCATCCTGCCGGGCCGCTTCCACGACAAGGATGTCACGGTTGTCGACGTGTTCGAGGCGGTCGGCCAGCATGCCGCCGGCTCCTGCCCGCTCACCGAGCTGATCGCGCTGGAGAAAGTCGCCTGCCCCGGCCATGGCGCCTGCGGCGGCCAGTTCACCGCCAACACCATGGCCTGTGTGGCCGAAGCCATCGGCCTTTCCATCCCCAACTCCAACATGGCGCCGGCGGCCTACGAAACGCGCGAGGATATCGCGCGTGCCGCCGGCCGGACCGTGATGCTGGCCCTGGAAAAGGGCATCCGCCCGCGCGACATCTGCACCCGCGAGGCTTTCGAGAATGCCGCCCGGGTGGTCGCGGCCACCGGCGGCTCCACCAATGCGGCGCTTCACCTGCCGGCGATGGCGCACGAGGCCGGCATCGACTTCAGCCTGTTCGACGTCGCGGAAATCTTCCGCACCACCCCCTATATCGCCGACCTGAAGCCCGGCGGCCGCTATGTCGCCAAGGACATGTACGAGGCGGGAGGGATCTACATGGCGATGAAGCAGTTGCTGGAAGGCGGCTTCCTGAATGGCGACTGCCTGACGGTGACCGGCAGGACACTGGCCGAGAACATCGCCGACATCCGCTGGAACCCCGACCAGGACGTGATCCGCCCCATCACCAACCCCATCACGCCGACAGGCGGGGTGGTCGGCCTCAGGGGCAGCCTCGCGCCCGACGGCGCGATCGTGAAGGTGGCCGGCATGGAGAAGCTGGTCTTCGAAGGCCCCGCGCGCGTTTTCGATTGCGAGGAGGACTGCTTTGCAGCCGTCGAACGCCGCGAATATCGCGAGGGTGAGGTGCTGGTGATCCGCTACGAGGGCCCCAAGGGCGGCCCCGGCATGCGCGAGATGCTGAGCACGACGGCCGCCCTTTACGGCCAGGGCATGGGCGACAAGGTGGCTCTGATCACGGATGGTCGTTTCAGCGGCGCGACGCGTGGCTTCTGCATCGGCCATGTGGGGCCCGAGGCAGCGGACTGCGGCCCCATTGCGCTCATCGAGAATGGCGACATCATCCGCATCGACGCAACACAGGGCACGATCGACCTGCTGGTCGACGAAGCCATGCTCGGCGCGCGCCGCGAGGCGTGGACGCCGCGGGTGAACGATTACCAGTCGGGCGCACTGTATCGCTACAGCCAGACGGTCGGCCCCGCCTCGGGCGGGGCCGTCACCCACCCCGGTGCCAGGGCCGAACGCCATGTCTTTGCCGATATCTGACCGGAGCCAAGGTCGGTAAGGTCCGCGCATCGCTGCAGAATTCGTGATTCGGCCTTGCCAGTGATGCAAGTGGGTGCTAAAGCCGTTCCACAACAAAAACAAAATCAGGTGGTCGCAATGCTCAGAAATATTCTCCCCTTTGGAATCGCGCTCGTCAGCGGCGCCTTGCTTTATGCCAATCCGGCCGAAGCGGCCGTGTTTGTGGTCGACAGCGCTGCCAACAGCTCGTCGGGCGGCACCGGGCTTTCCACCTTCTCGGTTGCAGCCGGCCAGCGGATCCGGGTCAACGCCAGCACGAACGACCTGTGGAGCCTGGGCGCGCTTCCCCGTTTCTCCGACGGCAACGGCCTTGTCGGCGACCGCTTTGCAACCGCGCTCGACGATTCGGGGCAGCCCGTCGGCACCCTGATCGGCCGCAGCTTCGGTCTGCACAGGCAGAACGGCCTGGATGCCGCTTTCGGTGCGCTGGTTGGCGAGATCGGTGGCGTCTATCGCGTTCTTAGCGTCAATGCGGTCAGCGAAGCTTGGGGCACGGGCACATTGTCGCTGTTCAACTGGGACATCAACAGCAGCGACAACGCGGGCTCGATCAGCTTTGCTGTCTCCATCGTGCCGGAGCCGGCGACCTGGGCCCTTCTCCTTCTGGGCTTCGGCCTTGCGGGCGCAGGTTTGCGCAACCGCCGTCCGGGCATTTCCTCGACCAGCAGCTGACGCCTGTTCCTGCCGGACCCGATCTGCCGGGTTCGGCAGGAAGCCGGCGGCCAACAGATCAGGCCGCCCGTTGCCGCGGCCGTCCTCCTAATCCGCGCGCGCCAGCTCGGCAGCCCGCAGGATCGCGGTTTCGATCCGGGGATAGGTGCCGCAGCGGCAGATATTGCTGATCGCGGCCCGGATGTCGACGCGGGTGGGGCCGGGGTTCGCCTTCAGCAAGGCAGCGGCGGCCATGATCATGCCAGACTGGCAGAAGCCGCACTGCGGCACCTGTGCCTCCAGCCAGGCCTTCTGCACGGGGTGCGAGCGGTCGTCGGACAGGCCCTCGATGGTGGTCACGAAGGTGCCCTCGATCGACCCGATCGGGACTTGGCAGCTGCGCATTGGCACGCCATCGACATGGACGGTGCAGGCCCCGCACAGGCCGGCGCCGCAGCCGAATTTCGTACCCGTCAGGTTCGACGCCTCGCGCAACGCCCACAGCAGCGGCGTGTCGGCTGCCAGCTGATATTCTGTGGGGTTGCCGTTGACTGTGAAGCGGGTCATGCCGCGGTCGATACCGGATAGCGGCGGAAGAGGAAAGCCGATGGCGTACACCACCCTGGAACTGACAGTCGCAGATCATGTTGCCCATGTCCGATTGACCCGCCCCGAGGCGCTGAACACCATGAACAGGGCGTTCTGGGACGAGATCCCGGCCGCCTTCGCCCAGATCGACGCCGACCAGACCGTGCGTGCGGTGGTCATCTCGTCGACCGGAAGGCACTTCACCGCCGGGCTTGACCTGAACTGGGCGGGCACATCGTTGGCCAGCAAGGCGGAGGATGCCGGGCGGGCGCGCGAAGCGTTCCGCCGGCACGTCAAGCACCTGCAGGAAACCTTCAACGCTGTCGACCGCTGCCGGGTGCCGGTGATTGCCGCGATCCAGGGCGGCTGCATCGGCGGCGGGGTGGATTTCATCACCGCCTGCGACATGCGCGTCGGCACCGCAGACTGTTTCTTCACCATCCAGGAAGTGAATATCGCGATCGTGGCGGATGTGGGCACACTGCAGCGCATCCCGCACCTGTTGCCGCAGGGCCTGATCCGCGAGCTGGCCTTCACGGGGCGGCGCTGGAAGGCCGAGGAGGCGGCAGCCCAGGGCTTCCTCAACCGCGTCTTGCCCGACCACGCCGCAGCCGTCGAAGGCGCCTTCGCGCTTGCCCGCGAGATTGCCGCGAAAAGCCCGCTCGCGATCGCGGGCATCAAGCAGGTGCTGAATGCGGGCCGCGAGATGACGATCGACCAGGGGCTCGAATATGTCGCCGTCTGGAACGCCGCCATGCTGCAGGGCGAGGATATGAAGAAAGCCGTCGTCGCGCAGATGACGAAGGCAGGCGAGGCAAAGTTCGACGATCTGGCAGCCTGACGACCACTGCCGCAGTGCAGCGGAACCCGGAGATCTGCATGGCAGCACTGTTGCCCGCGCATGGCTGCCCGAGTGTCGCACGGGCGTGCCTGCGCTTGTGGCACGCCGCCCCCTCCGGTATGGCGCACCGTGCAATACACAAGGATCCCGATACATGAGGATGTGGGAATGACGAAAGGTTGGGCCAGCGGCCTGAAGGCGATCGCAGTCGCGGCGGCGTTGATGATGGCCGGGACTGCACCGGCGCAGAATTTGGCACCTGCTGCTGCGGCGGCCCCCGAAGTGGTAGCGCCCCCCGCTCCGCCGACGCCGGCCGATGTTGCTGCAACCACAGCGTCCGCCGCAGCGCCGCTGGACAGCGCGTTTGCCGGTTACGAGCGGATGAAGCCCACGCCCGGCGTCGGGATGCCCGTGCCGCAAGGCATCGCCGTCCAGCAGCAGTTCACGCCGATCGGGCAGGAAGCCAAGTTCCTGCTGGAAAAGATCCTGAACCCGGTCATGGCGTTCATTACGGTGTTCGTGCTCGGGCTGATGATCTGGGTGATTTACCATTACCGGTCGGCAGCGGTTGAAACGCCGTCCACCACCACCCACAATTTCACCATCGAAGTGGTGTGGACACTCGTTCCGGCCCTGATCCTGCTGGCGATCGCCTTCCCAAGCTTCCGCCTGCTGGCAAACCAGTATGATCCCCCCAAGGCAGACGTCACGATCAAGGTCACGGGCTATCAGTGGTATTGGGGTTATGAGTATCCCGATTATGGCGGGATCAGCTTCGACAGCGTGATGCTGTCGAGGGCAGAGGCCGAACAGAACGGCGAGCCCTACCAGCTTGCAGTCGACAACCGGATCGTCGTGCCGGCCGGCAAGACAGTGAAGGTGCTGATCACGGCTGCCGACGTGCTGCACAGCTTTGCCATCCCCAGCTTCTGGGTCAAGATGGACGCCGTCCCCGGCCGCATAAACGAGACCTGGTTCAAGGTTGATCGCCCCGGCGTCTATTACGGCCAATGCTCGGAACTGTGCGGCACCAAGCATGGTTTCATGCCGATCACCGTGGAAGTGCTGCCTGAAGAAGATTTCAAGCGCTGGGTGCGCATGAAGCAGCAGCAGGACGGCATCGAGCCCACCGGCCCGGGCATTGTCCGTCCGGCCGCCGTGGCCACTGCCGCAGACCGTGTCCAGGCCGCTCTCGCGGCCGCCCGCACCGAACCCGCAGCCCCGACGCCCGCGCCCGCCGCGGCCCCGACTGCCTGAGAAGGATAGAACCGATGGCAACAACTGCCGACACGCTCGCGCTGAAGGCGCATGAAGACCACGCTCACGGCGCGGCACACGACCATCCGGGCTTCTTCGCCCGCTGGTTCCTGAGCACCAACCACAAGGACATCGGCACGCTCTACCTGATCTTCGCGATCTTCGCCGGGATCGTGGGCGGCGCGCTGTCGGGCTTCATGCGCTGGGAGCTTGCAAACCCCGGCATGCAGGTGCTGCCCTGGTTCACCGACGGCAACATCGACGCCGCCTATCATTTGTGGAACGTGTTCATCACCGGCCACGGCCTCATCATGGTGTTCTTCATGGTGATGCCGGCGCTCATCGGCGGGTTTGGCAATTGGTTCGTGCCGATCATGATCGGTGCGCCCGACATGGCCTTCCCGCGCATGAACAACGTGTCCTTCTGGCTCACCACGGTTGCCTTCATTCTGCTTGGCGCCTCCATGTTCGTTCCCGGCCCGGCCGGCTTCGATGGCGCGGGCACGGGCTGGACGGTCTATCCCCCGCTCTCGACCGCGGGCCACCCCGGGCCGGCGGTCGATCTCGCGATCTTCTCGCTGCACCTCGCAGGCGCCGCCTCGATCCTGGGCGCAATCAACTTCATCACCACCATCTTCAACATGCGGGCGCCCGGCATGACCCTGCACAAGATGCCGCTGTTCGTGTGGTCGGTGCTGGTGACTGCCTTCCTTCTGCTTCTGGCGCTGCCCGTCCTGGCGGGCGCCATCACAATGCTGCTGACCGACCGCAACTTCGGCACCACCTTCTTCGATCCGGCCGGTGGCGGCGACCCGGTTCTCTACCAGCATCTGTTCTGGTTCTTTGGCCACCCCGAAGTCTACATCATGATCCTGCCGGCCTTCGGCGTCGTCAGCCAGATCATCTCCACCTTCAGCCGCAAGCCCGTGTTCGGCTACCTCGGCATGGCCTATGCCATGGTTGCCATCGGCTTCGTCGGGTTCATCGTCTGGGCCCACCACATGTTCACCGTCGGCCTGAGCGTGAACACGAAGATGTATTTCACCGCCGCCACGATGATCATCGCTGTACCGACCGGCATCAAGATCTTCTCGTGGATCGCCACCATGTGGGGCGGCAAGATGACGTTCGAAACCCCGATGCTCTGGGCGCTGGGCTTCATCTTCATGTTCACTGTCGGCGGCGTGACAGGCATCGTGCTGTCGAACGGCGGCGTCGACACCTACATGCACGACACCTATTACGTCGTGGCCCACTTCCACTATGTGCTTAGCCTGGGCGCGGTGTTCGGCTTGTTCGCCGGCTTCTACTACTGGTTCAGCAAGATGTCGGGACGGGAGTATAACGAGTTCCTGGGCAAGTTGCACTTCTGGGTGTTCTTTGCCGGCGTGAACGTGCTGTTTTTCCCGATGCACTTCCTGGGCCAGGACGGCATGCCGCGCCGCATCCCGGACTATCCGGACGCCTATGCCTATTGGAACCAGGTCGCCACGTGGGGCTATGTGATCATGCTGGCGGGCATGGCAGTGTTCTTCGTGAACATCATCTGGTCGCTCGTCGCGGGCCGCAAGGCTGCCGCAAACCCCTGGGGTGAAGGCGCCACCACACTCGAGTGGACGCTGTCGTCGCCCCCGCCGTTCCACCAGTTCGAAACTGTCCCCGATCTGCGGACCGCGAAGTCGGCCCACTGAAGCTGACGATGGCGAGCAATCCTCACATTGTGGACCGGGGAAGGGCGCCCACCGGCGCCCTTCCAGTTTCCGGAACCGGCACACTTCCAGCTGCCGATTGGCGTGATTACTGGGCGTTGCTGAAGCCGCGGGTAATGACGCTGGTTGTCTTCACTGGCGCCTGCGGCCTGTTTGCAGCACCCGTCAGCATCCATCCCTTCCTGGCTTTCGTTGCGATCCTGTGCATCGCAGTCGGCGCCGGTGCGGCCGCAGCCTACAACCAATGGTGGGAAGCCGACATCGACGGCATCATGAAGCGCACTGCCGGCCGCCCCCTGCCCTCTGGCCGGATGCGCGCCGATGATGCGCTTGCGTTTGCCAATATCCTGGCGGTCGCCTCGGTCGTCACGCTGGGCATTGCGACAAACTGGGTGGCAGCCGCCTGGCTCGCGTTCTCGATCTTCTTCTACGCAGTCGTCTACACCGTCTGGCTCAAGCCGCGTACGCCGCAGAATATCGTCATCGGCGGGGCAGCGGGCGCCTTTCCCCCGATCATCGGCTGGGCTGCCGTCACCGGCGACGTCACTGCATTGCCCCTCCTCCTCTTCGCGATAATCTTCGCATGGACCCCGCCGCATTTCTGGGCGCTCGCGCTGTTCGTGCGGATCGATTATGAAAAGGCCGGGATCCCGATGCTCCCCGTCACGCACGGGATCGCAGAAACCCGCCGCCAGATCCTGCTCTACAGCCTGGTGCTGGCAGCGGTCGCCGTCGCACCCTGGGCGCTTGGCCTTCTGGGCCCGGTCTACGGCATTCCCGCCGCCCTGCTCAGCCTTGCCTTCGTGATGCTGGCAGCGCGCATCTTTGCCAGCAAAACGACCGCGGCAAAGGACATGGCTGCCGAAAAGGCCCTGTTCAAATTCTCGCTGCTCTATCTCGCGGCCATTTTCGCGGCCCTGGTGGCGGATCGGTGGATGGCATGAGCTGGACCCCGGAAGAAGAAGTGGCCTTTCTGGCCCGCCGGCGTCGGCGCAACCTCGTGATCGGCCTCGTGCTCGGCACGTTTGCGTTCCTCTTCTATGGCATCACCGTCTCGCGGATGGTGTCATGAACACAGTTGCGCAACCCCGCCGCCACCTGCGCACCGCGCTCGTCGCGGGCGCAGTCGCGGTCGGCATGGCCGGCCTCGCCTATGCGTCGGTTCCGCTCTACCGCATCTTCTGCCAGGTCACAGGTTTCGGCGGCACCACGCAGCGGGTCGACAGCATGGCCAAAACGCCGGTTTCGAGCCGCACCATCAAGGTCCGCTTCGATGGAAATGTCCGTGGTGGCCTGCCCTGGCAGTTTGCCCCGGCCCAGGGCCCGATGGAAATCCGCATCGGCGAACAGAATATGGCCTTCTACAAAGCCAGTTTCGGGGCCGGCAGCAGCTTCACCGCCCCCACAACCGGGAGCGCGACGTTCAACGTGACCCCGGCGGCCGCCGGCAAATACTTCGCCAAGATCCAGTGCTTCTGTTTCCAGGAACAGACGCTGCAACCTGGCCAGACGGTCGAGATGCCGGTCGTCTTCTACGTCGACCCGGCGATACTCGATGATCCGGATGCGCGCGGCATCGACGAGATCACCCTGTCCTACAGCTTCTTCCCCGTCGCGGAACCGACCCGCCCGGCCGGCATTCGTGCCACCGGGCAGGCGGCAATCCCACATCGGGGCGGTTAGCATCTTGCCCTTGCCCGCTCCGGCAGGCTAGGGCACGCACCAGAAACGCAAGACACAGGCGAGACAAGCATGGCCTCAGGCAAAACCCACGATTTCCACATCCTGCCCCCGAGCCCCTGGCCAATCTTGGGCGCCATCTCGGCAATGGTGATGCTGGGCTCCTCCGTCTTCTGGTGGCACGGCTACAGCTGGGGCATGTGGATGGCGGCGGTCGGCCTCGTCGGCGTGATCGCCACTTTCTTCTTCTGGTTCTCCGACGTCCGCGACGAAGCCAACGCCGGCGACCACACGCCGATCGTGCAGCTTCACCACCGCTACGGCATGATCCTCTTCATCGCCTCGGAAGTCATGTTCTTCGTGGCCTGGTTCTGGGCCTTCTTCGCGGCCGCCCTGTTCCCGTCCACCAGCGAGGCAGTCGGCGGCGTCTGGCCGCCCACGGGCATCGAGCCGCTGGACCCCTTTGTCTATCCGCTTCTCAACACGTTGATCCTTCTGCTCTCGGGCACCACCGTTACCTGGGCGCACCATGCGCTGATCCACGGCGAGCGGGAGAGTTTCAAGCAGGGCCTGTGGCTCACCGTCCTCCTTGGTGTCCTCTTCTCGGCGCTCCAGGCCTATGAATACAGCCACGCGACCTTCGGGTTCGCCGGCAACATCTATGGCGCGACATTCTACATGGCGACCGGTTTCCACGGCTTCCATGTGATCATCGGCACCATCTTCCTCGCCGTTTGCCTGTGGCGCGCCTACCTCGGGGATTTCACGCCCAAGCAGCATTTCGGCTTCGAGGCGGCCGCCTGGTACTGGCATTTCGTCGACGTCGTGTGGCTGTTTCTGTTCCTCACCATCTATATCTGGGGTTCCAACTTCGGGGCAGCCGTGGTTGGCAACTAAGCCGACCCCCAGCCTCGGCACCGAAGCCCCGGCGGGAAACCGCCGGGGCTTTCCACGTCTGCCGACCCTGCTAGTGCTCGTCGCGGTCCCTGTCCTTAGCGGCTTTGGCATCTGGCAACTGCAACGCGCCCAGTGGAAAGAATCCCTGCTCGCAGACCTTGCCCGAAACAGCGGGGCCCCGCTGCTCGATCTCGGCGCCGGCCCGATCCCCGACGACGCCGGGTTCCGCCTCGTGCGCCTTGCGCTCGACTGTCCCGGCGGCCCTGCCACCCTGCGCGCAGGGCGCAACCTCGTAGGACAAAGCGGCTACGCCGCCCTCACCGACTGCCGCGCCGGTGGCACGCCCGTCACGCGCGACGCCGGCTGGGGCCCCCGCCCCGACGCGCGCACCATGCCCGCCGTCTCCGCCAGCTTCGAAGGGCGCCTCGTCAAGGGGCCCGCCGACAGATGGCTCCTCGTGCAGACCGTGGCCGAAAGGCCCCTCGTCCCCAGTGCCCCGCCTGGTCTTGAGACCATCTCGAACAACCATCTCAGCTACGCTGTCCAATGGTTCAGCTTCGCCGCCATCCTGGCGGTCATTTACGGCCTTTGGCTCCGGCGCTGGCTTGCAACCAATCGGCCTCGGGCCTAGGCCCCCTGTTGCAATGCAGTATCAGAGCACCAGGGGGCAGGCCCCCGTCCTCGATTTCCGTGGCGTCACGCTGGCCGGCCTTGCAAGTGACGGCGGGCTCTATCTGCCGATGCACTGGCCTCAGCTGTCGCCCGCAACGCTCGAGGGCCTTGCCGGCGCCTCCTATGTCGACACAGCCTTCACCGTCATCCGCCCCTTCGTCGAAGGCGCCCTCGGCGACGCCGAACTGACGGCCCTGCTGGCCGATGCCTATGGCGATTTCGGCCACGCGGCCGTCACCCCGCTGGTCCAGCTCGATCACCGCCAGTGGCTGCTGGAACTGTTCCATGGCCCCACGCTTGCCTTCAAGGACGTCGCCCTCCAGCTGCTTGGCGGGCTGTTCGCCAGGTTCCTCGGTTCCGGCGACAGGACAACGCCCGGAGGCGGAGCCGACAAGTTGACGATCGTCGGCGCCACCAGCGGCGACACAGGGTCCGCCGCGATCGAGGCAGTTGCCGGTCGCCCCGGCATCACCATCTTCATGCTCCATCCCGAAGGCCGCGTGTCGGATGTGCAGCGCCGGCAGATGACGACCGTTGCGGCACCCAACGTCTTCAACGTCGCGCTTGCCGGCAGCTTCGATGATGCGCAGGCGCTGGTGAAGGCGCTGTTCAACGATCCGGTTTTCCGGGCCGAACAGCAGCTTTCGGCCGTCAACAGCATCAACTGGGCCCGCTTGCTTGCCCAGATCGTCTATTATGTCCACGCTGCCGTCCGCCTCGGCGCGCCGCACCGGGCCGTGGCCTTCTCTGTTCCCACCGGCAATTTCGGCGACGTTTTCGCCGGCTATTGCGCAGCGAGCATGGGCCTCCCGGTCTCGAAGCTGCTGGTCGCGACCAACATCAACGACATCCTCGCCCGCGCACTCAACGCAGGCGACTATTCAGTCGGCACCGTCGCCCCCACCGTGACGCCCTCCATGGACATCCAGGTCTCCTCCAATTTCGAGCGCCTGCTGTTCGACCTCCACGGCCGCGACGGCACCGCACTCGCGTCGACCATGCGCGTCTTCGAATCCACCGGGCGCATGCAGCTGACGGATGCCCAGCGGGCCGACGCCGCGAAGCTTTTCCGTGCAGAACGGGTGGACGAGGGCGACATGATGGGCGCGCTGCAATGGGCCCATTCCGCCTGCGGCCAGCTGATGGACCCGCACACGGCCATCGGCCTTGCCGCCGCCCGTCGCGCCGAGGCCCGGATCGAAGGCCCGATCGTCACGCTCGCAACCGCCCACCCGGCCAAGTTCCCGGATGCGGTGGAGCGCGCCTCCGGTGTCCGCCCCGGCCTTCCGCGCCGCGTCGGCCATCTGTTCGACCGCGCAGAGCGCTACGATCGGCTGCCGGCAGAGGCGGAGGCGCTCAAGGCCTATATCCGCGACCGCGCATGACCGATCCCCCTCCCCAGCCCCGCGTCACCCGCCTGTCGAACGGCTTCACCGTCGCCAGCTATGCCATGCCCGGGCTGGAGACGGCAGCCGTCTCGCTCGATGCCGATGTCGGCGCCCGGCACGAGGGCCCGGCCGAGCACGGCCTTGCCCACCTGTTTGAGCATATGGTCTTCAAGGGCACGGAGCGCCGCTCGGCCCGTGCCATCGCCGAGGAGATCGAGGATGCCGGCGGCTCGCTGAACGCCTGGACGGCGCGCGACAGCACATGCTTTCACGCCCGGGTGCTGGGCGAAACCCTGCCGCTCGCCGTAGATATCATCGGCGATATGCTGCTTGGCGCGCGCTTCGACGAGACGGATCTGGCAAAGGAGCGCGAAGTCGTCCTGTCCGAAATCGGCGAAGCGCTGGATACCCCCGATGACCTGGTGTTCGATCATTGCCAGGCCGTCGCCTTCCCGGGCCAGAGCCTCGGACGCGCAATCCTTGGCACACCCGAAAGCCTTGCCGCGCTCGACCGCGCGTCGCTCATCCGCTGGCGCGACACCCATTATCGCGGCCCCGCCATCGTGCTGTCGGCCGCAGGCCTGGTGAACCACGACGCGCTGGTCCTGCAGGCAGAGGCACTGTTCGGCGGCCTCTCAGCCGACCGGGGCGAACCCCCGCCCCGCGCCAGCTGGGGCGGCGGCAACCGCGCCGACAGCCAGCGCGGCGAACAGCTGCACCTCGCGCTGGGCTTTGAGGGCGTGGACCTGAATTCACCGGCCTATTTCGCCGCCCAGTGCTTCGCCATGGCGCTTGGCGGCGGCATGTCCTCCCGCCTGTTCCAGGAACTGCGGGAAGAACGCGGCCTCGCCTATTCGGTCAGCTCAGCGCACAGTCCGCACACCGACACCGGCCTCCTCTCCCTCTATTTCGCCGCCCGCCCGGCCGAGGCAGCGAGCGCACTCGATCTCGCCCGCCAGGTTGCCCGGGAGACCAGCGAAACCCTCGAACAGACCGAACTCGACCGCGCCCGGGCGCAGATGAAGGCCGGCCTGCTGATGGGGCTGGAAAGCGCCTATGGCCGGGCCGAATGGGTGGGGCGCTCGCTCCTCTTTCACGGCCGGATCGTGCCTGCGGCCGAAATGGTCGCAGCGCTCAATGCCGTTACGATCGAAACGGCCCGCGCCGCCGGCGCCGCGATGCTGGCGACCGCCCCGGCGCTTGCCGCCGTTGGCCCGAAGGCCGACAAGCTCGCCGCGTGATGCGCCAGCTCGAAACCCTGATCGCAGAACCGACTCCCGATTTCGCCCTGCTCGACAGCGGCCATGGCCGCAAGCTCGAACGCTGCGGCCCGTTCCGCTTCATCCGCCCGGAACCGCAGGCGATGTGGACGCCCGCATCCGACGACTGGCAGGCCGACGGCGAATTCGTCGGCGGCAGCGACGATGAAGGCGGCGGCCGCTGGCGCCTTTCCGACGCCGTCCCCCCGGCCTGGCCGATCGAACAGGCCGGCGTCAAGCTCCACGCCCAGTGCACCCCCTTCCGCCATCTCGGCTTCTTTCCCGACATGGCCCCCCACTGGGACCGGCTCGCCGCGCTTCCCCCGGATGCCGAAGTCCTGAACCTTTTCGGCTACACCGGGGTCGCAAGCCTCGTCGCGGCCAGGGCGGGCTGCCGCATCGTCCATGTCGATGCCTCGAAGAAGGCCGTCGAACAGGCCCGCTGCAACGCCGTGCTTTCCGGCCTTGCCGACAGGCCGATCCGCTGGATCACCGAGGACGCCCGCAGGTTTGTCGCCCGCGAGGTCCGCCGAGGCCGCCGCTACGATGCGATCCTGCTGGATCCGCCCAAGTTCGGCCGCGGCCCCGAAGGCGAGGTGTGGGACCTCACCCAACATCTCTCCGCCCTGCTGGCCGGCTGCGCGCGGCTGCTCGATGCCGACAGCCGCTTCCTGATCCTCACCACCTACGCCATCCGCCTGTCGGCGATTGCGCTCGATGGCCTGCTTTCGCCGCTCGTCACGCACCTGCCCGGCGATGTGCAGGCCGGCGAAATGGCGATCCGCGAAGACCGCCGCGGCACGCTGCTTCCCACCGCCATATTCGCCCGCTGGTCGCGCGCGGGCTGAAGGCCCGGCCCTGTTCGCGTTCGGCTTTGTCGTTCTGCAGCTCCCAGCGCATCCGCGCCATCTGGCCGGAACAGGCAAAGGGTGCATCGGCCTTCAGCGCGGGAAGCGGGGGGACCGTTTCAGGGTTGCAGCCGTTGCGGCATCGAACAGGAACGGTGGCTGGGCGATGATCGGCACCACATTGGCCAGTTCGCCCGAAGCCGTTCGGCAGCGCCGCACAGGTCTGCCAGCGGGCCGGCCCGGCGGACGAGATCGCCAGAGAGCTGTGCGAGGACTGGCTTCGGGCGCCCGACCGCGGCAGCCCTTCGGCCTCGTCGAATTGCCCCAGTCGCTCGGCCCGGGTCGCCATCCGCAGCGCTGGCGGCCCATGCCATCGCCACGGCTGTCAGGGCTGCTCTTGCCGGCAAACGCACCATCCAGAACACCTGCGGCTTCAACTGCCGACCATGGAACCACGCCTTGCCGCACATCACAAGCAACGGGCTCGCACTCCAGCGGTTTACATGCCAGAAGATCGGTCGTTCCGGCCGCCGGGCCGGGCCAACCTGCCACTCACCGGAGGATCCGGATGCACCGCCTGACCGCGTCCCTGCTGATCATTCCCGCCCTGCTGGCGGGTTCACCTGCTGCCGCCCAACTGAAGATGCTGGGCACCACGCCCGATCTGCCGAACCCGCTTGCCACGCCGGCCGTGCCGCCGATCGCCGAAAGCCCGACGGTGCGCTACTCGCTGATGTCCGCCAATGGCCAGCGACAGGGCGACGAGACCTTCCAGCCGGAAGTCGGCCAGGCCGGCAAGGACGTCATCTGGGTGCCGACACCCGACAGCCTTGTGAAAGCCATGCTGACCACCGCCGACGTGAAACCGGCCGACGTCGTCGTCGACCTGGGCTCGGGCGACGGCAAGATCGCAATCGCTGCCGCACGCGATTTCGGCGCCCGCGCCCGCGGCATCGAATACAACCCCGAGATGGTCGCGCTTGCCCGCCGCAACGCCCAGCGCGCCGGCGTTTCGGGCAAGGCCACATTCCAGCAGGGCGACATCTTCGAGACCGACTTTTCCGAAGCAACCGTCGTCACCATGTACCTGCTGCCCAGCCTGAACCTGAAGCTCAGGGACACGCTTGTGAAGATGAAGCCCGGCACGCGGATCGTCTCTCATGCGTTCACGCTTGGCGAGTGGGAGCCCGAACGCACCATCAGCACCGACGAGGCGACCGGCTATTACTGGATCGTGCCCGCAAACCTTGCAGGCCGCTGGGCCTTCGAGATCGGCGACGAGCGCTTCGCTGCCGAACTCGGTCAGCAGTTCCAGATGCTGACCCCGGCTCGCGGCGGCCCGCTGAAGGAGGGCCGCATCCGCGGCCTCACCGTCACCTTCACGCGCGCAAACGGGCAACAGCTCCAGGGCGAGCTCAAGGGCAACCAGCTGGTCGGAAACGGCTGGGTCGCAACCCGAATCAAGCCAGCCGGCTGAGCTTGGCAGGCGACCAGGGCACCGGGCCCTCCCACCAGCCCGCGCGGCGGCTCGGCACGGTCGATGTCGCGCTGATGATCGTGGGCATTGTCATCGGTGCTGGCATCTTTCGTGTGCCGGCCGAGGTTGCCGCTGCCGCCGCGTCTGAGTGGCAAGCACTCGGCCTCTGGCTGCTGGGCGGCCTCGCCGCGCTGGCAGGTGCGCTCTCCTATGCCGAGCTTTCGACCCGCTATCCGTCGATCGGCGGAGAGTTCCACTTCCTGCGGCTGGCCTGGGGGCCCCGGGTCGCAGCGCTGTTCGTGTGGGCCCGGATCGCCGTGATGCAGACAGGCGCCATCGCAACCGTCGCCTTCGTGGCAGGCGACTATGCGGCGGTCGTCTGGCCGAACGGCCCATCTGCGGCCCTGTGGGCTGCCCTCACCATCCTTGCCGTAACGCTTGCCAACATGGCCAGCCTGGAAGCCGGTCGTCGCGGCCAGCAGATCTTCGTGCTCGTCGAGCTTCTCGCCATTGCAGCCGTGATCGCGGCGTCTCTCGTGCTCGGCGCAACCGGTGCCTCGGCAACGCTGGAGGGCAGCGGCAGCCCGCCGCCCGGCACCGGGCTTGGCCTTGCCCTCGTCTTCATCATGCTGGCCTATGGCGGCTGGAACGAGGCGGCCTATCTGTCGGCCGAAACCCGGGACAGCGCGCGCGGGCTGGTGCGCGCGCTGGTGCTTGGGCTGGGCGGCGTCATCCTGCTCTATCTTGCCGTCAATGCCGCTTTCCTGTTCACGCTGGGCCGCGAAGAGCTGGCAGGAACGCCTGCGCCCGCAACGCTGCTGCTGGGCGCTGCCTTCGGCCCGGTCGCCGCTGCATTGGTGGGGGCAGCCGTGGTGGTGGCAGCGCTTTCCACCATGAACGCAACCATTATCACCGGCGCGCGCGCGATGTGCGCGGCCGGCCGGCAGGTGCCGGCGCTCAGGCTGCTCGGCCAGTGGGACCAGTCCCGCTCCGTCCCCCGCCCTGCCCTTGTCGTCCAGGCACTCGTGGCGCTCGCGCTCACCGCCTATGGCGCGACCGCCCGCGACGGGTTCACAGCGATGGTCGCCTTCGGAGCGCCCGTGTTCTGGCTGTTCCTCGCGCTCACGGCAGCTTCGCTGTTCCTGCTGCGCTGGCGCCATCCGCAGGCAGGCGGCTTCCGGGTTCCGCTCTACCCCGTCATTCCGCTGATCTTCCTTGCGGTCTGCCTGGCGATGCTGTGGTCATCGGTGGATTATGCGCGCTTCTTGCTGACCAGCAGCGACAGCGGCCGCCTGGCGGGCGTGCTGGGCATATTCATCCTGGCGGCCGGCGTGCCCATGATCATCCGGGCACGCTGAACCCGGTCAGCTGCCGGCGCTCGGCAGCGCCTTCAACCGCGCCATCTGCGCCTTGAAGCGGGAAAGATCGGCGCCGCCCAGCTGCTGCGTGCTGCCGAACAGCTTCACGCTGCGCGGATCGACGGGCTTGCCGTTCTGCCAGACTTCGTAATGGAGGTGCGGTCCTGTCGACAGGCCGGTCGAGCCGACCTGCCCGATGTTCTGGCCCTGCTCGACCCGCTGCCCGTTGCGCGCCCCGATCCGGTGCATATGGGCATAGCGGGTGCGCATTCCCTGGCCATGATCGATCACAACCACATTGCCATAGCCGCCGCCCCAACCCGAGAAGACGACCGTGCCGCCAGCCGACGCCAGGATCGGCGTTCCCATGCGGGCGGCGAAATCCACGCCCTGGTGCATCCGGCTGTAGCCCAGCACCGGGTGGAACCGCATCCCGAAGCCCGACGACAGCCGCGCACCGGACACCGGCGTCCGGATCAGGCCCTTGCGCACGCCTTCGCCCGTCTGCCAGAAAAACTCGCCCTTGTTGCCCCAGCGCATCAGCGAGACGTTCGATCGGCCGTTGAGCAGGCCGGCATAGAGCAGGTCCCCCATCCGGGTCTCGCCAGTCTCGGCCCGGCGGTGCTCGACGATGATCTCGAACCGGTCGCGCCGGCCGATATCGCGCTGCACATCCAGCGCATGGCCCAACTGGCGCAGATAGTCCGACACGATGCGCTGGGGCACGCCTGCGGCAAGCGCCGATCGCTGCAGCGAGCCGCCGACAAGGCCCGTCACCCTGAGCGGCGTTTCGTCGATGCGGATCGGGATCGCCTTTGCCTGCAAGGCCCCATCGGCGCTGCGGCGGATTTCCATCTTCGTCTCGAAGGCCGCACGAAAGGCAAGAAATTCCAGCGGACGCGGGACAGCCCTGGTCTCGCGCCTGCCCAGCACGATGTTCACCTGGGTGCCGGGCATCACGCCGCGCATGGAACCGACTCCTGCAATCAGGCTGCGCACCGTATCCAGATCGTCCCGGCCCACTCCGGCGCGCCTGAGTGACGCCTCGAGGCCGCCCGAGCCCACATTGGTCGAAAGCTCGATGCGCGGACGCTCGGGTGCTTCGGCAAGTCGACGGGCAAGCGGCGTAGGGCCGGCCTGGCGCACGGTCGGGCTTCCCTTCAACAGCGGCCCGAAGCCGCCACTCCGGCTTTCGGCCTCGATCGCAGCTGGACGCTTGGCCGGGCCGGCCGCCGTGAGCACGGGCGTGTTGGTGCCAAGGGCAAGCCCGGCGGCGACAAGCGCGGTCAGGGTGGCAAGGCCGCGCCACCAACGGCCAGAGCCGATGCGGTCGCCAAGATCGACGACCAGTTCGGCATCGGCAAGCTGCAACGCCGTGCGTTCGAGCAGCCGGCCGGCGTTCAGCCGGGGGAGACGTGCGAGATCGGCTGGAAACCCGGCCGGCAGCAACGGGATGCGCGGCGCAAGGCTGCGGTCAGCGAGTGTTGCCACGCAGGCGTCCCCTCGCGACCACGCTGCGCTGCACCCCGGCCGCGGGGCAAAGCTGTGCCGAAAATGCCACCATCCGGTGAAGAACGACCCAATTCAGCAGGGCTGCAGCCCCCATCCCGATGAACTCCAGCTGTGGGGTGAGCCCCCCAACACGGCCCGGCCTTGCCGGTTGTGCTAAGTTGTTGGAGTGACGATCTGAATCATGTGACAGTCGGGGTCAACCAAGGGCTGTTCAGCTTGAGTGAATGCTGCGACGAAACGCCCTGCGCCGACGTTGAACCGAAACCGGCCCGATCTAGGGCGACGCGGGATTGACCCAAAACGATAGCAAACCACCCCTTGCGTGCTGCGGCGCACCATGCCACTATATCTGGAGAAGATACGGTGGGAGACGCAATCATCCGCACCTGCTCGTCCTGTCCGGCCTGCAACAGCCCGCCGGCACCCCGGCCGTCCGCCCGGCGTCCTCACGGTCGCACCACCCGTTCCTTTTTGCCGATTGCGTCCCATTTTCACACCATGCCGCATGGCCCTGCCCTGCTGATCGAAGTCCCGCCGGCATGACCATGCTGGGCGCCCAACTTACGGCCGTCCTTGGCCCCACCAACACGGGGAAGACCCATCTCGCCGTCGAACGCATGTGCGCCCATGCAGGCGGCATGATGGGCTTTCCGCTGCGCCTGCTGGCGCGCGAGGTCTATGACCGGGTGGTGGCGTTGAAGGGTGCTCCCCAGGTCGCGCTCGTCACGGGGGAAGAGCGCATCATTCCGCCCGGCGCGCGCTATTTCCTGTGCACGGCCGAAAGCATGGTGACCGACCGCACCTTCCCCTTCGTCGCGATCGACGAGGGCCAGATGGGCGCCGATCCCGAACGCGGGCACGTGTTCACCAACGCGATGCTGCACATCCGCGGCACGGCCGAAACGATGATCCTGGGCGCCGAGACGCTGCGCCCTGTCATTCACCGCCTGATGCCCGACGCGCACATTGTCGGCCGGCCGCGCTTCTCGAAGCTCGCCTGGACTGAACCTCGGAAGCTCTCCCGGCTGCCCGCGCGGTCTGCCATCGTCGCCTTCACCGCCGAAGACGTCTATGCTCTTGCCGAAGCGCTGCGCCGCCACAAGGGTGGCGCGGCCGTCGTGATGGGCGGCCTTTCCCCCCGCACCCGCAACGCGCAGGTTGCGCTCTACCAGTCAGGCGAAGTCGACTATCTGGTCGCCACCGACGCGATCGGCATGGGCCTCAACATGGATATCGCCCATGTCGCCTTCGCTGCGCTGTCGAAGTTCGACGGCCGTCGCCACCGTCGCCTTCGGCCCGCCGAAATGGCCCAGATCGCCGGACGCGCAGGGCGCCACCAGCGCGACGGCAGCTTCGGTTCGGTGCAGCTCGGGCGCGCCGACGATCCCGGCTCGGCGGGCCCGGCCTTCACCGAAGCGGAAATCGCCGCAGTCGAAGGCCATTCCTTCGCCCCGCTCCAGGGCCTTGTCTGGCGCAATGCGCGGCTCGATTTCGCGTCCCTGCACCGTCTGGTCATGAGCCTGGAGGCAACGCCCAGCTCGCCCGACCTCTGGCGTGGCGACGATGCGATTGATCTCCAGGTGCTAAAGCAGCTGGCCGGCGAACCCTGGGTGATGGAGCGCGCACAGGGCAAGCCCGCCCTGATGCGGCTCTGGGCTGCCTGCGGTCTCCCCGATTATCGCCGCACCGGCGCCGAGGCCCATGCCCGGCTGGTGGGGCGCATGTTCCGTCACCTGTCCGAAGGGCGCGGCACACTCCCTGCCGACTGGATCCGCTCGGAGCTTTCGATCCTCGACAACATCTCGGGCGACATCGCGGCCATTTCCGACCGGATCGCAGCCGCGCGCACCTGGACCTACGTGACCCACCGCTCCGACTGGCTGGACGATTCGACCGGCTGGGCGGAAAAGGCCCGCGTGGTCGAGGACAAGCTGTCGGACGCGCTGCACCAGCGCCTCACCCAGCGCTTCGTCGATCGCCGCACCGCCGTCCTGCTGAAAGACCTCAAGATGCGCGACCCCGATGTGCGGGTCGAAGTCGATCCCGACGGCGCGGTGGTTGTGGACGGCGCCATCATCGGCACGCTGAAGGGCTTCGCGTTCCTCCCCGATCCCGCAGCCCGCGCCGGCGAGAAGAAGCTGTTGCTGGCAGCCGCCGAACGCCGCCTTTCGTCCGAGCTTGCCGGCCGCGCCCGCGCGCTGGGCACCGCCCCCGATACGGAGTTTGCCCTGTCCTTCGAAGGCGGTATGCCGCCCCGCCTGACCTGGCGCGGCGAGCGTGTTGCAGCGCTCCGGCGGGGCAAGGACGCGCTCAATCCCCGCATCGAGCTCGACCGCAGCCTCGATACCCTGCCGGCCGAACAGCGCGCAGCCGTTCATGCCCGCCTCCAGGCCTGGGTCGAAGCAACCAAGGGTCGTCAGCTCCAGGCGCTCACCCGGCTGGAGGCGCTGAAAGACGGTCTCTCCCAGCCGGCGCGCGGGCTTGTCGTGCAGCTCACCGAGACGATGGGCTCGCTCCCGCGCGCAAGCGTCACGTCGCTTCTGTCCAGCCTCTCGCGGGACGATCGGCGAGCCCTGGCGAAGGCAGGGGTGCGGCTGGGCGTTACCCATGTCTATGCCGTCCAGGCGCTCAGGCCCGAGGCGACGCGTTGGCGGCTGGCGCTGTGGGGCGTTGCAAACGGGGTCAGCCACATGCCGCCCCCGCCCCGCCCGGGGCTCACCTCGCTGAAGGTGGAATCGTCCGCGCCCCCGGGCTTCTACGCAGTCGCCGGCTTCTGGGCCTTTCGCGATTTCGCCGTCCGCGTCGACATGGCCGATCGCACAGCCCGCATGCTTCATGCCCAGCGGCTGGAGAGCCGCGCCGGCGGCAGCGCCTTCCAGCCCGACCCGGCCCTGGTGAACAGCCTCGGCCTCGTCCCCGGCCAGTTCGAGGTGCTGATGGCGGCCCTGGGCTTCCGCGGCGGCAAGGGCGGCGGCTTCGCCTTCGCGCCCGCCCGGCAGCCGGCCGCGCGAACCCGGTCTCGAAAGCCCGAAACTGCAGCACCCAACCCCGCGAACGCCTTCGCCAACCTGGGCGCGCTTCTCGCCACCGGACGGGAGACGCGCTGAACAATGCCCATCCGGCCCTGAAAAGGAGACTGCCCTTTGGTCTATGAACGGGGAATGCGCATCGACAAATGGTTGTGGTTCTCGCGTCTGTCGGGTTCCCGCAACGAGGCCCAGAAGCTCTGTGAAAGCCGCCGGCTGCGGCTCGACGGACGGGTGATAGACCGAAGCTGCGCAACCGTCAGGCGAGGGGCCGTGCTGTCCTTTCCCAGGGGCGACCAGGTGATCGCTGTTCGGGTGGAGGCACTTGCCGAACGGCGCGGGCCCTCGACCGAGGCCCGCACGCTCTACACCCCGCTGCTGCCGGCGCCAACCGCGCACCTTGCCCGGCAGCCGGGCTTTGCAGAGATGGTTCCGGCCTGATGCCAAGCGCTGCTTTGGCGCTGCGAAGGATCAGCCCATTGACGTGCCCGCTTCCCCCAAGCTAGCGCGAAAGGCAACCAACAGCCGAACGAGGGTGGACCTATGGCCTATGTCGTGACCGAAGCATGCATCCGCTGCAAGTACATGGATTGCGTGGAGGTCTGCCCGGTAGACTGCTTCTACGAAGGGGAGACGATGCTGGTCATCAACCCCAATGAATGCATCGACTGCGGCGTGTGCGAACCGGAGTGTCCGGCCGAGGCCATCGTGCCCGATACCGAGCCGAACCTCGAAAAGTGGATCGAGCTCAACGCCAAATACAGCGCCGACTGGCCCAACATCACGGTGAAGGGCGAGACGCCGCCCGACGCCGATGACTGGAAGGGCAAGGCAGGCAAGTTCGACAACAACTTCTCCGACAAGCCCGGCTCCGGCGCCTGATCCGATTGCCCGGGGGCATCCCGGCCTGTAATACCAAGTCGCGATGACGAAGCTTCATCGCGTTCGGCCTGTCGGCCGGCGTCCGGTCGTGCTTTCCGCTGCGCGGATCGCTGATGGTCAGCGAGATGCGGTGTAGCAGCCGAATTGCGGCCCGGCCCCAAAACGCGTCTGGTGTCCGGGCCAAACTTCTTTGGTCGTTCTGCCCAGGCCCCGGAACCGGGGCGAACGCCGGCATGGCAGACCCCCGGACCACGCCCTCGGGGCCCGTGCAGCAACCCCGATCCCGCGCGCGAAGCCGGCCGCGCTCAGGCAGGATCAGTCGAGCGCCTTGATGATGGCGGAGAAGTCGAGCCCGCCCTGGCCGTTTGCGGCGAACGCCTCGTACATCTCCAGCGCGCGCGCACCCATCGGCGTGCTGGCGCCTGCCGATTGCGCTGCTTCGGCGGCAAGCCTCAGGTCCTTCAGCATCAGCGCAACAGCAAAGCCGCCCTGGTAATGGCGGTCGGCCGGTGTTTCGGGGCCCACGCCCGGCAGCGGGCAATAGCTCGTCATCGACCAGCTCTGGCCCGACGAAACGGAGGCGATGTCGAAGAAGCGCTGCGGATCGAGCCCCAGCTTCCTTGCAAGCACGAATGCCTCTGCCGTCGCCACCATCCCGGCACCCAGCAGCATGTTGTTGCAGATCTTGGCCGTCTGCCCGGCGCCGGCATCGCCGGCATGGATCACGGCCTTGCCCATGGCGTCGAGAACCGGTTTCGCGCGTGCAAAGCCGTCGGCCGTGCTACCGACCATGAATGTGAGCGTTCCGCCATTGGCAGCCGCGATCCCGCCCGACACCGGCGCGTCGACCGCGATCAGGCCCTTTTCGGCCGCTTCTGCGGCAAGCATCTTTGCGGTTGCGACATCGATGGTGGAGCAGTCGATCAGCAGCGTGCCCGGGGCCGAGTGACCAAAGACGATGTCGCGGTACAGCCCGGCGACATGGCTTCCGGCCGGCAGCATGGTGACGACGGTGTCTGCGCCATTCACGGCTCCGGCGGCCGACACCTCGGGCGTGCAGCCGGAAGCGCGCGCCTTTTCGAGCGCATCTGCCGACAGGTCGAACGCGCGGACGTCGTGCCCCTTGGCGGCAAGGTTCGCCGCCATGCCGCCACCCATGTTGCCCAGCCCGATGAATGCGATGCGTGCCATGTCCCTCAGCCCATCGTCGGTATGACGAATGCATTCCCGCCGCCGGCGCCCGGGCCGGCCTCACCGGATGGCCAGCGCTGTGTCACCGTCTTCACCTTGGTCCAGAATCGCACGCCTTCCGGGCCGTGCTGGTTGTGGTCGCCGAAAGCCGAGCGTTTCCAGCCGCCGAAGGTGTGGTAGGCGACAGGCACGGGAATCGGCACATTGATCCCCACCATCCCCACGTCCACCCGCGCAACGAACTCGCGCGCGGCATGGCCGTTGCGGGTGAACAGCGCGACGCCATTGCCATACTGGTGTTTCGACGCGAGCGTCAGCGCCTCCTCGAACGTCTCGGCCCGCACGATCTGCAGAACGGGGCCGAAGATCTCCTCCCGGTAGCTTTCCATCTCGGGCGTCACATGGTCGAACAGGCTCGGGCCGATGAAGAAGCCCTCCTCATGGCCCTGCAGGGTGAACCCCCGGCCATCGACCACCAGTTCGGCGCCCTCGTCCACGCCCTTCTGGATCCAGCCCTCCACGCGCGCCTTGTGGGCGGCGTTCACCACAGGGCCGTAATCGGCGTCAGGATCGGTCGACACGCCGATGCGCAGCTTGGCCATGGCGGTCAGCATCTTCTCGCGCAGTGCCACTGCGGTCTGCTCGCCAACGGGCACCACCACGGGAAGCGCCATGCAGCGCTCGCCTGCGCTTCCGAAAGCAGCGCCGGCAAGATCGGCCACCACCTGATCGAGATCGGCATCGGGCATCACGATGCCGTGGTTTTTCGCGCCTCCCATCGCCTGCACCCGCTTGGCATTGGCGGTGCCCCGGGAGTAGATATACTGCGCGATGTCGGAACTGCCGACGAAGCTGATCGCGGCGATGTCGGGATGATCGAGGATCGCATCCACCATCTCCTTGTCGCCGTGCACCACCTGCAGGATGCCGGCCGGTGCGCCGGCCTCCAGCATCAGCTCGGCAAGGCGCACCGGCACGGTCGGGTCGCGTTCCGAAGGCTTCAGGATAAAGGCGTTGCCGCACGCGATCGCGACACCGAACATCCACATCGGGATCATGGCCGGGAAGTTGAACGGCGTGATTCCGGCGCCGATGCCCAGCGGCAGGCGCATGGAATAGACGTCGATCCCGGGGCCTGCGCCTGGCGTGTACTCGCCCTTCAGGGCATGGGGGATGCCGCAGGCGAACTCGATCACCTCCAGCCCGCGCTGGATGTCGCCCTTTGCATCGGCGATCACCTTGCCATGCTCCGACGACAGCGAACGCGCCAGCTCCTCGATGTTCTTCTCCACCAGCGCCTTGAACTGGAACATCACCCGCGCGCGCCGCTGCGGGTTGGTCGCCGCCCAGCCGGGCTGGGCCTTCAGCGCCGCCTGCACCGCCGCCTCCAGCACGGCCGCATCGCCCAGCGGCACGCGCGCCTGCACCGCGCCGCTGTTGGGGTCGAACACATCGCCGAAACGGGTTGGCGCCGCCGTTGGGGCATGGCCGAGAAAATGATCGATCTGACGCAAGTCCTGTCTCCTTTTGCGGCCCGCCGTGCGCCGCCTTTCCCTCGCAAACAACTCGCAATGCTGCAAGCATGGCGCCCCCATCATTGGCTTTGCGGTCATCGCCCGGCCGCGTTAGGCGTCTCCCACATGCGCCAACCAGCCCACCCCCAGATCCGCGAGGCCATCGCCCGGCTGTGTGCCGGCTTCCCAGGTGCCTGCTGGCCCGACCTCGATGCCCGCATGGTCGATCCGACCGCGTTCATCGCGGCCCTGACCCGCAGCCGGTTCTTGGCGACTATGATACCCGAAACCCATGGCAGCGCCGGTTGCAGCGGTGGCGCAGCGCATGCCCGGATGCACATCACAGGCACCCTTCTGCGCCACGGCAGCGACGTGCAGAAAGCGCGCTGGCTGCCCGAGATCGCAGCGCGGCGCCTGCGGCTCCAGGCCTTCGGCCTTGCGGAACCCGGCAGCGGCAGCGGCACCGACACGCGTGCGCTTGCCACGACGGCCCGGCGGGACGACGAGGTGGCGAGGAAGGGCGAGCGTCTGTCGGTGGCCCTCGTCGACCTGCCGGACTCGCTGAAGCAGGGCATGACCATCCGGCCGATCCAGACGATGATGAACCATTCGACGACCGGAATCTGGTTCGATGATGTCCCGGTGCCCGCAGCCGCCGGGTTGATGGTGCACGCCGCAGCCGATGCCCATGCAGCGGGCGAACACTGCGGCGGGGAAGCCACCATGGCGAAGATGCTGGCAGCGGATGCTTCGTGCAAGGCCGCAAACATGCGCCTGCACACGCATGGCGGGTTCGGCTTTGTCGCCGACCACGATATCGGGCGCAAGTTTCGCTTACCCCGCCTCTGCCTGGTGGCGCCGAACTGCACGAACCTCATGCGCGCCTATCTCGCCGAGCATGTCCTCGGCCTGCCGCGGTCCTGCTGATGGGCGCGCTCTCGGGCCTGCTCGTCGTTGCACTCGAGCAGGCGGTCGCGGCACCGCTTTGCACCCAGCGGCTGGCCGATGCCGGCGCGCGGGTGATCAAGATCGAGCGTGCAGATGGCGATACCGCGCGCCACTATGACGGCGCGGTCAAGGGCACGTCGGCCTATTTCGCCTGGCTCAACCGCGGCAAGGACAGCATTGTCCTCGACGTGAAGGACGCATCCGACAGGGCGCTTCTCGAACGCATGATCGCCCGCGCCGATGTCTTCGTGCAGAATCTCGCTCCCGGAGCGGCCGGGCGGCTGGGGCTGGATGCTGCCGCGGCTGTCGCCCGGCACCCCCGGCTGGTTGCGGTCGACATCCGTGGCTATGGCCGCGACACGAAGGCAGCCGACATGCGCGCCTACGACATGCTGGTGCAGGCCGAAAGCGGCGCCTGTGCCGTCACCGGCACGGCCGATGCGATGGCAAAGGTCGGCTTTTCGGTGGCCGACATCGCGACCGGCCTCAACGCCCACGCCGCGATCCTCGAGGCGCTGATCGACCGGAGCGCAACCGGCCGGGGCAAGCCCATCGAGATCGCCATGTTCGACGTGATGGCCGACTGCATGGCCGTTCCCTTGCTGCACTGGGTCGAGGCCGGGCGGGACACACCGCGCGTCGGCCTCGCCCACCCGGCGATCGCGCCCTATTCCGCCTTCCGCTGCCTGGACGGCGACATCCTGATCGCGGTCCAGGCACCTGCCGAATGGGCCCGCTTTGCGGCCGGCGTGCTTGGCGATCCCGCGCTCGCAACCGACCCGCGCCTTGCCGACAATCCGGCCCGTGTCGCGAACCGGCCCGCGCTCGACGCACTCGTCGCCGACCGCTTCGCAGCCCTGACACTGGCGCAAGCCAGGGCGCTGCTCACCCATCACCGGATCGCCTGGGGTCAGGTGTCGACGGTGGCGATGCTTGCCGAGCATCCGGCCCTTCGCACGGCGGAGGTCGCAGTCCCGGGCGGCAGCGCCCGCCTGCCCCGCCCCGCCGGCCGCACCGGCGCCCTGCCGGCCGGCGTTCCAGCCCTCGACGCGGACGGCGCCCGGATCAGGGCCGAGTTTGCCGGAGGCTGACCCCCGGTGCAACGGATCGGCAGAAGCCGGGGCCACATCGCCCCTGTCCAGGCAATGCTTGGGCAAGATGCATTGTGCCACGCCCGCCGACCGGCCGGGCCGCCACTGGCTGCGCGCCTGCGCTTGCGCCCATCGTCCTGCCGGTGCACCAGGCGACGACTGTGCGCAGGTTGGCAAACCACGGTCCGCTTTGCAGCGACAGGCAAGGGAGAGGCCCGTTGACACCCATTACCCCGGCAAACGATGCGGAACCCGCTGTGCTGGATTCGATGATCGACCGGCTTCTTGCCCGGGCGCCACTGCCCGAGAAGGTGGGCATGTTGCCGGGGACGGGGCTGCAGGCCCACAATGTGATCGCGACGGTGAAGCATCTTGCGCTGAACCCGATCGAGAACAGCCGCTTCACGATGGATGTGCGGGTGGCATGGCAGCTGCGCACGCCGTGCCCCTGCTCGTGGAAATACCCGTCCTGCTGGCGGAGCGCTGGCCGGGCAAGCTGGTCGGCGGGTTCGCAAAGCCGCTTCTTGCCACCGGCAAGACCCGGATCGTTGAATTGTCGATCCCGCGCTGCCGCCTCATGCTGCGCAAAGCCGGACGGTCGATGCCTGAGCCGGGCGCATTCCGGCTGCTTGCCTGCACCGACGCAGCGGATCGGCAGCCGTTGGCAATGGTGATCGGGCTGTGAGCACCCAATTTGTGATCGACACCGAAATCCGGATCGAAGCGCATCCGCGCAAGGTGTGGGCCGTGCTGACGGACTTCGCCCGCTACGGCGACTGGAACCCCTACATCATCGAGGTCGACGGCCCGCTTGCACCCGGGTCCGAACTCCGTCTCCGCTTGGCCCACATAGCGGGCAAGCCCCCGACCGACGGCGTCGTCACCCTTACCGGGGCGAGCTTTCCAAAGATGCGCTGGGAAGGAGGCCACCCGGACCGCTCGATCCTGAAGGGCGATCATGTGTTCCACTGCGAGGCCATCGACAGCAGCTGCCGCTTCCACCATTTCGAACAGTTCAGCGGCCTGTCGGCCGAACGGCTGCTGACAGACTATGGCGCCCGGATCGAGGCCAATTTCCGCCTGTTCAACGAGGCCCTGAAGCGCACGGCCGAACGCTAGGTGTATGATCCGCCACCAGCAGAAGCGCCTCGTCCGCACCAGCCGCAACGAAGCCAAGCCAGATGCCCGCACTGCTGATGATCCTGTCCTGCGCCGCCAGTGCCCGGCCGCGCCGGCTTTCGGCATCGCCCATATAGTTTGCCAGATCCCCCCATGCCGTGCGTCGCGCCATCCCCGTCTCCCGCCCGCAACCCCCACTTGCAACATTCCGTCGCACCCGATTTGGTTGAACAGGTCGCCCTTCATCGCCACCACTCAAGAACAGATCGGGCCCCTCTGGCACCAGATGGCGTGATGTCGGCCGCACCGAACCTGCTGCCCCATGTTTGATAAAACTGGGAAACCGCAGGCTTCGGGACCAACGACCCTGGGATGAGGAGCATCGAATGATCAGCACAATCATTGCATCGCTGGCACTTGCCATCGCGCCCCAGCCGGTTGCGCACAGCGTAACCGTCGACCACCAGTCCGCACCCGTCAACGCGACCTACCGGGCCGACGTGGCGGTCTCCACCCGCCAGATCGGCATGTCCGCCGGCGCCCGTCCCGGCACCGCGCGTTGCATCTGGGAAGCCCGCGTCGGCGTCGTCCGGGATATCGCCCGCGGCGAAGGCACGCCGGTCAGCCGTCGCCTCGATGCGGATCGGCTTTTCGAAGGCAGCCGGCCTGGCAGCTGCATGGAAGTGACGGCGCAGGTCGAGCGCGATCTCGGCAGGCACCAGGACGCCGTCCGCGCGCATGTGAAGCAGGTCGCCGAACGCGACGAACCGAATCTCCGCGCAGACCTTCGCGCCCTGACGGAACTCGCACAGAACTAGGGCCTTCGGGCCTGTTGCAGCATTCTCCGGCAGATGCCTGCAATCTTTGAGCTTGTTGACGGGCAGGCCCGGCCTAGGGTCTGCTGCATGGGCTTCTGGATCTCTGCTGTCATCGCGCTCGTCCTGGCCGGGCTGGGAAGCCCCGTGGTGTCTGAAAGATATGCGTTGGGCTTGCCGGAGCCCGAAATCCTGTTGCTGCTGGCAGCAACATTCGCGGTTGCCGGCTTCGTCAGCCGGGTCCGGCGCAGCAGCCGCGTCAGCAACTGATACCAAGTCTCGATGCGGAAGGCTCATCGCGTTCGGCCTGTCGGCCGGCGCGCGGTCGCGCTTGCCGCTTTGCGGATAGCTGATGGTCAGCGGGATGCGGTAAAAGCTGTCGCGCAGGGCTGAATGCCATCGGGCGGACGCCCGGGGTCGGCAATCAGGACGCATCGGCAGTGACAGGCGGCAGGGAAGCCGCGCCGGTCTCTCAACCCTGGCCGGCGATCGTCGCCAGCTGCTTTTTCACCCCGGCCAGCCAGTCGCGCAATATCCTGATCCAGCCCTGCAGTTTCTGCAGCAGGTCGCCGGAGGTGAGCGCCGCGCCGCGCAGGTCGGCGACTGTCACATAGCGGGCCAATTGCTCCAGCAGGCTGTCGAGCCGTTCGATCGTCTGCAATGCCGCCTGCAGCCTGTTGTCCTCTACACTGCGGTTCAGGGCCTGGAGTTCGCTGTCGACCTCGCCGGCAAGCCGGAGAAGCCGCCGCCGCAGCGGATCGACATCGTCGTAGAGGGAATATTGGCCCGAAAGGCTGTGAAAGCTTTCCAGTTCCTTTTCGGCGACGATGTTCAGCACCCGCCGGAACCCGGCGAAATCCGCCGCCACAACCTCGATCGCGCCCGTGCCTTCGCTCATTCCATGTCTCCCTTGCCGTCACCTAGCTGCATTCGGCAGCGGGAGGAAAGCGGCGACGGCTTGTGGCCTGTGCAAGCAGCGGCGCCCGTCGTCAGGCCGCGACGGTGTCGGGGAGGACGCGCAGCACGATGATGCCGTCGCCGTCGAGCTCGTAGAAGATGATGTGCCGTCGGAAGGGCTGGCTGCGGGTGCGATCGTCGATCGCGGGTTCGGCGCGTCCGTTCATCGGGTGCCGGGCGAGCTGCTCCAGTTCGTCCTTCAACCCTTCGCAATAGCGGCGGGCGGCCTCTTCGCCGAAGAAACGGAACTCATGCGCCACGGCCGCGAAAATCTCGGCCAGGTCCTTCTCGGCCCGGATGGTGAGACGAAGGACGCTCATGCAGCCGCACGTTCGGGCGGCATGAGCGCGCGGGCAAGGATCCCGTCGAGCGACGCAAGCGATGTGCCGCTTGCACGGCCCTGCTGGACGGCTCTGCGCACGTGATCGCGGTCAGGGGAGGCCTTCTCTGACAGCCAGCGTGCCAGAAACGAGTCTGAATCCGCCATGGAAATGCCCGATGCTCGGGCCTCTGCGACCGCGTCGCGGCGGGTGGCAAGCTGCTGCTGACGCCGCCTGTCTTCTGCAATCAGCTGAGCCAGATACGTGCCGACGCTGGTAACGCGGCCGAGAGCGACCTGCTCCTCGCTCCACGCAATGATATGCTCCGGCAGCGAGAAATTGCCCGTGGTTCCGAACCTCTTGAGACCCAATGTGGTGAAAGGCCCGGCAAAGTCAATCGGATGCTGCCACACGTTAACCACTTAGGCGCAAACCCCATCCGAAGAAGAGCCCAGAAACATATCTTCGCAAGCCGCACTTGAACTTGGCGCGCACTCCGGGCACCGCGCCCTCATGCGAACCATTCTGCTTGCAGCGCTGCTGGCTGTCGCCATCCCCGTGCACGCCCCGGCCATGGCCGATGCCGGCCCGCCGAACGACGCTGTTCCGGCAGGCAACCGGGCCCCCGTTCTCACGCTTGACCGTCTGTTCGCCAATCCGCCGCTGCTGGGCACCCCGCCGCGCGCGCTGACCATCGCGCCCGATGGCCGGCATATCGCCTGGCTCCAGCCGCGAGCCGACGACCAGCTGCGCTTCGACCTGTGGGTAGAGGCGATTGCAGGCGGGAAGCGCCGGATGGCGGTCGACAGCCTGGCCTTGTCGGCTGCGCCCGCCGACCTGCCGGAGGCCGAACTGATGCGGCGCGAGCGGGCGCGCCTCGCCTCGGTGAAGGGGATCGTCGACTATCAGTGGTCGCCCGATGGCAAGGCCCTGCTGGTGCCGCTGGACGGCGATATCTGGCTTGCGCCGCTTGGGCAAAAGCCCCGGCAGGTCACCGCGACAAGCGCAACCGAGATCGATGCCAGGCTGTCACCGCGTGGCAGCCATGCCAGTTTCGTGCGGGATCAGAACATGTTCGTGGTCGATCTGGCCACAGGCCGGGAGCGTGCGCTGACGACAGGCGGCGCCGGCCCCATCAGCTATGGCGTGGCCGAGTTCGTGGCGCAGGAGGAGATGGGCCGGTCGACCGGCCAGTGGTGGGCGCCAGACGATGCGCGCATCGCAGTCGCCCGGGTGGACGAAAGCGATGTGAGGGTGGCCGTTCGGGCGGCAATCGGATCGAACGGCACGAAGCTGTCGGAGCAGCGCTATCCTTTCGCCGGCACCCCCAATGCGAAGGTGACGCTGGAAATCCATTCGCTGGCCGGGGGGCCGCCGGTGCAGGCCGATCTCGGCGGAGACCCGGACATCTACCTCGCCCGGGTGAAATGGCTGAATGCGAACCAGCTGCTGGTGCAGCGGCAGACACGGGACCAGAAGCGACTGGACCTGCTGCTGGTCGAGGCCGACACGGGGAGGTCCCGTATCCTGTTCTGGGAAACCGCGGACAGCTGGGTGAACCTGCACGACAGCCTGAAGCCGCTGGCCGACGGCAGGCGCTTCCTGTGGGCATCGGAGCGGTCGGGCCATCGCCACATCTGGTTGTGGGACGGCGCGCAACTGCGGCCGGTGACGCAGGGCGACTGGTCTGTCGACCAGGTGAAGGCGGTCGACGAGGCCCGGGGCACCATCTTGTTCAGCGGATTCCGGGAAAGCCCGCTGGAAAAGGCGCTGTATCGTGTGGCGCTTGCCGGTGGCGAGCCCGTGCGGCTGACGGCGGACGGCGGCTGGACCGAAGCCGTGGCCGACGCGCGCGGCACGGCGATTTTGTTGACCCGGTCGACGCCCACAAGCCCGGCAGCCGTGACGCTGGCGACAACCGACGGCGGCGCGCTGGCCGTTCGGCGGCGGATATCGAACCCCGACATGCCCTATGCCGCGATGCTGAAGGACCATGTGGCCCCGCGCTTTGGCACCCTGAAGGCCGCCGACGGCACGACCGACCTGCATTATGCCCTGCTGCTGCCGCCGGGCCTGAAGCCAGGACAGAAAGTGCCCGTGTTCTTCGAGGTCTATGCCGGGCCCGGCGTGCAGCGGGTGACGAAACAGTTCGGATCATTGACGCACCAGTATCTGCTGCGGAAGGGCTGGGCGGTGTTCCGGGTGGACAACCGCGGCACGCCCAACCGCGGAACGGCGTTCGAATCCGTAATCCATCGCAAGCTGGGCTTCCCCGAGGTCGACGACCAGATGGCGGCGCTCGGCTGGCTGAAGACGCAGCCCTTCGTCGATGCGGATAGGGTCGCAGTCTATGGCTGGTCCTATGGCGGATACATGGTGCAGCGGCTGATGACCGAGCATCCGGAGGCCTTTGCCGCCGGGGTGTCGGGCGCGCCGGTGACCGACTGGACGCTCTATGACACCCATTATACCGAGCGCTATCTGGGCAATCCGGCGACGGACAAGGCGCCCTATGTCGCCTCTGACGTGACGCTGAAGGCGGACCGGCTGGCCCGTCCGATGCTGATAATCCACGGCCTGGCCGACGACAATGTGGTGTTCGACCATTCGGCCAGGATGATGGCTGCCCTGCAGAAGGCCGGGAAGCCTTTCGAGACGATGGTCTATCCCGGGCAGACCCACGCCATCCGCGCGCCTGAGCTGGCAACGCACATGTGGCGGACGATCGAGGCGTTCCTGGAGCGCGGCCTGAAGGCGGCCGACGTCAGCGCAAAGCGCTGATCGGCGGGCTCGCCGAAAGCGCTGATCGGCGGGCTCGCCGAAAGGCCGGCCCCCAGATTTCGCCGGGGCAGGCTGCGGGTTCGGGCGAGCCGCCATTCGGGCGGCTTTGCCGACCCGATGCCTGGACGCCCGAAACCCGTGCGACGGCTTCAGCCGGCCTTCAGTGCCTCGACGAAGGCAGCTTCCTGTTCCTTCGACATCGATGTGTTCAGCACCCGCGGGTTCCAGGGCTGGATCGCCTCCACCACCTTGTCCATCGTCACGTCGCGCACCAGCACGAACAGGGCGGACGAACTGTTGGGGATGGTTTCCGACAGCTTCTTCACGAAATCATCGTTCACGCCAAAGTCCATCAGGCTGCCCGACAGCGCGCCTGCACCGGCACCCGAGGCGGCGCCGATCGCCATGCCGGCAAGCGGGTTCAGGAACAGCAGGCCGACGAGCGTGCCCCAGAAGGCGCCCGACAGGCCGCCGGACGTGGCACCCAGAGCCATGAGGTTCAGCGCCTGCTTGATCTGCACCTTGCCGTCGGCGTCGCGGATGGCGACAACTGCGTCTTCGAGGTCGACCAGATGTTCCGCCTTCAGGCTGCGCACCTTGTTCAGAACCTCGTCTGCTGCTGTCAGGCCATCGAACCCGAGTACTACCACCTGCCCCATGAACCTGTCTCCTGCCTGATATGCCGCTGCGGGCGGCGGACCGGCCCTGTCTATAGAACTGCTTGATGACAGTTCCAAACGGTCAGGCCGTGCTGCCCGACCGAAGCTGCCCAGCCGGTGCACGCCGACCAGCGCAACCCGGTGGGGGGGTTGCAGTCGGGCGGCAAGCACCGCACGATGGCACGCGCAAAGGCGGATGGGGCGGATGGGGACGTGCAGATGAACTGGACCGTGCAGACGGTGCTTGCCGGCGTGATCGCGGCAATCGGGCTTTATATCCTGTTCAATCCGGTCTCGGTGACGAACCTGGTCGGCGGAGTGATCCCGTGGCTGCTGGTGGGGGCCGGCGGGGTGTATATCGTGGCGCTGCTGCTGCGATCGCGGCTGCGGCCGCTGTCGATGGTCTTGCCCGGGTTGGTGGGCGTGCTGCTGGTCTATGCCGGGCTCTCGCTGAAATTCGGGGACCCGACCCAAGTCGGGCCGATCGGGCTTGCCTTCCTGTTCGCGCTGCTGCTGGTAGGGGGTGGAATCGCCAAGCTGCTGATGGCGCTGGGCGTTCGCCGTTCGCGCTATTTCCTGGTCCTTGCCGGCGCCGGCGGGCTTTCGGTGCTGATGGGGCTGATCGTGCTGTTTGCCTGGTCCAGCGTGTCGGCGGGCTTCCTGGGCGTCGTGCTGGGGCTGGAGCTGTTGGCGGATGCGGCGTTCATCGCAGCGCTCGGCTTTCGGGACCGCGACAGGGAAGAGGCGAAGGAAGCGCTGGGGCTGGACTAGAGCCCGTCTGGAAGGCGGACCCTGCTGGCGGACTTGATGTGGGACATGGCGGCCTTCCGGTCGCGGCGGAGAATCGCCAGCCCGGCCTTGACGAGGCTCTGCGCCACGTCCGGAGCGATCAGCGAAATCGCCGTGATATAGACGGCCGCGCCGGCGCCGATCATCAGGGCAAGCAGCAGGGCCGGGGCGAGGCCGGCGAGCAGCAACGGCATGGGCAGGAGGACGATCGCCATCGGAACGCAGGCCATTGCTGCCGCCGCGCTCATCCTGAGCTGGTAGCTGACAGGCAACCCGATCACGCGTTTGATATAGCCGGCGCCGATCGGCCACAGGAGGAGGCTGCGCAGCAGCAGCGCGACCGACACGGCGATCACGCCGAACCCGGCGACCAGCGGGATCACGCACAGCGTGTAGGCCGCCGTTGCAACGCTGGCGCGGATCTGGAGATCGTTGCGGCCGAGGCCGCGCAGGATGCCGCTGTTGAAGCCGGAGATCGCGCCGCGAATTCCCATCAGCGACAGGATCTGGGCCGGGATCACGGCATCCTGCCACTTCGGGCCGAACATCAGCGGGATGGCGACGGGTGCCGCAAGGGCGATGCCGATGAAAGCGGGGTAGGCGACGAGGCTGGAGGCCCTTGCAGCCGACGCCAGCATCGTGCGCAGGAAGGCGAGATCCTCCTGGGTGCGGGCGGCGGTCGCCATTGCGATCGATGTCATCGGGGTGACAAGCATTCGCTGGACCGTTTCATAGAGCCGCCAGGCAAGGGCGAACAGCCCGACGGCTGCAGGGCCCAGGGTGAGGCCGATGAAGACGCGGGGGCTCTGCGTGCTGACGAACATCAGCATCTTCAAAAGCACCGTGCCGCTGCCGAAGCGCAGCACCGCCTCGAACGCGGCGCGGTCGGTGCGGAAGGCCGGGCGCCAGCCGCAGCGCGCGTACAATCCGATGAGGCGGACGAAGGCGCGCACAAGCTCCATGGCGACAAGGCTCCAGATTCCGGCCCCGGCAAAGGCAAAGCCGATGCCGACGAGGCTGGAGATCGTGTTGGCAAGCTGCTCGACGAGGACCAGTGCGCGCTGGTTGAAGTCGCGCTGGAGGAGGGCTGCGGGCACCACCCCGGCCGCCACCATAACAACGGCGATGCCGATGAAGGGGAGCACATCCGCCATCACCGGTGCCTTCAGGGCGACCGCGATCGGCTTGGCTGCGGGGATGAGGGCGAGCGCAAGCAGCAGGGCAAGGCCCATCGACACGAGAAAGGCTGCGGCCTTGTGCTGTTCGCCGATGATTTGGCGCTGGACCAGGGTTTCGGAGAAGGTGCCGAACACAAGCGTGTCGGCAAGGGTCATCGCGAGGATTGCAAGCGAGTAGGAACCATAGAGTTCGGGGCCCAGGAAGCGGGCCATGACGGCAAGGGTGCCGAGCGCGAGGACGAGTTGGGCCCAGCGGCCCATCATCAGCCAGGCAACGCTGCCGGCAGCGCGGGCGGCAAGCGATTCCCTGTTCGTCACCTGTTCTTGGCTGAGATGGCCTTGCGTGTCAGCAGATCGCCCCGGGCATAGACGACGGTGCTGACGGCCTTGCGCACGACGCGCCAGACGAAGCGGCTGTCCTTGGTGAAGGGCACCTTCTTCACGATCGGCTTCACAAGGCCTTCCTCATAGCGCCAGCGGGTGTGGCGAAGCCGCTCGGCGAGGTAGGGCTGGTCGGGTTCGAGGCCCCATTTCTGCTGGAGCCGAACGATGCTGCGGCGCTGCCAGGCATCGGACCAGCGGACGAGGAAATAGGGCATGTCCTCGGACACCAGGGGCCGGGCGCGGTTGGGGAAGAGGTAGGTGACGACGGAGCGCGGTTCGAGCAGGACCTTGCCGCCTGCGGCGAGGACGCCGAGGCAGAAGTCGACATGTTCCTTGGTCGCCAGCATCTCCTCGTCGAGGAGGCCGATTCGATCGAAGACATCGCGGCGCACGAGGACACAATGGAACTCGCAGCATTGTGTCTCGACCGGGCCGGGCGGGGCAGCGGAGACGGGCTCGCCCTGGAGGTGCATTTCCTCGATAATGATCCGCTTGCCGGGCGGGGTCGCGAGAAAGGCCTCGAGATCGTGGGTGAAGATGGCGCCGGCCTGGTGGATCTGGCTGTGCGCCGGCAGGCCCTGGCAGGTCAGCGGCGCGACCACGTCGGCACCGCTTTCGTCGGCGGTCGCGACGAGGCGGGACAGCCAGCCGGGGCTGCAGACGACATCATTGTCGATGAACACCACATAGTCGGTTACAGATGCCCGCACGCCGATGTTCCGCGCGCCGTTGGGCGAAAGATAACGGTCTTCGACGATATGGCGGAAGCCGCGTGCGCGGGCCTCGCCGGCGATCCAGCGGCTGAGGTCGGCCGGGCTCTTGCCGTCGACATAGACAAGGTCGAACGGGATGTCGGACTGCGCATAGATGCTCTCGAGCGCTTCGCGGGCGACGCCGAAACGCTCGCGCGGGGTGACCACGAGCGTGACACGGGGTGTTGCTTTGCCCTGCATGGTTGCCTCTTCGGTCATAGGTCGTCTCCTGCCATGCCCCCCTTCGCTGCGGGAAGGGGGATGCTGTTTCGGTCAGCCATAGTCCGCGCATCGGCGGTGCGCTCGCGTCGCCTTGCCAGTGCTTCTGTGTAGACCTCCAGCGTCTGGCGCGCAATCGTGTCGAAGCTGAATCTGGTCTCGACCGCGGACCGGGCGTGGCGGGTCATCGGGCCCCATTTGTCGGGACAGTCGAGCAGCGCTTCCACTGCGTCGGCAATCGCGACGGGATCGCGCTCGGGCACGAGCAGGCCCGAAATGCCATCCTCGACAAGCTCCGGAATTCCACCGTGCCAGGTGCCGATGACGGGCAGACCCGTCAGCATCGCCTCCTTCAGCGTGTTGATCGCGGCATCGGCTTCGCCCAAACGGTCCGTGACGGAGGGGCCGAGGAAGATATCGGCTGCTGCAAGCTCGGCCGCCACAACATCGTGCGGATGGCTTCCCAGCAGCGAAACACAATCACCAAGACCCAGGCTTGCGATCTGGGCCTCGAGCAGCGCCCTGTCTGACCCAGAGCCGATCACGCGGTAGGTGAAGGTGCGGCCGCGCCGACGAAGCTCGGCCATTGCGTCGATCGCCTGCGCGATGCCCTTCTTCTCGACAAGTCGGCCGACAGTGAGCAGCCGGACGGGGCGGTCGACCGGTGGGGACGGGGGACGCCAGGGAAAGCCGGCCACGTCGGTCGGGGATTCGACGACGGTGATCCGCTCGGCCGGGCAACCATAGGTGATCAGACGGTTCCGGAAATGGCCGCTGTTGCTGATGATCATGTCGGCGCTGTGGAAGATGTCGTGGTAGGTGCAGGGCCCCAGCCGACCGATATGGGGATCGACATCATGGCCCCTGAAATGGACCACAAGGGCGCTTGGCATGGCACCTGCGCGGATGTGCCGCAGCATCGGATCCCCCAGCATTCCGAACTGGCAGTGGATGACATCGGGCAGCGGCACATTGTTCCACATGACGAGTTCGTGGATGGGCAGCAGTTGGGCGGAGCGGCGGCGGTGGGTTCCAAACTTGAATGCTGTCATCGCAAAGCGCAGGCCCCGGTGCCGCACGACGGACGCACAGGCGCCGGGCAGGGCGACGAGACGGCGCAGCCAGCTTGCCTCTGCGAGGACGGCGACATGGCAACGCGCGATGAGGCCATGCCTGCGTCCGGCCGAATTCAGCACCTCGGGCCAGCCGGGCCCGCGCAGGCAGAAAAGGTCGACATCGTGGCCGCGTTCGATCAGCCCCACCGCCGAATTGGCGATGAACATTTCGCTGACAACAGGAAATCGATTGACCACAAAAGCAATCCTCATGCGCCGCCCATGCCAGTCTCTGGCGAAACCGGCAATCCTGCGGACGGATTATTAATAATGTTTCTAAGGCCTGCCAGTGCGCAGCCCCGTCCGGAGGCCCTCGGCCGTGCGGACCCAAGACCAGCGGGCCGTACAGACGGTTTCAGGCCCAGTCGACGATCGCCTGACAGGCCGACGGCCGGAAGTCCAGCACGACGGGGTGCAGCGCCAAAGCGCCCGGGCGGCATTGTGCCATCACGACGCCAACCATGTCCTTATGGGGGTTCATGTACAAGAATTTGCTGAAGACTCCGATCCCAGCCGTAGCGCCCAGGGACGCCGGGTCACCATGGAAACGCCCGGCCCCCAGCCGTGCGCGTGCCGGAAATTCTCGAAGAGGGGCG
>BBPD01000026.1_pt3 | contig 67300 bp, 66 predicted proteins | sample 1344911 | NCBI WGS metagenome assembly BBPD01 (sample SAMD00019088, study PRJDB2971) | groundwater metagenome | biome: freshwater biome; feature: mineral spring; material: ground water | place: USA: CA, Sonoma | collected 2011-09 | depth surface m
GATGAGCGTATCCTGGAAGCCGGCTGCCCGCGCCTCGGCCTCCGGCTCGGCAAGTGCGGTCGCAAGCGCCCGCAGCGCCGCAAAGGCAGAGCCGTCGCCTTCGCCGAACAGGAAGGGCCCGTTTGGAGGCGCAGTCCGCTCGAAGCCTGCCGCCTCGGCGCCGGCGGCTGCGTCGATCCCGGCCCAGAACACCGTCCCGTCGGCCTGAAGCACATAGGCCGGTTCGGCCGAGCGGCTGCCCGCAAACAGGTGCCGGCCGCTCTCGTCGCGCGCGTTGGCGCTCCCCAGCAACTGGTCCTGCAGCAACTGCACTTCGCGCGCGATCACCCGCCGGTCCTCGGGGGCAAGCGTGCCGTTGGCAGCCGACAGGGCAAGTTCGCGCGCCCGCATCAGCGCATCGCCGGCGGTCACGACTGCGGATTCCGCAAGCCCCAGCCTGGCACTCGCGCGATCGATGCTGCGCCGGTCAGACTCCAGCCGCCCCTGCAGCCGCTCCACCAGCGCGGCCCGGTTGGCTGCGATCGGGTCCTCCGACGGCCGCGTGAAACGCTCGCCGACCGAAATCTGCCGCCCAAGCGTCTCGATCTCGCGGTCCAGACGGCTCATTCGGTCGGCCTGGATCGACTGGGGGTTGCGGCTGTTCACAAGGACGGGCGTTGGCATCGGCTACCTCAGCTGCGGCTGGACGAAAGCAGGGTCTCGAAAATCTCGCGCGCGGCCTGCAGCACGCGGGCATTGGCATTAAAGGCCTGCTGCAGGCGCAGCATCTCGCCGGCCTCGATGTCGAGATCGACGCCCGACTGCAGCGACAGCGCCTCGGCTGCCTGGTTGCGGCTCTCGCGGGCGGTTTCGAACCGGCTCTGTTGCGCGCTTAGCGCAACGGCCACGCGGCTTACCAGGGCGTCCGCCTGTTCCCCTGCCGTGCCGGCCGGACCGGAAGCGTCCCGCACGGCCAGCATCACCAGCGCATTTCCGTTGCCGCCCGACCGCGCCTCGTTGCGGCGGACCGTGAAGCTGTCGCCATCCGCCGGCGTGCCCTTGAGGCTTACTGTGAAGCCGTCGCCCGCAAGGCTGCTGCCAACCGGCCCGGTGGCCAGCACCGTTCCCAGGCTGTCCGCAAGCGTCAGGGTGCCGGCAGCCATGCTCAGCACGAACGGCGGCGTTGCCGGCGGCGCCAATGCCGCGCTGACCCGGATGTCGGCGGTGGCATCCCCCATGTTGGTGGCAGCCGGCGCGGAGACCCACCGCTGGGCCGCAGCCAGCTGGCTGCCGGACAAATCGCGCAAGCGGATGGCAGCGGCGCCACCGGCCGCCCCGATCCGGAACACGTCGCCAAGCCTGGGTGCCCCGAGGCCGGTTACCGTCAACCCGTCGAGCGTGAGGGGCAGGGCGCCCGACACGCTGCCGCCCATGTCGTCCCGGGCGAGAGCCCACCGGGCCCCGTCGAACTGCAGGGTCATGGGAAGCAGCGCAGCGCCGTCGGCCAGCTCGGCGTCGATCCGCGCGCTGCCGCCATTTGCCCGGGCGGCGATCGGCACGGGGCGCAACGTGTCGAACAGCAGGCCGCCATCGGCCCCGGTTTCGTCGATGCCCTGCACATGGGCTGCATTCAGCTCGCCCGAAATCCGGTCGGCCAGGCCATCCAGCCGCGTGCGCGCCTCGGCCAGCTGAACCCGCGCTGCAGATAGCCCGGCCAGGCTTCCCGACAGCAGCGTCGCGCGTTCGTCCGCGCCGGTCGGCCCCAGCCGAAGCTCGATCCCCGTCGCAGCCGGGATCGCGCGGGCCGACACCGCGTCGCTGCCGGCAACCAGCAGTGCGCCGCCGGCATCCGGCACCCGCACGGTCGCCTGCCCCTTGCCGTCGATCTGCACATCGATGGTGGTGATCCCGGCAATCCGCGCCAGCGTGCGGTCGCGCTCGTCGGCAAGGGCGGCGAATGCGGCGCTTCCTTCCGTTGCGCGGCGCATCCGGCCGTTCACATCGGCCAGCGCCTGCGACAGATCGTTAAGCGCCCGGGTTTCCTGCCGCGCCTCGCCGATCAGGTCCAGATCCAGCCGGCCCAGATCCTCGGCGCTGCGGTTGAACTGGTCTGCCAGGGTGGTCGCGCGGGTCAGCACGGTTTCGCGCACGGCCGGGTTCGACGGGTCGCTTGCCAGGTCTGAAAGGCTGCCGAACAGCGCGTTCAGCGGGGCGCCGAGCGCGTTGGGCCCTGTGATCCCCGCCTCGATGGTCCGCAGCCAACGGCTCGACACCTCCAGCGCCGCCACATCCCCCTCGGCGCGCCGCAACGTATCCAGCTGCAACTGGTCCACCGCGCGGACAATCGCGGTCAGCCGAACACCGGCCCCGCCCCCCGGGTCGAGATCCAGCGGCCCGCGGCTGCCGCCGCTGTTTGCCGGCGACAGCTCGGCAGTCCGGCGGACATGGCCGGGCGTCGTCGCGTTCGCAACATTGTCGGCCAGCGTGTCGAGCGCACGCGAATAGGCGCGAATGCCCGTCTGCCCGATGGACAGCATGTCGCTCATCTCGTCGCCCCCAGCAGGTCGGCAATTCCGAACGGGCTGTCGGCGGACAGCTTGCGCGCAATGGCCTGCAGCGCAAGCCCGCCGCCGGCTGCCGCCTCGGGCAAAACGCTCCCCAGTATCTGCTGCAGCATCATCGCCTCGAAGGCCGCACCGGCCTCGCGAAGCCGGGCGCGGTCGTGCGCGCCCGGATCGGCCGGGGGAACGGGCTCGATCATATCACCACCAGCTCGGCGCGCAGCGCACCGGCCTCCTTCAGCGCTTCGAGGATCGCAACGAGGTCGCCGGGTGCGGCGCCCAGCGCGTTGACCGCAGCCACGATGTCTGACAGGCGCGCACCGGGCGCGAACAGCGCCATGCGGGCCTGCTCTTCCTGCGCCGAAACCGTCGAGCGCGGCGTGATGGCTGTATCACCACCCCGGCTGAACGGGGCCGGTTGCGACACCTGAATATCCTCCGACACGGACAATGTCAGGTTGCCGTGCGACACCGCTGCCGGCAGGATTCGCACGTCGCCACCGATCACCACCGTGCCGGTGCGGGCATTCACCACCACCCGCGCGGCCGGAGCGCCGGGCCGTACGTCCAGCGTCTCGATCCGGGCAGCAAGGGCGACCCGGTCCATCACCGTGCCTGGTGCATCCACCTCCACCGACACGGCGTCGACCGCGCGGGCAACCGGCCGGCCGAGCGCGCCGTTGATCCGGTCTGCCATCGCCTGTGCGGTCGTGAAGCTGGGCGTTACCAGGTCCAGCAGCAAACGGTCGGTGCCGGCAAAGGGCGTTGGCACGATGCGCTCGACAGTCGCGCCACCCGGTATACGCCCTGAGGTCGGCGTGTTGACCACGATCTTCGAGCCGTCCGCCCCTTCGGCGCCGAAGCCGCCCACCGTCAGATTGCCCTGCGCGAGGGCATAGGTCTCGCCATCGGCGCCCCTCAGCGGCGCCAGCAGCAGGGTTCCGCCGCGCAGCGACTTGGCGCGCCCAAGGGCCGAGATCGTCACGTCGATCCGCTGCCCCGGCTTGGCGAAAGGCGGAAGATCGGCCGTCACAATCACGGCGGCGGAATTCTTGAGCTGCGGAATGGGGCCCGGCCCCAGCTGAACCCCAAGCGCCGAAGCCGCAGAGCGCATCGACTGGATGGTGTAGGGCAGGTTGTCATCGCCCGTGCCCGGCAGGCCGACCACCAGGCCATAGCCCACGAGGCTGTTCGCGCGGACGCCCTGAAAGCGCGCCAGATCGCGGATGCGTTCGGCCGGCTGGCCAACCGACTGCGCGGCCGCCGGCTGCATCAGGTGCGGCGCGTTGAACCAGAGCCACAGGGCAACGTGGAGCAGGATCAGCCGCATCAGAAAGGCGTCACGGCTGCGAAGAAACGGTTGAGCCAGCCCTGCCGCGCCTGGTTGGCGACTTCGCCGGTGCCGGTGAAGCGCAACCGGGCATCGGCGACGCGGGTGGAGGGGATGCGGTTGTCGGGCCCGATGTCCTCCGGGCGGACGATGCCGGTCAGCTGCACCTGTTCTTCGCCACGGACCAGCCGGATGCGCCGATCACCCGCGACCATCATCGCGCCGTTCGGCAACAAGCGGACAACGGTGACGGTAAATTCGCCGGACAGCCGGTTGGCCTGGCTGGCGCTTCCCGACCCGGTGAAGCTGGAGTTGGTGCCGCCGCCGAAAAGCCCCTCGTCGATCCGGTTGAAAGGAGCCGCATCGGGCAGGTCGACACTGCGCTGGCTATTGCGGGCCGCAGTCTGGTCGATGCTCTTTTCCGCCTGGATCCTCTCGACAAGCCGGATGGTCAGCAGGTCACCCACCCGGCGGGCACGGCGATCCTCGGCAGGGGCCAGCCCGCCAAGGCTCGCCTGCCAGATGCCGCCGGTGGGGGCAGCAGGCTCGGGCGCCTCGGCAAGTGCTGCCGGCACGGCCGGCACCTTGTCCGAAAGGCGCCGGTCGATCCCGCAACCCGCAAGCGGAATTGCAAGAATAACAATAATCTTAGATGGCCTGGTTGACATATCGCATCATCTCGTCGGCGGCCGAGATCACCTTGGAGTTGATCTCGTAGGCGCGCTGGGTCTCGATCATTTCGACCAGTTCCTGAACGGTCGACACGTTCGAGTTTTCAAGGCTGCCCTGGCGGATTCGCCCAAGGCCGTTGGTGCCGGCGACGCCCGGCAGGGGCGCGCCCGACGAGCCGGATTCAAGGTAGAGATTCTCGCCGATCGGCTCCAGCCCGGCAGGGTTGATGAAGGCCGTCAGCGTGATCTGGCCCACCTGGGTGGGGACCGCTTCGCCCGGAAGCTGGGCCGACACCGTGCCGTCGGCGCCAACCGTGATTCCGGTCGCTCCCTCGGGGATCTGCAAGCCCGGCGCCACCGCATAGCCCTGGGGCGTCACGATCAGTCCCTCGGCGTTGCGGGTCAGCGCACCGGCGCGGGTGAAGGCGGGCCGGCCGTCGGGCAGCATCACCTCGAACAGCCCTTCGCCGTCGATTGCAAGGTCCAGCGAATTGCCTGTGGTCGTGAAGCCGCCCTGGGCATGGACCCGCTCCGTGCCGGCAATCCGCACACCCGCGCCGGTCGACAGCCCCATGCCGAAGCGGGCGTCAACTCCCTGCGGCGCACCGCCGGGCCGGCTTGTTTGGTAGAGCAGCGTCTCGAACGCCGCCCGGTCGCGCTTGAAGCCGACCGTGTTGGCGTTGGCGAGGTTGTTGGAAATCGTGCGCAGCCGGGCGTCGAGCGCCTCGAGGCCGGACCGCGCGATGTTCAGGGCCGATGGCATGGGTGTCTCCCTATTCGACGCGCATCAGGGCTGCGCTGCCCTCGTCCATCTCGCGCGCGGCCGACAGCAGCTTTGTCTGCAGTTCAAAGCTCCGGCTTTGCTGCACAAGCTCCACCAGCGCGGCTGCGGGCTCGACGTTGGACCGCTCGAGCGCGCCGACGCTGACGGTCGCGGTCGGGTCGGCCGCCGCGTCCGGGTTGCGGAACAGCCCGTCGGGACCGCGCGCCAGCGTTGCCGGGTCGGGCGTCACCAGTCGCAACCGGCCGACAGCGGCATAGGGTGCATCGTCGGTCGCGCGCGTTTCCAGCGTGCCGTCGCGGGCAATCCTCAGCGACTGGAAGCCTGCCGCAATCGTGATCGTGCCGATTTCGCCCAGTACGGGGCGGCCATCGCCCGTCAGCAGGCGACCGTCCGCATCCAGCCGAAGGTCCCCTCGGCGGGTCAGGGCCTCTCCGCCGCCCCGGTCCTCGACGGCAAGCCAGGCCCCGCCGTCCATCGCCACGTCGAGCGGCCGGCCGGTCTGGTCCACACGCCCCTGGTTCAGAAGGTCGTGGGGCGCCTCTCCGCCGGATTGCACGCGCGCGCCCACGCTTGCGCCGCCGCCTGCCACATAGCCGGCCGACAGCGCCGCCATTTCGCGCCGGAACCCCGGCGTCGAGACATTGGCGAGATTGTGCGCCGTCACGGCCTGCGCCTCCTGCGCCCGCTGCAGGCCCGTCAGCGCAGTATAGACAAGCCGGTCCATCAGTTGCGCAGCTGGATGATGGTCTGAAGCAGGGTCGATGCCGTGTCGATCGCGCGGGCATTGGCCTGGAAGTTTCGCTGTGCGGTGATCAGCCCGACCAGCTCTTCCGTCAAATCCACGTTGGATCGTTCGAGTGAGCCTGCCGACAGGCCGCCAAGACCGTCGACAGTGGGCTCGCCCACGCTCAGCGTGCCCGAGGTCGCCGAGACGGTCCAGCTCACATTGCCGTTCTGGCGCAGCCCTTGCGTGTTCGGCACATTGCCCAGCGCCACCTTGCCCAGCGCCAGCGTCTCTCCGTTCGAGAAGCTGGCGCGGACGACGCCGCGCTGGTCGATGCCCACGCTCTCCAGCCGGCCCGGCGCATAGCCGTTCTGCTCGGCAAAGCCGACCGAGAAGGGCTGGTTTTCGGAAACCGTGTCGGCGTGGCTGATCGAAAAGCCGGCGCTGTAGGGAACCGGCCCGGGCGGCGTCAGCAGGACGCCATCGGGATCGAAGGTGAGGAGTTGCGGCCCGGGGCCGGGCACCGGGTCGATGGGCGCATCGCCAAGAAAGGCGTGCACCTCCCACTGCTTGTTCGGGGCAACCGAGGGCGCAGGGATCTGCCGGTAATAAAGCGTCGCCGTCTGCGCGGTTCCGGCGGCATCATAGACGGTCAGCGAGGTTGCATGGTTGTAGCTCGCCGGGTTCGCCCGGTCGAAGGTCGCAACCGGGGGCAGGGCGGTTGCCGGCAGGTTGGCGACGATGCGCATTTCGGTCGTTGCCCGCGGCTCGCCAGAGCTGGTCGGCAGCCGCAGGTCCCGCAGCGACGAGGCACCGATCCCCGTGACGGCCCCGTCCGACGTCGTCGGCAGCACCTGCAGGCGGCGGCCTTCATTGTCGACCACCCAGCGCTGGGCATCGACCCCGAAGGCCCCGTTGCGGCTGAGCAACAGGTTGGCGGTCGGCCCGGAGCCGCTGCGCACCAGGAAAAAGCCCTGGCCCTCGATCGACAGGTCGAGCGCGTTGCTGCTGGTCTGGTATCCGCCCTGGCCGAACTGCTGCTTCACCGACATCACGGCAACGCCCGCGGTGTTCGCGCGATTGGCGGCCTGGGTTGCCGAGCGCGTGACGATGTCGCCGAACTCCACCCGGCTCTTCTTGAAGCCCGCGGTGCCGACGTTGGCGATGTTGTTGCTGAGCACCGAAAGCTCGGTCTGGGCAGCATTCAGGCCCGTCAGCGAGATGAAGAAGGTCATGGGCGTCCTTTCAGCTGATCCGCGTGACGCCGGCGGCCGGCAGCGTTCGGCCATCCTCCAGCGACAGGGTGAGGGTGGAATCCGGAGCGATTGTAACCGAGGCGACCGTTCCGGCGACGCCAGACGCACCCTCCACCACGCGCCCGATCCATTGCGGCGCCGCAGCGCGCGCGTCGCTGCCGGCCAGTTCGGCCAGCCGGTCGAGTGTGGCGTTGGATTCATTGATGCCCGACACGGTGGCGAATTGCGCAAGCTGGGCCACGAACGCCTCGTTGTCGAGCGGGCTGAGCGGATCCTGGTTGCGCAACTGGGTGATCAGAAGTGTCAGGAAATCATCCTGCCCGATCGTGTCGCGCGGGGCGGCCCGGGTGGGCCCGTTCACGGCGCGAAGGCCCAGGCTTGCAGGGTCGAACGCGCTCACCGGCCCAGCCTCAGCGTCTCAAGGGTCAGCGACTTCGCCGTCTCGAGCACCTCAATATTGTTGCGATACTGGCGCGACGTTTCCACCAGCTCCACAAGCTCGGCATTGGCATCGACCGCCGAGACATGGACATAGCCGTCGGCGTCCGCCAGCGGGTGGCCGGGTTCGTGCCGCCGTTGCGGCGCAGCGTTGGCCTGCACCACGCCCAGCACAGACACGGTGGCTCGGCCTGTCTGCCCTTCATATTCGGTTCCGAACACGGGCTTCAGGGGCCGGTAAGCGGTTTCCGCTGTGGCCGACACCGCACCTGCGTTTGCAAGGTTCGAAGCCGAGCTGTTCAGCCGCACGAGCTGCGCCGACATGGCGCGCCCTGCGATGTCGAAGATGCCCAGTGTCATCACTGCTCTCCCTTCAGTGCGGCGGTCAGGCCCTGGATGCGGCTGTTCAACAGGCCGATAGTGGAACGGTAGCGCAGCGCCGTTTCGGCGAACTGGACCTGTTCGGTTGCAAGTTCGACGGTGTTGCCGTCGAGCGAGGGCTGCAGCGGCTGGCGATAGCGAATGGTCGGCGCCTCGGCAGGGCCCTGTCGCGCCGCGCCCAGATGCCCCGGACGCGTCTGGGCAAGGCCGAGCCCCTGTTCCCCCGACAAGGCGGCCGCGAAGTCCAGATCGCGCGCCTTGTAGTTGGGCGTCGCCGCGTTCGCGATGTTCGAGGCCAGCAGGCCCATCCGCTCACTGCGCAGCAGCAAGGCCTGGCCGTGCACCCCGAAGAACTGGTCCAGCCTGTCCATCCCTGCCGGTTTCCCCTGAACTGCCGCGGCGATGATGCCGCATCGGCTGTGCAGCAAGGGTCGTGCCAATCCGCTTTGCCACGGGATTGCGGGCGAATGCCACCAAGAAGCCGGCACAGATGTGCCGGTGTGCCGCACAGAAAGCGGCAGCCTTGTGCCGGTTTGAAGGGCCGGCCCGCCCTGCGGCCGGCGCAGGCCCGGCTGGCATGGCTGTTGCACGGCCCGGTCAGCCAAACGTTGCGAAAAAAGGATCGATCGATGCGAACTTCCCTGATTGCCGTCACCCTGCTCGGGCTTCCGGCGGGCGCCATCGCGACCCCGCCGAACCTCGGCGAGGGGGCAGGGCGCCTTGCAGGCGCGCCGCTTGCGCTGGATCCCAGGCTTGCCGCGCGCACCTGCCCGCCGGCCGGATTCCGCTATGAAATGGCAGGCCAGGCCGTCGAAGCCCGCTGCCCGGCAACCGGGGAGCGCATCCTGATCCCGACCCGGAAGGACGCCGAAGCCGCGCCCCGCCTGAAGCGCGGTGACAGCGTGAAGGCCGACTTTATCGGAACCGGCTTCCGCCTGTCGGTCAACGCGCTTGCCGACAGCAACCCGCGCGACGGCCAGCTGATGCTGCGCAACAGCCGAAGCGGATCGCGCTTTGCAGCCAGAATGGACCAATCCGGCCGAATTCTCGTGTCCGACGCCGTGGATTCGCGCTAAACGGCCTGATAGTGCAGCCGTGACGGCCGGTATGCAAGTTCGGCGCTGCCTCTGCAGCAGCCGGCGCGGCGCGAATGCAGGAACGGACGGTTTATGGTGGATTCAGTTTCAGGAAACGCAGGGCCTCTGAAGCCTGCTTCCGTGTTGGCGCGGCCCGGTGCTCCGCAGCTGTCCACGCTTCCGGGCGCGCAAGCCGCCGGCGCACGCGCGCCGGCAGACGGCAAGTCCGCCCGTATAGACCAGCCCCCGCCCGGCGCGGTGAGCGAGGGACGCGTCGCTGTCCGCGACATGGCCCGCGAAGCCCCGGTTAACGCACCGCGTGTCGTCGAACTGCGCGAGGCGATCGCCAACAACGGCTACCGCATCGATGCAGAGCGCATTGCCGACGCCATGCTGCGCTCGGAGCCCGGCCTGCTGAAGGGCTGATCGCGCGTCATCCACTGCTCTTGCAACCCTCCGGGCCATCCATCCGCAAGCCCGGCATCCGAAACCGCGCAGGCAGCGGCGCTGTCACCTCGATCGCCTCCCCCGTCTGGGGCTCTGCGAAGCCGATCAGCCGCGCGTGCAGCATCAGCCCGGACGCGCCACCCCGACCATAGACCGGGTCGCCCACCAGCGCCGTTCCCTCGCCCAACAGGGTCGCGTGCACACGAATCTGGTGGGTCCGCCCCGTCTCGGGGCTGAATTCCACCACCGAAAGCGCGCCCGCCGCGCCGATCCGCCGCCAGCGCGTTGCCGCAGCCTGGCCCCCCTGGTCGGCCACCATGCGCCACCCGGCAGCGCGGCTCGATCGCTTGGCCAGCGGCGTATCGATCCGCCCGCTTTCGGCGGGCAGCTTACCTTCCACCAGTGCCCAGTATCGCTTGGTTACCTTGGCCTTCGCAAAGGCGTGCGAAAGGGTCCGCAGCGCACTTGCCCGGCGCGCCAGCAGCAGGCAGCCCGATGTGTCCCGGTCCAGCCGGTGCACCGGCTGCGGCAGCACGCCATGCTGCGCCAGCATCGGCAGCAGATCCTCCAGGCTGTCAGGCGTCTGCGGGCCCGGATGCACGGCAAGCCCTGCCGGCTTGTCGATGACAAGCCAGGTCTTTCCCGTTGCAAGAACGGCGGGTGTGGGCAGGCGATCGACCATGGGATTGCTATTGTTTAACCCCTTCCGCCACCGGCCGTGAAGGCGCTTCGAGGCTTCGACCTTGAGGCTTCCGGGGGATGAGCCCCAATGCTTTAACGAGGATCAGGACGATGACCATCATCAACACCAACCTTGCCGCGCTGAAGGCGCAGAACGGCAACCGGATGGCGCAGACCAATCTCGACACCGCAATGGAGCGGCTGTCGACCGGCCTGCGCATCAACAGCGCCAAGGACGACGCTGCCGGCCTCGCCATCTCGCAGCGCATGACAGCGGATGTCCGCGGCCTTTCGGTTGCCATCCGCAACGCCGGCGACGGCATCAGCCTCGCCCAGACGGCCGAAACCGCCATGGGCGAAGTCACCAACATGCTGCAACGGATGCGCGAACTGTCCGTGCAGGCCGCCAACGGCACCGTGTCCGGGCAGGATCGCCAGGCCCTGCAGGCCGAAGTGACCCAGCTGGTCAGCGAAATCGACAATGTCGCCAACCGCACCAGCTTCAACGGCATTCGCCTGCTCGACGGATCGTCGAACCGGCTGTCGCTGCAGACCGGTTCGCGCGCCGGCCAGACAGTGCAGCTGTCGATCGGCTCGGCCCGTGCCGGCGATCTGGGCACCGGCAGCGTTCCGGGCCTCACCGCAACCGGCGCTTTCGAGGCGACTCCCGCCAACCTTCGCGCCAACCAGGCGCTCCAGGCCAACGACCTCACGATCAACGGCGTCGCCATCGGCAGCTCCCGCGCCGATGATGATTCGCTGTCGGCAACCAACAAGGAAGCCAGCGCGATCTCGAAGGCCGCCGCGATCAACCGCATGTCCACCCAGACGGGCGTGCGCGCAGTCGTTGGCAGCACGACGATGACGGGTTCGGCGATGACGGCCGCGGCGACGACCGGCACGGTCACCATCAACGGCGTCACAACGGGTTCGATCACCACCACGCCCAATGCGGCCGCCTCGCGCACCGCCGTTGTCGATGCGATCAACCTGATCTCGGGCCAGACGGGCGTGCGCGCCATCGACACCGGCGACAGCAACCTCGGCATCCGCCTCGAAGCTGCCGATGGCCGCAACATCCAGGTTGCGCTGACCACGCTGACGGAGGCCTCGACCGGCCTGAAGACCGGCGCCCAATCGGGCAGCTTCAGCCTGGTCTCGTCCTCGGGCGGCCCGATCGAGCTCGGCACCGTCGGCGCCGGGCGCATCTCGCGCGCAGGCCTGTCGGTGGGCAGCTTCGACCGCGGCGTTTCCACTGTCACCACCGATTCCCGCGCCGTGGCCTCCTCGGCCACCGGTGCCGATGTCCGCGTGCTGAACACGGGCGACCTGGTGCTGAACGGTGTCTCCATCCGCGCGTCCAATGCAGCCGACGACACATTCTCCGACACGCGCGCCGGAAGCAGCCAGAAGGCCGCCAGCGGGATCGCGATCGCCGCTGCGATCAACGCGAGCTCGGCCGACACGGGCGTCACGGCAACCGCCGCGCCCACGCAGATCGACGCCACCGCCACCACGGTCATCGGCATCAGCGGCACCGCCACGCTTGTGATCAACGGCGTGTCGATGGACATCGCGCTCGCAGCCACCGACAGCGCGCAGCAGACGCGCGAGAATGTGGCTGCCGTGATCAACAACAACAGCGGCGCAACCGGTGTGACAGCCGTGGACAACGGTCGTGGCGGCCTTTCGCTGACGGCAGCCGACGGGCGCAACGTCTCGGTCTGGTTCGACAGCGACCAGGCTGCATCTGCAGCCAACTTCGGCCTTGGCGGCGCAACGGTTGCCGGCACTGGCACAGCCTATGTTGTGACAGGCGTGGTCGATCCGCTTGTCATCGGGGCAGCAACCGTCAACACCGCCTACTCGCAGGTTACGCTGGCAAGCTCGCGCGCGATCGACGTGCGTGCCGGCAGCCAGGGATTTGCGGCCGGGTCCAACTTCACCGCACTCGGCTTCGAGGAAAACCGCTACGGCGCAGACCTCGGCGGGCTGAAGATCAAGGACGTCGACATCAGAAGCCAGGAAGGCGCAACCGAGGCCCTGAACGCGATCGACGAGGCCCTGCAGTCGATCTCGATCAACCGCGCCGAACTGGGTGCGGTGCAAAACCGCCTGGAAGCGACCATCAACAACCTGACGAGCGCGAGCACCAACACGGTTGCAGCCCGCTCGCGGATCCAGGACGCGGACTTCGCTGCTGAAACCACGGCACTTGCCCGCGGCCAGATCCTTACCCAGGCAGCCCAGGCGATGCTGGGCCAGGCGAACCAGAGCCAGCAGGGGGTGCTCCAGTTGCTTCGGTAGGCGACGGTTGGCGCGAAGCGCCAATCCGCGACTCTGCCGGCAACTCGGCCGGCAGGTGGAGGGGCGGGGGGTTAAAACCCCCGCCCTTTCAGCATGTCCGACGGCACGGCTCAGCCGCGCTCTTCCGTCCTTCCGTCCTCCCTCCAAAACAGACTCGGCGGCTAAGCCGCCGGCTGCGCCCCCGCCGTCCAAACCCAACCATAAAGAAAGGGGCGCCGCCCCCTTCACCCCCGGCAGGGGCCAAAAGGCCCCTGCATCCCAGAGAGGGTAGGGGGCGCAGATGTCCGGCCGGGTGCGAACCCCAATCACCCCGAACATGCCCGCTCCACGAAGGCAAAGGAGACGAGGACGCCCTCCTTCATTGTTTGCAGCTCTCTTGGGCTATGATCGCGCAGCCATGATAGGGTTCAAACCCAGAATGTCCGGCTGGCGATGCCTGCCCCTGCTGTGGTGGCGCCCGGCTGTTGAAGCTTGGCGAAGATGTGACCGAAGGGCTTGAGCGCATCTCCGCGCGGCTGTCGTGCCGGTGGTGCGAGACGATGATCCGGGCGCCCGCGCCCGATCTGCCGTGGGTAAATACATCGACGGTCTGCCGCTTTATCGCCGGGCCGGGACAATCGCGCGTGATGGCATCGATGCCGAACATCTGCGCGACTTCGCGAAGTGCTGCGCTGGAACGGCAGACCCCATCATCCCGACGACATGACCGAACCCGCCGCCAAGCGCTGTATCGGTGTCATCGCCCGCCGCCGCGCCGCCGGCAGATCCGCCGGCACCAAACGGAACCGCCGCTCGAACACGGCAAACAGCTGCGGGGACATGAAAAATGGCCCCGGCCTGTTACAGCCGGGGCCCAGTCGGTCGCTGTTGCCCTTGAAATCCGAAATCAGCGGCTTTCCCAACCGCCCAGCCGCTTCCGCACCTTGTCGAGCGCCACCTTCTTGATCTGGCAGATCCGCGCTGCGCCTACGCCCAGCGTCTGGCCTATCTCCTCCAGGTTCAGCTCCTCGACAAAGTAGAGTTGCAGCACCATCGCCTCGCGCTCCGGCAGCTCGGCGATTGCTGCCACCATGGCCTTGCGCAGATCGCTGCTGGTGAGCGCGTCGAACGCGTCCGGTTCGTCGGTGGCAAACCAGATGCTGTGGTCGGAATAGACCTCGTCGATGGATTCGTAGCGGACGCCCTGGGTGGCGCCCAGAATCTCGCGCAGTTCGTCCTCCGACACCGACATTTCAGCGGCCAGCTCGGCATGGGTCGGCACGCGGCCCAGCCGGCCCGAAAGCCGCTCCCGCGCCGCGTTCAGGTCCCTCCGCTTGCGCAGCGCCGAGCGGCACATGGTGGCATGCTTCCGCAGCGAGTCGATCATCGCCCCCCGGATCCGCACGCTGGCATAGGTGGAAAACACCGCCTGGCCCCGGTCCTCGAAGTTGCGCGCCGCCTCGATCAGCGCCACCATCCCCGTCTGCACCAGCTCCTCGATGTCGATCGCGGTCGAAACCCGTGCATGGGTGTGCCAGGCGATCTTGCGAACAAGCGGCATATGCGTTCGAACCAGCCTGTCCGGATCTGGCTTGGGCCGGCTTCCCGGTGTGTAGAGCCCGAGGGCATTTGCGGCACGTGCGTCCATCAAACTTTCTCCAAGCCGCCGGAAACCAGATCCTCACCCACCACCGCGACCACCTCGATCGCGCGATTGTCCTGCAGTTCTGGAAAGGCGAGGACCGGGATTGCAGGGCGAACCCGCAGCAGCCGCCACAGCGCGCGGCGCGGGCCCGGCTGCGTGACAAGGGCAACAGGCTTGCCATCGGCCAGCGGCCCGGCGGCGGCCTCGGCTACTGCCTCCACCAGCCGGGCACCCAGCCCGGGCTCGAACGGATACTCGGTCCCGGGCGCCGCGCGCTGAGCGTTCACCAGCAGCTGCTCAAGCCCCGGCGCCAGGGCAATCACCTGAAGCGCCTGCTCGGCCGCGTCGGTGGTGATGCCGGCCACGATCAGCCCGCCGATCCGCGCCCGCACGGCTTCGGCCAGCTGCACCGGATCGCCAATGGCCGGCGCATGTTGCGAAAGCGCCGCTGCAATCCGCGGGAAGCCGCGCAGGCTGATGCCTTCCTCGAGTAGATTGCGGGCAACCTCCGTTGTCAGCGACAGCGGAATTGTCTTGGGCGACAGGCTTGCCGCCAGTTGCGGGTGGCGGGTGCCCAGCGTATCAAGAAGCCCTTGCATATCGTCCTGCCCGAACAGGATGAAGGCTCGTTCCTTCAGCAGCTTGTAGAGATGTGTTCCGACAACGGTTGCGCAATCAACCACGGTGTAGCCGGCGCCGAGTGCATCGCCTTCCAGCGCCGGATCGATCCACCGCGCAGACATGCCGAAGGCCGGGTCTCGCACGGCGCGGCCGGCGATCTCGGTGCGCACGGGCTCCGCCTCCAGCGCGAGCAGGTCAGACGGCCAGGCTTCCCCGTGGCCGGCCGGCTCCTCGGCAACGCTGATCCGATAGGCTTGCGGCGGCAGCCCCAGATTGTCCCGAACGCGCACCATTGGCAGGACAAAACCAAGCTCCTGCGAAAGCTGGCGGCGAATCCCCGTGATTCGATTCATCAGCGGGCCGTTCTCGTCGACCAGCGGGATCAGGCCATAGCCGATCTCCAGCAGCACCGGCGCCGACTCCGACACCTCGCTCCACTCGATGGTGGTGGCAGGCGCCTGAGGAGGCTGCGGCTCCGGCGGGGGCACGGTCGGCGCCCGCGACAGCCGCCAGGCGACGATTCCGGCGATGCCTGCCGCCGGCAGCAGCACCGAGGCCGGAAGGCCCGGAACCAGCGCCATCGCCCCCAGCACACCGGCCGACGGCCACCAGGCCGAAGCCCGCGCGAACTGCCCGCCGATCTGCGACGACAGCGCCTCGTCCTCGGCGTTGCGAGTGACAAGAATTGCCGCCGCAATCGACAGCAACAACGCCGGGATCTGCGCGACAAGGGCGTCGCCGATCGACAGCAGCACATAGAGGTCGGCGGCCTCGGCAAGGGTCAAGCCGTGGCTTACCATCCCGATCACCAGCCCGCCGAAGATGTTGACCAGCAGGATCAGGATGCCGGCAACCGCGTCGCCCTTCACGAATTTGGACGCGCCGTCCATCGAGCCGTAGAAATCCGCCTCCGCTGCCACTTCGCCCCGCCGCGCCCGCGCCTCGTCCGGTGTCAGCATTCCGGCGTTCAGGTCTGCGTCGATCGCCATCTGCTTGCCGGGCAGCGCATCGAGGGTAAAGCGCGCCGACACTTCCGAGACCCGCCCGGCGCCCTTGGCGATAACGGCCAGGTTCACGATCATCAGGATAACGAACACGATAAGCCCCACGACGAAATCGCCGCCGATCAGCACCGCGCCGAACGCCTCGATCACCTTGCCGGCTGCGTCCGTCCCTTCGTGGCCCGCCACCAGCACCACCCGCGTCGACGCCACGTTCAACGACAGGCGGAACAGGGTTGCGACCAGCAGGATGGTCGGGAAGGACGAGAAATCGAGCGGCCGGCTGGCCTGCAGCACGAGCATCAACATCACCAGCGACAGCAAGATGTTGCCGACAAAGAAGACGTCCAGCAGCAGGGCCGGGATCGGCACCACCATCAGCAGAATTACAACCAGCATCGCCACCGGCAGCAGCGATTGCCCCATCAACGGGCCGATGCGGGCGCCCGACAGCAGACGGGGTTGCAGCGCCATGCGTCAGGCCCCCAGATCTGCCAGCAGCAGATAGGCAAGCCGGGCCGACTGAAGCGCCGACGCATTGGCCCCCGCAGCCGGCGGGCCATTGTCCATGGCCTCACCGCTGCCCCGTGCCAGCCCTGCCAGCCGAAGGACGGACTGCGCGGGATCGGACTGCGCGGGATCGGACTGCGGCGGGCCTGACAGAGCCGGGCCTGACATAGCCGGGCCTGACTGCGCCCGGCCGGTTCCGGACGTATCCGGCACCGGCGCCGCGCCGAGCTTCCGGGCGAAGAAATCGCGCACCTCGGCCAGGCTTCGCGCCCGGCCGTCGGCATAGAAGACATTGCGGTTGGCCTTTGCGGCTGCCGGCATCAGGTCGGCTGCCGGGCTGTCCGGCGCGACGGCCATCCGTTCGAGGAACCGCGCGGCTCCACCGGCTCCGAGGAAATGGGCGAGATACAGTTCCACCTGGCCCGGCTGCCGCCCCGTGCGATCGGTCAGCACGGCTGCATTGTCGGCCATGTGCGCGGCCCCCATCAGGCTTGCGGCCAAAGGATCGCGCCGCAGCGCCAGCGCCTGTGCCCGCGTGGCCGGGTTCAACCCGTGTTGCGCACCATGCCGCGCCAATGTGTCGAGCCAGGTCGACGTGACGAACTGGAACAGCCCCGTTGCCGACGACGTGCGCGCCCGGGCATCGGGATCGAACCCGGACTCCAGTCGGGCAGTGTTGAACAGCGCCTCGAACGGTACGCCGGTGCGGCGGGCGGCCTCTGCCAGGGCAGGGGCCACGCGGCCTGCGGCGCCGGGGAGGGTGCCGGTTGCGAAAGGCAGGGCAGTCATGACCGGATACTAGCAAGGCCAGCCGGGTGCCGGCCGGAAGTAAACTCCATTCCGGACGTATTTGGCGGCCGGTCGGCGGCGCTTGCACGGTCGCCCCGGCTTTGCCAGTCTTGGCCCCATGTTCGGTATGCGTCGGCCGGGGTTTTGATCATGGCTTGTCTGCGGGCAGTCCTGCGCGCTGGTGCCGTTTGTCTTGCGGTCTCCGGCCTGGTTCCGCTGCCCGCGCGTGCCGAGGCGCAATCCTCGCCGGTTGCAGCCGGGCCCCGCCCGATCGCACATTTTGCCCGGCTTCCCTTCCTGCAGGATCCTGAAATGGCGCCCGGCGGGAAGGCGGTCGCCGCACGCATCGCGGCCCAGGGGCAGCAGTTCCTTGCCGTTCTTCCGCTGGACGAGCGCAAGCCGATGGTGACCAAAGGCAACGAGGGGCTCGATCTCAACTGGTTCGACTGGGTCAACGACGACTGGCTGGTCGCAGGCCTCGGCACGACCACCTTGGTCGAAGGGCAGGAATGGTACATCACCCGCCTGCTTCGGCTGAAATCCGATCTCAGCTTCCGGAAACTGATCGACGAAAAGGCCGTCGGCCAGCGCGCCGACGATGTCATCTGGATCGCCCGCGACGGGTCGCCCCGCCTGCTGCTGGCGCGCCAGACATCCATCTATGCGAACAGCCCCGGCTTCTTCCCCGAGGTGGTGGATGTGGACGTCGCAACCGGCAAGTTCACGCGTGCGACCGGTTCCAGGCCGGAGATCTGGGATTGGGCAGCCGACGGCAGCGGAACCGTGCGAATGGGCTGGGGCAGGTCGGCAAGCGGGCGGGAGCACAGGCTGATCTATCGCGGCAATGCGGGCGATCCGTTCCGCGAGATCGATCGCGCCAGCACGCGGCGCGGGGAGTCGCTTGTGTCACCGGTCCTGTTTCCGCCCGACTCTCCGCCGCTGGTGATCGAGGACGATGACGAGGGCTTTTCGGCCCTCTACGAGTTCGACCTGAACACGATGGAAACGGGTCGGAAGCTGTTCGGAATCCGCGGCTATGATATCGACGGGATCTGGAGTGATACCGCGCAAACGCGCGCCATGGCGGTTTACTACACCGATACGGCTCCGCGCATGCACTGGCTCGACCCCGAGTTTGCCGAGCTGCAGGCCTCGCTCGACAAGGCCGTCGGCCCGGCCCGCCGCGCGTCGATCCGATCGTGGAGCCGTGACAAGCTGCGCTTGCTCGTCCATGTGGGGAGCGCAAGCGAACCCGGGCGCTTCTACATCCTCGACCGGGCCGACGGCGCGATGAAGCCCTTTGCCTGGGTCAACGACAGCATCAAGGGGCCGCTGCATCCTGTCCGCACCATTCGCTACAAGGCGCGCGACGGGTTGGAGATTCCGGCCGTGCTGATCCTGCCCCGGGGCCGCGAGCCGAAGGGACTGCCCCTGATCGTGATGCCCCATGGGGGCCCCTGGGCGCGGGACGCGGAAAGCTGGGACTGGTGGGCCCAGTTCATGGCCGATCGGGGCTATGCCGTGGTGCAGCCCAACTATCGCGGGTCATCGGGTTTCGGCACCGCGTTCGCCAACGCGGGGCACGGCGAGATGGGCCTCAGGATGCAGGACGACCTGAACGACGCGATCACCCACCTGGCCGGGCAGGGGATCGCAGACCCGAACCGGGTCTGCATGGTCGGGGGATCCTATGGCGGCTATGCCGCGATGCGGGCCGCCCAGCGCGACGGCAAGCTGTATCGCTGTGCCGCATCCTTTGCCGGCGTGTCGGATCTGGAACGGCTGCGCGCCTATGACAGCCGCTTTCTGGGGGGCGGCTATGTCGTCGACAAGTTCAAGCAGCATGCGCCCGACCTGAAGCTCGTCTCGCCCCTTTATCTTGCGGGCGAGGTCTCGATCCCGATGCTGCTGGTGCACGGCAAGGAGGACAAGCGCGTGCCGGTGAAACAGTCGCGGCTGTTTGCCGAGAAGCTGAAGGCTGCCGGCAAGGATGTCGTCTATATCGAGCAGCCGCTGGGGGACCATTATTTCAGCAGGGAAGCCGACAGGCTTCAGTTCCTGCAGGCCCTCGAGCAGTTCCTGCAGACGCACAATCCGTCGGGCATTGTGCCCCCGGCGGCCACTGCGACAGGAACAGGGGCTTGACGAGGGGGCAGCGACGCCCGACTTAGAAGGCATGGATCGTGACCAGTTCCGGATGGACCCCCTGTCGCCCTTTTCCGCCCCCGGCATCGAGGGCAGACCGTTCATCGGCCAACAGCCGCAGGGCGGGCTTGTTCCCATCGTCATCGAGCAGTCGAGCCGCGGCGAGCGGTCGTTCGACATCTTCTCGCGGTTGCTGCGGGAACGCATCGTGTTCGTGAACGGGCCGATCGAGGACATGATGGCGTCGCTGATCGTGGCGCAGCTGCTCTTTCTCGAGGCGGAAAACCCCAAGAAGGACATCTTCATGTACATCAACTCGCCGGGCGGGGTGATCACCTCGGGCATGGCGATCTATGATACCATGCAGTATATCCGCCCCAAGGTCGGCACGGTCTGCATCGGCCAGGCGGCTTCGATGGGCAGCTTCCTGCTGGCAGCGGGCGAGCCCGGAATGCGGGTCAGCCTGGCCAATGCCCGAATCATGGTGCACCAGCCTTCGGGCGGCGCGCAGGGCCAGGCGACCGACATCGAGATTCAGGCCCGCGAGATTATCCGCATTCGCGCGCACATGAACAGCCTCTATGCAAAGTTCACAGGCAAGCCGCTCGCGGAAATCGAGAATGCGATGGAGCGGGACAAGTTTATGTCGGCCGAGGAAGCGAGGGTTTTCGGGCTGGTCGACGAAGTGATGGACAAGCGCCCGACCCCGGCCGAAGGCGAACTGAAGGCTGCCTGAGCCGGATGCCCCGGCGCCAGCTGGCCCATCAGTGCTGGTCGGTTCGATCGCCAGAGCCGGCCGGGACGGGACGGTTGCGCACGCGTTCTGGTTCCTTTCGCACTTGCGGCAGTGCGATTCCGCGCTAACCTAGCAAAGTGCCCCTGATCGGGGCACGGCCGAAAGAGAGATCATGACCAAGGTATCGAGCGGCGACGGCAAGAACATCCTCTACTGCTCTTTCTGCGGAAAGAGCCAGCATGAGGTGAAGAAGCTGATCGCGGGTCCCACGGTCTTCATCTGCGACGAATGTGTCGAACTCTGCAACGACATTATCCGCGAGGAGACCAAGAACGCGCTGGTGAAGACCCGCGACGGGGTGCCGACCCCGCGCGAGATCATGGACGTGCTCGACCAGTATGTAATCGGCCAGAACCACGCCAAGCGGGTCCTGTCGGTCGCGGTGCACAACCATTACAAGCGGCTTCAGCACGGCACAAAGGGGGCCGAGGTGGAGCTTGCGAAGTCGAACATCCTGCTCGTCGGCCCCACCGGCTGCGGCAAGACGCTGCTGGCGCAGACGCTGGCCCGTATCCTGGATGTGCCCTTCACCATGGCGGACGCCACCACGCTGACGGAAGCGGGCTATGTGGGCGAGGATGTCGAGAACATCATCCTCAAGCTGCTCCAGGCGTCGGACTATAATGTGGAGCGGGCACAGAAGGGCATCGTCTACATCGACGAGATCGACAAGATCAGCCGCAAGGCCGACAACCCCTCGATCACCCGCGATGTGAGCGGGGAGGGCGTGCAGCAGGCGCTGCTGAAGATCATGGAAGGGACGACCGCGAGCGTTCCGCCCCAGGGTGGCCGCAAGCATCCGCAGCAGGAATTCCTGCAGGTCGATACCACCAATATCCTGTTCATCTGCGGCGGTGCTTTCGCTGGGCTGGACCGGATCATTTCCGACAGGTTGCAGGGCAAATCCATAGGCTTCGGGGCGCACGTTGCGGCACCGGATGAGCGTCGTTCGGGCGAGGTTCTGCGACAGTGCGAGCCCGAGGACCTGCTGAAGTTCGGCCTGATCCCCGAGTTTGTCGGCCGCCTGCCCGTAATCGCGACGCTGGAGGATCTGGACGAGCCGGCGCTGATCAAGATCCTGACGGAGCCCAAGAACGCGCTGTCGAAGCAATATGCCCGCCTGTTCGAGCTGGAGGGCGTGAAGTTGTCGTTCACCGAGGATGCGCTGGCCGAGATCGCCAAACGTGCGATCGAGCGCAAGACAGGCGCACGCGGCCTCCGCTCGATCCTGGAGAGCATCCTGCTCGACACCATGTTCGAGTTGCCGGGCATCGACACGGTCGAGGAAGTGAGCATCGACGGCGAGGTCGTCAAGGGTCTGAAGCCGCCCGTCCAGCTGCTCAGGGCCGACAAGGCGGCCTGACCTGCCGGGCACGGCCCGATACGTCGGCCGGACGGGCCGGGCATTACCGGATCCACCAAACCCGCCGCATCGACCTCGCGTCGTCGGTCTGCCGCCCTGCTCAGCCCTCGGCGGCTGTTGTTTCTGCGGGCCGTGTGCCTTCGTCAGCCCTCGGCGGGGGCTGGACCGGCGGCAATATCTCGATGTCCACCCGGCGCGCCGCAACGATCCCGATTTTCCGTTCCAGCCCGCGGTCGATACTGCCGAGGGGCGCCACCTCCACGATCAGCCCCTTGGCGCGCAGGGCTTGGGCGACAGAGTCGAGGCGTGCCTGCGCCTGCGCTGCGGGTTCGCCGGACAACTGGCGTGCCGACAGGCGTGCACTGTTGGTCCCTTGTCGGCCAAGCGCCCAGGCGACGGCTGCGGCCGCTTCGTCCAGCCGGGTTCCGCTGTCGCCCTCGGGAATGTCGATCGCCGGCAACGGGCCGGGCGGCGGCAGGATGCGCACCGTCCAGCCCGGTGAATCCTCCTCCAGTCGCGCCTCGACGGCCATGAGTTCAACCAGCGGGCGACTGCCGTGTGCCTGCGCCGTTGCAAGGCGTGCGACTGGGTCGACCAGCACCTCGTCGACGGTGCGGTTGGTGACCAGCGACAGCCGGGCTGCCATGTCGGCCCGCGCCAGCTTGTCCTGCCGTGCCTCGGCTTCGGCCGAGCGTGCGCGGTCGAGTTCGGGACCGGTCGTTCCCTGGTTGACCAGAATCTGGCTCAGCCGCAACCGAACCGGGCGCCGGAGCCGGTTTGTCAACTGCTGTTCCAGATCCTCGCGCGCCTTGTCGCGCAGCACTTCGGTAAATACGGTCGTGCGAATGCGCACGGTTTCGCCCGCAAAATTCGGGTCCAGGCTGGCGATTCGGCTGCCATCGCCGAACTCGGACTCGACCGCGCTGCGCACCGTGCGGGTGGCCCAGGCCTCCCAGGCAATCTGGCGCAGCGAAACAGCGAGCGGAACCGTGAGGCCGATCAGCAGCAGTGCGAGCGCCAGACCTTGCCGTTGGGTCTGCCGGGGGGACAGATGCGCCCCGAAGCCGTAGAAGCGTGCGACCATCATTGCCGACAGCGCGATCGCGATGAAGTTGGTGACATAGAGCGCGAGCGCGCCACCGAAAACCAGCATGTTGGCCGTGGCAAGGCCGAAGCCGACAACCGCGAGCGGCGGCATCAGCGCAGTTGCAATCGCGACCCCCACGATCGTTTCCCCCCGGCCACGCACCGTCGCATAGCCGCCGGCCAGCGCCGAAAAGATCGCAACCAGCAGGTCGAACAGGTTCGGCCGGGTTCGGGCGAGTATCTCGGATGTGATGTCCTGCAGCGGCGAAAGGAGGACGATGGACGCGGTAAAGGCGATCGCCAGCACGGTGCCGGCCACCAGCGCCAGCAGGCTGCGGCGCACCTCCACCCAGTCGAGCGTGGCAAGCGCAAAGCCGAGGCCGATGATCGGGCCCATCAGCGGCGAGATCAGCATGGCCCCGATGATGACGGCAGGCGACGACAAAAGAAGGCCGAGGATCGCGATTCCGGCCGACATGGCCACCATGAAGGCGAAACGCCCGCTCCACCGGGCATCTTCATGCACCCGATCAAGCACCGTCGGGTGGTCGACCTGGCCGACGACAGATCGCCTGCGCCAGATCGAGAGGCGACGTGCCAGCCGGTTTCGGCCATCGTTGTCGGCAGGCGCGGCAACACCGGCCCTGGCGTCAGTCCATTCCATCACTGCCTGCTAGCATGACCTCCGGCGTGCTGAAACCGCTTGCACTCAGGGCTCGCAATCCTGGGGCTTCTTCCTCTTGCCGCCCATCAGGCCGCCGATCGCACCGCCCACCGAACGGCCGGATCCACCGCCCAGGCTCGCGCCTCCGGCAGCCTTGCCGGCCTCTGCTCCGGTATCGACCGGGCATCTGGGCTTTCCGCTTGCCGTGCGGCCGCCGGCCATCTCGTCCATGCCCAGAATGGCGCCTGCTCTGGACACATAGCGGGCCTTCTCCGACCATTCCTGCACCCAATCGACTTTCGGGTCCCTGGGCCTTGGCGGGTGCACGAAATTCTGTTCGGGCCCGTGCGAAACCAGGCTGATGAACCCGCCTTGTGCTGCTGCAATCGCTTCGCTGCTGCAATCGCTTCGCTGCTGCAATCGCTTCCTTGGGGATTGCGCAGCTGGTCTGCGACGAGGGCATCAGCTGCTTGCGGCCCACAAGCCGCGCAGCCTCGGCCGGCGGGATATAGTCGGACAGGCCGGATATGAAGGTCTGCGTCTCGCCGGAGGACCAGAAGACGACCGTCGACGTGCCCTTTTCCTCCCGGCCGCCCATCATTGACGCGTAATGCGCCGTGGAACCGGGCACCGAAGTCCATTTCAATGTTACCGCGCCCGAGGGCATCTTCGCCTGGTTTTGGCCCAGTGGTGCCATCCAGTCCTGGCTGAGCGCGAAGTCGATCTGCGGCGTGTAGTTGCCGGTTACGCGGTGCGCACCCAGCAACGACGCGGCCTGCGGAACGGCCTTGTTGCCCGCCTTGCGATCATCGTTCGGCCAGCGCCCAAAGGTTGGCCAGCCCGACTGGCTGGGCGGGCGGCTGATGCGAACCCGCTCGCCGGCAAACAGGTTCGGCGGGATCTGCCCGGCCGCCATCTGTGCAAAGTCGAACACGACGGGCTGGCCTGGTCGTGCGACCTCGCCGCACCCCCAGAACAGCAGCAGCAGACCCTTTGGCCGTTCGAAATCGTCAGTCGGTTCCCCGGGCTTGCCCGGTGTTGCCGCCCCGGGCGTCCGCAAAGGCAGGGCAGGGCCCATCGACATGGCGGGCGGAATCGCATGTTCGGCGGCAGGCGGGGCCGACGGCGGCAGTTTCGATCCGATATCGAGCTCGAGCAGCTTCATCGCGCCGCCGCCGCCGCCCATCGCCATGCGCATCATGTCGGCCGACGACGGCTGTGCGCCGGGTGTTATTCCAAACCCGCTCTGTGTGGCGGCCGAAAGCCAATAGATCGTCTTTGGCGGAACCACCTTCTGCGCCAGCGCCGGGACGGACCCAAGCGCGAGCCCGACCCCAACAGCTGTCATGCCACAATGCGCAAGCCCCTGCGTGCCTGCGCCCCCTCCACCTACCCCCACGTGAGCTGCGAGCCTATGCCTGTGGCGGCTGCTGTCAAGCGGGCTGGCAGCGTTCAGCCGGCGGTCGGCAAGTAGATCTCGGCCCCTTTCTCGCGGAATTCGCGGGCCTTTTCAGCCATGCCCTCTTCTGCTGCCAGGAAGCTTTCGCTGTTCTGTCTGGCCGCAAAGTCGCGCACTTCCTGCGTGATCTTCATGCTGCAGAATTTCGGGCCGCACATCGAACAGAAATGCGCTGTCTTGGCGCCTTCCGCCGGCAGGGTCTCGTCGTGGAATTTCGCTGCGGTCTCGGGGTCGAGGCCGAGGTTGAACTGGTCGCGCCAGCGGAAGTCGAAGCGGGCACGCGAAAGGGCGTCGTCGCGCAGCCGGGCAGCCGGATGCCCCTTGGCGAGATCGGCCGCATGGGCGGCAATCTTGTAGGTGATCACGCCCACCTTCACATCGTCGCGGTCGGGCAGGCCCAGATGCTCCTTGGGGGTGACGTAGCAAAGCATTGCGCAGCCAAACCAGCCGATCATCGCCGCGCCGATTCCCGACGTGATATGATCGTAGCCCGGCGCGATGTCGGTCGTCAGCGGCCCCAGCGTGTAGAAGGGCGCCTCGCCGCAGCTTTCCAGCTGCTTTTCCATGTTCACCTTGATCTTGTGCATCGGCACATGGCCGGGGCCCTCGATCATCACCTGGCAATCCATCTCCCAGGCCTTTTTCGTCAGCTCGCCCAACGTGTAGAGTTCGGCAAATTGCGCTTCGTCGTTCGCGTCGGCGATGGAACCTGGCCGCAAGCCGTCTCCAAGGCTGAAGGAAATGTCGTAAGCTCTTAGGATTTCGCAGATTTCCTCGAAATGGGTGTAGAGGAAATTCTCTCTGTGATGGGCGAGGCACCATTTTGCCAGGATCGATCCACCACGTGAAACAATCCCCGTAACCCGCTTTGCAGTCATGGGAATATATGGCAGGCGCACGCCGGCATGGATGGTGAAATAGTCCACCCCCTGCTCGGCCTGCTCGATCAGCGTGTCGCGGTAGACCTCCCAGGTCAGATCTTCTGCAACCCCGTCAACCTTTTCCAGTGCCTGGTAGATTGGCACCGTGCCGATCGGCACCGGGGAATTGCGCAGGATCCATTCACGGGTGTCATGGATGTTTTTTCCGGTCGACAGGTCCATCACCGTGTCGGCGCCCCAGCGGATGGACCAGACCATCTTTTCCACTTCTTCCGCAACCGAGGAGGCGACGGCGGAATTGCCTATGTTGGCGTTGATCTTCACCAGGAAATTGCGGCCGATGATCATCGGCTCGAGCTCAGGGTGATTGATGTTGCACGGGATGATCGCGCGGCCGCGCGCGATCTCGTCGCGCACGAATTCCGGCGTCACATGGTCGGGGATGCTGGCGCCGAAGCTCTCGCCGTCGCGCGCGCGGTCCAGCGCGGCTGCCCGCCCAAGATTTTCGCGGATCGCGACATATTCCATCTCGGGCGTGATGATGCCGCGCCTGGCGTAGGCGAGCTGGGTGACGGCCGCGCCGCCCTTTGCGCGCAGCGGGCGCATATTGGGGCGGGGGAAGGGTTTCACTTCGCGCTGACCTGCCCGAACGAGCCCGTTGTCCTCAGGCTTCACCTGCCGTCCATCATAGGCCTCGACGTCGCAGCGCGCTTCTACCCAGGCATGGCGCGGCCTGGGCAGGCCGGCATTGATGTCGATTGCGACATTCGGGTCCGTGTAGGGGCCGGTCGTGTCGTAGACCCGGACCGGCGGTTCGTTTGCGCTGGGCTCGAGGCTGATTTCTCTCAGCGGAATGCGGATCGCCGGATGAAGCTGGCCAGCAACATGGATCTTGCGGGAGGCCGGCAAGGGGCCGGTGGTGACGCCGGGGGTTTCCAGATGCGAGGGGATGTCGGCCATGTCGGTCTCCTTCAATCGGCTGCGGCCTGACCTGCATGTGCCTGCGGAGACTGACAGCGGCGGTTTGCCGCCACGCCCTCCCTCCGCCGGTCTCAACCGGATCAGGTTCAACGGGTCGGAGGCTGCTGCCTCCCTCTCAGCCGCGCGAACAGCGGCCCCCCGGGGACCGCCAGACTGTAGGCTGCACGCCTGCGGACCGCAAAGGGAATCTGCGGCTTGCAACGCTGCCGCTGCAATGCCACGCCGATCAGGATGCTGATCGGCCACCATCGCCCGCGCGAGATGTTTCTGGAAGCCCTCTCGGGCGGTCGGCTTCACCATGCCTGGCTGATCACCGGCCCGCGCGGGATCGGGAAGCGTCGGTTCGCCGATTGGGCAGCCCTGAAGCTGCTGTCGGGCTCGCCGGGGCCGGACAACACGCCGGCCGCCGACCCGGCGGCTGCGCTGCTGGGCGCCGGATCGCATCCGGATCACCGGGTGCTTGCCCCGCCCACCGAAGGGCGGGGGAGCGCAACGAGCTCGATCATTATCGAGCAGATCCGGGAGATTGGGGATTTCCTGCACAGCTATCCGGCAATCACCAGCTGGCGGACCCTGGTTGTCGACAGCATCGACGACATGAATCCCAATACAGCCAATGCGTTCCTGAAGGAACTTGAAGAACCGCGGCAGAAGACTGTCTACCTGCTTGTCAGCCATTCTCCGGCGCGGCTGTTGCCGACGATCCGCTCGCGATGCCGCCCGCTCCGTCTGCTTGCGCTGTCCGATGCCGAAACGGCGCAGGTGCTGCAAGCCGAGGCGCCCGGCCTTTCCGAGGCCGATGTCGCGCAGCTGACGTCGCTTGCCCGGGGCGCACCCGGCAGCGTGTTGGACCTTGCCGGTGCAGACTTTCAGGGGCTCGAGCGCGCGATCGACCGGGTTGTGGGCGGTGGCGATGGGCTCGCCCTTGTGCACAGCGTGCAGCCCAAGGCCGGCGCCGTCCGCTTTCAGGCGTTGTTGGCGCTGGCGCCGAGGCGCCTTGCCCAGCTGGCGCGGAACAACCCGGACCCGCGTCTGCTCGATCTCTACGCCGAGGCAGAAGCCCTGTCGCAAAGCGCCGTTCCGCTTGCCTATGAGCGGGGGCAGGTGGCAATGGCGCTGTCCGACATCATGGCCCGCGCAGGCCGCATCCAGGGACTTTCATGAGCCGCTATTTCGTCACCACCGCCATTTCCTACCCCAATGGCCGGCCGCACATCGGCCATGCCTATGAGGTGATCGCGACGGACTGGCTGGCACGTTTTGCCCGGGCCGACGGGCGCGAGACCTACTTCATGACGGGAACCGACGAGCATGGGCTGAAGATCGCCCAGGCCGCCCGCAAGGCGGACATCGCGCCCAAGCAGTTCGTTGACGGAATGGTCATGCATTTCAAGGCCATGTGCGCGCAACTGGACATCAGCCACGACCGCTTCATCCGCACGACGGACGACGACCACAAGGCGGTCTGCCAGGCGCTCTGGCAGACGATGGAAGCCAATGGCGACATCTATCTGGACCGCTATGAAGGTTGGTATTCCGTCCGCGACGAGGCCTATTATGACGCCGACGAGCTTGTGGTTGCCGACGACGGAACGAGGCTGGCGCCGACCGGAACGGAGGTCAGCTGGACCGTCGAGGAAAGCTGGTTCTTCCGTCTGTCGCGCTTTCAGGAGCCGCTGCTGAAGCTGTATGACGCGCAGCCCGACTTCGTGCAGCCGTCCAATCGACTGAACGAGATGAAGGCCTTTGTCGAGCGCGGCTTGAAGGACCTTTCGATCAGCCGCACCAGTTTCGACTGGGGCATTCCGGTGCCGGGCTCGCCCGACCATGTGATGTATGTGTGGCTGGATGCGCTGGCCAACTATCTGACGCCGTCGGGGTGGCCGGCAGCCGGGTGGGAGGCAAAATGGCCCGCCGACCTGCATGTGATCGGCAAGGACGTGGTGCGCTTCCACGCGATCTACTGGCCTGCCTTTCTGATGTCGGCCGGTCTGCCGCTGCCCAGACGTGTGTTCGGCCATGGCTTTGTGCTGAACCGCGGCGCCAAGATTTCGAAATCGCTGGGAAATATCGTGGAGCCGGGCGCGCTTGCCGAGACGTTCGGGGTGGATCCGCTGCGCTATTATCTGCTTCGGGCGATCCAGTTCGGACAGGACGGCGAGTGGAGCCACGAGGCGATTGGCCGGCGCATCAACGCGGATCTGGCAAACGACCTCGGCAACCTCGCCCAGCGGACGCTCAGCATGATCGCCAAGGCGTGCGACGGCCGCGTGCCGCCGAACGGGCCGGCATCGGACACCGACCTCGAGCTGCTGGCCAATGTCTCCACCCTGCTGGACGAGGTGCGCGCGGCCCATGCGGCTGTCCGTCCTGACCTCGCCCTTGATTCCATCTGGGCGCGGGTTTCGCTGGTGAACGCCTATCTGAACGACATGGCGCCCTGGGCGCTGCGCAAGACCGATCCGGCGCGCGCCGACATCGTTCTGTACCACGCGGCCGAGTGCATACGGCAGATTTCCCTGCTGGTGCAGCCGGCGATGCCCGGAAGCGGGGCGAAGCTGCTGGACCAGCTGGGCGTTGCGCCGGCCGACCGTGGCTTTGCAGCATTCGGAAATCGGCTTTCGCCCGGCACGCTGCTGCCTGCGCCGCAGGGCGTCTTCCCGCGCTGGGCCGAGCCCGTGGTCGAAGCCGACGCCTAGTTGCGACGGCGCAGCGCCGCCTTGGCAACGAGATGGCCGACCACCGGCGCCGTGATGAACAGGAACAGCGCGATTGCGAGTTCGCGGAGCGCCATCCCCCGGCCATCCGCCGCCTGCCAGATCATCGAGCCGATCAGGATAGCGCCAAGCCCGAGCGTGGTTGCCTTGCTGGTCCCGTGCAGACGGGTAAACAGGTCCGGCAGCCGGAAAAGCCCGATCGCACCTACCAGCACAAAGGCAGCGCCGATCAGAAGAGATGCAGATACAAGAAGTTCAACTATGTTGTTCATATCTCAATCGATCATCTTTCCGCCAAGCAGGTATTTGCAAAGCGCGACCGTTCCGACGAAGCCCGTCATCGCAAGAATCAGGGCTGCTTCGAAATAGACGCTGGTGCCAAGCGCCAGCCCAAGCATCAGCACCAGTGCAATCGCGTTGATGGTGAGTGTGTCCAGCGCCAGGATCCGGTCGACCACGGACGGTCCCTTCACCAGGCGCCAGAGGGTCAGCGCGCTTGCGAGGCCGACCATGGCGATGGCAATCAACAAGGCGACGCTCAGCATCCGAACATCTCCTTCAGGGGCGCTTCGTAGCGGGATTTTATGAGGGTGACCAGGGCGGCCTGATCGGGCACATCGAGCGCGTGGACGTGGAGCAGCCGGCGATCGGTGTCGATATCGATGGAGACTGTGCCGGGAGTTAGTGTCACGATTCCGCCCAGTATGGTCGCGATGAAGGGATCGTCGAGATCGAGCGGCACCTCCACGAAGCCGGGGCGAAGCCTGTCGAGCGGCCCCAGCACCTGCCGCGCGACCTGGAAGTTGGCAACAACAATGTCATAGCACACAAGCACAAAGAAACCAAAAGCTTTCAGTGGTTTGACCAGAGCGGGACGATGCGGCCAGAAGCGCTGTGTCCAGAGCGGGATCGCAAGGGCGAGGATTGCGCCGAACACCAGACTTCCCGGAGTGTAGCTGGAGGCAAGCACAATCCAGAGGCCGAGGATCGCAAGACTGATGAAGGGCAGGGGGAAAAGCCGGCTCATGGTCGGCGTGCCCGCTGGGTCGGAGGGGCGTCCCCGAGCACAGCCTCGAGATACGGCGTCCGGGCGTGGAGCTGGGCCGAGGTCGCCGATGTCCAGGCGGCAATCGGGGCTGCGAACAGCACGATCATGGGGCTGGCGGCCGCGAGCAGCAGGATGGACGCGCGGGGTGCTGTTCCACCCGGCTGGTCCGGCAGCGGGTCGTCGGGCTGCCAGAACAGCAGTGCGGCAACCCGGGCGAGCACCAGCGTGACTGCAAAGCCCGACAGAAGAAGCGCGGCCCACCAGGCAGCCTTCCAGTCAGGCGTCGCGCCGCCCTGCATCAACATCAGCTTGCCCAAGAAGCCCGACAGTGGCGGCAACCCTGCGATCGCAATGGCAAATATCGCATAGGCACAGCCGATGGCGCGCCTGTTGCCGACACAGGGCCCGCGCACCAGTCGATCCTCGAGTGGCCCCCGGCGCCGCCCGATCAGTCCTGCAAGCATCATCATGCCACCGGTCGCAAGCGTCGTGTGCGGGAGGTAGAACAGCAGCGCAGCGGTTCCGTCCACGCTGGGGAAAGCGCATGCAAACAACAGGATGCCAGACGAGATCAGCACGAGGGACGCAGCCGCGAGCTGTAGTCGATCGGCCGCGAACAGGGCAATGACGGCAAAGGCGATGGTACCCAGCGCCAGGACGGGAAGCCATGGCAGCAGCAGGCCCTCGACCGCAGGGGCATTGCCGAACTGCGTGACAGTCAGGCGCAGCAGCGAAACGACGCCAACCTTGGTGAGGATTGCGAAGATCCCGGCGGCAGGAATGGGCGCGGCCGAATAGACATGCGGCAGCCACAGCGCCATCGGCAGCAAGGCGGACTTCAGCAGGAAGACGGCAATGAGAATAGCGAAGGCCGCCCGGACGAGCGGCGCATCCGCGGCCTCGACCAGCGGAAGCACACGCGCGATATCTGCCATGTTGAGCGTGCCGAGCGTGCCGTAGATGAGCGCGAGCGACACGAGGAACAGGGACGAGCCGACGAGGTTCAGCACGACGTAGAGCAGCCCTGCGCGGCTGCGGCGCGGCCCATTGCCGTGCATCAGGAGGGTATAGGAGGCGAGCAAAAGAACTTCGAAGAAAACGAACAGGTTGAACAGGTCGCCTGTCAGAAATGCGCCGGCAAGTCCGGCGAGCTGGAGCTGGAAGAGCGCGTGGAAATGCGGGCCGTGGGCGTCGTCGCCGCCGAGCGCCACCAGGAGGGCAGGGATTGCCAGCAGAAACAGAAGCAGGAGCATCTGGGCCGCGAGCCTGTCGACCACCAAAAGGATGCCATAGGGGGCGGGCCAATCACCGATCGAATAGGCCACAACCGGGCCATGCCACTGCCGGTCAACCATAAGCGCCGCAACCGCCAGTGCAGCCAATGTCGCAGAAAGCGCAATCCTGCGTTGAAGAACCGGCTGGCGGACCAGCATCAGGATCGCAGCCGCCGTAAAGGGGATCAGTATGGGAAGCAGCGGAAGATGGCTCATCATTCCGGCTCCTCACCGGGTGCCCGTTCTGCCGGATCGTCGACGCGGTCATTTCCGGTTTCGCCCGTTGCGCGCAGGGCGAGGGCGAGCACATAGGCCATCATGCCGAAGCCGATGACGATTGCCGTCAACACCAGCGCCTGCGGCAGCGGGTCGGCAAGGCCCGAGGCGCCCTTCAGGGCAATGGGCGGGCTTGCGGCACCCAGGCGCCCGGACAGCAGGATGAGGAGGTTCACCGCATAGCCCAGAAGCGTGAGCCCAAGGACCACCGAAAATGTCTGCGGCCTGAGCACAAGCCAGACTCCGCAGGCAAATGCGAGGCCGACCGCAACCGACAGAAGCAGCTCCACGCTCAGCGCTCCCCACCGGCGGACGGTTCGCGGGCGGCAACTTGCCCGAGCCCTGTGAGGGCGATCAGCAATGTGCCAAGAACCACGAGCAGGATACCGAAATCAAACAGCATTGCGGTTGCAAGCTCGAACGTGCCGACGAGTGGCAGGGTGACATAGGTGTAGCTGGTGGTGAGGAAGGGCATGCCGAAAAGCCAGCTGCCTGCGCCAGTGGCGGTTGCAATCAGCAGGCCGGCCGCAACAAGGCCGACGAAGGGCAGCCTGACCGTCTGCCTTGCATGATCGGCGCCCGCCGAAACGAACTGCAGCACGATTGCGATCGCGAAGCTGAGGCCGGCGATGAACCCGCCGCCCGGCAGATTGTGGCCGCGAAGGAAGATGTAGACAGCAACCACCAGCGCAAGCGGGAGCATCGGCCGCATCAACATGCGCAGCATGATGGGGTAGCGATCGGCCCGGGTTGCAGCCGTCCGGGCGAACGGAACCAGCGACAGGCTCGCCAGCAGGGCCTGCAGGCCCAGCGCCGCCATCGCGAGCACGGCGATCTCTCCCAAGGTGTCGAAGGCGCGATAATCGACGAGGATGACGTTGACGACATTGGTGCCCCCGCCCAGCTGCTTTGCGTTTGCAACATGATAAGCGGAAATCGTCTCGAAAGGCCTGGTGAGCATTGCGTAGCTCAGCACGGCCACGGCGAGCCCGGTGAGGCCGGCAAAGGCTGCGTCCCGGCCCTGGCGAGACCGTGGCTCGTCGGCAGACGCCTGTTGCGGCAGGAATCGCAGCGCCATCAACAGCAGCATGATGCTCGCCACCTCGACCGAGAGCTGGGTGAGGGCAAGATCCGGTGCTGCAAGCCTGACAAAGACGAGCGACAGAAGCAGACCGACGACCGACAGGAAAAGGATCGCGGTCAGCCTGTGGCGATGCAGGCGGACCAGGCCCACCAGCCCTGCCAAAAGCACGGCAAAGCCCGCGAACAGAACCAGATCCGGCGGACTGGCCGCCAGCGGCCCCCGCAGCAGGCGCATATCCGGTCCCCAGGCCCAGCCAGCGAGGACAAATGTGAACCCGAGGTAGAGCAGCAGCGACTGGCGCAATGTTTGCTTGTCGATATGCAGAAGTGCGCGTCGGGACAGCGCTGTCAGCCCGGCATAGGCACGTTCCAAGGCGACCGGGCTTGACCCACCGGTGATGAAGCGCCCGTGCAACTCGAACAGCCGCTCGCGACGGAGATACCACAGGATCCCGCCGCCAAGGGCAAGGATGCTCATCACCAGCGGCAGGGTGAAACCGTGCCATATCGCAAGCTTGAAGGGCGGAAGATCGTGCTGGAGCACGGCACGAGACGCGACTGTCAGCAGGGGTTCGACAACCAGATTGGGTAGCAGGCCGACGGCCAGCACGATCGCAACCAGCACTTCGACGGGCAGGCGCATCCAGCGAACGGGCTCGTGCGGGATGCGCGGGAGATTGACCGGCTCGCCGTTGAAAAAGACGTCGTGCACGAAGCGCGTGGCGTAGGCAGCCGAGAGGATGCCGCCCAGAGTAGCTATTCCCGGCAGCAGGAATCCCGCGCCGCCGGAAAGGGCAGGGTGGGCCACCGTTTCGGCAAAGAACATCTCCTTGGACAGGAAGCCGTTGAGGAACGGGACACCGGCCATGGCACCGGCCGCGACGATGCCCAGTGTTGCGGTGATCGGCATGTGGCGCATCAGGCCATTGATGCGGCGCATGTCGCGGGTGCCGCATTCATGGTCGATGATGCCGGCCGCCATGAACAGCGACGCCTTGAACACGGCATGGTTGATGATGTGGAACACGGCTGCGACCGGGCTGAGCGGGGTGGAGAGCCCAAGCAGCATGGTGATGAGGCCCAGGTGGCTGATTGTCGAATAGGCAAGCAGGCCTTTGAAATCATGCTTCAAGAGCGCGAGATAGGCGCCAAGCACGAAGGTGATGGCGCCCGTCGCCGTGACGAGCATGAACCAGAGATCGGTGCCCGACAGGGCAGGGTAGAGCCTGGCAAGCAGGAAGACGCCGCCCTTTACCATGGTTGCCGAGTGGAGATATGCGCTGACGGGCGTAGGCGCTGCCATCGCATTCGGGAGCCAGAGCTGGAACGGGAACTGGGCGGACTTGGTGAAGGCGCCCAGCAGGATCAGCACCAGAATGACGGGGTAGAGGGGATCATCTTGGATGAGATCGCCGCGGGCGAGGATGTCGCCGAGCGAATAGCTTCCCGCGACCTCGCCGAGCAGGATCAGCCCTGCCATCAGCGCGAGACCGCCGGCGCCCGTGATGGCAAGCGCCATCCGCGCCGCGATCCGCGCCTCTTTCTCGCGATATTTGTAGGCGATCAGCAGGAAGGAGGAGAGGCTCGTGATCTCCCAGAACAGCAGCATGAGCAGGATGTTCTCGGCCAGCACCACCCCCAGCATCCCGCCTGCAAAGGCAAGAAGCGTCAGATAGAAACGGCCAAGCCCGTCCGATTCAGGCATATAATAATAGGCATATAAAACAATCAGAAGACCTATTCCGTTTATAAGCAGAACGAACAGGAGCCCGAGGCCGTCTAGACGGAGCGACAGGTCCAGTCCGAATGTGCCGAGCCAGGGCAGGGAGGCAAATAGGGTTTCGCCTGCAAAGACAGGGGCGGCAAGATGGCCCAGCAATGCAAGGCCTGCCGCCATCGTGAAACCGGTGGCGAGGCCGCCGGCGCGACGGGAAGTCGATGCCGCGAGCGCGACTGCGGGCAGTGCCAGGAACGGCAGCAACAGCAGCGCGAAGAGCATTGGGTTTGCCGACTGAAGTGCCACCTCAGCCAGTTGCCCCGTCCACCGGATTGCCGAGTAGCGTGAGAATCGTGCGCGTCATATGGCTTCCCTCCCGAGCAACGACCGGATTGACGGCATGCGGCAGGCGATACAAGCCGGAAACGATTGAATTCGGGGCGTCTGCGATCCAAATGCCCCCGATGCTCATCGATTCCCACTGCCATTTGAACTATCCGGGCCTTGTCGAGGATGAGGCCGGGGTTGTCCGGCGGGCAAGGGACGCTGGTGTCGGCGCGATGATTTCGATCTCGACGCGCGAGCGCGAGTGGGAAGCGGTGATTGCCGGCGCAGAGCGGCATTCCGACGTGTTTGCGACAATCGGCATACACCCGCATGAGGCGGACGACCATCCCGATGTCGACACTTCGCGATTGGTCGAAACCGCGCAGCATCCGCGCGTGGTCGGGATCGGCGAAACCGGCCTCGACTATTTCTACGACAAGTCGGACCGGGAGCGGCAGCGCCGTTCCTTTCGCAGCCATATCGCGGCGAGCCGCGAGACCGGCCTGCCGCTGATCGTGCACACCCGCGACGCCGAGGACGACACTATCGCGATCCTTGGCGAGGAAGTGGGGAAGGGGGCCTTTGCGATGGTGATCCACTGTTTCACCGGCTCGCAGCGGCTCGCCGACGCGTGCCTGGCGCTTGGTGCCAATGTGTCGCTGTCGGGTATCGTCACCTTCAAGAATGCACGGGCGCTGCAGGGGGTGGCGCGAGCGCTGCCGGCCGACCGGCTGCTGATCGAGACGGATTCGCCGTTCCTGGCGCCGGTGCCGATGCGCGGGAAGGTGTGCGAACCGGCCTATGTGGCGCACACTGCAGCATTTCTGGCTGAGTTGCGTGGCGAAACGCTGCAAGAGATTGCTGCAAAAACATCTTGCAACACGCTGAAACTGTTTGCAAAGATGCGCGTTGCATGAAACTGGTTATGCTCGGTTCGGGCACGTCGTCCGGGGTGCCACGGATCGGGAATGATTGGGGCCGCTGCAACCCTGCGAATCCCCGGAGTCGCCGCAGGCGGGTTTCGGTGCTCGTCGAGGCGGACGATGTGCGGCTGCTTGTGGACACCGGGCCGGACCTGCGACAGCAGCTTCTGGACGCGGACATCGGCTGGATCACGGCGGTACTGTACACCCACGATCATGCCGATCACTGCCACGGGATCGACGATCTGCGCGCCCTGTTCCATGCGAGCGGGAGCGCGATCGACTGTTACATGGACGCCAACACCAGGGCCGGGATCCGGTCGCGTTTTTCCTATGTCTTTGCTGGCCGGCAGGGCTACCCGGCGACTGCGAGGGCACATCTGCTGCAGGACAGGATGCAGTTCGGGCCGATCACGGTTCAGCCGTTCCGGCAACAGCATGGTCCGCTCCATTCGATGGGGTTTCGCTTTGAAGCCGGCGGCAGGGCGGTTGCCTATTCGACCGATGTCAGCGGCTTCCCGGACGAGAGCTGGCCGTTGGTCGAAGGCCTGGACCTTTGGGTCGTCGACGCATTGAGGCGCGAGCCGCACCCGACGCACAGCCATCTGGAGCAGACACTTGGCTGGATTGCGCGCGCGGGGCCCGGGGAAGCCTAGCTGACACACATGGACCAGAGCATGGATCATGACGAGCTGGTGGCCGAATTGCCGGCAGGCGTGAGCCCGGGGTGGGACGGCCGGATCTGGGAGGAACAGGCATGACCTTTGCGTTCATCAGTGTGCTGGCATCCCTTGGCCTGATCCTGGTGCTGAACCTGGATCGGTTCCGCGCGCTGGGATGGGCTCGCGTGGGGCGGATGTTGTTGATCTGGCTTGCGATCATCATCAGCCTGGGGATCTTTCTTCGCCTGCTCGGATTCTGAGGCAAATTAACATAATATATATTATCGGAGTTACATTGCAGCCGGTGAGAGCGTCCGGTATCGCCCTCACCCTTGCGGGAACTGGCTACGTATGATCATGTGCGGAATGCCATCTGCTTTGCCAGTCGCCAGATTGCGTTCTGGGTGAGACAGTTGGCAGATGACAGATCATCCTCGCGCAAGTGCCGGCCTGACGCGTTGGCACGAATATATGCTGACTTCGCACGACAAGCAGACCCTTTGGGACATGCTGGACCCGGATATCGTGTTTGAGAGCCCCGTGGTGCATACTCCGCAGCGGGGGCGGGAGATTGCGTTCAAATATCTTGCAGGTGCCGACAAGGTGCTGGGTGGGCCCGGGTTCACCTATGTCGGCGAATGGTTGAACGAGACTGGCGCGATCCTTGAGTTCATGAATGAAATCAACGGTATCCGGATCAACGGAGTCGACATGATCACGTTCGGTGCGGATGGGCGCATCACCCATTTCAAGGTGATGGTGCGGCCGCTCAAGGCTGTGAACATGCTGCACCAGATGATGGGGGAACAGCTGCAGCGGATGGCCGAGGCTGGCGCCGGTTAGCATGACGAACATTACAAATGGCATGCAAATCGACGCTGCCAGCGTCGCTTTCGAGCGCCTTCGGGGCATCATGGACCGGCTTCGCGGCCCGGATGGGTGTGCATGGGATCGGGCGCAGACGTTTGCGACGATCGCACCCTATACGCTTGAGGAAGCACATGAGGTTGCAGATGCCATTGCGCGGGGCGACATGGCGGACCTGTGCGAAGAGCTTGGCGACCTGCTGCTGCAGATTGTGTTCCACGCGCGCATGGCGCGCGAGGTCGGCGCCTTCACGCTGGCCGATGTGATCGGGGGCATTTGCGCCAAGATGGAACGGCGCCATCCGCACATCTTCGGCGCCGAGGCCGGGCCCGCCTCGGCCGATCAAGTTCGGGCGACCTGGGAGGAGATCAAGGCGCAGGAGAAGCCCCGCGACAGCGTGCTGGACGGGGTGGCACTTGCGCTCCCTGCCCTCACGAGGGCCCAGAAGCTTGCCGCGCGCGCGGCGCGAACGGGGTTCGACTGGCCGAACGCGGAGGGGCCGTTGGGCAAGATCCACGAGGAGCTGGCCGAAGTGGCCGGTGCCACGACCGAGGGCGAGCGCGCCGAGGAGGTGGGTGACCTGCTGTTCGCAGTTGCGAATTACGCCCGAAAGCTCGGGGTCGACCCCGAAGCCGCGTTGCGCGGCGCGAATGGCAAATTCGAACGGCGCTTCCGGAAAATCGAGAAAGCGCTTGGATTCAAAGACCTTTCATTGGATTCGAAGGAAGCTCTCTGGCAGGTGGCCAAGCAGGGCTAGGTGTTTAGTCCCGGCATTTGATGGTGCAGTATTCTCGCAAGGGTGGAGGGATGCACTGTGGGACAGATTTTACACGGGAGCGCCCGCACGACAGCGGCGGTCCGTCGAGCGATACAACATGATTGCGCCAAGGCGCTGCTTGCTATCACCGGCCCACCTGGGCGGCTGCTGGCCGACCGCGCTTGCGATGCCCGCCGTCTGCGCGACAGGCTGGCAGCAGGCGGCACCATCGCCGACACCTCCCTGTCAGGCGCTCTCCTCGCCGCCGCCATCACGTGCTGGACCAATTGGGTCCCGACCCTAGAGCGCCCGGAAGCGACGCTCGACATCGGGTTCGAGGCGCACCTGCACCTGGATCTGGCCGCCGTGGTCTGTCTGGCTGATCACTTCGCCATTGGCGTGCAGCCAGGCCAGACGGCGACCGTCGGCCGGATGAAGCCTTAGGCTGTGCAGTTCCCCGGGGCCCTGCAGACGCCGGGCAAGCAGCGCCCTCAGTGCATCGATGCCCTCCCCTGTCAGCGCCGAGAGGAGCATGACGTCTGGGTCGCGCGCGGTGCGCTCGGCAGCCGCCGCATGGGTATCGGGATCCAGCCGGTCGGCCTTGTTCAGCGCCTCGATGAGGGGCACGCGCCCCTCCCCTTCGAGCACGCCCAGCGAGCGCAGGATGTCCTCCACGTCGCTGGCTTGCGCCTCGGTATCGGGGTGCGACAGATCGCGGACATGGACCAGCAGGTCTGCCTCGATCACTTCTTCCAGCGTGGCGCGGAAAGCAGCAACCAGCTCGGTCGGCAGATCGGAGATGAAGCCGACCGTGTCGGACAGGATCACCTTGGTGCCGCCGGATGTGGCGCCGGGCAGGTGAATTGCCCGCATGGTGGGGTCGAGGGTGGCGAAGAGAAGGTCTTTCGCCATCACTTCGGCGCCCGTCAGACGGTTGAAAAGAGTGGATTTTCCAGCGTTTGTGTAGCCCACGAGCGCAATCACCGGATTGGGTGCGCGCTGGCGGCGGGCCCGGTGGAGGGTTCGTGTGCGCCGCACCGCTTCGAGCTCCTTCTTGAGCCGTGCGATCCGGTCCCGCAAAAGCCGACGGTCGGTTTCGATCTGGGTTTCCCCGGGGCCGCCGAGGAAGCCGAAGCCGCCGCGCTGCCGTTCGAGGTGGGTCCAGCTGCGAACGAGGCGGCCTGCCTGGTATTCGAGGTGGGCGAGTTCCACCTGCAGCCGGCCTTCGGCGGTTGCCGCGCGTTCGCCGAAAATTTCGAGGATAAGGCCGGTGCGATCGATGACCTTGGCCTTCAGCGCCTTTTCCATGTTTTTCTGCTGGATTGGCGTAATGGCGGCATCCACGATCACGACTTCGGCTTCATGCGCCTGCACGTCGGCTGCAAGCCTTTCCAGTTGCCCTTTCCCCAGCAGGGTTGCAGGCGACATGGTGCGAAGGCGCACGAGATCCCGGCCGCGCACATCCAGCCGGATTGCGGTGGCAAGGCCTTCGATTTCATCGAGTTTTGCCTCTGCGGACCGGGCATCCGCCTGTGGCTTTCCGGGCAGGATCGGGTGCACGACCATCGCCGGCGCACCGAAACTGGTCCCCGACATCTGATCGAACCCCCGCCGGTCGATCTCCGGCGCGTTCGTCTCGGACATCAGTTACCTTGCTCCCTCAATCCTCGTTGTCGGACTTTTCCGGATCGAACAGCTGCACCGGGGCTGCCGGCATCACCGTCGAGATCGCATGCTTGTACACCAGCTGCGAATGGCCGTCGCGACGAAGGAGGACGGAAAAATTGTCGAACCAGGTGATCACCCCCTGAAGCTTGACCCCGTTCACGAGGAACATGGTGACCGGAATCTTCTGCTTGCGAACCGCGTTCAGGAACACGTCCTGCAGATTGTTCGCCTTGTCGTTCACTTTCGCCTTATCGGCCATTCATGTGCCTTCTCAGGTCTTGGCGGGCATTGGCGCCCGCGCCCGCGCCGTTGCCCGGCGTCGGCAGGCGGGCACCTGCCCACCACGGCGCAAGATGTAAGCGGCCTTCCCGCAGTGCACAACCGTTGGAATGACCGATTTTGGCCAGTCATGCATTTGATCCGATCAAGAAGGACGCCGCGAGGGCCCGGGTTGCTGTCAGCCGCCCTCGCCTTCGTCGCGGTCCGTTTCGGCTATTCCCAGCGCCTTCAACTTTCGGTGCAGGGCGGACCGCTCCATCCCGATGAAGGCTGCCGTACGGCTGATGTTGCCGGAAAAACGACGGATCTGCACCTTCAGATATTCGCGCTCGAAGGCTTCGCGGGCTTCGCGAAGGGGCGTTCCCATGATCGACCTTGCGGCCTGGTCGGGCAGCAGGCGGGCGGGTTCTGCGGTGAGTTCGGGCGGGAGATGTTCAAGATCGATGCAGTCCGTCGTGTTGGCAGGTGCCAAGATCAGCGTGCGCTCGACGATATTCCGGAGCTGGCGAACATTGCCCGGCCAGGTGAAGGTCTGAAGCGCTGCGATCGCATCGGCCGAGATGGTGGGGGTCTTGACGCGCCGCTCGGTCGCGAGGCGCGCGAGGAAATATTCGGCGAGGTGCGGGATATCCTCGCGCCGTTCGGCCAGCGGCGGCAGGCGGACTGGCACGACATTCAGCCGGTAATAGAGATCCTCGCGGAAGCGCCCGGCCTTGATTTCGATGGCAAGATCGCGCGCGGTCGCCGACACGACGCGGACATCCACCTTCACCGCCCGGGTGCCGCCGATCCGCTGGAAGCTCTGGTCGGTCAGTACGCGCAGGATCTTGCCCTGGGTGGTGAGCGGCATGTCGGACACTTCGTCGATGAAGAGGGTGCCGCCGTCCGCAACCTCGAGCAGCCCGGGCCGGATGAGCTCGCCGCCCTGCTCTTCGCCGAACAGCTCTTCTTCCACCCGCTCGGGCTCCATCCGAGCGGCCGCGACGACGACAAACGGGCGCTCGGCGCGGGTGGACCAGCGGTGCAGAAGCCTCGCGGCCACCTCCTTGCCTGACCCGGCCGGGCCCTGGATCAGCACCCGGCTACCGGTGGCGCCGACCCGCTTGATGGTGGCGCGCACGGCGTTGATCATCTGGCTGGTGCCGGTCAGTTCGTTTTCGAGCCCGGCAAGTGTCCTCAGTTCATCGACTTCGCGGCGCAGCCGCTCGGTCTCGGTCGCGCGGGCAACCGCGATCAGCAACTGGTCGGCCTGGAAGGGTTTTTCGATGAAATCCCAGGCGCCGCGCTTGATGGCAGCGACTGCGGTGTCGAGATTGCCGTGGCCCGAGATGATGAGCACGGGGAGCCCCGGGTCCTTTGCCTTGACGACGTCGAGAAGTTCGAGCCCGTCGAGCCGGGATCCGTGGAGCCAGATGTCGAGAATGAGGAGGGCCGGTCTCCGCTCGGCAAGCGCTGCAAGCGTTGCATCGCTGTCGGCGGCAGTTCTCGGGCGGTAGCCCTCGTCCTCCAGCACGCCCGCGATGAGGCTGCGGATATCGGCTTCGTCGTCTACAACGAGAATGTCGAGCGGCATCTAGCTTGGCACCTGTTCGGTTTCGGGGACGGGTTGGAGTGCGCGATTGGCCGCAAGATCGAATTCGATCCGCACGAGAGCGCCGCCTTCGGGGCGGTCTTGCAGGTCGAGCCGGCCGCTGTGATCCTCGACGATCCGCTTGACAATCGCGAGGCCGAGGCCGGTGCCGCGTTGGCGGGTGGTGACATAGGGCTCGAACAGGCGATCGCGCAGCTCCGGCGGCACGCCGCAGCCGGTGTCGGCAATGTCGACCAGCAGAAGGTCGCCGCGTTGCCGGATCGATACAGCCACATCACCGTCTGACGATTGACCTTTTGAACCTATTGCTTCAGCAGCGTTCTTGAGAAGGTTTATGAAGGCTTGGCCCATCTGTCGGCGGTCGCACACGAAGGGCGGCACAGGATCTTCGATGTGCAGGCGGAAGCGGACGTTGGGGGTTGCCACTTCGGCCAGGAACAGGGCCTGGCGGGCGATCTCCGCGATGTTTTCGCTTCGGAAGGTCGGGGTCGGCATCCGCGCGAAGGCGGAAAATTCGTCGACCATCCGCCTCAAGTCCCCCACCTGGCGGATGATCGTGTCGGTGAGCCCGTCGAACAGATCGCGATCACCCGAACCGGGGGCAGGCCCGAAGCGGCGCTTCAGCCGTTCGGCCGACAGCACGATCGGGGTCAGCGGGTTCTTGATTTCGTGCGCGATGCGCCTTGCCACATCGGACCAGGCAGCCCGGCGCTGGTCCGCGACCTGCTCCGAGATGTCGTCGAAGGTGAGGATATAGTTGCTGCGGCCCTGCCCTGCGTCTGCGGTCAGGCGGACTGCAAGGGTCTGGGTGGCGACCGAGGTGCGGCCGTGCGGGCGCTGGCGGTTGACCTCGGCTGCGGCGATGCCCTCGGTCCGGGCGGTTTCCAGAAGGGCCTCGAACTCGGGTATCGCTTCGGCGAGCGCGCGGCCGATGAGGCCCTGCGGGCCGCAATCGAGAAGCGCTTCGGCCCGGGCGTTGGCGAGGCGAATGATTCCGGCGGAATCGATCGACAGGACCCCGGCCGATACGCCGGACAGAACGGCCTCGATGAAGCGGCTGCGCTGTTCGGACTGGCTGGTGGCGCTGATCAGGGCCTGCTTCTGTGCCTTGAGCTGGGCCGTCATGCGGTTGAAGCTGCGCGCGAGTGCGCCGATTTCGTCGCCGCTGCCCTGGGGGCTGACCCGGGCGTCGAGATCGCCTTTACCCACCCGTTCGGCTGCTTCGGCGAGTGCACCGATCGGCTGCACGATCCGCGAGGCAAGGAGGATCGCGAACCAGATCGCGACTGCAACGACCAGCAGCGCGACCACGAGGAGGATCAGGTTGAAACGCCACTGGAGCGCGCGGGAGCGTTCGGTGAGTGCCTTGTAGTCGGTGAGCGCGGTCTGTGTGCGGGCGACCTGTTCGAGCACCCGCGGCTCGACCTTGCGGCTGGTGTAGACGAACAATGGCTCCGGCGTGGTGAGACGGACGACTGCCTCGATCCTGTCGCGCGCAGAGGCGACGGCGACCGCTTCGCCGGGGCGGATGTTGCCGAGATCGAGCTTGGCCGTGCGTGCGTCAAGCGGCGGCGCATCGAGCGAGACAGCCACGATGATGCTGGGGCCGGCGGGCGTGGGGCGGAAGACCGCTGCCTCGGACAGGCTGCGATATTCGACCTGGAGCTCGAGGCCCTGGCGGAAGGCCGGCGCGTCGATTCCGAAATCAGCCGAATATTTCGAGACATCCTGCCCCATGGCGACGATGTCATCGAGGATTCGACTTTTGTTTTCCTGCACATAGGCCTGGGCGACGCGATCGGCATTGTCGAGCACGGTTTTTGCGCGATCGGAGAACCAGAACTGGACGCCGAACTGGAAGAGCAGCGAGGCGAACACGACGACGAGGATGGTGGGCGCTGCCACCAGAGTTGCAAAGAGGGCGACGAGGCGGACATGGAGTTGGGCGCCGGCCCGGCCGGCCCGCCGGTTTGCAATGAGGATCGCGACCCGACGGGCGATGAGAACCAGGAGCGACAGAAGCGGAAGCAGGTTGGAGACGAGCAGCAGCGTGACCGACTGGGGCGAAAAACCCTCGGCCGGCGCCCGCTGGCCGGTGAGGACCGCGTAGGAGGCGAGCCCGACGATGATGGCGACCGCCGCGAAGCCGATCTCGAGGCCGGGAAAGCGATCCGGGCTGGCGGCCCATCGACCAAAGCGCCGTCGGGCAAGGCGCAGGCGGACGGCTGCACGCTGGCTAAGGGGACCTCCGGCCTTGCTGGGCATGGCGTGTCGTTAGCAGAGGAGCGTGTCATACGGAACACAGTTCCTTGCACAGCGTGACGAAAGTGCGACTATTGGGGGTGTGCCCCGGCGCGGCGGCCTGTCTGCGGCTCCACGCCGCGGTCGGCGAGCATCTTGCGCAAGGTGTTGCGGTTGACGCCGAGCAGCTTGGCGGCGCGCAGCTGGTTGCCGCGGGTGATGAAAAGCGCGGTTTCGAGGAGGGGGCGTTCGAACTCGGCGAGCAGCCGGTCGTAGAGGCCGTCCTCGGGCAGCTCGCCGGTCTGTCCGACATTGCGGTCGAGCCACTGGGCGACGACGGTTTCCAGCGATGCGGCGCCGATCGACAGCGACGGCGCGAGGGCAGCAGCCGGCCCCTGTTCGGTCGAGTCTGCGCGCGCGATCCAGAGCTCGGCGATGGCGGCCGAGACTTGGTCGTCGCGGGCGAGCGCTGCAAGACGGCGCATGGCGTTTTCGAGCTCGCGGACATTGCCGGGCCAGTTCTGCTCCATGAGCCAGGCGACTGCGCCGGCGTCGAGGGTCTTTCGGGGGAGCCCTTCTGCGGTGGCGCGATCGAGGAAGTGGCGGGCGAGTTCCGGGATGTCGGCGGTGCGCGCGCGCAACGGGGGCAGGCGCACGGGCACAACATTGAGGCGATAGTAGAGATCCTCGCGGAACATGCCGGCGTCGATCAGGCGGCGGAGGTCCTTGTGGGTGGCAGCGACGATCCGGACATCGGCTTTCATGACGCGAGAGCCGCCGACAGTGGTGTATTCACCCGACTGGAGGACGCGGAGAAGGCGGGTCTGGGCGTCCATCGGCATGTCGCCGATTTCGTCGAGGAAGAGTGTGCCGCCCTGGGCCTGTTCGAAGCGGCCGACGGAGCGGCTGGCGGCGCCGGTGAAGGCCCCGCGCTCGTGGCCGAACAGCTCGGTCTCGATCAGTTCGCGCGGGATGGCGGCCATGTTGATTGCAACCATCGGCCCGGTTCGGCGGGGGCCGAGATCGTGGAGCGCTCGGGCAACCAGTTCCTTGCCGGTGCCGCTTTCGCCCAGCACCATGACCGTCAGGTCGGTCGGGATGACCCGCGCGAGGGTGCGATAGACCTCCTGCATGGCAGGCGAGCGGCCGATCATGGGCAAGCCGTCGTCCTCCCCGGGGCCCTCACCTTGCTCGCGCGGCGCCGTAACGCTTTCGATTGCGCTGAGAATAGTTCGTGTCAGCTCGTTGAGATCGAACGGTTTCGGGAGGTAATCGAAGGCGCCCTGTTCGGTTGCGCGAACCGCTGTCGACAGGGTGTTCTGCGCGCTCATCACGATCACAGGCAGCCCCGGGCGGCGCGCTGTCACCAGCGGGATCATATCGAGCCCGTTCGCGTCGGGGAGCAGCACGTCGGTGACGAGTACGTCGCCGACCCCTTCCTCGATCAGCTTCCACATGCCTGCGGCCGTGTCTGAGGTGCGGACAAGGTGGCCGGCGCGCTGCAGGGCCTGCCGCACCACGGTGCGGATGCCGGCGTCGTCGTCGACAACGATGATGGTTGCAGGCGTGCTCAATGCACGCCTCCTGTGGACAACGTGCTCAATGCACGCCTCCTGTGGGCAACGTGCTCAATGCACGCCTCCTGTGGGCAGCGTGCTCAATGCACGCCTCCTGTGGACAACGTGCTCAATGCACGCCTCCTGTGGGCAAGGTGCTCAATGCGGGCGCCTTTCGGCCTGCCTCGTCATCGGGCTTCCGGCGCGAGCGGCATGAGGATCCGGAACACGGTGCGATCCTGCCGGCGATCATATTCGACGATCCCGCCATGGTCGCCCACCACCTTCGCGACGAGCGCGAGGCCAAGGCCGGTTCCGCCGCGCTTTGCGCTGACGAACGGCTCGAACAGATGGTCGGCGATCCCCGGGGGCGCGCCCTGCCCTTCGTCGATCACGCAGACCTCCAGCGGAAGCGAGACCCGGGCGCCTGTGCCGTGGGCGCGCACCCGGAACCCCTGGCGAAAGGCGGTGGTGATGGTGACGCTACCGCCCGGCGGCGACGCCTCCACCGCGTTCTTGACCAGGTTCAGAAAGGCCTGGATCAGCGCGTCGCGATCCCCGAGCACTGGCGGCAGGGACGGATCATAGCGCTCCTGGAAGCGGACCGACCGCCCGAAGCCGGCTTCGGCGAGCATGCGGACATGGCCGAGGACAGCGTGGATATTCTCCTCTGCCATCATGGGCGGGCGGGTGTCGGTAAAGCCCTCCATCCGGTCGATCAGGGCGCGCACCCGATCGACCTCGGCGATGATGAGGCCTGTCAGCTCCCTGCCGTCAGGGTCTGCCGCTTCGCCGAGCAGCTGGGCTGCGCCGCGGATTCCCGACAGCGGATTCTTGATCTCGTGCGCCAGCATCGCGGCAACGCCGGTTGCCGAACGGGCAGCGCCCTGCTGACCCACCTGGCGGTCGACCAGAGATGTAACAGCGCGCGGCTGGAAGCTGAGCGCAAGCCACCCATCGCGGTCGGGCAGGCGGCCGACAAGCACGTCGGCGCGCGTGCGGCGGCCGCCCTGGAATTCGATGTAGAGGTCGTAGGCCGCGATGTCGGTGCGGTTGTCGCGGGCTTCGCCCACCAGCGTTCGGACCGGACTGTCGTCGGGGAACTGGTGCTCCCATCCCTTCTCGATGAGCTGGGGCTGGCTCATGTTGAGGAAGGTTTCGGCGGCCGAGTTGGCAAGGGCGACATGGCCGTCGGGATCGAGCAGCAGCATCGGCGCCGGCAGCGCGTTCCAGATGTCGGTCGGGTGCGGGAGGTGCCCGACGCGCGGGCTTGCGCCGCGGACCGCATCGATGGTCATGCGGCCACGTCTAGGACGGTCGCTTCACGATCCAGCTGCCGGGCGTAAAAATCGCCGAGCATCGATATCACCTGAGCTGAATTGGAGATCATGTTGACCTTGTTGCGGAACTCTGCCGACGAGGGCAGGCCCTTGGTGTACCAGCCCAGATGCTTGCGTGCGATGCCTACTCCGTGTTCGTGGCCGTAGAGCTGCATCATCGCATCATAATGTTCGAGCACGAGGTCGCGCTGTTGGGCCAAGGTCGGCTCGGCTGGAATCGGGCGGTTTTCGAGCGCTGCCATCACCTGGGCCAGCAGCCAGGGCTTGCCGTAGGAGCCGCGGCCGACCATCACGCCGTCGGCACCCGATTCCCGCAGTGCCTCCAGCGCGTCGGCGGGCGAGTTGATGTCGCCGTTGACGATGACGGGCAGCGAAACCGCCTGCTTCACCCTGGCAACGAACGCCCAGTCGGCTGTGCCCGAATAGAGCTGGTTGCGGGTTCGGCCGTGGACCGTGATCATCCTGACGCCGAGATCCTCTGCGGTGCGGGCGAGTTCGGGTGCGTTCAGGCTGTCGTGGCACCAGCCCATGCGCATCTTCAGCGTGACGGGGACGGAGACGGCCTTGACCGTCGCCTCGATGAGCGCAGCCGCCAGCGGCAGGTCGCGCATCAGGTGCGAGCCGGCGTGGCCGTTCACGATCTTCTTCACCGGGCAGCCCATGTTGATGTCGATGATGGCAGCGCCGCGCTGTTCATTGAGCTTCGCAGCCTCGGCCATCACGCTGGGCTCGCAGCCGGCGAGCTGCATCGAGACAGGCTCTTCACTTGGGTCCCAGGCGGCCTTCAGCAGCGACTGGCGGGTTTCGCGCACCATTGCTTCGGAGGCGATCATCTCGGTGACGGTGAGGCCCGCCCCGAAGCGCTTCACGAGCGTGCGAAAGGGCCGATCCGACACGCCTGTCATGGGCGCGAGGATCACCGGGGACGCGACCGTGACCGGCCCGATCTGGAGTGCGGGAAGCTGTGCCATCATCTGCCCAAAAAAGAGGCATTGCCATAGGCGCTCGGCGGGCGGTTCGCAAGCGGGCATGCCTGCAGCCGGCTCCTCCCGGTGCGCTGCCCGGCCCTGCTGTCCTGCCCCTTGGCATCGCCATGCGGCGGGTCTATGGCGCGCGACGTGAACGCTGCCGCCCTGATCGTCGCTGCCGGACGCGGCCACCGAAGCGGCGGTGGCGTGCCCAAGCAATATCGTGCCGTCGGCGGAAAGCCGATCCTGGCCTGGGCGATCGACAGCCTGTCGGCTGCCGGGATCGCGGACATACGGGTGGTGATCAACCCGGAGGATGAAGGCCTGTACCGGGAAGCCGTGGGCAGCCGCGCGCTGGGGCACTGGATAGCCGGTGGTGCGACGCGGCAGGATTCGGTTCGTGCCGGGCTTGGCGCTCTGGAGGGGCCGGCGGCACCGGACGCCGTGCTGGTGCATGATGCCGCCCGTCCGTTCGTGCCCGCAGGCCTGGTTGCCCGGTTGATGGCTGCGCTGCAGACCGCGCCGGGCGCCTGCCCTGCCCTGCCGGTCGTCGACAGTTTGCGGCGGGGCGGCGACACGATCGAGGGCGAGGTGGACCGCGCGCGGCTGTGGCGGGTGCAGACGCCACAGGCCTTCCGGTTTCGGGCGCTGGCGGATGCCCATGCGAAGGCGGCAGCCGGCGCGACCGACGATGCGGAGATCCTTCGGGCGGCCGGGGGTGAGGTTCGGCTGGTGGAGGGAGACGAGCGCGCGATGAAGGTGACGCTGCCGGATGACTTCGCGTCGGCCGAGCGCCTGCTGGACTGGGTGACGCTGACGGGATCGGGCTTTGACGTGCACCGCTTTGCACCTGGTGACCATGTGTGGCTCTGCGGCGTGAAAGTGCCGCACTCCCATAGCCTTCTGGGCCACAGCGACGCCGATGTGGGGCTTCATGCATTGACCGACGCCATTCTGGGTGCGCTGGGGGATGGCGACATCGGCAGCCATTTCCCGCCGTCGGATCCGCAGTGGAAGGGTGCTCCCTCGGACCGGTTTCTGGCGCATGCGGCCGGGCTGGTGGCACAGGCCGGCGGGCGGATCCTGCACTGCGACGTGACGCTGATCTGCGAGGCGCCCAAGGTCGGGCCGCACCGGCCCGCCATGCTGCAGCGGCTGAGCGAGATCCTTGCCGATCATGCGCCGCGGCTGAGCGTGAAGGCAACAACGACCGAGGGATTGGGGTTCACCGGGCGCCGGGAAGGCATTGCCGCCCAGGCGCTTGCAACCATTCGCATGGCCGGCGGAGTGATCTGAATGGGCGTTGACGCGGAACTTGTGGCGCTGGCGCGCCGGGTGGTCGACGAAAACCGGGCGGCCGGGCGGCGCATCGCGACGGCCGAAAGCTGCACCGGCGGGCTGGTGGCGGCTGCGCTGACCGAGATCGCCGGCGCGTCGGACGTGTTTGACCGGGCGTTCATCACCTATTCGAACGAGTCCAAGACGGAAATGCTGGGTGTGTCGGACGACATATTGGCGACGCTTGGGGCGGTTTCCGAAGCGACGGCCTGGGCCATGGCCTCTGGCGCGCTGAAGCGCAGCAGGGCCGATGTTGCGATCGCGATTTCAGGGATCGCAGGGCCCGGCGGCGGGACGACCAAGAAGCCGGTGGGAACGGTGGTGTTCGCCCGGGCGCTGAAGGACGAGAGCGCCGGGCCGGTGCTGGCCGACACCCACCATTTCGGCGACCTGGGGCGGACGGAGATCCGCCGTCAGGCCGCCCTGGTGGGGCTGAGGCTTCTGCTGCCGTAGAGCCTGGCCGCCCGGGCTTCGAAGCTGGCGACCATGCGTTTGAAGGCTTCGTGGAAGAAAGCGCCCGCAAGCTTCTCGAAAAGCTTGCTCCGAAACTCGAAATCTACGCTGAATTCGAGGCGGGTTCCGCCGCCCGGCGCATCGTGAAAATGCCAGTCGTTGCGCAGGTGTTTCAGCGGACCCGAGACATAATCGACGTCGATATGGGCCGGCCGTATCAGGCGGACCCGGCTGGTGAAGGTTTCGCGGAAGGACTTGAAGCCGACCGACATGTCCCAGACGGCGAGATCGCCTTCGTTGCTGCGCGGTCGCACGGCGGCAACCCAGGGCAGGAATTCGGGGTAGCGCTTCACGTCTGCCACCAGGTCGAACATTTCGGCGGGTGACCAGGGCAGGGTCCGCGTTTCGCTATACCGGGGCACGGGTGCTTCTCGGCACGCGGCCGTGCTGTTCGAGCCGGGCGGCGCGAAGTTTCTGGAAATCCTCGCCGGCATGGTAGCTGGAGCGGGTGAGCGGGCTTGCGGCCACCAGCAGGAAGCCCTTGGCGCGGCCGATGGCAGCGTAGCTGGCGAAGGCCTTGGGTTCGACGAATTCGATAACCTTTGCATGGCGCGGGGTGGGCTGGAGATACTGGCCGATGGTCAGGAAATCGATGTCGGCCGACCGCATGTCGTCCATGACCTGGTGCAGTTCCATGCGCTCCTCGCCGAGGCCGACCATCAGGCCGGACTTCGTAAAGATGGTGGGGTCGAGGCGCTTCACCTGCTCGAGCAGGCGCAGCGAGTGATAGTAGCGCGCGCCCGGGCGGATGGTGGGGTATAGCCTTGGAACGGTTTCGAGATTGTGGTTGTAGACATCCGGCCGGGCGTCGACGATGCGGGCCACCGCCTCGGCTGCCTTGTTGCGGAAATCGGGGGTGAGGATCTCGATTGTGGTGGCGGGGGCGCGCTTGCGGAGTTCCTCGATCACCTGCACGAACTGGGAGGCGCCGCCATCGGGGAGGTCGTCGCGATCAACCGAGGTGATGACGATGTGCTGGAGGCCGAGTTCGCCGGCCGCTTCGGCGACATGCACGGGCTCCTGCCGGTCGACCTTGCCCGGCATCCCGGTCTTTACGTTGCAGAAGGCGCAGGCCCGCGTGCAGGTGTCGCCCAGGATCATCACGGTTGCGTGCTTCTGCTGCCAACATTCGCCGATGTTCGGGCAGGCCGCTTCCTCGCACACGGTGTTGAGATTGAGCCGCCGCATCAGCTTCTTCGTTTCGGCAAAGGCCGGCGACGTGGGCGCGCGCACGCGCAGCCATTCGGGCTTGCGGGTGCGCTCGGGCACGGGGGGTATTGGCAGGGACGGGAGAAAGGCAGTGTCTTCCATGGGCGCGACATAGGCGTTCGGGGGGTGCTGGGCAACGGGCGCGGCAGGCGCATGGCTGATACGCGGCGCAGGGCCGCATCAACGAGGTTCTGGCCGCTGGGCAGCCCGGATGCGCAAGGGCCCCGGACGCAGCCCCTTTCGACAGCGCTGGCGGAAGCCCTGATCTGTCAGCGGCAAGGCAGCACGATCGGTGCCGAACCCGAGGACCGCCTGGCGAGTGACCACGGCGATAAGCTGCCAATCCCGAGCGCTGTTCCGCCCGTTCTGCGCCATTGCGTGCACCTTGGCCGCGACCTGGTTGCGCACGGCCTGTGCAGCGGCCGGGGTGAAGTCTTTGGCGTCGTTCACCATGGCCCGGGCCGCCAGCCAATGGGCTGCGGGCGCATCGGCGACATCGTCGTCGCGCAGGCCGCAGCCGGCGGTCGATTTGCCGAACAACGCCCGGCTGCCCATTTGCTGGCGAGGATCCCGCCCATCACTGCCTTGTCGGCGACTTCGCGCCCGATGGCGAGCGAGACGTCGGGTGAAGCGACGGCCCAGCCGCCGCCATATTCCGACGAGCCGCAGGGGCTTTGCCCTGCGAGCAGGGGATGCGCCACCGGCAGACAGATGCCTGAACCGATCAGACGCAACAAGGCGATTGCCCGGACAGCCGGGCGGAAACCGCTAGACCCCGTGGAAGGTGGCGAAGGCGTCGAGCGGGGCGCGGCTGGACCGGAACTGGTTGGCCTTGTCGGTTTCGTCTGCGAAGCCGATGGACATGCCGCAGAAGAGCATCCTGCCTTGCGGGAGATTGAGGAAATTGCCGATCGTTGTCGGGTAGATGGCCCAGCATTCCTGGGCGCAGCTGTCGAGGCCTTCCTCGCGCAGGAGAAGCATGACAGTCTGCAGGAACATGCCAAGATCGGACCATTGGGGCGGGCCCATGGTGCGCTGGACCGAGCAGAACAGTGCCAACGGAGCGCCGAAGAACTGGAAGTTGCGGGCAAACCACATCAGGCGGGCGAACTTGTCGTCGCGGGGGATGCCGAGCGCGCCGTAGAGATCTTCGCCGACCTTGAAACGATAGTCGCGGTAGGGGCTGGGGAGCTCTTTGGGATATATGTCGTAGTCGGTGGGTTCGCCGCGCGGGTTTTCCTGCGTGGTTCTGGCCATGATCGCCTTCAGCTCGGCGAGCCTTGCGCTGCCCACCACATCAATGTGCCAGGGCTGGAGGTTTCCGCCGGACGGGGCGCGGGCGGCCTTTTCGAGCACGCGGCGGATGACGCTGGGATCGACGGGCGTGGGAAGAAACCCGCGGACGGAGCGGCGGGCGGCGACAGCATCAGACACGTTCATGGGGCACCCCGAGATGTTTGGCGTGGTTGTTTGCCGGGAATCGATTGCCTAAGGTCGGGTGATGCTGTCCAGCCTCCCCAATCTGCTGACCCTGAGCCGCGTGCTGGCCGTGCCGCTGTTCGTGATCTTGATGTGGGAAGCAAGCTGGGTCGGCTATACGGCGGCCTCCGCGCTGTATTGCCTGGCCGGGCTGACAGACTATCTGGACGGCTATCTGGCGCGCGCACAGGGCACGGTTTCCAAGCTGGGCGTGTTTCTGGACCCGGTGGCGGACAAGATCATGGTGGCAGCCGTGATCGTGATGCTGATCCACAACGACCATATTACGGGCTGGCACGTGATCCCCGCGCTGGTGATCATCCTGCGCGAGATCACGGTGTCGGGCTTGCGGGAATTCCTGGCGACGGCGCGGGTGGGGCTGCCGGTCAGCCAGCTTGCCAAGTGGAAGACGACCTTCCAGATGGTGGCGCTGGGCGCTCTGATCCTGGCGCCGGCGAGTGCACATTGGTGGCCGGCGCTTCCGGCGCGGCTGGTTGGCCTTGTGACGCTGTGGCTGGCGGGTGTGCTGACGCTGATGACAGGCTGGGATTACCTGCGGGTCGGGCTGAAGCACATGACGGACGAGCCGGCGAAGTGAGCGTTTCGGTGCTGTATTTTGCCTGGGTTCGGGAGCGGGTGGGCCTTTCCGGGGAACAGGTGGCGCTGGATGGCCCGATGTCGGTGGGGGAACTGGTGGACCTGCTTGCCACCCGGTCGGCTGAACACGCCCTGGCCCTTGGCGACCGGGCTCGTCTGCGGGCTGCTGTCAACCAGGACTTTGCCGGCTGGGACGCGCCAGTTGCGCCGGGGGACGAGGTGGCCGTCTTTCCGCCGGTGACCGGAGGTTGAAAGCCATGTTCCGTGTGAATATCCAGGCGGAACCCTTTGATCTGGCAGACGAGCACCGGCAGCTTTCGAGCCTTGGCCCTGATGTGGGGGCCGTGGTCAGCTTTGTGGGCCAGGTGCGCGACGACGTGCTGGAGCTGGAGCATTATCCGGCGATGGCGCGGACCCGGCTGGAGGCCGTGCTGGCGGATGCCCGGGCGCGCTGGCCGTTGCTCGGGGCAACGGTGATCCACCGCTTCGGCCGGCTGGAGGTGGGGGCCCCGATCGTGCTGGTGCTGACGGCGAGCAGCCACCGGCAGGCCGCGTTCGAGGCGGCGCAGTTTCTGATGGACTGGCTGAAGACGCGGGCGCCCTTCTGGAAGAGGGGCGCGGACGGATGGGTGGAGGCAAAGGTGAGCGACGATGCAGCCGCCGCCAGATGGCGGGCATGATGGCCCTGACACTCGACCGGTTCGAACGCTCGTCATGTCTCTGGGCAAATACAGGCAGATCAGCCCGACCGGGAAGTTTCCGGCGCTGGTCCATGATGGCGGCACAATCGTCGATCCGACCGACATCTGCCGCTGGCTGGAGGTGCAGTTTCCGACGCACACGGTGACACCGGCCGATCCCCGCCATGCAGCACTTGCGACCATCCTGGAGGACTGGGCGGACGACGCGCTGCATTTTTTGCGATCTGGCCATGCGGAAAGGGCCGGGCCCTGCTGGCGGCCCGCCCTGCCCTTGCCGACCGGGCACAACGGGTGGATGCGGCAGCGCCGCCGGAAGGACTGAGCGTGACTGTTCCGCGTTAGGCGGTCAGGATCACCTTTCCTTTCGCCTTCCGGTCCATGAGCATGCGGATGGCTTCCGCGCCGCGCTCGAGCGGCAGGTGGGCCGACACGTGGGGCCTTAGCTTGCCTTGCGCGAACCACTGGAGGAGCTCGGCCATGTTCTCGTCGTGGAGCTTTGGTTCGTGTGCGGTAAAGGCGCCCCAGAACACGCCCACGATCGAGGCGCCCTTGATGAGGGGGAGGTTGAGCGCGAGCTTGGGGATTTCGCCTGCCGCGAAGCCGATGATGAGGTGGCGGCCGTTCCAGGCGATGGAGCGGAACGCGGGCTCGGCATATTTGTCGCCGACGGGATCGTAGACGACGTCGACTCCGCGGCCGCCGGTGATCGCTTTCACACGCTCCTTCAGGTCCTCGGTCGAATAGTTGATCACCTCGTCGGCGCCATATTCGCGGCAAAGCGCGAGCTTTTCGTCGGAGGAGGCAGCGGCGATGACCTTTGCACCCATCAGCTTGCCGAGTTCGACGGCTGTGAGGCCGACGCCGCCGGCAGCGCCGAGCACGAGGAGGGTTTCGCCGGGCTGGAGCCGGGCGCGCTGCTTGAGCGCATGGTGGGAGGTGCCGTAGGTCATGGTGAAGCCGGCCGCAACATCGAACGGCATGTCGCCGACCATGGGGATGACGCGGCTTTCATCCGCCACGAACTGTTCGCGGAAGGCGCCGTTGCCGATCATCGCAATGACCTTGTCGCCGACCTTGTGCCGGGTGACGCCGTCGCCCACCGCGTCGACGACGCCGGCCGCTTCGCCGCCGGGGCTGAACGGGAGCGCAGGCTTGAACTGGTAGAGGTTCTGGATGATCAGCGCGTCGGGGAAGTTGACGCCGGCTGCGTGCATGCGGATGCGCACCTCGCCCTTGCCGGGTTCGGGGGTGGGGAGATCCTGGATTACCAGTTTTTCGGGGGGCCCATGCTCCACACAAACAAGCGCTTTCATCTGTCTCTCCCTCGCTCCACTGTCGGCAGATAGGCGCGGGGTGCGGGAAGACGCAATGGTGGCGGCACGGCTAAAAATCACAGTGTTCGGGGCCGGGATGATCGGCCTGTATGTGGGCGGACTGCTGAGCCGGCATGGCGACGTGACCTTCGTGGGGCGGGCTTCGATGCTGGACCCGCTGGCGGACGGGCTGCGGCTGACCGATGTGGATGGGCTGGATTTGCGGCTGGGGGGCGGTGATTTCGGGGCGACGACGGATGCGGCGGGGCTTGCCGGGGCTGATCTGGTGCTGGTGACGGTCAAGAGTATGGGAACCGCCCAAGCGGGGGCCGCCATTGCGGCGCATGCGCCCGGGGCCGTGGTGGTGAGTTTCCAGAACGGGGTTTCCAACCCCGATCTGCTGCGGGCTGCCTTGCCCAAGGCGACCGTGCTTGCGGGGATGGTGCCGTTCAACGTGGCGCAGCGGGCGCCTGCGCATCTGCACCGGGGGACCGCCGGCGGACTGGCGGTGCAGGAATCGCCCGCGCTGGTGCCGTTCGAGGCGGTGTTTGCGGCGGCCGGGCTGCCGTTGGGGCAGAGTTCGAACATTTTGGGAGTCCAGTGGGGCAAGCTGCTGGTTAACCTGAACAATGCGATCAATGCGCTTTCGGGGGTGAGCCTGGCTGATGAGCTGCGGCAGCGCGACTTCCGGCGAGCCTGGGCGCTGAGCCTGGCCGAAGGGCTGGCGTGCACGAAGGCGGCGGGAATCGAGCTTGTGGACCCGTTGCCGATGCCGTTGCAGCTGATGCCTGAGATCATGCGGTTGCCGGATGCGCTGTATCGCCATGTCGTGAGCGCCGGGAACGGCGGCAAGGTGAAGGTGGACCCCCATGCGCGCAGTTCGATGGCGGATGACCTGGCCAAGGGCCGCAAGACCGAGGTGGACTGGCTGCAGGGCGAGGTGTTGCGGCTGGCACAGCGGCTGGGCCGGCGCGCGCCGGTGAATGCGCGGCTGGTGGAATTGGTGGAGGCGGCGGTGGCTGGGGCCGAGCCGTGGGGAGCGACGGCATTGTTCCGGGAGCTGGTGGCGGCGCGGCGATCTGGCAAGTAGATGCTCTGTCCCCGGGCATCTGCATCCCCGGGCATCTGCCCGACCGGACGAGCTCTTGTTTGAATTCGATTTCTTGATCAGTGCGATCGGCGGTGCCGTCGGCTGCGGGTTTTCGCATCTTTCACAGTGCTCCTGCGCGGGGCACGTGTGCGCGTTGCATGGCATGGAGGCTGTAGGGCAGCGGTGTGTTCGCTGTGGTCTCGACGGTGAAACGAGCAGCCGGGACGATGGGCACGGATCGGGGGGTAGGACAGGCCGAACGCGGGCGATCGTCTGTGCGCAGGATTGCATTCCATCGGTTCATGCAACGGCGTCGAAATGCGCTGGAACCTCAATTGTTTGGCCTTGGAAGGCCGGACCGATAGGCAAGTCGGGGGCAACGGGTGCCAATACCGCATCCCGCTGACCATCAGCTGTCTGCGCAGCGGCAGGCGCGGCCGCGCGCCGGCCGACAGGCCGGCCGCGACGGGTCTGGCGCATCGAGACCTGGCATTGATCAGTCTCTGGCCTGTTTCAGGGCCTTGGCGAGGAGGCGGTATTCTTCGGCTCGGGGGCTGCTGGAGCGCCAGGCCAGCGCGATGGTGCGCCTGGCGTCGGGGCTGGCCAGCGGGCGGGTTTCGATCTGGGTGCGGTCAAGGATGCCGGCGTCGATTGCCATCTGCGGCAGCAGGGTCATCCCGATGCGGTTTTCGACCATCTGGACGAGCGTGTGCAAGGATGTGCCGAGGACCGACTGGTCGGGGCGGAAGGTGGCGCGGCTGCAGGCGGCGAGTGCGTGGTCCTTCAGGCAGTGGCCGTCTTCGAGCAGGAGAAGGCGGGCTTCGTCGATGCCTTCGGGCCGGATCGTGGCGGGGGCGTTGGGGAGATCGTCGCGGTGGAAGGCAAAGCGGATCGGGTCGTCGAACAGGGGTTCGGCCTCGATGTCGCCGCAGCTGTAGGGGAGCGCGAGGAGGAGGCAATCGAGCTGGCCGCGGTTCAGCGCCTCGCAGGCCTGGGGGGATTGTTCCTCGCGCAGGAAGAGCTTGAGTTCGGGCCATTCGCGGCGGAGGCCGGGCAGGAGGCCCGGAAGCAGGAACGGGGCGATGGTGGGGATGACGCCGAGGCGCAGTTCGGAGGCGAGGGGTTTTCCGGCCGCGCGGGCAAGTTCGGCGATCGCGTCGGCCTCGGCCAGAAGGCGCCAGGCGCGGGTGACGATGGCGTCTCCCATGGGTGTGAAGCGGACGACGCGGCGGTTGCGCTCGACAAGGGTGACGCCGAGCAGGGTTTCGAGCTCGCGCAGACCCGCGGACAGGGTGGACTGGGTGACGTGGCAGGTGTCGGCCGCCTTGCCGAAGTGGCCGGTGCGGTGGAGCGCGACGAGATACTGGAGTTGCTTGATCGTGGGCAGGTAGATCATGGGCGAAATGGTAATCGTTTTCGTCGATGAGTTCAACGCTTCGTGTGAAGCTTATCGATAAGCGAGGGCTGGCGGGGGTGGAGCGGCCGCGGTTCGAGGTGCTGCGGAGCAAGAGCGCAAGCCTTGCAAAATGGGTGGATGCCCGCGCCAACCGGCGGGGCGGACATCTGCAACCTGATGCCGCCGGTGCGCGAGGCGGGCGGCACGGCGGATCGTGAGAGGGCGGATCGTTAGAGGGCGGATCGTTAGAGGAGCGCGTGCGAGAGGCCGGCGAGACTGGTGATCATGAGAAGCGCGCCGACGAGCATGATGAGCAGATCGGGCTTGAGACGCTTGGCGAGGACAGCGCCGAAGGGGGCAGCGACGATGCCGCCGGCGAGAAGGCCGAGCGTCGCGGTGGTGACGACTTCCCATCCCAGCGCGAAGATGAAGGTGGCGGCGGCCGTGAAGGTGACGAACGCCTCGGCTGCGTTGACGGTGCCGATTACATTTCGCGGGGTGCCGCCTTGGATCATCAGGTTGGAGGTGACGATCGCACCCCAGCCTCCGCCGCCGGCCGCATCGAGGAAACCGCCGACCAGGCCGAGCGGCTCGACCACGCGGGGCTGGCGTTCGACATGGATGTGGCGGATGCCGCGGTAGAAAAGCCAGGTGCCGAGGAAGCCGAGATAGCCCTGGATGAGGGGTCGGGCGACATCGGCCGGGATGCTGGTGAGGATATAGGCCCCGAGGATTGCGCCGACGACCCCGGGGATTGCGATCCGGCGGAACAGTTTCCAATCGATGTTGCGGGCGATTGCGTGGCTGGTGCCGGAAACGGCCGTGGTGACCGTTTCCACGGCGTGGACCCCGGCCGAGGCGGCGGCGGGGGGGACGCCGAGTGCGATCAGGAAGCTTGAGGAAATCATGCCGAAGGCCATGCCCAGCGCGCCATCGACCAGTTGGGCGAAGAAGCCCACGGCGACAAAGGTCAGGAAGTTGGGGCCGAGGTCCATTTCTGGCCCTTGCTGGCAGGCGGACGCGGCTGCGGCAAGATAGTTGGGCTGGGCTGGCCGAAAAGGCAGGCTTTCAGCACAGCTGCGAAGGCGGCCGGGGCGTTTCGGGGGCGGGCGTCTGGATTTGAGTTTGGCTTCGGATTATGGGTCGTTTTCAATAGGACGAAGGCGCTTGCCATGTTCGGCACTTTGACACGGTATCTGTCGAGCATCCGGGCGCGCGATCCGGCGCCGCGGTCGCGCTGGGAGATCTTGACCTACCCTGGTGTATGGGCAGTCGGCCTTCATCGGCTTGCACATCTTCTGTATCGGGCCGACCTGTTTCTGCTGGCGCGGATAATCAACCATTTCAGCCGCTTCCTGACCGCGATCGACATTCATCCGGGCGCGAAGGTGGGGCGGAACCTGTTCATCGACCATGGCTTCGTGGTGATCGGCGAGACATCCGAGATCGGCGATGATGTGACGATCTACCAGGGCGCGACGCTGGGGGGCACGAACCCGACGAGCGGCATCGGAGGCAAGCGGCATCCGACCATCGGCAATGGGGTCGTGATTTCGCTGGGGGCAGCCGTGCTGGGGCCGATCAGCGTGGGCAATGGCGCGAAGGTGGGCGCGAATTCGGTGGTGACGAAGGATGTGCCTGCGGGGGCGACCGTTGTGGGGATTCCAGCCAAGCCGATCCCGGTGCTGGTGAAAGACGCGCCGGCCTTTGTGCCCTATGGGACGCCCTGTTCCGAGAAGTTCGACCCTGTGACCCAGCGCTACGAGATACTGACATGCGAGCTTGAGGCGCTGAGGGCACGGCTGGACGCCTACGAAGCGGACGCGCGCAAGTCTGGCGGTGAGGCGGCTTGACGGTAATTGCCCTCCCCGGGGTTGCCGGGCAGACCGTTTTCGAGCGTGCGGAGCTTGACCGCATCATGCAGCTCTATGGCCGGATGGTCGCGGCCGGCGAATGGCGCGACTATGCGATCAGCTTTGCGCGGGAAAGTGCGACCTTTTCGGCCTTCCGGCGGGCGGCGGAGCGGCCGGAATTCCGGCTGGTGAAGGAGCCCGCACTTCGCAATCGGCAAGGGCAATACAGCCTTCTGGGCGAGGCCGGGCAGACGCTGAAGCGCGGGAATGATCTGGGCGACGTGCTGGCACCGGCGGCGCGGAGACTGGTGAAACTGGCGAATTAGGCGGCGAGCTTTCCGATCCGGCCGAGCGTTGCGTGCGCTTCGGCGAGCGTGCGGTTCACGATCTGGGCGCAGGAGAGCACCTCGCGGACGCCGCCGCCGCCCTGACCGGCCGCAAAACACATGGTTTCGGGATCGAGGTTGTCGACCACGCCGGCAATGGGACCGAGGCGGTTTTCCCGGGCGGATTCCATCGCCTGCAGCGGAAAGGGCTTGGCGGGCTCCTTTCTCGAATCGATCGGTTGTCCTGTTCTTCAGCGCACGGAGCGTCTTGCCGGTGAAGCCGCGGGAGATGGTGGTGTCGGATTCGGTCATGCCGAGGATGGCATCCTTGTAGGGACCGCCGGCGTGGGCCTCGGTGCTGGCGATGAAGCGGGTGCCCATCCAGACACCGACGCAGCCCATGGCGAGCGCTGCGGCGAGGCCGCGGCCGTCGTAGAGGCCGCCGGCCGCCACGACGGGGATCTTCACCGCATCGACCACCTGCGGCCATAGCGCGACGGGAGCGACCTGGCCGGTGTGGCCGCCGCCTTCGGTCCCTTGGGCGATGACGGCGTCGCAGCCGGCCTGTTCGGCCTTGATTGCGTGATCGACCTTGCCGATGACGGCGATCACGAGGACGCTGTTGTCCTTCAGCTGCCTGACGATGGGGTAGGGTATGCCAAGGCCGGCGACGAAGGCCCTGGCGCCGTTGGCGATGATGACATCGATCGCAGCCGTCAGGCTTTCGGGCTGGGCGGAGAGGAGATCGACGCCAAAGGGCTTGTCCGTAAGTTCGCGGACACGCTTCATCTGGCTTTCGATGAATTTCGCGCTGGTGCCCGCCATGCCCAGTGTGCCGAAGCCGCCGGCGTTGGAGACGGCTGCCGTCACCTCGGCGTAGGAGACGCCGCCCATCCCGGCGAGCATGATCGGATGCTCGACCCCGAGCATGTCACAAAGTGGCGTCCTGATCATCAGCCCGTCCTCGTTCCGGTCGCAAGCCAACGAAGCCTGGTGCGCTGCCTGCGGGCAAGCTGGTCATTTCAACGAAAAATGGGCGGGTGCCTCTCCGGCGCCCGCCCTCCCCGGCCCTGTTCAGGCTGCCTTTTTCCCGGCGGCATTGCCGTAGAAGCTTTCGCTGCCGGCGGCCATGTCGCGAAGCATCTGCGGCGGGGCGAAGCGGTCGCCATGGGTCTGGGCGAGGCGATCGAGCGTCTGCACCACGTTGGCAAGGCCGACGGTGTCCATGTGGCTGAACGGGCCGCCGGTGAAGGGCGCGAAGCCCCAGCCGAAGATGGCGCCGAGGTCGCCGTCCTCGGGCGTTTCGAGCACGCCTTCGGCAAAGCAGCGGGCTGTTTCGACCAGCTGGCGATAGAGGAGGCGTTCCTTGACGTCGGCCGCAGTGGGTTGGGTGGCCGCGACGGGGAAGTGGGCGGACAGCTCGGGCCAGAGATGCTTCGGGCTGCCGTCCTCGGGGTAGGCGTAGAAGCCCCTGGCGTTCTTGCGGCCGTGGCGGCCGAGTTCCATCATCTTCTCGATGACAGCCTCGCCGGGGCCGGGCTGCCAGGCGTCGCCGAGGTCCTTCTTGGTCTGCTGGCCCACCTTGTAGCTGAGGTCGAGGCCGACTTCATCGTTCACGGCGAGCGGGCCGACGGGCATGCCCATCTGCTTGGCCACATTTTCGATGAGGGCGGGCTTCACGCCTTCCTGCAGCAGGGCGAGGCCTTCTTGCACGAAGGTGCCGAAGCAGCGGCTGGTGTAGAAGCCGCGGCTGTCGTTGACGACGATCGGGGTCTTGCGGATCTGGGCGACATAATCCAGCGCCTTTGCAATGGCTTCGGGGCCGGTCTTCTTGCCGACGATGATCTCGACCAGCGGCATCTTTTCCACCGGTGAGAAGAAGTGGATGCCGATGAAATTCTCCGGCTTGCTCCACGCTTCGGCGAGGCCGGTGATCGGGAGGGTCGAGGTGTTGGAGCCGAAGATGGTGTCGGCGCCGACGACCGCTTCGGTCGCCTTCGTCACCTCGGCCTTGATCTCGCGGGTTTCGAACACTGCCTCGATGATGAGGTCGCAGCCCTCAAGATCCTCGTAGTTGCTGGTTGCGTGGATGCGGCCGAGGATCTCGGCGGTCTTGGCCGGGTCCGTGCGCTTCTTCGCGAGGCGGTCGGCGGTGTATTGCTTGCCCTTGTCGGCGGCGGCCTGGTCGCGGTCGAGGAGGACCACCTCGATGCCGGCTTGCGCGGAGACCATGGCGATGCCGGCGCCCATCAAGCCGGCGCCAAGCATGCCGACCTTCTGCGTTTTCATCTGCGGCACATTCGCGGGACGGCGGGCGCCCTTTTCGGCGGCCTGCTTGGAGACGAACAGCGAGCGGATCATGTTGCCGGCCTGCGGGTCTGCGACCACCTTGGCGAAATACTTGGATTCGAGGCGAATGGCGGTGTCCATCGGCAGCTGCGCGCCTTCGTAGACGGCCGACATGATGGCCTTGACCTGGTTCATGTTCCCATAGGACTGCTTGTGGGCCATCGCGACCCCGCCCATGAAGGTTTGCGCGAAGGCCGGGTTCATATGGCCGACGCCGCCGGGGAACCTGAACGTCTTCTGGTCCCAGGGTTGGACGCCGCCACTGGGGTTGGCCTTAACCCAGTCTTTCGCGGTCTGCACCACATGGTCGGCCGCGACAACCGCCTGCACCACGCCGAGGCCGAGGGCTTCCTGCGGGGACATGTTCTTGCCCTGGAGGAGGAACATGAGGGCGGGCTGGACGCCGATGAGGCGCGGCAGGCGCTGGGTGCCGCCTGCCCCCGGAAACAGGCCGACGAGCACTTCGGGGAGGCCGAGCGTGATCTTCGGATTATCGGCGATGACACGATGGTGGCAGGCGAGCACGATTTCGAGGCCGCCGCCGAGTGCGAGGCCGTTGACCGCGGCTGCGACGGGTTTGCCGCAGGTTTCGAGATCACGCAGCAGCTTGTTGAGGGTGAAGACGCCTTCGAAAAGCCGGGCCATGCGGGACTTGCCGGAGGAAGCGCCCCCGCCCCCGCCCTCGGCAAAGTTCATGCCCTTCAAGTCCGCCCCGGCAACGAAGCCAGACGCCTTGCCCGAGGTGATGACGGCGCCTTTCACGGCGTCGTCGGTGCGGATCCGTTCCACAGCGGCCATGAGGTCGCGGGTGAGCGCTTCGTTGATGACGTTCATCGACGCGCCCGGCAGATCGATGGTGAGGAGAAGGACGCCGTCGGCGTCGAGGTGCTGGCGGATTGCGGTGTCGGTCATGTGTGTCCTCGCGTGCTGGCGGGCTGGTCTTTGCAGCGGGCCGAGGTCCCGGCTTTCGCCGGGACGACATGTTTGATCAGATGCGTTCGATTACGGTGGCTGTTCCCATCCCGGCGCCCACGCAAAGCGTGACGAGGGCGGTCTGCTTGCCGGTGCGCTCGAGCTCGTCGAGAACGGTGCCGAGAATCATGCTGCCGGTGGCGCCGAGCGGGTGGCCCATTGCGATGGCGCCGCCGTTCACGTTCATCTTCTCGTGCGGGATTTCCATATACTTCATCATGCGCAGCACGACACTTGCGAAGGCCTCGTTCAGTTCGAACAGGTCGATGTCGTTCACGGTCATGCCGAGGCGCTTCAGGAGCTTGCGGGAGACGTCGGTCGGGCCCGTCAGCATGATGAGCGGCTCGGAGCCGATGGAGGCCATGCCCTTGATGCGGGCGCGGGGCTTCAGGCCGTATTTCGACCCGATCTGCTTGTTGCCGATGAGGACGGCCGACGCGCCGTCGACAATGCCCGAGGAATTGCCGGCGTGATGGACGTGGTTCACGCGCTCGATGTCGGGGTATTTCAGCTTCGCGATCTCGTCGAAGCCGGGCATCTGCTCGCCCAGCGCCTGGAAGGCAGGCGACAATTGGCCGAGCGACTGCATATCGGTGCCGGGGCGCATATGTTCGTCATGGCCGAGGACGACTTCGCCGATAACGTCCTTCACCGGAATGACGGAGTTGGCGAAGCGCTTTTCCTCCCAGGCTTTTGCGGCGCGACGTTGGGATTCCATCGCATAGGCGTCGACATCGTCGCGGGAGAAGCCGTCGACGGTTGCGATGAGGTCGGCGCCGATGCCCTGGGGTGCGAAATAGGTCTTGAAGGCGACTGCCGGGTCCATCGCCCAGGCGCCGCCGTCGGAACCCATGGGGACGCGGCTCATGCTCTCGACCCCGCCGCCGATCGCGAACTCGGCCTCGCCCGAAATCACCTTGGCGGCGGCCATGTTCACCGCCTCGAGGCCGGAGGCGCAGAAGCGGTTGATCTGCACGCCGGCGGTGGTTTCGGCATAGTCGGCGTTCAGCACGGCAACGCGGGCGATGTCGGCGCCCTGCTCTCCAACGGGGCTGACGACGCCGAGCACCACATCGTCGACGTCGGCGGTGTCGATGGCGTTGCGGTCGCGGATCGCCTGGAGCACCTGGGTTGCGAGCTGGATCGGCGGGATCTCGTGCAGCTTGCCGTCCTTGCGGCCTTTGCCGCGCGGGGTGCGCACGGCGTCGTAGATATAGGCTTCGGCCATCATGTGTCTCCCAATGGAACTGGCTGTCGATAGGCCTGCCCGATGACGGGGCAAACTGGTGCAATCGTCAGAACTGGTCGGCCGCAAGCGCCATCAGGTTGTCGGCACCGGCCATCGCCTTGGCGGCAAGGCCGTGCGCATCGGGCAGTTGGCGTTCGAAGAAGTGGCGCGCGGTGATGAGCTTTGCTTCATAGAATTCCCGCCCGAAATCGGCTGCGCCGTCGGCCAGTGCCTCGTGGGAGGCCTTCGCCATCACGAGCCAGAAATAGCCGAAGATGACGAGCGCCATCAGCCGGAGATAGGGGGTGGAGGCGGCGCCCGCATGATCTGGATTCGCCATGCCGTTCTGCATCAGCCAGAAGGTTGCCTGCTCGAGCCTGGCCTTGGCGTCGGCGAGCGCCTCGGCGTGGGGCATGAGGCGGGCGTCGGCGCGGCCTTCGGCAATCACCCCGTCGACCATCTGGAGGAAGGCGCGCAGGCCCCGGCCGCCATTCTGGGCGAGCTTGCGGCCGACGAGATCGAGCGCCTGAACGCCGTTGGCGCCTTCGTAGATCATGGCGATACGCACATCGCGGACGAACTGTTCCATGCCCCATTCCTGGATATAGCCATGGCCGCCGAACACCTGCTGGGCGTTGGTGGCATGGGCATAGCCCTCGTCGGTGAGATAGGCCTTGATGACGGGCGTGAGGAGCGAGAGCAGGTCGTCGGCGGCCTCGCGCTCGAGCGGGGTTTCCGCCTTGTGGGCAAGATCGGCCTGCAGTGCGGCCCACAGGCACAGCGCGCGCGCGCCTTCGTTGAAGGCGCGGGCATCCAGCAACATGCGGCGGACATCGGGGTGGACAAGGAGGGAGTCTGCCTTCTGGTCAGGCTGCTTCGGCCCGGTCAGCGCCCGGCCCTGCAGCCGGTCCTTCGCGTAGGCAGCCGCGTTCTGATAGGCGATTTCCGATTGGGCGAGGCCTTGCCCGCCAACGCCGAGGCGGGCGACGTTCATCATGATGAACATGGCCTTCAGGCCCTTCATTTCCTCGCCGACCAGATAGCCGGTGGCGCTGTCATAGTTCATCAAGCAGGTGCTGTTGCCGTGGATGCCCATCTTGTGCTCGATGGAGCCGCACGAAAGGCTGTTGCGCGCGCCCAGCGAGCCGTCTTCGTTCACCAGGAACTTCGGCACGATGAAGAGCGAAATGCCCTTCACCGAATCCGGCGCACCCGGAGTCTTTGCAAGCACGAGGTGAATGATGTTCTCGGCCATGTCATGTTCGCCGGACGAGATGAAGATCTTGGTGCCCGTCAGCTTCCAGCTGCCGTCGGCCTGTGGCTCGGCGCGGGTCTTGATCAGGCCGAGGTCGGTGCCGCAATGCGGTTCCGTCAGGTTCATCGTGCCGGTCCAGTGGCCGGAGATCATGTTGGGCAGATACTTCGCCTTCTGTTCGTCGGAGCCGGCGACATGGATGGCGCTGACGGCGCCCATGGTGAGGCCGGGATACATGGAGAAGGCCATGTTCGCGCTGGTCTGGAATTCCTCGAACGCGGAGCCCAGCACATGCGGAAGGCCCTGGCCGCCATATTCCTTCGGGCTCATCAGCGTGCCCCAGCCGCCTTCGACATATTGGCGGTAGGCTTCCTTGAAGCCGGTTGGCGTCGTGACAGTGCCATCGGCGTGGAGGGTGCAGCCTTCCCTGTCGCCGACCTGGTTCAGCGGGTGCAGCACGCCTTCGACGAACTTTGCGCCCTCTTCGAGGATTGCCGTCACCATGTCGGGGGTGGCGTCTGCAAAGCCGGGCAGGTTCCGGTGGCGATCCAGCCCGACCACATGCTTCAGGACGAACTGGGTGTCCTTCACGGGCGCGCGGTAGGTGGCTGGCATATCGGTCTCCTGTTCAGAGCTGGTGTTTGATGGTGGCGCAGAATTGTTCGAGCTCGGCGATGGTGGCGTCGATTGCGGCGCGCTGGTCGTGCAGGGCGGAAATCCGCTCCCGGCTTTTTGCGAGCGTGGCTTCGAGCTGGGCGCGGCGGGCGGGGCCCGGGGCATACATGTCGAGCAGGTCGCGGATGTCGGCGAGGCTGAAGCCGACCGCACGGCCCCGCAGGATCCAGGCAAGGCGGGCGCGATCGCCGCGGGAATAGAGACGGGTCTTGCCCCGGCGAAGCGGGTTCAGCAGCCCCTCGTCCTCGTAGAAGCGGAGCGTGCGCGAGGTGACGCCGAACGCGCGGGCAAGGTCTGTGATGGTGAAGACGGGCTCGGCACCGGCGCACTGGCCGTTCGGCACCGGCGCACTGGCGCGACTGAGGCTCAGACCCTGCGTTCCCATGCATGGCCCAATGTCTGACCTTTACGTGCACGTCAAGTCTGGGCAGAGGCTCCATGGTAAAATGAGGGTCGGGTGAAGTGAAGCTTGTGCTGCAATGGCGCCGCCTGCCGCCCGCTGCCCCGGATGGACCGGGGCAGCGGGACGGGGGGTGTCCGACCCTGAAGGGAGGCCGCCCGGACCAGGCCGGGCGCGCTACGCCCTTTCCTTACGCCGGGTCATGCAAAAAGTTTAGTCACGAATCATGACATCACACTTTGTCAGGCTGTGGACAAGCGGTCAAGATCGCGGTTGTGGTGGCAAAAGACGCCGGCTTGCGGGGTGCCGGCCAGTCCGGTCGCGCCGGCCATCAGCAGCGCGTCTGCTGTCAAAGTGGCTCCAGCCCTTCGGGTGTCAGGAGTCGGAAGAAGCAGCTGGCGGCACCGGTGTGGCAGGCCGGGCCATCGGGCAGGGCCTTCAGCCACAGGCAATCCTGGTCGCAATCGACAAGTATCTGTTGCACCTTCAGAAAATGGCCCGAGGTTTCGCCTTTCAGCCACAGCGCCTGGCGGCTGCGGGACCAGAAGTGCGCCCTGCCAGTCGCCCGCGTTTTTGCAATTGCCTCGGCGTTCATGTGCGCGACCATCAGCAGCGCCCCGGTTTCGGCATGGCTGACGACGGCGGCGAGCAGGCCGCCCGCATCGAACTTCGGCTGAAACATGTCTGCCATGCGCACCTTGATGACCATCGGGTTACAACAGATATGGCGACAAGCGCCTCGATAGGCTCTACATGG